>Ga0210377_10002541_pt1 | contig 15936 bp, 8 predicted proteins | sample PLM4_65_b1redo_FD_155480 | JGI IMG/M metagenome (GOLD analysis project Ga0210377, IMG submission 155480) | Groundwater sediment microbial communities from an aquifer in East River, Colorado, USA - PLM4_65_b1 redo | ecosystem: Environmental > Terrestrial > Soil > Riparian zone | place: USA: East... | reverse complement strand
GTATCGCATCGTCCTGCCGACGGCGAACCACGTCTTCCTGCCCGGCCACCGGATCATGGTGCAGGTGCAGTCATCGTGGTTCCCGCTCTACGACCGCAATCCGCAGACCTTCGTGCCGAGCATCTTCTGGACGAAGCCGGCGGACTACCGCAAGGCGGTGCAGCGCATCCATCACGCGCCGGGCAAGGCGAGCTTCATCGAGCTGCCGGTGGTGGTGACGGCGGCCGGATCGCCGCAGCGCTGACCGGACCCCGCCCCGGGAGCCGCGCGGGCCGGGGCGGCCGGCGTCTCGCCGACGCAGGTCACGATGTAACGCAGCGGCCCGTGCCGGACCGAATCGAACGGCCAGCAGGTGATGAGAACGAGACGGTCGGCATCGGCGGCCGGGTCGGCCCCCCACACGTGCGCCGCCGGCAGGGTGGCGCGCCGATCGACCAGCGTCGTGTCGGTAACGCGATAGCGCCGCACGCCGTCGAAGGTGCGCAGCACGATCGTGTCGCCGCGTTGCAGGTCCGCGAGAAACGCCGCCCAGGTATCGCGGTGCCCGCCGATGGCGCTCAAACCCCGCCCGCCGAGCGGGGCGCTGCCGACGAGATGTCCGAGACCGAAGGCCATCGTGCGGCCGGTGGCATCGGAGAGCACCGGACGGTCGATGCCGAGACGGCGCACCTCGATCCGGGCGACGGGGGTGAAGTCGGCCCAGGACCACGGGCGGTGTGGGCGGCCGTCGTCGAACGACCGACCCCAGGCGCGATCGATGAGCACCGCCGCCGCCACGCCCTTGGCTCCGAGATAAAGATGATGGCCGACGAGAAGCGCGCCGATGGCGACGGCGACACAGGCCGCGAAGCCGAGCGCGCGCCGCGCGAAGCGCCGTCTCATTCGCGGACCAGCCGGCGCAGCGATCCGAGCAGCAGACCGAACAGGAGCAGCAGCAGACCGGCGCGCAGCCACAGCGGGTCGAGCGTGCCGCCGACGGGCAGCGCCAGCAGATCCCCTGCGGAACCGGGGATGGCGTTGGCGGCGGGGGCAGGCACGGACGGCCCGAGGGCGGTCGGCCGCTCCTCGACCGCCACCAGGCTGGTGTAGGGCGTGACCAGGCCGAACTCGAGCGCCAGTGGCAGGACCTCCTCGCGCACCACGGCTTCGTCACGTCCGGTCGCGCGCGTGTCGAGCAGGTCGTCGATGCGGGCCCGCGCCCAGCGCGCCGCTACCCCGGCGCCGCGTGGCGCATCGGGCAGGATATCGAGATCGACCGAGAACGGGCCTGATGCGACGAGCCCGCGCAGGACGGCGCGCGTGCCGGGGGCGGAACGATCGAGCTTCAGCGCGACCGACAGCGGCTGGCCGGCGTAGAGGTCGGGGATCCGCTCAGGGCGGACGTCGAGGGGCGGCGCGCCGTCCCAGTCGAGGGCGAGCCCGGTGAGCACCGGACGCCGCAGGCGATCGAGAAACGCCCCCAGTCGCGGCCCGACCTCGTCGGGACTGCCGATGAACTCGCAGGCGCCGCGGCCGTGTCGGGCCAGGGCCCGCATCAGCGGCCGGTTCGGCGCCGGACCGATACCGACGACGTGCAGGCGCGTCTCGCCGAGCCCGAGAGTGGCCGCGGCGATCGCCTCGTCGCCGGCCTCCACGGCGCCGTCGGTGATCAGGACGATGCGCCGCACCTGCCGCGTCGGCTCGGCCTTCGTCATCGCGAGCGCGTGCCGCAGCGCGGCGAGGATCTCGGTGCCGCCCTCGGTGCGCAGCCCGAGGATCCAGGAGCGCACCTCGGCGAGGCGGGAAGGGGTCGCCGGCTGGAAGGTGTCGCGGAACGGCGTGCTGCCCGTCGAAAAACGCAGCACGTTAAACGTGTCGGCGGGCCCCAGGCCGTCGAGCGCGGCCAGCAGCGCCATCTTCGCCTGCTCGAGGGATGTCCCCTCCATCGAGCCCGACACGTCGACGACGAAGAGCGTCCGGGTCGGGATGCCGGTGTCGCCCGGGCTGTCGGGGGCCGGCGGGAGGATCAGGGCCAGGGCGTACAGAGCGTCGTCGCGCTCCTCGAGGAACACCGCCCCGCGCGGCGCGCCGCCCGCCGCGGGAACCCATTCGAGGCGGAAGTCTCGATCGGCCGGCGCGCCGGCACGGGTGGCGATGGTCCACAATGTCGTGTCGTGGGTGATCTCGACGGGGTGCGACGGCGATCGGACGCTCGCGAGCGCCAGACCCGGCTCGAGGACGACGCGCACCGCCAGGGCCGGCGCCGCCGGGCTCGTGGCGGTGACCATGGGCGCGTCGCAGACGAACCTCGCGGTGGTGCTGGACGCCGCCGGCGTATCCGGCGCCGCCGGGGCGTAGCGCGGTGTCCAGGCGAGCGGCAGCGCCAGCGCGAAGGTCCCGTCGGACCACGAGGCCTCGTCGAAGTAGCGCAGCGACACCGCGACCTCCTCGCCCGGGTTGATGCCGCTGACCGACGTCCGGAACAACCCGCGGCCGGCGAACTCGACGAGCCCGGCCTTGCGTCCCTCGCTCTTGGCGGTGTCGTACTCGGTGCGGGCAAGGGCGCGCTCGCGCACGACCGACCGGATGACCCGGTCGCCGACACGCATCTCGAACGAGTCGACGCTGGCGCGCTCCGGCAGCGGGAAGACATAGAGCGCTTCGATCGTGTTCGACGTGGTGTTCGAAAACGTCTGGCGCACCGTCCCCTGGATGAGGATACCGGTCACTGTCAGATCGGCCTCGATGTCGAGGGCCGGCAGCGGGACGAGCCCTCCCGGGCTCCGCCAGTAAAGTGTCCCGGTTCCCGGGGCGGGGATCGCGTCGGCCCGGGCGGGGGCGGCGGCCGGGAAAAGCAGGGCCGCGGCGATCGCGGTGACGATCAGTGCGAAGTGTGTTCGGGGTCGGGTGCGCATCGCGCGTCCTCCTTCAGAGGGAACGCGCGCTGCAAGGGCACGATCCGTGCCGCGCCGCCAGCCCGGTGGTTGCGGGTGGCGGTGCGCTACAGCCGTGTGCGCCCGGACACGGATCGTGTACGGGGCGACACGCAGGCCAGCGGCTCCAGGTCCCGGTCCAGCCGTCCGAACGCCACCGCGCGGATGCGGTCACGCAGCGGGAAGGTGTTCTCTCCGGCGTGGACGACGTCAAGCCTGTCCAGGCGGAGAGTCTCGATCGCCGCATGCATCGAACGGGTGGTCGAGGGGGAGGTCGTCCGCCTGATCTCGAAGCCGACCCGACGCGTGCCGCGAATCACCAGAAGATCGAGCCTGGCCCCGGCGTGGGTGGCCCAGAAGAAACACTCTTCCTGACGCACCCCGATACGGCGGACGATCTCCCGCAGGACGAACCCTTCCCAGGATGCGCCGACCTTCGGGTGGTGTTCCAGATCCTCGCGCGCCACGATCCCCAGCAGCACGTGGAGGATTCCGGTGTCGGCGATGAACACCTTCGGGGCCTTCACCTGGCGCTTGTCGAGTTTCTCGTGCCACGGCGGCAGCGTCCGGACCACCAGGGCCCCGGTCAACAGATCGAGGTAGCGACGGGCCGTCACACCCGTCACGCCCAGCGCCCGGGCCAGCTCGGCGGCGTTCCAGACCTGGGCGTGATGGTGCGCGAGCATGCTCAGGAACTTCCGCAGGGTCCCCGAGGCGATCTGGCTTCCGAGCTGCGACAGATCGCGCTCGAGGAACATGGCCACGAAGTCGCGGCGCCATGCGGCGCTTTCCTTGTCGCTCTGGGCAAGGAACGAGCGCGGGAACCCTCCCCGCAGCCAGAGGGTGTCGGTTCGCTTCGCGCCGACCTCGTCCAGCGCGAAGCCGTCGAGCTCGTGGAAGGCGATGCGACCGGCGAGGGTCTCGGATCCCTGGCGCAGGAGATCGGGAGACGCGCTCCCCAGGATGAGGAAGCGCGTCCTGGACCGGGGGCGGTCGACGAGGACGCGAAGCACGGGGAAGAGATCGGGACGGCGCTGCACCTCGTCGATGACGACGAGCCCGTCGAGGCCAGCCAGCGCGATCTTCGGTTCCTCGAGCCGGGCGAGGTCGTCGGGATCTTCGAGATCGAAGCGGGTGACCGGCCCCGTGCGCCCTTTCGCCAGCGCGCCGGCGAGTGTCGTCTTGCCCACCTGCCTGGCCCCGAGCAGGGCGACGACGCGGTTGGATTCAAGGAGGGAATGGAGCGCATCCAGATGCCGGCGTCGTGAGATCACGCATCGGATGATACTTGAAAATCGAACGTCGGCCGCGCGGATTTCAAGGATTCAGCGCGGCGGTGTCGCCGATCGCCTTCGCGGCCCGCGCCACTCCGGCGAGCGACAGGGTGCGGCGCGGCGCGCGCGCCAGCGCCTTCTCGAACTGCGCCCGCGCGTCGGCGGGGCGGCCGATCTTCAGCAGGACCTCGCCGTACACCTCGTGCGACGGCTTGACGATCGACGGCGGGCCGTAGTCGAGCGCCATCGCGTCCTCGGCCGCGGTGGCCTCGTCGAGAAGCGCCAGGGCGGCCACCGTGTCGCCGCGTCCCTGCGCGACCAGGCCGCGCAGGCTCTTCTGCATCACCTCGGCAACCATGAGATCGCTTTTGGAGGTGTCGACGTAGACGCTGCCGCCCTGGGCGCAGATGTGGCCGGCCGCCACGGCGGTGTCGCGACGCTCACCGATGCGCGTCGCCGCCGCCTCGGCCGCATCGAAGTGGCCCGCCAGGTACGCGGCGTATCCGGTCGCGAACAGGTCGGCGGCGGCGCCGGCAACCTGGGTCGCGTCGGGATGGATCTCGGGCGGCCCGGGCAGGCCGCCGGTCTCGACGATCCAGGCGGCGCGCATGGCGGCGTGGTGCCACAGGGCGCGCGGTGACCCACTCTCCTTCGCGGCGGCGGTCATGGCGTCGAGCCGGGCGCGGGCGTCGTCGAAGCGGCCCAGTTGCAGGTACGAATACTCGAGCCAGTGCAGGGCGTGATAGTTGAGCGCGTCGACACCGAGCCCCTTGCGCGCGCGGCGCGCCGCGGCGACGTCGACCGCCTTGACGTTGGCGTCGACCGCCTCGTCCCACTGCCCGAGCGCGACGTAGATGTGCGAGATCATGTGCTGCGCGTGCGACGCCGCCGGGGCGATCTGCGCGTAGACGCGGGCGGCGCGCAGCCCGAGCGGCGCGTGCACCGGATCGTCGTACGAGTGGATGAGGTAATGCGCCGCCCCGGGGTGGCGCGGGTTGGCGGCGAAGACCTCCTCGAGGATCGCGGCGGCGCGCATGTAGATCGCGAAATCGCGGTTGCCCTCCGCCGTGCCGAGGATCGACAGGGCGTAGAAGGCCTTGGCCTCGAGGTCTTCGTGGTTGCGCGCCGACAGCGCTCCCATCGCCCGGCTGTAGGCGGCGTCGCGCGCCACCTTGTCGCCGTCGCCGTAAAGCAACTCGACCGCGCCGAGGTAACCGCGCTCGCGCTCGGTGGGCGTTGTGGCGCGGCGGGCCTCGGGCGTCGGGGCGAGCCGGCCGAGCGCCGCGAGCGCGGCATCGCGGTCCTGCTCGCGCCACAGCGGGTGGTTGTAGGTCATGGCCTCGCCCCAGTAGGCCAGGGCGAAGCCAGGGTCGACCTGCTGTGCCTCGCGGAAGGCCTCGGCCGCGTCCTCGAACTCGAAGGAGTGCAGCAGGAGGACGCCGCGGATGAAGGCCGGCTGCGCCGCGCCGTCGCCCGAGTTCGGGAAGCGGATGTCGCCGAGCGTCGCCGGCGCGGCGAGCGAGCCGGCCGCGGCCTGTGCGGCACCGAGTACCGCCGGCACCATGAGCGTGACTGACGACACGATCATCGCAGCCATGAACGCGGGACGAGCCCGACCTGCGGGATTCACGATTGCCTCCAAAGCAAGAATTGGCCGCATTCTAGCGGCAGCAGGCATCCGCGGACAACAAAATCACCACCCCGCCGTGGGCCTACTCCGGGGCGATCGCGGGCTCGGGTGGCACCGGCTCCGTCCTCATGAGCGGCCGGATCACCATCGGCGTCTGGGACCCGGCGAGCGCCTCGAGGGCGGCGACCAGATCATCGAGGCTCCGCGCCAGGCTGCTCTCGGCCAGGCGGGTCCATTGAGTCGCCTGGGTGAGCCGGTTGAGGGCATGGACGTGGGACGGGTCGCCGCCGGTCCCGTCGCCGCGCCACTCGAGGAGGACCGCGGCGGCCGCCGCCTGCCGTACGCGTGCTTCCCCGAGCGCCGCGACGGCCTGGGTCTCGAGTTCCGCGGCGCCGCGGAGATTGCGCGCGATGAACTCATCGAGCGAGACACCAATCACGAGCTCGACCTCGCGGTTGGCCGTGACGTCGACGCCGCGCTCGCTGTACGACGCATGCAGGTTCACGATCTCGGAGGGCGTGAACATCTCCGTGGTGGTCATCGTGCCGTCGGCGTCGAGCACGGCCGAGGTCGTGGGCGACACCGACCACTGCGACACCAGGGTGCGGTCGCGCACCCGGCCGTCATCGTAGTAGGCCACGGCGTTGAACTGGACCTGCGAGGATTCGAGCGCCTGGTCGGGGCCGGTGATCTCCAGGCCCGTCAAGGTCGCGGGGGCGATCGCGACCATGGCGATCGCGGTCAGCGTGCCGTTCGCCGACGCCACGTAGAGGGTGTCGTTCGCCAGCGCCAGATGGCCCGAAACCGGATACGACCACGCATCGGCGCGGGTGAGCAGATCGACGGCGTGGACCCGGCTCGCGCTGCACACCAGGGCGTGGCTCTCGGTCAGGAGAATGGGACCGCTCAATGCCCCCTCAGGCGCCTGCCACGACCAGATCGTCCCCCCCGTGCGCTCGTCGAGGGCCGACAGGCGACCTCCGGAGATGGCATAGATCGTCCCGTGGGCAAGGGACGGCTGGCCCGTGAAGTTGGCGTCCTTCTCCCAGCGGATGCCGCGCGTGGCGAGATCAAAGCTGATGAGCCGGCCATCGTGGATCGCGAACGAATCGTCCATCGTTCCGAGGACCGGCGCCAGGTTCATGCTGTAGCCATTCCAGTCGTAGTGCGCGTCCTGGATGGTGAACAGGACCGCTCCCGTCTGGCGGTCGAGCGCACTGAAGATGCCGCCGGTATAGGCATAGGCCCGTGTGGCGTCGACGGCCGGCGTCCACTGGTCGTATTGCGCCAGGCCCCGGAACCACTTCTGGGTGCCGGCGAAGGCATCGAAGGCGTACATGCCGCCGTAACTGCCGCCGTTGATGTAAACGACGCCGTCCACGACGGTCGGAGCGAAGTAACGCTCCCATTGCGCCGAGTGCGGACTCTTGAAGACCCGGTCGCCCGAGGCGGCGTCGAAGGAATGCAGCCAGGTGTCGGAGGCGTGGTTCCCGGTCTGGACATAGACGTTGCCGTACGCGTACGAGGGCGGGTTGACCGAGTTGACGCTGCCGAACTCCTTCGACCACAGGATCTCGCCGTCACGGGCGTCGAGCGCGAACAGGGCCTGGCCGCCGGTGAAGTAGGTCAGCGTCGTGACGAACACGCGCCCGTCGCCGCCGCTCACCGGATTGAGGGCGCGGCCCGCCGCCACCGTCTTCGACCAGCGCAGCGCGAAAGTAGCGGGCTCGAGGATGGCGTTGATGTGCCCCGTGTGCGCGCTGTCGGCCTGGAACATCGGCCAGGTGCCGGTCACGCTCAGCGAATCGCCGTCGACGATGGTCACGACCCTCTGGGTCTCGACCTGCTGCCCGCCCTCGGCGTAGGCGGCGCGCAGGGTCACGCTGGCACGCGGCACGTCGATGTCCACGGTCGTGAGCAGGCCCGCCGCGACGCTCGCGAGCGTGCCCGGTTCGACGCTCCAGGTCGCCGTGGCGGTCACGTTCTTGTCGACGCCGCCGTCGTAACTTGCGACGGCGAGGAACGGCACCGATGCGTGGTCCGGCACCTGGTTTGAGCCGACGATCCGCACCGCGGTGAGGGGCGGAACCGACACGGGCGAGGCGAAGTCGACCCGCCCGGTCGTGTCGAAGGTGAAGTAGGTGGAGAAGGTGGTCGCCGACCAGACCCCCGAGCGCTGGGTGAGTGTGATTTCGAACGGCACGACGGAACCGACGACGCTCGAATAGAAATTGAACTTGGGCTCGCCATACTGCGTCATGTCGTTCGCCATGATGCGCAACTGGCCGCGGAGGACGGCGGTCGTCGAACCGCTCGTCGCTTCGATCACCAGCGGTCCCGCGACACCCAGCGTTCCCTGCGCCGAGTGGTCGCCGCTGTCGTAGTCGGTATGCTGAAACAGGATCCCGTTCGCCGGCGGCTGCAGCACGTAGCGGACGGTCGTGCCCGACACCTCGACCCGGCTGAAGGACGTCGCGCCCGAGGTGAAGCCGCCGGCGCCGCTCCTCCAGTTCGTACCGTCGCTCAGGTAGTAGGTATCAGACGAACCGAAGAGGTAGATGCTCCCCCCCGGCGAGTAGGACACGTAGGAATTCCGGGTGGTCATCACGTCGATGGTGGGGTTGGTGGCGGCGGCCGCCGGCGCGGCATCGGGCGTCCCGCCCGCCGCCGGCTCGCATCCCTCCAGGGGATGGGCCTGGCCGCGCTCGTCGATGACGACACAGCGTTCGGGGTCGGTGTGCTGGAAGACCAGGGTCGCTTCGTCGATGGCCCGGACCGGGCCAAACGGGTCGCGTCGAATGGGGGACAGCGTGGAGATCGGCGTGGGATTCTCGGGCAGGGGCGCATTCGGATCCGCGACCAGGCTCCCGTCCGGCCTGCGGACGGCGAAGACGCGGCCTTCGGTGTCGACCACCTGGATGACCGCGCCGTCGGCATCGACGACGGAGAGGACATCGTTCCGGGGGTCGGCCTGTCCGGCGGTTCCGAGCAGGGCGACAGTGAGAACCAGAATGGCGATACGACCCATGCGGTGACTCATGATGGGGTCCTCCCTGCGGCGGATTCGTAGTGCGGTTTCTGGCTTGGCCATGGTCGGCAGCTTGGCGAGAGCCTGTAAGGTGCTTGGTAGCGAACGATATCAGAAATGCGGCGAGGGGGGATCCGGGGATCAGTTGACCCCGGCGATCATCACGACATCCTGGGTGGACGAGCCGTAGGTGAAGTAGAGGATCGGCGCGTCGGGGGCCCAGTGGTGGCGCGCCAGCCGGCCGGTCTTGAACTCGGTGACCAGGGTCGGCTTGCTGTCGCCGGGCTTGAGCATCCAGAGGCTGTCCCGCTGGCCGAGCCGGCGGTGGATGACCATGTGGGAGCCGTCCGGGCTCCAGTTATGGTCCACGATCAGGCCGTCGGGGAAGTTGGTCAGGCGCTCCGGCTTGCCGTCGGGAATCGCCTTGCGCATCAGGTTCCAGCCCTCGGCCTGGTCGACGTAGGTCAGGGCGCGGCCGTCCGGCGCCCAGGCGGGACCATCCGCGCCGGGCGGCAGGAGGAAGCTGGCCTGCGGCGCGCCCCCTTCGATCGGGATCACCTGGCGGCGCGGGAAGAGGCGCCCGTTGATCTCCTCGAACACCGCGGTGAGAAGGCGCGTTCCGTCCGGGGAGATGAGCGTCTCATCGACCGCCTTGCCGTCGATGCTCTTGCGCGACGGCGTGCCGTCGAGCTTCAGCGACCAGATCGACTGCGGGTCGTCCCAGCGCTGGAAAATGAGGGCGTTGCCCGACCGCGCCACCTCGGCGAGCTGCTCGCCGTTCCCCTCGGTCAGCTGGCGCAGCCCGCCGCCGTCGGGATCCATCCGCCAGAGATGCGCCACGGCGTTGTCGCCGCCCTCGATCTGGGTGAATACAAGGCCGGCGCCGTCGGCGTAGTCGGCGTTGATGACGAAGATGCCCTGCGAAGTCAGTTGCCTGCGGTTGGAGCCGTCGGCGTCGATGCGCCAGACGAAGACCTTGTTGTCCTTGGGCGCCGTGAAGGCGGCGGCGCCGCCGGGGAGCGGCACGAGATTGCCGATCGAGCCGGCGCTCCCCGAGGCGAAGGTGATCGGGTGCGGCTCCTCCTTCGTATCGACCCGGGCGACCCACAGGTTGTCGACGGTGGCGCGCCGGACGGCGGCGACGGACGAGCCGTCGGCGGCGACCGAGAGGTTCGTGTAGCCATCGAGATCGTTGGTCAGCCGCACCGTGTCGCCGCCGGGATAGGCGACACGGAAGATCTGGTAGGCGCCGCCGGCTGCCAGGTCGAGCGCGCTGGCGAGCAGGGCGCGACCGTCCGGCATCCAGCCCAGGCTGTTGATGGTGACCCACACGCGGGTCCCGACCTGGGCGCTCTTTCCGGTCTCGACGTCCACCGACACGACCCGCGCCTTCACGCCGCCGGTGGGGTTCTGGATGGCGATGGCGACCGTCCTGCCATCGGGCGACCAGGCCGGCGAGGCGTTGAAGACCTCGGGGTTCTTGATGCGCAGAAGCTCGCGCGCCTTGCCGGTGTCGATGTCGGCGACGACGAGCGAGTCGGCGCCCACATCGATGAGCCCGCGCCTGAAGCAGACGCGCTTGCCGTCGACAGAGAAGGTGACCGCCGAGTCGACATCGAAGATCATCTTGCGCGGCGCGCCGCCGAGCGAGGCCACCTGGAACAGGGCCTGGTAGTTGGGGGAGGCCGGGTCCCGGTTCAGGTAGTAGAGATAGTCGCCGTCGGGCGAGAAGCTGATCCCGCTGACCCGCGTCTCGTTGTCGGGGAGGATGACGACGTCGCTGCCGGTGCGCACCTGCCGCACATTGAGCGTCGCCTTGCGGTCGCGCACCGTGACGTAGGCGAGATAGCGGCCGTCCGCCGACAGCGCCGTCGAGGCGAGGTCGTCGCGGCTCATCAGCACCGACATCCTGAGATCCTGGGCGCCGGCGCCGCCGCCGGCACCGCCGCCTGTCGGCCCGCCGCGCCCGAGCACGCCGTACAGACCGAAGCCGAGACCGCCGAGCCCGATGACCAGCGCCGCGACAATCGCCGCCCAGAACCCCTTGCCCCGACCGCCGACCGCGGCGACCGCCCCCGACCCGGAGGCCGTGCCCGACCCCGCCCCCGCGGTCGATCCCGACGGCGCCGACGGCGACAGCGTGTCCCACTCCTCGACCAGCTCGCGCAGGTCGATGGCCAGGTCCTTCATCGACTGGAAGCGCTGGTCGGGGAGCTTGGCGAGGCAGCGGCGGATGAGACGGCGCACCTCGCCCGGCACGTCGGGGTTGAGGGTTTCCACCGCCGGCGGCTTGTCCTTGATGATCTGGTGCATCACCTCGACGTCGGAGTCGGCCACGAACGGCCGGCGGCGCGTCGCCGCCTCGTAGAGGATGCAGCCGAGCGAGAAGATGTCCGACCGGTGATCGACTGTGCGCGCCTGCACCTGCTCGGGGGACATGTAGCCGACCGTCCCCATAACCACACCCGCTCCCGTGGCCGCCATTTCGGTGGGGGCGCTGGTGCGCTCGGCGTCGGTGATCGACCCGCGCTCGGTCAGCTTCGCGAGGCCGAAGTCGAGCACCTTCGCGAAGCCGTCCTTGGAGACCATGATGTTCCCCGGCTTCAGGTCGCGATGGACGATCCCGGCCTGGTGCGCCTTGGCAACCCCCTCGGCCGCCTGCGCCAGGTAACCGAGCAGCGTGCGCAGGTCGGCCCGCTCGTGATGGATCTTCTGATCGAGCGTCTGGCCGGCAACCAGCTCCATCGAGATGTAGTGGACCGCCTCGGCCGGCGCATCGGCGGCGGCGCCGCCCTCGCCCGCGCCGCTACGCGCCGACTTCACCTCGTCATGGCCGATCTCGTAGATGGTGACGATGTTCGGGTGGTTCAGCGACGATGCCGACTTGGCCTCGGTGATGAAGCGCCGCACCCGCTCTTCGTTGCGCACGAGGCCGGGCGGCAGGATCTTCAGCGCGACGCTGCGCCCCAGCGTCTCGTCCTGGGCGATGTAGACCTCGCCCATCCCGCCGGCCCCGAGCGGGCCGACGATGCGGTAGTGCGAGATGCGATCTTCAGGCTCGAGCGTGCGTGACAACCGGCGGCTCCCTGCGGCGACGGTGATGGCTGCGGCCGGGGACGGATTCTATCCGGCGCCCGGAGGGCTGTCTACCTGCGTCACGGGCCGGCGCGTCAGGCTAGGGTGGGGTCAGGCAGGGGTTGGGCGGATAGTGCGGGACTCCGTTCGAGTCCACGACGGCCGCCCCTTCCACCAACAGGTTTTCGCCGCTGACCACGTAATAGAAGCCGGCGCCGAGCGGAGGGATCGCGAAGTCCGTAGTCGCGGTCCGGCCGTCGCCCGCCAGGTCGGCGCTCTCGAAGCAGACGTGATCGTAGGGGTCGGGCCGGCGCGGGTCTCCCATCAGGCCGGAGGGGATGGTGCCCCGGTAGGTGTTCCAGTGCGACGCGAACGGCGCCGGGGCCCAGGACAGGGTCGCGGCGCCGGTGAACTGCAGCGTGTCGACCTGGGCCGGGACGATCGGAACGTTGAGGCACAGCCCCGTGCCGGCCTCGCACGCGTCGGCGGTCAGGTCGTTGCCGTCGTTGCAGGCAAGGGGTGTGTTCACGCACTGACCGGTGTCGGGATCGCAGGCGTCCGACGTGCACGGATCGCCGTCGCCGCACTCGACGAAGATCGGCGCCTCGCACACCCCCACGACGCAGGCGTCGTCGAGCGTGCACGGGTTGCCGTCGTCGCAGGCGGTGCCGTCGGGCTCGTGGAGGTTCTGGCAGCCGGTGCGCCCGCAGCCGTCGACGGTGCACGGGTTGCCGTCGTCGCACGAGTCGGACCCCGCCACGCACTGGCCCGTCGCCGGGTCACAAAGGTCGGGCGTGCAGGGATTGCCGTCGTCACAGACGACGGCGGGCGACCCCACGCACACACCGAGATAGCAGCCATCACCCCCGGTGCAGGCGTTCCCGTCGTCGCACGCCAGACCGGCGTGCTCGCCGGGGAACTCGCACTGACCGGTGGCCTGATTGCAGAGATCCCGCGTGCAGGGATTCCCGTCGCTGCACGCCGGCGGCTCGTGGCTGCACGCCCCCGAACCGGGCTCGCACAGATCGACGGTGCAGGGATTCTGATCGTCGCAGGCATCCGGCGTGTTCAGGCAGGCCCCCGTGGCCGGGTCGCACCGGTCGAGCGTGCATGCGTCGTCATCGTTGCACCCGCCCACGGCGCACAGGTTTGCCTCGCTCTGCATGCCCGACGGCCCGGGGGGCAGGCCGAGCATCGCCTCGGCGAGCAGCAGGTCGGCGCCGTCGACGAGCAGGTTGCCGTCGAAGTCGGCGGCGCGGCACTCCCACGCCCGGGCCAGCAGATCCGGCTCGGGAGGTTGCTGGAAGACGCCTGCGATCGACACCGGCTCGGAGAGCGGTCGCGCCACCGTCAGGTCGGCCCGGTCGCACGCCTGCACGGCCAGCAGGTCGGCGACGGTCACCAGCCGGTCGCCGTCGAGGTCGGCGTCGCAGGCGTCGCCGAAGCCGTCCGCGTCGGCGTCGGCCTGCAGCGCGTTCGGTGCGGTGCAGCAGTTGTCGAGCGGATCGGGACGGCCGTCGTCGTCGGCGTCGAAAGGCGGTGGCTCCGCCGGGTGCACGCCGCGGGCGAAGGTCGCCCCCATCTCGAGGCTCGACGCCCAGGCGCCCGGCCCGGGGGTCACCGCCAGGAACGCCCCCTGCGCCACCGCCCCCGCGAACGCCTGGTCGGCCGGGTACTCGGCCACCAGCGCCACGAAGGCCCCGGTTCCGCGCGCATGGACCTCCAGGCTCAACGGCCCCGTGGGCGGGCCCGGATTCGAGCGCAGCGCCTCCGCCGACTCCGACACCGTCCGCCCCGGAAGGCGGTCGAGATACAGCGTGTCGTTGACGATCTGGAACCCGTCGAAGACGATGCCCGCCGGCTGCACGAGCAGGAAGAAGTCATCGCAGCCGGCCCCCAGGCAGGCCGCCCAGCCGGGCGGGCAGGTGAGCGCGATGTTCGACTCGTGGCAGATGTCCCCCACGGCGACCGGGCACGGATCGGCCCCCGCCGGGTCGGCCTTGCAGCCGGCGCCCGCCCCCGGGGTGCCCGCGGGCAGCGGCCCGCCCTCGTCGCAGATCCGGTCGTCGTCGTCATCCGGGTCGCGGCAGTCGAGATAGCCGTCGCCGTCGCTGTCCACCCCCTCGAAGCGCAGCACCGGCTTCGCCCCGTAGGCGCACAGCGGGTTGAACTGCGTCCCCACCACGATGAGCGACTTGAACGGATGCTGGTCCTCGCTGTCCTTGCAGCCGTCGCCGTCGGAATCGGGATCGGCGGGGAAGGCCAGGCCGTCGCCGTCGAGGTCGAAGGCGAGGGAAGGATCGAGAACGGAGAAGTCGCAGGCGTCGCCCTTGCCGTCCTTGTCGGTGTCGACCTGCGCCGTGTTCTTGTTCCAGTCGCAGTTGTCCTGCGCGTTGCAGATGCCGTCGTGATCGGAGTCGCCCCCCGCCGCGGCGCAGACGTCGGGCAGCTCGTCGGCGCGGTAGGTCTGGTAGCACGCCTGGATCTTCTGCACCGACTGCGGCGTGAACGACTCGAACCGCTGCCCGTTGATGACGTACGGGCCGCGGCAGCGCTCGTCGTGATACGACATCGCCATGCGTGGCGCGGCCGGCGGATAGGTCGGGTCCATCAGCGGGAACGGCTGGCTCGCGCCGCCCGCCCGCTGTGTGCAGGAGAAGTTGCAGTAGCGGCCGTGCGGGCTGCCGGCGTCGAGCGCCCCCGGCGTGCTCACCACCTCGCGCGAGCACCACTCGTGACCGTCGATGAAGACGCTTTGGGCGGTCTGGTCGAACCCCGAAAACGCCGGGTTGTAGGCCTCGAACCAGGAGGGGTCCCGCGGCGTGTCGTAGACCGACCAGGCGCCCCGCTCGTCGTCGCCATCCCAGTCGAGGGCGCCGTCCGTCGCGGCGTTGTAATCCACCGTGTCCATGAAGCTGCTGGTGCCGCCGTTCCAGCCGAAGGTGTGCGCCAGGCAGAAGTGATGGCCCAGCTCGTGCGCCAGCACCGAACCCAGGCCGTAGGGGTTGCCGGGGCCGGCGCCGCAGAAGATGCCGTAGTACTCCTCCGCCGGGGCGCTGTTGGTTGGCAGCTGACTGCAGCACATGTCGGCGTTCTCGGTGAGCAGGATCGAGATGACGCCCGGTTTGGGCTGCGCCACGTTCTGCCGCCAGGCCTGGAAGAGGGTGTACTGCGGCGTGCCGGGATCGCCGCACGTGTAGATGTACTGGTAGAAGCTCCCCGACAGGTCGATGTCGTCCACCGTGGGCCGGAACGAGATGCCGGCCGTCTCCCACTGGAGGTTGGTCTCCTGGATCGCCGCCAGGACGTGCGCCCGGTAGGCCGCCTGCGAGCCATGCCCGCAGAAGTTGGAGGTCGGGTCGCAGTAGGCGTAGACGTGCAGGTCGAAGGTCTCGGCGCCGGCGGGCTGCGCGGTCGCGGCGCCGGCCGCCAGGATGCAGGCGGCCCAGAGGATGCCGCGGATGATGGCTTTCGTGGTCACGGAGAGGTCCTCCCTCCCTGGATCACGCAAGCCAGCCGGGAAAGGGGCCACGGTGGCGGGCGAAAGGGAACGAACCGTCAGGGGCAGCGAACGGCCCCCCGGTGGTCTTAAACCGCCCGCCGCAGATAGATCGCCGCCGCGGCGAATACCAGCCCCGCGTAGACGAGCCCCGTGATGATGCCGCCGAAATGTGCCCCCGCGGGGACTCGCAGCCGGTAATGGGCCAGCACAACCATGCCGCACAGCCCCCACGCCACGAAGGCCACGAACGCGTAGGAGCGAAGAGACCACAGCGCCTCGGCCGCCACCAGCGCCAGCGCCACGAGCAGGAGGGACGTCACCACGAGGGGGTGGTTCTTCTGCCCACCCGGCAGGGTCAGCGCGCGGTACCCCGCCCACAGTGACGACCCGAGCAGGAGCGCGGCGATCAGGGTGACGCCAAACGGCCGGCTCATGAAAACAGTTCCCCCTGCGGGAGATTGTCAGCGATTCGGGGGCAGGAGTAAACGGCGCACGCCGGGGACGGGCCCGGCGTG
>Ga0210377_10002539_pt1 | contig 15943 bp, 15 predicted proteins | sample PLM4_65_b1redo_FD_155480 | JGI IMG/M metagenome (GOLD analysis project Ga0210377, IMG submission 155480) | Groundwater sediment microbial communities from an aquifer in East River, Colorado, USA - PLM4_65_b1 redo | ecosystem: Environmental > Terrestrial > Soil > Riparian zone | place: USA: East... | reverse complement strand
GGTCGCGCCGCCGAACTGCGGATCGGAATCCGCACTCCTGGTCACCCTGAGTCCAGGTGGGTACACGATGATCGTCAGAGGCGCCGGAGGGGGCACCGGGCTGGGATTGGTCGAAATCTTTGAGGTCACCACTCCATAAGAAAGAAGACCTAGGTTGGGTTGTATGAGCGGAGCCGATTTCCCCTGGGTTGTTAGGGGAACCGGCTCCGCTGGTATTGGCAGGAGTGCCGCCCAGTCGCGGGTCTTTCTCGGCCCCGGAGACCGGATTGCCGATGGGTCGTGGTTTCCGAGGAAGGATTATTCTCATGTCGGTTACTCGGAGGTGGGTCGTTAGGATTAAGATCACGTTTGCTTTTATCGGTGTGGCGTCCATTCTCGTCGCCTTCCCGATTCCGGTCTCCTCCGTCATGATGGACCCGAACGCGCGCATGGGGCCTCCGGCTGCGGCGGACCACGCTCCCGGCGAAGTGCTGGTCAAGTTCAAAAGGGGCACACGCGCGTCGGAAAGGCAACAGACCCACGCCGTAGAAGACGTGGATGTCCTCTCCGAGATTCGCGAGATCGGGGTGGAGAGGGTCAGAACGAGGCGGGGGGAGTCCACCGAGGCGCTCCTGCAACGGTACAGGCAGAATCCCCTCGTCGAGTACGCCGAGCCCAACATCATCTACCACGCCCGGATCGTTCCCAACGATCCTCGATTCTCCGACCTCTGGGGGCTGCACAACACCGGCCAGTCGGGCGGGACGGTCGACGCGGATATCGATGCGCCCGAGGCGTGGGACGGCCAGATCGGGAGCCCCGGTATCGTGGTGGCCGACATCGACAGCGGCATGGATTTGAACCATCCCGACCTTGCGGCCAACCTCTGGATCAACCCGGGCGAGATCGCCGGCAACGGCATCGACGATGACGGCAACGGCTACGTGGACGACTATCGGGGGTGGGACTTTGCCAACAATGACAATAATCCTTCCGATGACGGCGGCCATGGCACCCACACCGCCGGGACGATCGCAGCGGTCGGAAACAATGGGGTCGGCGTCACGGGCGTGGCCTGGCAGGCCAAGATCATGCCGCTCAAGTTTCTGAATGCCAGTGGAAACGGGTTCACCAGTGACGCGGTCGACGCGGTCCTGTATGCGGCGAATATGGGCGTCAAAATTACCAATGCCAGTTGGGGCTGCAATGGCGCCTCGTGTTACTCGCAGGCCCTTGAAGACGCGATCGCATACGCCAATGCCGCGGGGATGCTCTTCGTCGTCGCGGCGGGAAACGACGGCACCAATAACGATGTCACGCCGGACCACCCGTGCGTGTCCACGCAGCCGAACGTCATCTGCGTGGCCGCGACCACTCGGAACGATCAGCGCGCGAGCTTTTCCAACTACGGAGCCGCCACGGTTGACCTCGGCGCTCCCGGAGCCACGATCCTCTCCACCGTCCCCAATGGATCGTGCACGTTCTGCGACCCCTCGCGATATCTGTTCGCCAGCGGCACGTCGATGGCCGCGCCGCAGGTGTCCGGGGCGGCGGCCCTCATCCTGTCGCAATTCCCGTTATTCACGGTCGTGCAGTTGAAGGACACCATCCTCGGCGCGGTCGATCCTATTCCCGCCTTGGCGGGGATCACCGCGACGGGTGGCCGCTTGAACGTCCAGCGCGCATTGTTGTCCAATTTCACGGTGACCGCCGCGCCCGCCAGTCAAACCGTCAACGCGGGCGGTTCAACCAGCTATACCATCTCAGTCAACTCGATCGGGACGTTCACCGGATCCGTCACGCTGACGTTCAGCGCCTCGAACGCGAGCCTGGCGGGTAGCTTTAGCCCGGGGACGGTGATGGTCCCGGCGGGCGGGACCGCGACGTCGACGCTGTCGGTCTCCACCCAAACCGGGATGACCGCCGGAAGTTATCCGGTCACGATCCGTGGCGCCGCGTCGAGCGAAACACATTCGACGACGGTCGCGGTGGAGATTGCGCCGCCGGATCTGGTCGTGACCGCGGTGAACTCGCTGTCGTCAACCGTGGCGCCCGGCGATCCGTTGAATATTTCGAACACGGCTCAGAATCAAGGCGGCTCGAACGCCGGGGCTTTCGCGATCGCGTTCCACTTGTCGGTGGATGCGCTCTACGGCGGGACGGATGACGTGGCGTTGGCCCCGACTCGCTCGGTGAGCTCGTTGGCCATGGGGGCGAGCAGCGGCGCCACGAACATGGTCACGGTGCCGTCCTCGACGCCGGTTGGAAACTACTACGTCTGCGCCATGGCGGACAGTGGGGCGGCGATCGCGGAAGGGACGGCGGAAGGCAACAACACATTGTGCAGCGCGTCGACGATCTCCGTCGCCGCATCGGCAGCGACGTCAGGCAAGTTGGTCAATATTTCCACTCGCGCCCGCGTGCAGACGGGCGACAACGTCATGATCGGCGGGTTCTGGATCACGGGCACCGTTCCGAAGACCGTGTTGATTCGGGCGCGCGGCGGGTCCTTGGGTGGCGCGCCGTTTGTGAACAACCCCAGCACGGTGTTGGCTAACCCTACGATGCAACTCTACGCCGGCACGACCGTGATCGCGCAGAACAACGACTGGCAGAGCACGGATCCGCTGTGTCTCAGTCCGGCCAGCGCGTGCGGCGGCGTCACCCAGATCACGGCCACGGGCTTGGACCCGTGCCAACCGAACCCCGGCCAGACCGTCGCCCCGCCGGGGTGTGCTCAGGAGTCGGCCATCTTGGTGACCGTGGCCCCTGGGGGCTACACCGCGATTGTCAGCGGGGTGGGGGGAACCTCGGGGATGGGGCTGGTCGAGGTCTTCGAAGTCGATACCAGTGCCGCAACCTTGGTCAATATCTCCACGCGGGCGCGCGTGCAGACCGGGGACAATGTCATGATCGGGGGTTTTTGGATCGTGGGGACGACCCCGAAGAACGTGTTGATCCGCGCGCGCGGTGGCTCGTTGGGCGGCGCGCCGTTTGTGAACAACCCCAGCACAGTGCTAGCCAATCCCACGATGCAACTCTATTCCGGCACGACCGTCATCGCGCAGAACAACGACTGGCAAACCACGGATCCCCTCTGTCTCAGTCCGGCCACGGCGTGCGGCGGCGAACCGGAGATCACGGCCACGGGATTGGACCCGTGCCAGCCGAACCCCAGCCAAACTGTGGCGCCACCCGGCTGTAGTCAGGAGTCAGCCATTCTGGTGACCTTGGCCCCGGGCGGGTACACCGCGATTGTCAGCGGCGTGGGCGGGACCAGCGGCATGGGGCTGGTGGAAGTGTTTGAAGTGCCGTAGGGATTGGTTTAAGATGGAGCCATAGATCGTTCTTGTCGGGTTTTGGGTGGGCAGGTGATCGCAATCTGGATCCATCGATGAATCTGCTTCCGAATGTTCCGCTCGTTGAGTCGCCGTTTTTCGACGAGATCTTCACGTCTGATCGGTTCGATTCATACACCATCGAGGTCGCCCACGCGCTGAATCGAGACGGCTTTGCCGTCATCGACTTTCCGGATAACATCGACGAACTTGCCGAGCGCATCAAGACCGCTCTGCATCCCGTGTTCGACTGGGAGGCGTACCACCGGGGCAAGGAGGATGGGCTGCGCGTCCAAGACGCGTGGAAAACGAATGCGGACGTCAAGCGGATCGCGACAAACGAACGACTGCTCAACCTCCTCTCGTCGCTGTATGGACGGAAGGCGATCCCGTTCCAAACGTTAAACTTCCCGGTGGGCACGCAGCAGGCCTTTCACACCGACTGCATGCACTTCAGCTCGAGGCCGGAACGCTTCATGTGCGGCGTGTGGGTGGCGTTGGAAGACGTGGATGCGTCCAACGGGCCGCTCGAATATTATCCGGGGTCGCATCGTTTACCCATTTACACCAACGAGCACATCGGCCGAAATCCGCCACCTGGGAACCCCCATGGAAACTACGCACACTACGTAAAGTTGTGGCCGGAGTTGGTGCGTGTTCACGGCCTCAAGCGAGAAGAATTCCATCCCCGCAAGGGACAAGCCCTGATCTGGTCAGCCAACCTGTTTCACGGCGGCGCCAGGCAACTCGACAAGAGCCGGACGCGATGGAGTCAGGTGACGCATTATTACTTTGAGAACTGCGCGTACTACACGCCGTTGACGGAATCGCCGTTGAAGGATCGGGCGCTCCGGAGTATTGTGAACATTGAAACCGGTTTGCCGGTCAACAACATCGTGAACGGCGAAGTGATCGAGCAGGTACTACCGGTGAAGAAGGCGCAGTCACTTTGGGGAACGCTCAAGAAATGGCGGCTGTGAGGACCCTCGTTTCATGGATCCGGCGCCGTTTAGAACGGGGGGGCAGCGCGAGAGGGTCTCTTTTCATGAGCGGAATAGTCGGCCGTCTTAGACTGTTCACACTCTGAACAACCTAAGGGCGCTGATTAAGTAGCGACCCAATTTTTTTCTGTGCTGCGTTCAGGAAATGAACGGTGTTGAGTTCCGTGCGGATGAAGAAAGACAATAGCGTCCATCTATTCCAGATCCTCGACGAGGTCTCGAAGAACGGGGACGTCACGCAGCGCAGTCTGAGCCGAAGCCTCGGCGTCGCCTTGGGGCTCACCAACCTGTATGTGAGGCGGTTGGTCAAGCAGGGGTGGATCAAGATTGTGAATCTCAAGGCGAACCGGTTGCGGTACGAATTGACGCCCAGCGGAGTGGCGCAGAAGACAACGATGGCGCTGCAATACGTGCAGGACTCGTATGTGTTCTACCGTGAGGCGAGAAAGAGCCTGACCAAGACGTTCGACGGGATGAAGGCGGCCGGCGCGAGGTCGGTGGTGCTCTATGGCACAGGGGATCTCGCGGAAATCGCGTTACTCTCCCTGCAAGAGGCGCAACTGGACGTGGCGGGGGTCGTCAGTCTCCACCACGTGGGACAGAGCCTGTGTGGGCGGCCGGTGCGTTCACCGGAATCGCTTGCTTCGATGATGTACGACCGCGTCGTGGTCGTCGACCGGGATCGCGATCAGGCAACGAAAGTGCTCGGAGCTGCCGGCGTAGACAGGACAACGGTTAAGTGGGTCGGCGTATGACGGTACCGTATCCGTTTCGGTTGTTGGCCTCATTGACTCGCCTCGTTGAACAGAACGCTTACATGATTCGCGCCATGGTCATCCGTGACATGCGGGCGCGGTACATGGGTTCGTTTCTGGGGTTCTTCTGGTCGGTCATTCACCCGCTGACGCAACTGGTTCTCTATTATTTTGTGTTTGCGGTCGTGATGAAAATGCGGTTGGGGCCGGAGTACGGGGAGACCAACTATGCCTTCTGGCTGATGACCGGCCTACTGCCGTGGATGTTGTTTGCCGAGGCCGTGACGCGGTCGCCGAACGCGGTCATCGAGCAATCCAACCTTGTGAAGAAGATGCCGTTCCCGTCCGAGATTTTCCCAATCGTCAACCTAACGGCTGCCATCGTGAATCATCTGATTGGGCTGACTCTTCTGATCGGGTTTCTCGCGCTATTTGGAGAAGGTGTGTCGTTCAACATCCTGTGGGTTCTCCCGTATCTGGCCGTGACGACGCTGTTTATTCTGGGCGTCACGTGGTTGCTCTCCGCGGTGAATGTGTTTCTCCGAGACATCGGCCAGATCATCAGCGTGGTCGTGAATATCTGGTTCTTCTTGACGCCGATCATTTACCCGCCGACCTTGGTTCCGGACAGTGTGAAGGGAATTCTTCGCTTAAATCCGATGCTCCATGTTGTCGACGGTTATCGGATGGCGATCCTCGGAAAAGCCGATGTTGATATTGGAGGGCTGGCATACGTATTGGTGGCGGGGCTTGTGGCGTTTGCCTTGGGCGGTATGACGTTTAAGAAACTCAAGCCTGCATTTGCTGACGTGCTATGACGGCAATCGAAGTCACGAATCTCAGCAAGGTCTATCGACTCTACAACTCACCGAAAGATCGTCTGCGTGAGTTGGTCAGTTTGAGTCGGAAGATGTACCACCACGATTTCTTCGCGTTGAAAGATGTGTCCTTTCAGATCGCAAAAGGGCAGACCGTCGGGATCATTGGTCAGAACGGGAGCGGAAAAAGTACACTGCTTAAGATCATCAGTGGGGTCACTCGCCCCACGAACGGAATGCTCGCTGTGAGCGGCCGGGTCTCATCCCTCCTTGAGCTTGGCGCTGGATTCAGCCCCGAGTTCACAGGGCGGGACAACGTGTATATGAACGGCGCCCTCATGGGGCTGAGTCGGGCAGAGATGGATCGGCGGTTCCCGGAGATCGAGGAGTTTGCGGACATCGGTGAGTTCATTGATCAGTCGGTGAAGTCGTATTCCAGTGGGATGTACATCCGGCTGGCGTTCGCCGCGGCCGTCCACGTTGACCCCGACATTCTCATCATCGACGAAACACTGGCGGTCGGAGATTTCGGATTTCAGCATAAGTGCATGTTCCGGCTATCGGAGTTCAAGAAGAACGGGAAAACGATCCTTTTTGTGAGTCATGATCTGGCAGCCGTGAAGGCACTTTGCGATGACACGATTTATCTGAAACACGGATCGATCGAGGCCAAGGGAAGGGCTGGCGCTGTGGTCGACCAGTATGTGGCCGAGATGTCCAAGACATCAACCAATCAAGCACGCGGCCTCGCTCTTGAGGGGAGGGACGAGTTGTCAAACGTGGACGGCTTGACGACGTTTGACCGGGCGGCGGTCGAGAGCTTTGGAAGAAAACGGTTCGCGGCCCGATTCGGATCTGGGGGGGTGAAGGTCAAGTTCGTCGACCTGCGGGAGGACTCGGGGAAGTCGATATCGACCCTTGAGTTCGGCCAGTACATGGAACTGTCAATCTTAGTTGAGGCTACGACCGCGTGTCCAAGACTTACGGTGGCGTTCTACATCAAAGATCGCGCCAGGCTTGAGGTGATCGGGACCAATAGTGATTACGAGCAGCGGCCTGTGGTGGACGTGAAGGCCGGAGAGATGTTGGTCTATCGGTATCGGTTTCAGGCGCTCGTCAAACAGGGGGGCTACACCGTGACCGTTATTTTGGCGGCCGGGCCCGACGTCCAAGACTATTACGATTGGGTTGAGGATGCGCTGTCGTTTGAGGTGGTCTGTCCCGCGCAGAAGCGCTATGCGTTGTACTCTCCTCCGGTCCAACTGACGATTGTGCGTTCCGGGGATCGTGTGGTGGAGGCCTAATGTCGATTCAGTCACGAGACGATCTGGAGAAATGGTATGACGCGCCTGACCCTTGGGGCTACGAGCAGAGTACGGACGATTTAAATCGACGAGCGATGTTGTTGGCCGTTCTGCCTGAAAAACAGTACTCGCGGGTGCTTGATATCGGCTGCGGAGACGGATTTGTAACGCACCGGCTTCCGGGCGAGTCGATCATTGGGGTTGATCTTTCTGAGAAAGCCCTGGATTTCGCTCGGCGGAGGCAGACGCCTCACGTTGATTACCGCGCTCTCTCGATCTTCGATCTTCCTCACGCGAACGTTGGGAAATTTGATCTCGTCGTGATAACCGGCGTGCTGTACCCGCAACACATTGGTGAGGGCCAGCTCTTGGTCTATACGATCATCGATGAGTTGCTCGAGCCAGGGGGTCACCTCGTCTGTGCGCATATTACCGAGTGGTACAGGTGCCAGTTTCCATACATTAGTCTTACGAGAGAATATTATCGTTATCGGGAGTTCAGCCATGTCGTGGAAGTCTACGTCAAGTAGTCTTACCAAAGTGCAATGACATTGCGAGTCTCTCAGCATGTAGAATTAGCCTGAAGGCGGTATGATGCGATTGTTTCGCCGAAAGGCGAGAGAAGATGTTAACAAAGGGCTACCAGCGGCTGGTTCAGTCAACAATTCTGAACTCTACTACCAGCCCGGTCACTATTATTCGCCGGTTCCATCAATCAGCGATCTCAAGGCAAGAGAGTTAAAGATATTTGGTCAGGTTCCGAAGGATATCCCGGGAATCGAGCTGCAGGCCGAAAAGCAGTTGGGTCTATTAGACAAGCTGGCGGTGTATTACAGAGAACAACCGTGGAGTGACAACAAGACAGCAGGACTCAGATTCTATTTTGAGAACAATCAATTCCGGCATTCCGATGCCATCTTTCTGTTCATGATGCTCCGGCACCTACGACCGGAAAAGATAGTTGAGGTTGGATCGGGATTCTCTTCGGCCTGCATGATGGATACAAATGGGCTTTTCTTTGATAACCGCATGCGCCTCTCGCTTGTCGATCCCGATTGCAGCCGCTTAAATGCCCTCATCAACGAGGCCGATAAGACGAAGCTTCGAATCTACGAAAAGCGAGTTCAGGAGGTCGATCAAAGCCTATTTTCAGAGCTTTCATCCGGAGACCTGCTGTTCATCGATTCATCCCACGTCACCAAGACGGGCAGTGATGTAAATTATCTCGTCCTTGAGATTCTGCCGCGCCTTCAATCCGGAGTTTACGTTCACTTTCACGATATCTTCTATCCGTTCGAATATCCCAAAGAGTGGATCTACGAGGGTTGGGGGATGTGGAGTGAGGCGTATCTCTTGAAAGCTTTTCTCCAGTTTAACGCCGAATTTGAGATAAAGCTGTTCACTTCGATGATCGCGGAGCTTTATCCGTCCAAACTCATAGACGACATGCCGTTGTGCGCCAAGGGCTATAAGGCCAGTATCTACCTCTCTAGAAAGTAGGCGTACATGATCGGCAAGGAGACCGGGAAAAGGCCGAGATGAAATGATTCTGATGTATCACAAAGTGTCGCTCGAATCACCGACCGTGTGGTGGGTCACCGCGGACGCGTTTTGGCGCCAGATGGAGCAGTTGACGAGATACGAGGTCGTCCCGCTGAGTAAATACGATCCTTCAAACCCACGGCACGTCGTCATTACCTTCGACGGAGCCTACGAGAATGTCTACACGTTCGCGCTGCCAATCCTCAGGCGATTCCGCCACCCGTTTGAGTTGTTCGTGGTCGGAGATCTGATTGGAAGAGGCAATGAATTTGATCAGCCGACCGAGCCGCCAGCGAGATTCGCCACACCCGAGCAGTTGAAGGCCATGGTGCAATGCGGTGGGAGACTTCAGTGGCACACGAGGACCCACCCGGACCTCGCGAAGGTCGATGGAGAGGGGTTAGATCGGGAGCTCTGGGTGCCGGATGAGATTCGGGGCTTAGACCCTGACGGGTTCCGGTGGTTCGCCTATCCCCACGGACGCAATCCCGTTTCCGTCGTGGATGCGGTTCGTGCGAGGTTTGATGGGGCGGTGTCGTGTGTGGACGGGGACGATCGTGACCGATATCAGTTTAACCGTGTGACCGTGACGAATGAAACGTCGTTCGCAAAGTCCACGGTCTCCCTGATCATTCCGAATTACAACTATGGGCGCTTCGCGGCGGAGGCGATTGAGTCTGCATTGGCCCAAACTGTTGCGCCAAAGGAGATTCTCTTTATCGACGATTGTTCCGATGACATCTCAATGGACGTGGCCAAACGATACGAGGGCCGTATTCGAGTCGTTCGTAATGAACGGAACCTCGGAATCGTCGATAACTTTAACAAAGCGGTGTCGTTAACATCGGGTAACTATATCTGTTTCTTGGGGGCGGATAATCGATTTCGAAGCGATTATGTGGAGCAGTGCCAACGACTGCTCGACGGCCGACCGGATGTCGCGATCGCGTATACGAATGTGGTTTTTTTCGGCCCTCGTGCGGAAGTGATGGCGGTCAAGCTGGGAATTCCACCAGTGCCGCATACGACAAACATGTTTCTGTGGCGGCTGCCGGAGTTTGATGAGAAGGCGCGGCAGTTGTTGGAAACGGGGAGCTGCATACATGGGTCGTCCATGTATCGGCGGAGTGCGTTCGAGCAGGTAGGTGGTTATAAGAAAGACGGTCCACAGGAGGACCACAACTTATTCCGCCGGATGGTGAGGGCCGGGTGGGAGGCGGTGCTGTGCCCGGAGTTCCTTCTGGAATATCGGCAACATTCGAGAGATCAGGCGGACACGAAGGTGAATGATGCGCTGGAAGTGGTGCATCTTCGGCGAGAGAACAAACGCTTATCTGATGAACGGAATGCGCTGGAAAAGAAGCTGGGATCGATCGAGAGTAGCCCTGGGTGGCTCATTGGCAGGCGCGTTGAAAGCATTATCGGATCACTTCTGCCGGCTGGGAGTGCTAGGCGGTCGAGTGTTGTTCGGATTGTGCGGGCCGCTCGCCGGATTCGGCGGGACGGGGTTGCGGCGTTTCTCCAGCGGTTCAGGGACGAATATGGGCCGCGTTGGTGGCGCACAGACCCGTACATGCCGTGGATTCGGAAACATGAACCGAGAGGTGTGGAACTGGGCGGTTTGCGGCGTGAGGCGGCGGGGTGGTCATACCGTCCCAAGATCAGTATTGTCACGCCGGTCTTCAATCCCCGTCGATATGACCTGACGCAGTGTATTCAGTCCGTCATCGACCAGGCGTATGACAATTGGGAGTTGATCCTGATTGATGGTGGGTCGGATCATCCGCATGTGCATGAGATTATGACGGCATTCGGCAAGCGGGATGCGCGCGTTCGGTGCGACTGGTTGCCGAAGAATCTCGGCATTGCCGGTAATTCGAATGAGGCATTGCGCCGAGCCACGGGAGAATACGTGGCGTTTCTCGATCACGACGATATGCTGGCGCCGTTCGCGCTATATGAAGTCGTTCGGGTGCTCAATCAGGATCAGACGATCGATGCGTTGTACTCCGATGAGGACAAGATTCCGGCTCGCGGGGGGCGACGATACGACCCTGCTTTGAAATCGGACTGGGCCCCAGATACGATGTTGTCCTACAACTATCTCTGCCATTTTGCGGTTGTGAGGCGTTTGTTGCTTCAAGAAATCGGCAGCTTCCGCGAGGGGTACGACGGTGCTCAAGATTATGACTTGATCCTACGAATCGCCCTGAAGACCACGAAGATCAAACATATCCCGAAGGTCTTGTACCACTGGCGGGCGGCTGAGAGTTCGACCGCCAAGGACCCAACCCGGAAGCCGTATGCGGCCGATGCGGCGCGCCGGGCGATCGGGGACTATCTGCGGCATCGGGGCCTGGAGGCCGAGGTCGTGGATGGGTATTTGCCGACCACGTATCGGGTCAGATACCGGGTTCGGGGAAACCCGAAGGTCTCGATTATCGTTCCCACTCGCGATAAAGTGGATCTCCTCCGTCAATGTGTAGAGTCGGTGCTGGCGAAGACGAGCTATGTCCACTACGAAATCGTGATCGTCGACAATCAAAGCCAAGAAGAGTCGACGCGTCAGTATTACCAGAGCCTGAAGGCAAATCCGAGAATCAGGATTCTGTCGTACGACGCTCCGTTCAATTTCTCCGCGATTAACAATTTCGCGGTCCGAGCGACCGATGGGCCGCACCTCTTGTTTCTCAACAACGATACGGAGGTCATCGCTCCGGAGTGGTTGTCGGCGATGCTGGAATATTCGCAGCGGAACGATGTCGGCGGAGTCGGGGCGCGATTGTACTATCCCGATGAGACGATTCAGCACGCAGGGCTTATCATCGGGATCGGGGGCGTTGCGGGCCACGCGCATCGGCTGTTCGAGCGCACGAACGATGGATACATGGGCCGGATCAAAGTCGTGCAGAATCTCAGCGCGGTGACCGGTGCCTGCCTCATGGTCCGGAGATCGGTGTTCGATGAAGTCGGAGGATTCGACGAGCGTTTGTCGCACGCGTTCAACGATGTGGATTTGTGCTTGAAGATTCGGGAGAAAGGCCACCTCATCGTGTACACACCGTATGCCGAGCTGTACCACCATGAGTCAGCGAGCCGAGGTCCTGAAGATACACCGGAACGAAAGGCCCGATTCGCCAAGGAAGTCGAAATCATGGAGAGCCGCTGGAAACACGTTCTCGAAGCCGGTGATCCATACTACAATTGCAACCTGGCGCTTGATAGAGAAGACTTCAGTATCAGACTTTAGGCGAGGTGCTGAGAGGGTGACCTTGGAGGCTGCCCGCGATCTGGTTCAGGCTGTCAAGGGCGGGCGTGTGTCAGTCGCCCTGTGCACGTATAACGGCGCACGGTATCTCAAGGACCAGCTCGACAGCATCGCCTCCCAGACCCTCCCGCCGCACGAACTGGTCGTCTGCGATGACCGGTCCACCGACGACACGGTGGCCATCGTTCAGGCGTTCGCGTCTCACGCGCCGTTTCCGGTCCGCCTCTTCCTCAATCCGACCAATCTCGGTTCAACCAAGAATTTCGAGCAGGCGATCCAGCGTTGTGAAGGCGATCTGATTGCGTTGTCGGATCAGGACGACGTGTGGCGCCCTCGGAAACTGGAACGGATGGTGACGGAGTTCTCGGCGTCGCCCGACGTCGGGGCGGTGTTCACCGATGGCGAGGTGGTGGACGATCGCCTTCGTCCTTTGGGTTACCGTCTGTGGGAGGCGGCGGGGTTTGGGCCGGGGCGTCGGGAGCGGTTTGAGCACGGGCAGGCCGTCGAGGTCCTGCTGAAGAACGACGTGGTGACGGGCGCGACGCTGGCGTTCCGCCGCGACTTCCTCAAGGTGATTTTTCCGATCCCGGCGATGTGGGTTCACGATGCCTGGATCGCGCTCTTGATCGCGGCCCTCGGACGGGTTGCGATCATCGAGGAACCCCTCGTGCTCTATCGCCAACACCCGCGGCAGCAAATCGGGGTGATGCAGCGAACGCGGAGCAGCGGGCTTGCCTGGGTGCGGTCCGCGCTGTCCGACGTCCTCATGAATATCAACGGGTATGTGGTAGAGGGGGATGAAGAGTACTCGCTGTACGCCGATCAGTATGGGTTGGCGTGCGAACGACTGGCGGCCATCCTCGATCCTTCGGATCACCGAATCCTTGTCCGATGCCGAGCAAAGGCCGCGCATTTCCGAGCGCGGGCCGAGATGTCGCAGCGGCGATGGATGCGTTTCCCGATGGTGATGAAGGAGCTGTTCGGGCTTCGGTACCACCGCTATTCGAGCGGTAACAAGAGTCTGGCGAGGGATCTGGTCCGCGCGGCCCTGTTCTGGACCGGGTCGACTCATCCCGCCTCTCGGTTTGGGACGTCGTGAGCGCCACAAAGGGCCAGCCCTTCGTCGTCATCGTCGTCCTGAACTGGAACGGGCGCGACGATACCGTGGCGTGCGTGGAGTCCTTGCGCGGGCTACGGTATCGGAACGCCAGGGTCCTGATCGTCGATAACGGTTCGACGGACGATTCGGTCGCGGTGTTCGGGCGGCGGTTCCCGGATCTTCGTTGCCTTCAAACCGGTTCGAATCTGGGATTTGCCGAGGGGAACAACGTCGGCATCCGCACGGCCTTGGCGGACGGCGCGGACTATGTGTTTCTGCTCAACAACGACGCGACGATCGACCCCGATGCCTTGGATCGGCTGGTCGAGGCGGCGGAGTTGCACCCGGACGTCGGCATTGTCGGTCCCAAGATATACTACGCGGCCGACCCGCGGCGGATCTGGTTCGCGGGCGGCACGATCAGTCCGCTGGGACGGCTCGGGCACGAGGGGTGGAACCGGATCGACGAGGGGCAGTGGGATACGCCCCGCGAGACGGGGTACGTGACGGGGTGCGCCTTCTTGGTGAAGCGCCGCGTCTTGGAGAAGGTCGGCCTGTTCGCCCCCGAGTATTTCTTGCTGTTCGAAGAAGCCGACCTGTGCATGCGTGCCCGGCGCGAGGGCTTTCGATGCTGGATCGAACCCCGCGCGACGGTCTCCCACAAGGTCTCGGCCTCGTTCGGAGGGTCTTCGCCGCAGTACTACTATTACTTCGTGCGGAACCACCTGCTCTTTCTCCAACGCCACGTGATCCCGGTTCGGGGCTGGGCCGCGAGGCTCGCTCTGTCCTGGTACCTGACCCGGCTCTTCGCGTTCTTCCTCTTGACTCCCCACCGGGGCGGGTGGGGGAAGCTCGTCGGGTCGTTCGAGGGAATCGGGGATGCCCTCCGCGGCCGGTTCTTCCAACGGCGAGTCCACCGCCGTCTGGGTGAGGGTTTGTCGTGATGGTGTGCCAGCTTCTCACCAAGCACGACGTGCCCAACATCGCCGCGGCGATTTCTCCCTACCGAGAGGTCCGCGACGAGGTGAGGAAGATGGTGGGGCGGTTCGTTCACCGGATCGACGACCCCTACGAAGAGCCCCTCAATCCCGAGGTGATCGTGTCCACGGATCGCGAGACGGTGGAGGAGAGCGCGGGGAAGGTGATCCGGAAGTTGGAGGAGATGGGGTGGTTGCCCCGATAGGGCCGCCCGCGAGCAGCCCCCAGGCCCGTGTCAGACTTGCGTTCCTTGCGTATCCCCCCGCGACGGGAGAGGGGGGGGCAGAAGGGGCGCATCGTTAGTCTTTAATTCGGGGGGTAGTTTCTGCAGTCGGGCGGGCTACGCGATTGGGCTTGGAGCATGTGGCTTGACATTCATCGGGGCTCGGGGCTAGGCTGCGTGTCATGAGCTATCACGATATCATCACGATTGAGCCGGGGAAGCGCGAGGGGAAGCCGTGTATTCGCGGATTGCGCATTACGGTCTATGATGTGCTCGAGTATCTGGCTTCCGGTATGTCGGAGGATGACATCCTTCGGGATTTCCCGGATCTGACGCGCGAAGACATTCGAGCCTGCCTCGCGTTCGCCGCGGATCGAGAGCGCAGGTTGGTCTCGATTCCCGCGCGGTGAAACTGCTCTTCGACCAAAACCTCTCTCCTTCGCTGGTCAGCGCGCTCCGGGACCTCTATCCAGGATCGGTTCATGTCCGTGATGTGGGTTTGCAGGATGCGTCTGGCGAGACCGTTTGGAAATATGCCGCCCAACACAGACTGGCGATCACTTCGAAGGACGCGGATTTTCATCAAAGGAGCTTTCTCTTCGGCCATCCGCCGAAGGTGATCTGGATTCGTCGTGGTAATTGTTCAACGTCAGAAATTCACGGGATCTTGCGCGCGCGCCATGGTGAAATACGCGCCTTCGAGGAAAACACCGAGGGGGCGTTCCTCGCCCTTGAATAACCCAAGAGCAGGGGGCTGGTAGACCACGCTGGGGTCTTGATTTGTCGATTTCATTTGGAGAATGACGGCGTGACATGAAGGGCCTGTATCGCAAGGTGCGGCTCGGCGAGCTATAGCCCGGACTCTTCATGCCCCTTCTGCTGCAACCGCGAATACGCCGCTGCAACAGGCGGTCTCGCCGCTCAGTCGGTCACCGTATCGCAGAGAGTACGCCTCCCTCCTTCGCGGCTGCGAGCGCCCGTTTCGCGACGAACCTTCATGCAGACTCCAGGCTTGCCGTTCACCGGGATCGACGACCCCTACGAAGAGCCCCTCAACCCCGAGGTCACGCTGCACACGGATCTGGAGACCGTGGAGGAGAGCGCGGGGAAGGTGATCAGGAAACTGGACGAGCTGGGCTGGCTGGGCTGGCTATCGCGATAGAGTCGCCCGCCGGGGATCAATTCCTCCAAACCACACCATGAAGCCGGTGTCAGACTTGCGTTCCTTGCGTATCCCCGCCGACCGGCTGCGTGTTGACAGGTATTATCGAATACTGATAATGTCAACATGTGATTGTCGGTTTCGGTAATCGCCTTGCCGCGAATCTGTTCGAGGACCGGCGTTCAAAGGAAGTCCGTCGATTCCCGGCTGAACTCTATCGAATTGCTCGCCGCAAGCTGCTCTATCTCCACGACGCGGCGGTGCTCGCGGATCTCGTCGTTCCACCGGGCAACAGGCTGGAGCGCCTGAGAGGTGAGCGGGCTGGGTATTACTCGATTCGGATCAATGATCAGTGGCGCGTGGTCTTCCGGTGGGACGCTGGCAACGCGCTCGACGTTCAGGTCGTCGACTACCACGGATGAGAGGAGAGGAGCAATGAAACAGCCGAGAAATCCGTTTCACCCGGGTGAGATTCT
>Ga0210377_10002538_pt1 | contig 15943 bp, 14 predicted proteins | sample PLM4_65_b1redo_FD_155480 | JGI IMG/M metagenome (GOLD analysis project Ga0210377, IMG submission 155480) | Groundwater sediment microbial communities from an aquifer in East River, Colorado, USA - PLM4_65_b1 redo | ecosystem: Environmental > Terrestrial > Soil > Riparian zone | place: USA: East... | reverse complement strand
CTGTTTGACAGGCTCTTTATTTTCGATTATACTTGTCCATAAGTAGACAAGTAGACCGCATTTGAAAGCGGTTATTTTTTCAGAGTTTACTTGTCTAGATATAGACCAGCACTTTAACAAACCAATAACCGTTCATCGTGTATCTGTGTGAAGAGCATAGAGATTGATGGCGCGGATCAATGATCAACCAGGGGTTAGGGTAGTGATTTTCAACCGCCAAGAATGGGGGACCTATTTTTAACCGCCAATAATTCTGCGTGCGCTCGGACAGGTGCCAAAAATGGGGATCTCACTTCAGTGGGGGAGGGGAGGGGATAGGGCTTAGTGCTCGCGTGCGATCCAACTATTCAAAATAGGAGATAAAAATGTTAAGTCAAATGGTTGAAGAAAAACAACTTCAGGAAGTTGTTATGGTTTCGGGAAATGCAGATCAGCAAACCGAGAAAGCATCGAAGGGTTTGTTTGAGATTGAAGACTCAAAATTTCCGATCGAGTTTTTGTTTGCGCTTGAAGATACCGCTTTCGAGACGATCAGAAACTACCTGACGAAATCCGATGCCCCTCAAGTGGTCCTGGATCTGCTTGAAGATGTTGAATGTCTCATAGCAGACGTGAGTCAACTTGAGCAGGGCAAGGTTGAACGGCATGTGAATGAAAATCTCGTGGATCTCATTCCAAGCCTAACCAACAACATTGTCGGCGCTGGAGGTATATTCTATGTTCCAGATGGGATGACCATTGCTCGTGAAATTCCAATCTAAACAATGATCATTCATCAACAAAAGGGCAGGCTATATAACCTGCCCTTTTGTTTTAAGGAAGGTGAAATATGTCTTACCTCCATCCTCCATCATCTTTGCCGCCTGGCGCAATAGTAGATTCATATCGTCGCGATAGTGGAGGCGTGCGCCAGGATCAATCAACTGATCAGCAGCTCACTGAGCTCGAAGCCTATTGCCAGACATACAACCTGGTCCATCGTCATCACTTCGTCGATGAAGCCAAATCGGGAGGCTCTACCGCGGGACGTGATGACTTCAACCGCATGCTCGATCTCTATGCTCGGCCTGGTCAGAGACCTCACGGCCTGTTGCTTTGGAACTATGCGCGCTTTGCACGTGACATCGATGATGCACAATTCAACAAGATTCGGATCCGACAATGGGGTATTGCGATCCATTCTCTCAATGATTCCATCCCTGAAGGGGATCATGGCAGGATTATCGAATTCCTTATCGATGTGGCCAACGAGGAAAAGCGCAAGCAGACATCCATCGATGCCAAACGCGGACTCAAGGATCTCGTGCAGAAATACAGATGCGTGCCAGGCACACCGCCCCGAGGCTTCAAGCGTGAACCCTTCAGCATTGGCATGCGACGTGACAAGACCGCGCACATCGCCCATCGCTGGGTTCCAGATCCCGAGCTGATTCCCCGCGTTCAAAAAGCCTTCGCCATGAAAGCGGCACGTGCCACGCTCAAACAGATCCATGATGAAACACAGCTCTACAATTCGCTCAATTCATACCAGGGATATTTTGAGAACCAACTATATATCGGGACTCTCCGCTTCGCAGATCTCACCATCGAAAACTATTGCGAACCGATGATCGATCCCAAAACGTGGGATGCAGTTCAACGCATCCTACGAGCGAACAGCCAGCATAAAAACCTCACCAATCCTGAAACTCACCCCAGGCGGCAAAACGGATCATATCTGCTTTCGGGCTTGGTTCGTTGTTCCAGGTGTGGATCTCCACTATGGGGCATGACATCAAAACAACGTAACGGTTCATACTATCTTCGCTATGCCTGCACACGTGCCAAGCGCCGCCGCGACTGTGATTTCAAACCTATTCCCGCCCATGTCCTGGAAGCTGAGGTTATCAAACGGATCAATGCATTTTTTATAGATCCTGGCAATCTTCATGAACTCATGGAGCTGCACCAAAAGCAAATTGCAGAGCCTTCGAGCGAAGGTAAGGCAGTAGTCAGGGATCTCCAAAAGCAGATTGGCGCGGTCCATCGGTCTATCGGCAATCTGGTTAGCGCCATTTCTGAAAGTGGACATAGCAAATCCATGCTCAATAAACTTGCTTCCCTCGAAGCGAAAGATATTGATCTTCGAACCCACTTGAATCAGGTCAAGACCCAGGCTGGAACCATAAAGCCTGCACTCACCCAGGAAAAGATAATGCAGCTCGCTCAATATATGATCGCCCATTTGGCTGGCAAAGATCCATCCATTGTGCGACAAGTGCTCCTGGCTGCCATCCATCAAATTACAGTGGATCGGATTGGGAACTGTGTTCATGGCGTCATTCAGGTGAAAAATTCTTCTGGTGGAACAAAAAAAACGAGTGAAGAAAACCGTGAGATGATCGTGATGGAGTCAAATCGTGTCACGTCCAAACGCGTTTTTACAGCTGAGCTGAGCATGAAATTCGTTCCGGTTTCAGCTGAGCATTTGGATGTGTGGCGGGCGGGTCTCTGCCAGTTACTTAAGCTTTTATTGCAGGAAGATGGCGGCTGTCGTCTATAGCTGCCCTGTTTGGCTCACAGAAGGCCTGTGCAAGCCACGTGCTAGCGTTGCCCTGGGTCCCTTCCGTGAAATATACGGTTGGGACAGGTTGGGACACGGTTGGGACGCCGGTTGGGACATCATCTACGGTGGTTGGGGCGGTTGGGGCGGTTGGGGCGTTGGGACGGGATTTCCCCAGTACCAGTATATGTTCGGTTGGTGGCGGTTGGTGGCACCGTTGGTGGCAGTTTTACGGCAGTTGGTGGGGTTGGTGGGTTGGTGGCGAATTTGCCCAGTAATGGACTGTTTGAGCAGTTGAGAACCCCAAAACTGACCAGTTTGCTCTCAAACGCTCAAACCGCTCAAACTGCCTCAAACACCCCCCTGTGGTCTCAAACTGGTCTCAAACAGTCTCAAACACCACATATGGGGTTTGGCAGGGTTTGGCATCGGTTTGGCAGGGGTTTGACGCGGTTTGGCGGGTTTGGCGGTTTGACACCAGATCGGCCAACTAGGGGCTTGCCACATATGGGGTTTGGCAGGGTTTGGCATCGGTTTGGCAGGGGTTTGACGCGGTTTGGCGGGTTTGGCGGTTTGACACCAGATCGGCCAACTAGGGGCTTGCCACATATGGTGTTTGACGCAGTTTGACTGCAGTTTGACCAGTTTGACCAGTTTGACTGCTTGACAGGAAATCAGCCAAACATGGCTGAGAACACTTCTTCTTCTTCCGCAATACATCCCTCTATTGTGAGCCTGGGGCAGGCTGGTTAGGAAGAAGAAGAAGTACGCAAACCGACGATTTCGGTTTGAGGGGGTTTGAGCTCGGTTTGTGCTCAAAATCTTGCGGTTTGTGTCGGTTTGAGCGGTTTGTGGGTTTGAGGCAGAATCAGCCAGACGTATGGCTTTTCCATGCTCAGAGACATCTCAGAAAGTGTCTGCAAACCTCAATGTTGTAGAATATCGAATGGAGTGAGCATGACTGATCAAACTCAATTGAATCTTTTCGGAGAGGATCCGGATCTGATCAACGTTGAAAAGGACCCTGAAAAGTCAGGGCTTGAAGAGATGGAAGATCGAGCATTCGTGCGCTATTGCGAGAAGCATACAGCGCTGATCACCAAGTTGGCCGAGCTCGGTTTGCCTGCTCCAGGTCAGCAATTCAGGCTCGTGACTCGAAGGACCTTCAACGCGATTCAATTCCTGGAATACATCGTTGAACAGGAAACCATTATTGATCTCAAGATGGCAATCTACTCCATAAACTTCCATGCGGCAAAGATCCTGATCAACCTGGTGAATGCTGGCAAGATTCAGGCGGTCGAAATCCTGATGTCGAACTTGCGCAACAAGGCGCACCGTGAGAAAGAGGAGATCGTGAGAAAGATGTTCCTGGAACACCCTAGGATCAACTTGTTTTTTGCATCATCTCACGCAAAGACGTTTTCATGCCAGACTGCCAAAGGTAATTTTTACACGCTCGAGGGGTCTGGAAATTTGGCATTTAACAGCAGGGTCGAACAGTATGTGATCGATAATGACAAGTCGCTGTATGAATTTTCCTGTTCGTGGATGAAGGACATCAAGATATTTTTGGAAGGCAAAAAGGAATTGGAATACACCCCAAAATAAAGCCATCATTCTGTTGAGGTCAGAATGATGGCGCATGAGATTCGGGCTCATGCTTGGCGCTATTGTAATGCACATCTTCAGCAGCCAGGCAAGGGCAAAATACATGGAGATGCGAAAATGGACATTGACTATCGTTTTCCAGCTTATGGCTATTGGAAAGCTGGATCAAGGCACGATGCTTCATCCCTGGCTAAGTTGTTTCATCGGTTGATGAACATACGCGGAGTGAAAGTATCAGGTGACTACCAGGGATCGCCCCTGAAGGGTTATGACGTAAAACTTGATCTTGGCGGATCCGTAAGTATAAAGTTTTTAGATGATCAGGCGGGCTCGACCCTCACAATTAGTGTTTTTGTTAACGATGCCGATTGTGATATTTTCGTGAGTATTTGGAAAGGGCTAATAGCTAGGGGATACGTGTTTGATGATCGTTTTGAAAGAGATCAGGTGTTGGGAAGTAATGTGACTTCAGCAGAGAACATCATCGAAGATAAAGCCGAAGAATTGAAATTGCCATGGGATCATATGCCAGATGCTAGTGCACAAGAAAGAGTATTAGTGATGGTCTGGTGCAAGGAAACATTCAAAGGCAAGCATGTAGCAAGCACTACAGGCTATTCCAGTCCTGGAAATATTCTTTGCCGTTTACGCAAAAGATATCCGAATGCAGAGATCCCTAAAGGTCAGATAGAAAGAAAACAGTTTCGGGAAATGTACAAAGCACACAAGAATACTTCACTCAAAGCGCGAGCTGTTAAGTCAGTTAAGGAAAAATGATTATGTTGGTGATGTAAAGAATTAAGTGAGTTAAGTTTTCTCATGAGATCATTTTGGCAGCAATAAATTTGCTGCCAATTTGCTTTAAGGAGATAGACAATGCTCAACACGTTCAGCAATAAAAAGGACCCCACACTCTTGGAGTGTGAAAAAATCGAGGCAGATAAAAAAGAACTAATACGGCTGGCAACGGAAGAGATCGCGTCATTGAGAGCCAAAAGCGGCAATCTACTAGAACGCATGTCGGATGGAGATCAAGCGGCAAAATCGGATCTACAAAAAAACAGAGCCCGTATCGCCGAGCTGGAAGATGAAATCCAAGCGCATAATGTGGCCCTAGAGAAAATACCATTGCTGAAGGATCGTGCTTGGGGGATTGAAATTGAAAAGCTGATTCCCGAGATAGAAAAACTGGATGCACAGTTTTCGACTTTTGTTGCTGACATCAATAAAAAAGCAGCAGTGCTGATTTCAGCAAACAATAAGTTTCTCGAGTTCTTGGATGGGTTTGGCGAATTGGGCGCTACTCAAAGTCTCGGACTAAGGGGGGATTTTTTGGAGCTTGGTTTAGGTGATCTTAGTTCCTATGGAAGCTCACCACTGGCAGCTTCTTCAGACAAGTCAATTAATTTGGCAATAGTCCTGATGGCAGCCATCTACGATAAAGACAGATTTGTTGCCTGGGTAGAAAAAACGCGGTCATCTATTGCTGAACGAATATCCAGAATGCGTGATCATGCCCTGAGGCTGAAAGGCGAGAATCTACCAAGCCCAGCTTGGCCCTACTGTCCAAGCTGTTACAAAATGACTCGGTATGCGGGGGTAAATGGGAAAGCTCACTGTTCTGAATGTGGCAAAGACGTTGTACCCGTTTATTAAACAGGCTGTCGGAAGCTTGTTGATCTATTAGTTTGCAAAAAGGAGTGTGTCTTATGAATGGTGGAAGTGTGTACTGCATGCGTTGCAAGATATATGTTCCTTTGAATGGGAACGTGGGCGATTATTGTTGTCCTACATGCGGCGGCAAAACAAAAATCGGTGAAAGTCCCCGTTCTACGGTTCATCGTGAAGCCAATCGTGGTGAATCTCAATTCCAATTGCATCTTACTGAAGTCTTGATGGATCTTGGTTTCAGTGAAGCAGAAGCAAAGGCGGCCGCCCAGAACCGCGGCAATGATGAGCTGCCACCTGGCTTTGATGGAGCAAAATTTGAAGCGTCCTTAACTGAGTCATTCATGCGTATGGGCATGGATGAAGGCTCAGCCAAACAGGCCGCCAGGGGACGTGGCGGATTGGAGCTAATAGGCACGCCTGACGATGAAGAAAAGCTCAGAGATTCTTGACCGAAGCATTCAGTGACATGGGATTGAGTGAGACCGCCGCGAAGCAAGCTGCAAAAGGTCATAACTAAACACGCAACAACGAACCTACAAAATTATCTAATAGCATTCCAGGTCTTGGCTTCGTCCCTCATCGTCCTCCAGATCTGCGTGTCGGATGGTCCGCTGCGTGGGTTCCATACTCCGGTGGGGGACGAAATCGAGACCTGGAATACTTATTAAAAATGGCAGTTGCAAAACAGTATCGCATTGTCCTAATAAAACAAGCCTGGATAAACCTGGCGAGTGATGTTCTGTTGCTGGCTATTGAAGATGTGCGGCAAACACGCGACTCTTTCAAGAGCGAAAAAGCAAAACAATGGCTGCTTTCACCGGCAGCACGATTTCTTTTTGATTCACTTGATTTTGAAATCGATATTAAGAATTGGGTCCTGACAGGCTGCCCGACAATAGGCAAATGATGAGCGAATTGACAACACAGTCCACACCCAAATTGAGATATGCAGCGGTACTTCTGCGCAAGCTTCTCTCGCCCATTGCGGGTGATCCAACACCAAAGGATCTCGCACGACTCTCGGGTAAATTGCTTCTCTTGGCTTTGGCGGTCCTCTCTGAAGGACGTGACGAGAGCAAACGAAGAGTACGCCTGCAGGCGGAGCTTGCGGCGGAAGATTTGGATATGGCGTTACAGCCGTTAATTGATCAAGCAGATCCACTCGTGGATTTATCGAAATTGTCAGTTGGTGCAAGCTGGCAAAGCTTTGATCTTGCAGATGTCATGACCGAAGAGATCCCGCCCATTGAATGGGTTGTAAAGTATTTTCTACATCGTCCCAGTGTGGTTGTTTTCTTTGGCCGACCCAAGCATAAGAAAACGCTGGTTGCGATGGACATGTGCCATCACATTGCCTGTGGCCTGCCCTGGATGATAAGCGCTCCAAACGGTCAGGACGGAATTGAAGTCAAGCCTGAGCGGGTCATATGGGTGGATCTGGAAAACGGCGCCAGGCTTTTGAAGCGGCGCATGAAGGCTTTTGCCACTGCCATCGGTGTAAAAATCGACCGTGGTCAATTTCAGGCATATAGTATGCCCGATCCCTGGCTCGATTTGAGCAAGCCCGAAAACACCATGGCCATGATCGAACGCCTACAGGCGCTTGGTGATATTGGTGTATTGGTGATCGATCACCTTGGACAGGTCTTTGGCGGCATCGATGAGAACAGCCCGCTTGCTTCCCAGATCATGAGCGCGATAAGGCAAATATCAGAAACCTGTAACGTGGGAATCATATTGATTCATCATGCCAAGAAGGGGAACGGCAAAGAGGGTGGAATGATTGAAGATCAGCTGAGAGGGAGCGGCGCAATCCTGGCTGGCGTCGATGCGGCTTTCCTGATCGAGCGGGATCCCGTTGATAAAAATCAGGTCACGGTCAAGCCTGTAGCGCTGCGCGGTCCTGATGCTCCAAACATATCTGCCACCTTTGCATATGAACAGGATGAAAACTTGGATCTGACAGCTGCTCGTTTTTGGAAGATTGCTTATCGAAGTATTTCCGTTCGTGCACGTATGCAGTTATCCAAGCCCTGAAGGAAAACGGCAAAATAAATCACACAGAGCTTCGAAGCGCAGCAAAGCGAATTGATTCAAGTGTGAGTGATTCGAACATTCGCGAAGCAATAGCAACGCTCGAGGGCACCAAAGAGATATATTTTATTGCTGGCAGTAAGGGTGCAAAGATTTATGAATTGGCAGGTGAGAATGAAGAAGATTGATGCACAGGCTTTGAAAGCCAAACACCGCTTGGAATTGGTCATGCAAGAGTTTGGAGAACAGTTTGATATCAACGGTGATCAATGGATCAGCAAAACGACTTCGGGGCTTGTTGTAAATGTCGGTCTGCAAATTTACGAATATCAAAAGCCTGGCATGGACAAAGAATCGGGAGATTTATTCGATTGGTTGAAGATGCGCTTTGCCCGGACCTTTAATCGGGCGGTTCGCTTCCTGGAAAAGAGACCCTTGGATCTGGAGCAGCCACTTCGAGATATTCAACCTGAAAAAGCTGAAGCGAAGATCCTACTTTTAGCCAGGCATGAATGGAAATATGAGTGCAAATCCCCTGATGAAGAAAAGGATTCGTCTGGCTTGTATGATCGCGGGCTTGTTGATCGCGGCAATGGAAGAGTCTTTTATCAATATCTTCTTAGACCGTTTGATCGATTGCAGGCACGTGCCCTTGAAATTGGCGGAGAAGGAATAAGAGAGTGTTTCACCTGGGAAGCCCGGGAGATCGATCTATTACGACGCTCGCAGCCTTCCCGCTTTGTCCCTGTGATCGATATGGACATTGAGATGTGTGATCAATGCGGAGAAATGATCAATTGGTGGTGGAAGAAGGAACCGCAATACATTCTCTCTGAAACACCTTCGCATGGCGAAATAAGGTTTGGTTCATCATTCAAGAAAATCCGGATCTACGACAACCAGCAGGTTTTTGCCTTCGAATATGAGCTTGATGAAGAAAGCTTCTGCATCTGCGAAAGCTGCATGCGGAAGATAATCAATAACCGCGAAGCTCTAAGCTTGCTTTACAAGTCCGCTCGGAAACGTGATGCTTCGAAGCTCAAAGAAACAAACATGCAAGGTCGCAATGTGCTCGAAGCGTGATAGGCGGGCGGGGTGGGAACGCGGAGACGCAAATTTCTTGTTTTCCGGAAGGAAAAAAACTCCCATAGTTCCCCTTTTGCAGAATGTATTAGCAAAGCGCCCCGCGTCTGCCTCTCCCAGGGAAAGGCAGACCAGCGATCATCATGGGTCTAGGTGTTCCTGGAATTCGACGATAACCTGATCACCTGTTCTTCTGTGATGGCCCGGATCCGTGGGGCTTGTCAGTGTGTGATGTGTGTGTCTTTTAAACACACATCACACACACAGAGACCGCCCCGATCACAGGGAATCAACTTGCTTTGGCAAAGGGTGATTTGATTTATTAGGATGACGCTCGCCACCACGCAATCACACAATATTGGGGATGAAAACGAACCTTACCAACTGAATAACTCTATCGGGATTGCTTCCGATAGATCAGTTCCGATAGTGTAGCCTATCGGAAAATGACACTTTTTTGGAGGCTTATATGGACGTGATTTTGGAACCCAAAACGGACAGGGGCATGACCAACTCTGCGCGGCTTTCAACCCTGGGCTTCGAAGCAAATAGAGCAGCAGAGACGGCAGTCTTCAAGCTGTATCAGGACCGCAGGCCGGAGAATACTCAAAGGTCACAACGGGCCGCGCTGAAGATCTTCGCAGAGTTTATGCGGTCCTGTGGGCTGTCAAGTCCGGACCTATATTCGGATCCGGTTTCCTGGATGGGCGTTACCTGGGGGCTTGTTCAAGCCTTCCAACAGTGGCTTTTGCAACAAGGCTACAGCATGAAAACGATCAATGATCGTGTGTCCACTGTAAAGGTTTATATGGCTCTTGCAAATCAAGTGGGCGTTATTCCGGATGGTGAGATCCTACGATTGCAGACTCTTCGAGGATACACGCGGAAGGAAGCCATCGACGCGGATGCTAAACGAGAAAAACAAGGCATGCCAGTTCGGAAGAGCACTAAGAAGGCTCAAGCAGTGATGATCACCGATGATCAAGCAAGGTCATTATGCAGTGTCCGCAATGATACGCCCCAATCCCGCCGTGACGCCCTGATGATGTGCTTATTGTTAGATCACGGTTTACGAGTTGGTGAGATCGAGATTTTGAAGATTGAAGATATTGACATCGAAGCCAGGCAGGTGATCTTTTATCGACCGAAGACAGGCAAGACTTCAAAACATAATTTGCGTGGTCGTGCCTGGCAACGTTTGATCGAATTCCTGAGCAAGGATCAACGAGCTCAAAGCGGACCTTTATTGCTGGCCAGTAATAAAAGCGGATATCTCATTCCTGGTGATGGACTGACAACCAGGGCGATCAATCAAAGAGTTGGCCAGTTGGGTCAAGCTATAGGGATAGCCAATCTGAGCCCGCATGATTGCAGGCACTATGGCGCAACAAAGGCGGGTTGTGATCCGAAGGTCAGCCTGGCTGCGCTGATGGCTTGGGGTGGCTGGGATAGTCCACAGAGTGCAGCACGCTATATCAACCGAGGGCAGGCAGATAACGATGGCGTAAGCCTGGGCGAGGATTGAACACAGGTAATACTAGGCACCAACCCCGTTGCCTCACAGCAGCCCTACAGCGAACGCGCTAGCACGAACCTGGAAAGTGTGGGGATCCACAATTAAGCGGTTCCCACGCGTGCTTAAATAGGCAGACACGGGGGGGATATGAATTCTCAGGGGGATATGGGCCCGTGAGGGGTAAGGCTTGCAGTACTGAGAAAATTTGTAGAAAAGGGAGAAACGGCTTATGGGATAGGGGATGCTCATTCGGGTAAAGCAGATCAATCGCGCTGAAGGTTTCAAAATCTTTCACATCATATCTATAAAAACGGTCGTGAAAGTTTTGGAAAATTCCTGAAATTTTATTGAAAAAATTCTGTAAGTTGCAGCCAGATTTTTCAAGTTTCAGCAAGTTATAAGCTAAATTTTCGAGCTCTTGAAAGTTGCGCTTTTCATTCCCTGAAGCGATAGAAGGTTTTGAATTTACAGAATGTTGCACCCGCCGCGCTATCACAAATCCACCCATAGGTAAGAGGGGCGTGAAAGTTCGATTGAAGAAACGGGCACAGTCAAAAGACCTACCCGAAAGAAGAATTAAAACCGACACACTTAAAACTGTGACGGGCAAACTACCGATACACCAATTCTATGAGCATTCAAGGAAGGATTAACGATGTCGAATAACCCCAAAATACAAAGCGCCCCAACAGAAGCCGGGGCGCAAGTGACGCCTGCTAAGCGTCATCCAAACAACCAAGAAAATTATACAGCCATTCTTGGTCTGGAGCAGCATCATTTTGAAATGCTGAAAGGATCTGCGATTTCAGATGATGTCATCAAGGAACGTGGCTATCGAACCATTACCAAATCTGAAGAGCTGAAGAAGTATGGCTTTTCAGATCTGCAATCGCGTGTGCCTGGCTTGCTTCTGCCATTGCATTCAACCGACGGGAAGATCTCAATGTATGTTTATCGCCCCGATAATCCACGCGTGTTCGAAGACAAAAAGCAACGCAATGAAGATGGAACCTATAAACAAAAAATTATCAAGTATGAGATCCCGAAGGGTGAGAAGATGCGCCTTGATGTCCCGCCCAGGTGCCGTGAGAATTTAGGAGATCCATCGATCCCATTATGGATTACCGAGGGCCAGAAGAAAGCAGATGCCCTGGCGAGTGTTGGTCTTTGCGCCATTGCACTGCTGGGTGTCTGGAACTTTATAGGGACCAACAGCAAAGGCGGCAAAGTCTTTCTCAGTGATTTTCTTGATATTGCATTGAACAAGGGACGCTCAGTCCGGATTGTTTTCGATTCGGATGTAATGACGAGGCCTGAAATCAGACAAGCTTTAGATCTGTTGACTCAGCGAATGCAGCGAAAAGGGGCAAAGGTTGAAGCAGTCTATTTGCCTGGCGGCAAGTACAAAACGGGCGTGGACGATTGGTTAGCTGAAGGTCACACGGTGGAAGAGCTGGAAGCCCTGGTAGAGGGTCCGCGGCCTGAGATCAAGGCAGCTCCGCCCGTTGTCGAATTACTTGATAGCGCTCCTCTGACCATACGCCGCCCTTTGTGCTTGGTGGATGGAAAAGCATATGCGGCGATCTGGCCCTATGTTTTAACTCGCGCGACTCAAAAGCTTATCGGAGGGCAAGTTATTCAGCTGAAGGAACCTGAACAGATCCGTGAACAATCCTTGCATATTGTTAGAAATGATGGCGCTATTTTTGGACCTGTTGAAATTGAGAGACCCTTATCGACGCTAGGTGTTGATGTTGCACTTCCGGAACCACCACCTACGAGAGATTCAATGTGGTCTACACCTGGTGTGAAGGCCTTTGTGCAAGGGTATCGACCAGAGCCGAAAGACGTCTTTGATCGGGTCAAGTCCGTAATTGCCCGCTTTATTGACTTCGATAGATCGCTAGCTGATCAAGAAACCATGTCTGAAATGCTGGCTTGTTTTGCGATCTCAACATGGTTTATCGATGCTTTCAGTGTGGCACCTTATATCTGGGCGAATGGTGAACGTGGAAGCGGTAAGACAAGCCTTTTGTTAATCCTAGTGCGGCTTTCGTATCTGGGCGCGTCTCTCTCCCCTGCAGGTAGTTTTGCAGCATTGCGGGATCTGGCTGATTATGGGGCTACGCTCGGACTTGATGACGCTGAGGATCTGACCGATCCAAAGAAATCCGATCCAGATAAGCGCGCCATATTGCTTTCTGGTAATCGCAAAGGGATCACGGTCCCATTGAAAGAGCCAAATCCAAACGGGCAGGGATGGAAGACGCGCGAAGTAAATTGTTATTGCCCCAGGATCTTTTCAACGATCCAGAAACCAGATCCAACTCTTTCCAGTCGTGCGCTGATCATCCCAGTGGTGAGGACAGCCCAGCGATCGAAAGGGAATGCAGACCCGTTGGATGATACCCAGTGGCCCTGCGGTCGCCAAAAGCTCATCGATGATCTTTGGGCTATGTCTGTGTCCAATCTTGTTGATATGCCCACGTTTGATAAATTGGTCGGTGAGAAGTCGAAGCTTATTGGACGCGATTTACAGCCATGGCGCGCAATTCTGGCTGTAGCAGCCTGGCTGGATAGTATGGGTGTCTCAAGCCTTTGGGGGAAGATCGAAGCGCTTGCAGCTGGAACGTATCAGGACGAACGTGTAGATCTCGAAAGGGTAGACATAAACCGAATCGCTATGTGTGCCCTGGGTGAATATGTTTCGCGCATGCCATCAAGAACTGAATGGTCATTCTCCACTCAAAACATCGTTGACATCATGCATCGCCTCATCGATGACGAGGAAATCGAGCTGGATAAGGACATGATCAAAACTCAGATGCTCGGGCATCGCTTTAAGAAGATGAGGCTTTCCAAAGACGAGAATCAGCGTCCTCGCTTGTGGAAAATCAGCCGCCATGCCCTCTATACGATGTTTTCAGCGTATCGAATTCCCTTACCTAAGGAGATTGCAGAAAATATTGACTCTGGTCTCGGGGACATTGGCGACATTGGTTACATTGGTTACATTGGTTCCGATTCGGAACCAATCCCTCCAATCTCGCCAATGTCGCCAATGTTAAATCGGGGGGGAAACACGGTTTCCGCTAAAAATTTGCCTCAAAATCCATGTCCGATGTGCCAGAAGGTATCTTGGTATATCGGTCCTGCTGGCAATGTTCTTTGCGGGATATGTCACCCATCGCCAATTCCAGGACCCTATCCGAGTGTCGATGCACCCAGCAAGAGAAAAACGGGATAGCACTAAGGCACTATGAAAAAAGCACCAGCTCTACAGGTCGAAGAAATCAGCGGCAATCAATATCCAGATCTTGATGCAGCTCAACGAGCAGCATTGTCGCTGATTTCTGCTGAGCTTCAGTCTGTTATTCAAAGCCTGTTAGAGCAAGGTGTATTGGTAAATATCAATGGCAAGATCATCCCCAATCAACAAGGATAATGCATGAAAGATCATTACTCCTCTCCCCCGCCTGGACTTCCCGAGCGATCGCGTGTATGGGCTTACTTGCGTGATAGTGGTGGTCCATCACAAGAGCAAAGCGTAGATCAACAGGATCAAGAAATCATTGCCTATTGCAAAAGACATAATCTTGTCCTAGCGCGCTCTCCATTTCGTGACGTGGCACGTTCCGGTGGGAGTGTAGTAGGACGTGATGAGTTCATGTCGATGATTGATCTTAGTGAGGATGAATCAACAAGGCCTCAAGCCATATTGATTTGGAATTTTGCTCGCTTCGCACGTGACTATAACGACTTTGTTTATTACAAAGCTACGTTGAACAAACGCGGCATCATTGTTCACTCACTCACTGATCAGATTCCTGTTGATGACTTTGCTGGGCGCATTGTAGAAACAGTGATCAGCCTGGCGAATGAAGAGAAACGAAGGCAAACATCACGAGATGTGAGACGTGGACTGAAGTCTCTTGTGAGTAAGGGTTATGCACCTGGTGTTCCCCCACGTGGCTATATGGCAATCAAAGTTACGATCGGAGAAAAGCGAGATGGAACTCCGCGCATTGTCAGCAAATGGGAGCCTGATCTGGTCCTGAGTGAGTATGTGAAAATAGCCTGGCAAATGCGGACCCGGGGAAAGTCTTATCGAGAGATCACAACAGCAACAAAAGGCAAACTGTATACCAGTCTCAACTCCTGGCATAGTTTTTTCAGGAATAAGGCTTACCTGGGAATAGGCAAAAGCGGCGATCTAGAAATACCTGATCATCATGAACCATTGATCACTTGGGATGTGTGGGAGGCTGTACAAAAGCTCCAAGGAGCTCACCCACTTCATGGGAAAAAGGGACAATTGAATCATCCGCGGCGTGTTGGCAATCCGACAATTTTTTCAGGGTTTACTTATTGCCTGGAATGCGGCGCAATGATGACCCATAGCACTGGCAACAAAAAGCATCCCTGGAATCATTACATCTGTGGGAGAAAAGATAGGCACGGTGTTGCTGCTTGCAAATCTCGAAGAGTGGGAGCGGTGAATGCAGAGAAACAGATCTTAGCCAATGTCCTTACTCATGTCCTGACACCTGAATATCTCTCGGAAGTAATCGCTGAAACAAAAAAGCAATTCGATTCAACAGCTGAATTAGAAAGGCAAATTAAATCTTCAATCCGTCGGATTGAAGATTTGGACCTTGCAATTCAAAGGACCTTGAACGCGATCGAGAAAACAGGCTCGGCAGCTGCGCAGGAGCGCCTCAAACAACGTGAGGCTGAAAAGCAACAAACCAAGAGCGAATTGGATCGATTGAATCTCCAACTTGCTACGGCCCAAACGGAGATCACTCCTGAAGCAATGCTTGTCGTGCTAGCCGCCTGGCGTTCACAGTTTGAAAGGCTTCAAGAGTCGGGCAACGTCAGAGAAATCAAAGCCTGGCTCATGCAATTCGTTTCAAGAATTGAACTTGGATATAATAAAGCAAGAATTTTCTATACCTATCCAATGATAGATTTATTGTCCGCTGCTGATAACTCACGGAACGCCTTCCCCCTTTGTGGGGGCACCTACATAATCCGCGGTAATAAATCTATCATGGTCGAATGGAGTAAATGATTATGATAGATATGCTGTTTCAAGAAGTTGCAACTCACAAAAAAACAATGCCCGATCTTGCAGAGTTTATGACCACCCAGGAAACCGCTGAGAAGTTGGATCTAACTATTAGGGCGGTTAATCGGCTAGTGTCAAGCAAAAAACTTGATGGGATCCGAGTGGGGAGGATGTATCTGATTTCCCGCACGTCGATAAAGTCCTATGTTGATAAGACAAAGGGCATGACCAAAAACGACCCCCGCCGAAGAGCAATCAGTAAATAATAAGGAGCCTGTCTGTTTGACAGGCTCCTTATTTTCGATTATACTTGTCCATAAGTAGACAAGTAGACCGCATTTGAAAGCGGTTATTTTTTCAGAGTTTACTTGTCTAGATATAGACCAGCACTTTAACAAACCAATAACCGTTCATC
>Ga0210377_10002537_pt1 | contig 15945 bp, 14 predicted proteins | sample PLM4_65_b1redo_FD_155480 | JGI IMG/M metagenome (GOLD analysis project Ga0210377, IMG submission 155480) | Groundwater sediment microbial communities from an aquifer in East River, Colorado, USA - PLM4_65_b1 redo | ecosystem: Environmental > Terrestrial > Soil > Riparian zone | place: USA: East... | reverse complement strand
GCCGGGAATCCCTTCCCGCGCTACAGCGCGCAGCAGAACTTGCCGACAGCGGTTTTTCCGCCATTTTGCAAAAGGCGAAAATAGGCATGCCGGAATACGAGCTGGCAGCGGAGGTTGAGTATGCCATGCGTTCCCAGGGCGCCGAAGATAACTTTGGTATGGTTACCGCCTCCGATCATAGTCACTGCACCCATCCCCCTGCGGATCGCAGGATCCAGCCCGGAGACATCATTATTGCGGAGATCACGCCGGCCATTGAAGGTCATTTCGTCCAGCTTTGCCGGACTGCGGTTATGGGGCCCGCCTCGCCTCTGTTGCGCGAGAAGTTTACCATCCTCGAGGAAGCCATGGAAAAGAGTCTGGCGCAGGTTCGTGTCGGTAAAAAAGCCGGCGCGATCTCTCGAGTCATGAATGAGGTCTTTACTGCGCATGGCTACGAGAAGTACTGCCGTCCGCCCTACATGCGGGTGAGGGGTCACGGCTTGGGCTTTTTGTCCCTCCCATTTTCTGAGATCGTCGATGAGAATGAAGCCGTGATTGAAGAGGGGATGTGTTTTGTCGTCCATCCCAACCAGTATCTCCCTGAGACCGGGTATCTCATGCTGGGAGACACGGTTTTGGTCGAAGCGAACGGCCCTCGGCGCCTCACGCGGACGCCCTTGAAACTCTTTACGGTCGAGGATTGAATCATGGAAACGCTCCATACGGTTCTAAATCGGGGTTGCAGCATCTGGGATCGGGAACGCGTCTCTGAGGATGAGTTCCGCGGCCGTCTCGGCCATGTCAGGCGCGGGATGAAGGAGCGGGATGTCGATCTATTGCTGATTTACGGCGACTCCCGGCGCTTCGGCCAGCTGGCATTTGTCTCGCATTTTATGCCCAAGAATCGCGGCGCCCTGGCTGTGATTCCCCGGGAAGGCGAGCCGGCGCTGGTTGTCCAGGAACCGAGCCGTAACAATCCGTTTTCTAAGACACTCACATGGATTGACGAGGTGCGCTCCGTAGGGCAGTTTGCGCAGGGTCTGGGCGACGCCCTCAAGGCCCGTGAGCTTAAGCCTAAGCGGGTCGGGCTTGTGTCCGTGCAGGAGCAGCTCAACATCCGGGAATGGAACAGTCTGGCCAAGCTGCTCGACAGCGCGGAGCTATGCGATTTGAGTGATTTTTTGGCTTCGCTTCGTCTCGTGAAGTCGCCCGCCGAGCAAAGCTTGTTGAAGGAAACCAACCGGATCCTGGAGCAGGCCCTCGCTCGGTTTGAAAAAGAGGCTCGAGTAGGGCAGAAAGAATACGAGGTGATGGCGCTGGTGGAGCGCGAGGCGCGGCGTCAGGGGGTTGAGGATTTTAGGTTTTTGATCGCTCGCTCCTCCGAGCCGGAGGTAGGTCTGCGCCCCGCAGCTCCTTTTCCCATTCGCAAAGGGGAAGCGCTTCTCGTGGCGGTAGCGGCATCGTATCAGCGCTACTGGGCTGAATTGGGCCGAACCTTTTGTCTTGGAAGCCCGTCCCAGGAGTTGGTGCGAAGCCATAACTTGGCTAAGAGTCTCTTCCTGAAGCTGGTGGATAGTATCAAGGTTGGCAGCTCTGACATAGGAAAGTGGCTTTTGGAGATCCCTTCCCCGGCCGTAAAGATGTGCCTGGAGACTTACGGCCTGGGAAACGGGGTGGGGCTGGAGCTCGACGAGGCGCCGTTCTTGGGCAGAGAGGGAGCAGGCAAAATTCAACCCGGCATGGTCCTGACGCTGCGCGTCTGTTTGGCCGGGAAAGAGTGCGGCAGCGCTCTGATCTCCCAGCCTTTCCTGGTTCAGCACGATGGCCTGCAGCCGCTGGCAACGCCGGTTGAGGAATTGGTTTTGGTTGAGAGTTAGAGGGAGGATGACCGCCTTGAGCAGAAAAGCCCTGGAAGAGCATCAGGTTAAGAGATTGCGGGAGATGCTCCAGCCGGTTCTTGAGACCAATGAATTCTACCGCAAGAAACTATTAAAGAATGGCGCTTTGGAGATTAACGCTCTAGAACAGCTGAAAGAGCTGCCTTTCACCACCAAGAGCGAGCTGGTTCAAGACCAACTGGATCACCCCCCTTTCGGCACTGACTTGACTTATCCTTTAGAGAGATACATTCGGGTTCACCAAACCTCCGGCACAACGGGAAAGCCGCTGTATTGGTTCGATACGGAGGCGGACTGGCGGTGGTGGGCCGAGTGCTGGGAAGCAGTCTTTGAAGCGGCCGGGGTTCGTCCGGAAGATCGAATCTATTTCGCCTTTTCCTTTGGGCCTTTCATTGGTTTTTGGAGTGGTTGGGAAGGGGCGCGTAAGCTCGGCGCCCTGGCGATCTCGGGCGGGGGTCAATCCACTTCTCAGCGGCTCAAGGCCATTATCGATTACCGGGCGACCGTGGTTGTGTGCACGCCTACCTATGCGGTCCACATGGCCTCCGAGGCGAGAAAAGCCGGCATCGATCTGGCAGGCGACTCGGCGGTGAGAATTACCATCCATGCGGGAGAGCCCGGGGCGAGCATTCCCAGTACGAAAAAGCTGATCGAAGAGGCATGGGGGGCCAAGTGCTATGACCACCCGGGCGCAACCGAGGTGGGCGCCTATGGCTTTGAGTGTGAGCCTCAGCCGGGAGGAGTCCATGTCAATGAGAACGAGTTTATTGCCGAGGTGATTCATGATAAAACCGGCGCAGCGGTGAAGGAAGGGGAAAGGGGCGAACTGGTTATCACCAACCTGGGAAGGATTGGCAGCCCGTTGATCCGCTACCGGACCGGCGACTTGGTGCAACCCAGTTATCGTCCCTGTGTATGTGGCCGATCTTTTATGCTATTTTTGGGGGGGGTCTTAGGCCGAATAGATGATATGATCATTGTGCGCGGGGTGAATGTCTTCCCCAGCGCCATTGAAAGTGTCATGAGGGAGTTTGCAGAGGTTGAGGAATTCCGTGTAGAGATTTCTCAGCGTGGGGCCCTTTCGGAGTTAAAGCTGATATTGGAGCCCAGGGCGGATTATGGCTCCTCTAAGGGCCTGGAGGAGAAGGTCGTGGGCCGGTTCCGACAATCTATCGGGCTTCGGCCGCAGGTGGAGATGGTTGCGCCGGGAAGCTTGCCTCGTTTTGAGCTTAAGGCTAAAAGATTTTTTAAGTTATAGGACAGAGATGATGAGAAAGAACAGAAAAGAGTCAACGGCAAAGCTGAATCAGAGCGGATTAACTAAACGGCTCCTCCGCCTCCGGGTTAACGGAGAGATTAAAGAGGTTGGCACCGAGACCAGCAAGACCCTGTTAGAGGTCCTGCGCGAGGATCTCGGCCTTACCGGCACCAAGCACGGTTGTGAGCTGGGGGAGTGCGGCACCTGCACGGTGCTGATGAACAACGAGCCTGTCCTTTCCTGTTTAGTGCTGGGCGTGGAATCCGAAGAGAGCGACATCGTTACGGTCGAGGGACTCGCGCGGAACGGGAAGCCCCATCCGCTCCAGCAGGCCTTCGCGGACCTGGGCGCGACCCAATGCGGCTACTGCATCCCCGGGATGCTCCTCACAGCCAAAGCGCTTTTGGATAAGCATCCCCATCCCGCCCGCGAGCAGATCCGCGAGGCGCTGGCGGGCAACCTCTGCCGCTGCACGGGCTATACAAAGATCCTCGATGCGGTGGAGCTTGTGGTCAAGGGGGAGGTGGCTTGATGCGAGAAAAGAAATTTTCCGTCATTGGTAAGCCTCTCCGGAAGGTGGATGCCCTGGCGAAATCCACGGGCGATACCCGTTATGCCGACGATCTCGAGCTTTCCCGTATGCTCTATGGGAAGCTCCTCCGTAGCCCGCTGCCGCATGCGCGTATTCGCGGGGTCAAGACTGACCGAGCAGCCAAGCTTAAAGGCGTCTATGCGGTGATTACGGGTGCGGATCTGCCGGAGAAGTTCGGCATCATGCCATCGACCCAGGACGAAGAGGCGCTGGCCGTAGACAAAGTGAGATACGCGGGGGATCCTGTGGCCGCGGTGGCGGCTTCCAGTGAGGCGGTGGCGGAGGAGTCACTGAAGCTCATCGAGGTGGATTATGAGCCGCTAAAACCGATCCTCTCCATTGAGGAGGCGCTTGCTTCCACCGAAGAGAGCGAGCGAATTCATACGTGGAATCGCCGGGCGAATATCCAGAAGGCCGTCTCTTTTGAGTTCGGCGACGTAGTTCAAGGTTTTGAACAGGCCGATCAGATCTTTGAAGATACCTTTTTCTTTCAGGGCAACGCGCACCTGCCGATGGAGCAGCACTGCGCTTTGGCCCAATATGGTCCAGAGGATAAACTCACTATCTGGTCTTCCACCCAGACGCCCCATTATCTGCACCGGGCTCTCTCCAAGGTTCTCAAGTTGCCCATGAGCCGTATCCGGGTGATTGCGGCGCCGGTTGGCGGCGGCTTTGGCGGCAAGAGCGATCCCTTCTCGCACGAGATGTGCGCGGCCAAGCTCGCGATGATAACCGGAAGGCCGGTGAAGTTCACTCTCACCAGGGAAGAAACCTTCTACGTGCACCGGGGTAGACATCCGGTCAAGATGTGGATCAGGACCGGGGTCAAGAACGACGGCACGCTCCAGGCCATGCACTTCAGATCTTTCCTGGATGGCGGCGGTTACAGCAGCTACGGGCTGGCGAGTGTCTATTACACGGGCGCGCTCCAGACGGTTAGTTACAAACTTCCCGCCTATAAATTTGAAGGAGTCAGGGTTTTTACCAACAAGCCTCCTTGTGGCCCAAAGCGGGGGCATGGCACACCCCAGCCGCGCTTCGCCCTGGAGGTTCATCTCGACAAGATCGCCGACAAGCTGGGCGTCGATCCCATCGAACTCAGGCTCAAGCAGTTGGTCGAACCTGACTCGATTACGGTGAATGGCTTAAGGGTCAGCACGACCGGGCTTAGGGAATGCATCGAAAAAGCCGCAGCCAGAGCGGAATGGAAGAAAAAATTCCGCCAGCTTCCCTACGGCCGCGGCATCGGCTTCGCTGCCAGCGCCTACATCAGCGGGGCGGGACTGCCTATTTATTGGAATGAAATGCCGCACTCGGGAGTGCAGATCCGGCTGGATCGGGGCGGAGGAATCACGATCTTTTGCGGCTCCACAGACATCGGACAGGGCTCCGATTCCATTCTGGCATATGTAGTGGCGGAGGAATTCGGCGTGGACCCGGCCGATATCCGCGTAGTGACGGCGGATACGGATCTTACCCCGGTCGATTTGGGCAGCTACTCAAGCCGGGTCACGGTCATGACAGGTAATGCGGCCATCCAGGCATGCCGCAAGCTAAAAGAGATGCTGTTCCAAGTTGCCGGCGAGGCTCTCGAAGTGCCTGTGGACGACCTGGAGATGGCCGAAGGAAAGGTCCGCAGTCAGAGCTATCCAAAACGGGCGATAAGCTTCGCCGAGTGCGTCGAGAAGGCGGAGACGAAGTTCGGGACGCTGGGCGCCACGGGAAGCTACAGCCCGCCAAAATACCCGGCGAATTACAAGGGTTCCGGCGTCGGTGTCACGCCCGCGTACAGTTACTCGGCATCCATTGTGGAGCTTTCCTGCGATCCCGAGACAGCCGAGATCAAGATCGAAAAAGTCTGGATTGCCCATGACTGTGGAAGGGCCTTTAATCCTTTGCTGGTAGAGGGGCAGGCGGAGGGAAGCGTATACATGGCATTGGGCGAGGTCTTGATGGAGGAGCAGGTCTTTAGAAAAAACGGACTGCACAAATTTCCCTCGATCCTTGACTACAAGAGCCCCACAACCCTTGAGACACCGGAGATCGAGACGATCCTGATCGAGACCAATGATCCGGAAGGTCCCTATGGCGCGAAGGAGGCCGGCCAGGGTTTTCTTCTGCCGGTGATCCCGGCCGTAGCCAATGCGCTGTTCGACGCGATCGGCGTGAGAATTGATGAGCTGCCCATTACTCCGGACAAAGTTTTGCGCGCCCTTGAAGGGCGACTTAAGCCGGTATCCGTTCCCTCGTTTGATTTTCCTCCACCCATCAAGTGGCGGCCGGGAGAAGGGGTGGAAGTTCCACAGAAGAGTTAGCGGCAATGCTTCGACTACCGGATTTTACTTATATAAGGCCAAAGTCGCTCAAAGAGGCCGGACGTCTGCTTGCGGAGCTGGGGCCTGAAGCCATGGCTGTGGCGGGCGGAACCGATCTTTACCCCAAGATGAAGCGCGGTCAATTTACGCCGCGCTATTTGGTCTCCCTAAGGTTTCTCCCGGAACTCAGAGGCATCCGTCCGGGATCTAAGGAGGGGATGTGGATAGGAGCGGGGGAAACTTTAACCGCGGTTGCTAAAAACCCTGCGGTCAATAAGCGCTTCCCCGCTTTGGCCCACGCCGCCGGTTCTGTCTCAACCCCTGCGCTCCGCAACATGGGGACCATCGGTGGCAACGTCTTTGTCGATACCAGGTGCAATTACTACGACCAGACGTTTTTCTGGCGCCAGGCCGCGGGCTTTTGCATGAAGAAAGACGGCGATATCTGCCTGGTCGCGCCCAAGAGCAAATCATGCCTGGCGGTCTTTTCATCGGACACGGCGCCTGTCTTATGCAGCCTCGGCGCCGTCGCGCTCCTAGCCGGCCCCGATGGTCTTCGCAAGCTGCCCTTCGAGCAGATTTATCAGGACGATGGGATGCATTTTGTCACCAAGAGAGATGATGAGCTGCTGCGGGCTATTCTGATCCCCCGTGCCGCCTTTGGTCAGCGCAATGTTTATCTCAAGCTCCGCCGACGGGGATCCTTCGATTTTCCCGTGCTTGGCGTTGCCGCCGCTATGGCGCTAGACCGCGAAGGCATCTGCCGCTCCGCCCGGGTGGTTCTTACGGCTGTCGCATCGGCTCCAGTGGTCGTGGAGGAAGCTTCACGTCTCCTCGAAGGCAAGAAGGTCTCACGGGAAATGATCGAAGCTGTCGCCGAAGCTGCGGCCAAGGTTTCCCATCCGGTGGACAATGTTGATCTGGATTACTGGTACCGCAAAAAGATGACGCGAGTCTATGTAATCCGGGCCTTGGGTTCGTTGTCTGGCTATGAAACTCCAGGGTAGTGCAGCCAGACCCCTGTGGACATGAGCACAAAGATCACAGCTTGGCGGGCCGCGGTTGTCTTGTTCGCTTCTCTTTGTTTCTCCCTATCCCTTTCTCGGCCGCTCTCGGGCCAGACCCCGCTTCAGCACAGGCTCCGCATTCCTTTTAGCTCTTACGGACCGGGGCTCTTCCCTCTCTGGGTGGCCAAAGAGAGAGGACTTTTTGCCAAGCAACAACTGGATGTGGAGTTGCTCTATATTGCCACCAGCCCAACCATCATCCAGACGATGCTCTCCGGTGAGGTCCAGCTAAGCTCGTCGGGACAGGAAGCCGCCATGGCAGCCAATCTCGCAGGCGGAGATATCGTCATTATTGCCACCGGGGTCATCCGACCTTCCTTCTTCCTTTACACCATCCCGGAGATTACTAAGGTGGAGCAATTAAAGGGGAGGAGATTAGGCATCAGTCGTCCGGGTTCCAGCACAGACTTTGCAATGCGCTTTTTGTTGCAGAAATACGGCCTGGACCCTAAACGGGATGTTACCCTTATTCCTACGGGGGGAATTCCAAAGGCCCCTGCGGCCATGCAGGCAAGGGTAATTGACGGGGCTCTTCTCTCGCCGCCAGTGACGTCGAGAGCGCAGAGGCTTGGTTACCGCCAGCTTCTGGATCCTCTGTCTATCGGCTTTCCTTTCTACTCGGCTGCGGTGACGGCGAGAAAATCATGGCTGGACAGCAACCCGAATCTGGCACGACGATTCATGAAAGCCTATGTGGAAGCGATCTCAGTCATTCACAGGGATAAAATCTTCACGATGAAAGTGATTGGAAAATATTCCGGGGAGCAAGAGCGGGAAGCGCTGGAAGAGAGTTACGATTACGTAGTCAAGGCGCTGCCGCGGGTGCCGGAACCCGCCCTGGATGCCATCCGCACGGGGTTAAAGATCCTTGCGGAGAAAAACCCGGAAGCGGCGGAAGCCGAACCTTCCCGATTCATTCATACGCGTTTCGTCCGAGAGCTGAAGGAGAGCGGGTATATTGACAGCCTCTACAGGTAGTTTGCCCAATCGTTTGAATTCCCAAGCTGGTTTAGACCTAGAGGCGGAAAAAGCCCGGCAAAAACGAGCTATGAGAAAAGACCTTAGCGGCTTTCTCGAAGAGCTGCAGGAGCGGCTTCCCGATGATCTGGTTCGTGTCGAGCGGGCGATATCCCCGGCCCATTTCGAGGTCACCGCTATCCTTCAACACCTGGAAAATGACCAGAAGTTTCCCGCGCTGCTTTTCGAAAAGCCGCTGGACGTTTCTGGAAAACCCTCTTCCTTTCCGCTTTTAAGCAACGTTTTTGCTACGCGGCGCCGCTGCGCCCTGGGCTTGGGATTGGCTCCAGAATATGAGGGGCTGCAATTGAGCCTGGAATATGCGCGCCGGGAAGCGATGCTGCTTCCGCCCGTGATTATTCCTAAGCAAGAAGCCCCGGTCAAAGAAACGGTGCAGCGCGGAGAGGAGGTCGATCTTTACGAGTTTCCGATCGTGCGCCACCACGCGATGGACCCAGCCCCCTATATAGACATGACTCCGGTAATGAAGGACCCTGACGGAGATTTTTACAACGTCGCTTTTCTGCGCACCATGCTTAAAGGGCCAAGAAGGCTGGGCATCCATATGTCTCCCAGACATAACTGGCAGATCCATCGGAAGAATGAAGAAAAAAAACGGCCCACGCCGGTTGCCATAGTGATAAGCCATCATCCTTCGTTCTATCTGGGAGCTTTGAATGTCTCCCCCTTCGGAGTTGACGATTACGCCCGCATAGGAGCCATTATGGGAGAACCGCTCCGGCTCACGGCCTCCGAGACCTTGGGCAAGGATTTTATGGTGCCGGCGGACGCCGAGATCGTGATCGAAGGTCATGTGCTGCCGAACCTCAAGGAGGCCGAGGGCCCCTTTGGCGAATTCACGGGCTATTACGGACCTCAGAGGCTTCGCTGGGTCATCGAGGTGACCGCGGTCACGCACCGCAGGCATGCTGTCTTTCAGCACATTTTCACGGGCCATCGCGATACCTGGGTCCTGGGGGGAATTCCAAAGGAGGGGAGCCTCTTCAATCTCATTCGCGGAGTCGTGCCCACCACTAAGGCGGTCCATTTCCCCATCTCGGGTGGTTGTCGATTTAACTGCTACATCTCTATCGACAAGAAGGTGGACGGCGAGAGCAAGCAAGCCGCCTTGACGGCCCTGGGGGCGTGCGACTTCGTCAAGCACGTTGTTGTGGTGGACGCCGACATCAACATCTATAATGAAGAAGAGGTTATGTGGGCTGTGGCGACGCGGGTGCAGGCGGACCAGGATGTGGACATCATCAGGAACGTCAAGGGAAACACCCTCGATCCGTCCCAGACCGACGACATCATGACCGCGAAGATGATCATTGACGCAACCCGGCCGGTGCAGCGACCCTTTGCTGCGCGGGTGGCGGTGCCGAAGGAGGCTTTGTCCCGGGTCAGATTGGAAGATTTTATCTCCCGCGCTGATCTTGAGCGGTTGCCCAAGGCGTAAGACAGGGAGCGAGTATCATAATGGCGAGGATTTTCTGGGCTACTTGTCCCAAATGCGGGGGAGAATTTTACTGCCATTGGCAGGAGTTCAGGCATAAGAAGATACAGCTTCTCTGCCCCTTTTGCGGCCATCGTTTTTTGGACGAGGAGAGTCCGAAGATTATAGAGTAGGAGGTAGCCAATCTTTTTATGTCTCAAGACCTGCGCAGCTTCATTGAAAAAGTCCGGCAGGAATCTCCTGAGGAGGTCTTAACCATCAGCAAAGAGGTTGATCCTCGCTTCGAGATCACGGCTCTGGTGGTTAAGCTGGAACAGGAGAGGCGGTTTCCCATACTGGTCTTTGAAAACGTCAAGGGCACTAAATTTCCTGTAGTGACCAACGTCCACGCTGCGCGCCGGCGCTTGGCCTCGGCCATCGGCAGTGACCCACGAGGCGCCGTGGCGAATTATCTGCGGCGCATTGAGCGCCCCATTCAACCCAAAGAAGTTGATACGGGGCCTGTCAAAGAGGTCATTCTGAAGGGAGACCAGGTGGATCTACGTGCCATCCCTCAGATCGTCCATCATCAAGATGATGCCGGCCCTTATCTGACGGCTGGCATCACCCTGGCCAAAGATCCCCTGAGCGGCCGCCTGAACTGCAGCTTCAACCGCCTCATGTTTATCGACAAGAATCACACCTCCATCCACCTGACGCTGGCCAAGCATCTCTGGGAATTCTACACCAATGCCGAAAAGTTGAAGCAGCCCCTCAAGCTTGCCGTCATCTTGGGGGCGCACCCCGCCTGGAGTCTGGGAGCGCTGAATATCGGCTCGATCGACGAGGAAGAGTTTTACCTGATGGGTGCTCTGGCGGGCGAAGCGATGGAAGTGGTGCCCGCGGAGACCATGGATTTGAAGGTTCCGGCCCGAGCGGAGATGATTCTGGAAGGAGAGATCCCCCCGTTTGAGAGAGTGGACGAGGGGCCGTTCGGGGAGTTCACTGGTTATTCTCTGGGCAGCCGCAAGAGGGAGGTCTTTCACGTCAAGGCCGTTACGCACCGCAAGGACGCCTTTTTGCACGACATTTCCGTTGGGCACCTGGACCATCTGCTTCTTTCCACCATTCCCATGGAAGCCAATCTCTTCCGATCCGTGAGGGCCATGGTCCCCTCCGTGAAGGCGGTGCGGATTCCGTTTATGTGTCCATTGAGAAAAAAACCGAGGGGCAGGGGAAAAACGCCATCCTGGCGGTCCTCGGGTCTGATATGTACATGAAGCACGTGATCGTAGTGGACCACGATATCGATATCTTCAACGACCAGCGGGTACAGTGGGCGGTGGGCACGCGCTGCCAGGCAGACCGGGACGTAACCATCATCAGCAACGTCGGGGGCTCGGATCTCGATCCTTCCGACTTGAAGGACGGAGTGACGGCCAAGATGGGGATTGACGCCACAGCGAAGCCTCGTTTGGACACTTTCACTCCGAGGCACAGGGTTCCCAAGGACGTTTTCGAACGCCTGGAGCTAAAAGACTTCGTTCCCGCTTCCTGGCTGACGCAAAAGGATGGGAAGCGTTAACGCGTTGCCATGGTCGTTGGGCCGGCGCAAGCGCTGCTGAATAAACTTCCTTCTGATTTTCGTCAAAGTGGAAAAATCCTTGGATCTCAAGCCCTTGTTTCACCCTCGCTCGGTGGCTTTGATCGGCGCCTCTACAGAGCAAACCAAGCTCAGCGGCAGACCCTTTCGCTTCTTCCGGGAGTTCGGCTACGCGGGCAACATCTACCCCGTCAATCCGAAATACCAGGAGATTACAGGGGTGCCCTGTTTCGCGAAGCTATCCGATATACCGGGTGAAGTGGATTTGGCGGTGATCACTTTGCCCGCTTCTGCCGTTCCCGAAGCCCTGGCGGAGTGCGGGGTCAAAGGAGTGAAGGCGGCGGCTATCATCAGCTCCGGATTTGCCGAAGTAGGTGGTGAAGGAGTTCGCCTGCAGGAGGAGTTAAAGCGGGTTGCATCCGAGTATGGGATCGCCGTCTGTGGGCCCAATTGCTCCGGATTCGTCTACTTTCCAGAGAGAGTGACAGCCTCTTTTAGCGTAGGACTCGACGGTGGATTTCCCGAGACGGGTCCGGCGGCCTTCGTGAGCCAGAGCGGGGCCCTGAGTTCCTATATTCTGGGGGCGGCGCGGGAGCGAGGCTTGGGGTTTCGTTACTGGATCACCACCGGCAACGAGTGCGTGCTGAGTTTCACTGATTACCTGCAATACCTCTTGGATGACCCGGAGGTCCGCCTTGTTCTGGGGTACCTGGAGGAGGCCCGCGACGGGCAGGCTTTCCAGGCTGCCGCGCGCAGGGCTTTGATTCTGGACAAGCCGCTCATCATCATGAAAGCGGGCCGCTCCGAAGCGGGCGCCAAGGCCAGCGTTTCTCATACGGGATCGTTAGCGGGTGCGGATGAGGTCTATCAGGCTGTTTTCTCCCAGAACGGAGTGCTCCGCGCCGAAAGCCTGGATGAGCTCTTCGACCTTGCCATCCTCGCCCAGGCTCCCCGGAGGCCGCGCGGTAAGCGTGTGCAAGTGGTCTCGATCTCGGGAGCCGCAGGCATCCTGATGGCGGATGTGGGAAGCGATTTGGGTCTGGAGTTCTCGGACCTCTCCCCGACTACAAAGGAAGAATTAAGAAAGATCATGCCCCCGTTCGCGTCCATCGCTAACCCTATGGACGTCACGGCGGAGGCCGTCGCCAGGCCGGCTCTTCTGAGCCAGGCCGCTGAAGTGATTCTTAAAGATCCGAACGTGGACAATGTCGTGATGTTCTTCGGCATCGTGCCGGGGGCGCACGAGAAACTCGCCACCGCCATAGCCCAAGTGGCCCAGGGCACGGACAAACTCGTCGTGATGAACTGGTTTCCTCTACCTCGTACGGAAATATGGATGAGCCTGGCGCGAGCCGGTGTCCCGGTCTTCCCAGAGCCGGCGCGGGGGATTCGGGCACTGGCCAAGATGGCTCAGTATGTGGCGACTCGGGAGAGGGCTCTTTCCCGGCAGCCCGGCCAGACCATAAAAGGACCCGATCTTGGGTCTGAGGTCGAGAAGATCCTGGCTCAGGCAAAGAATCAGGGACGCAACGCCTTGAGCGAGGTGGAGGCAAAGTGCCTGTTGAAGGCTTGGGGACTTGCGGTGCCCCGCGGGGGTCTGGCCCGCAACGCTGCTGAAGCACGATCATTAGCCGGCGGCATTGGCGGCCCTGTCGCCATGAAGGCCTCCTCCCCGGACCTGCTCCACAAGACGGAGGCCGGGGTGATCCGGTTGCACCTTAACAGCCCAGAGGAAGTGGAGAGGTCTTTTGAGGAGATTGTGGAGCAGGCCAAGAAGTGGAATTCAGAGGCGCGGTTGGATGGCGTCCTGGTGGAGGAGATGATTGGCGGCGAGACGAGGGAAGTCATCGTGGGGGTGCGGCAGGACCTGCGTTTTGGGCCTGTTGTGACTTTCGGCCTCGGGGGAATTTTCGTAGAGGCGATCAGAGACTTTGTGGTCTGGCCGGCGCCGCTGACGCTGGACGAGGCCCGGGAGATGATCCGGAGAATTCGCGGGTACCGCATCCTGACCGCTTTTCGGGGCCGCCCGGCTGCCGACCTGGAGGCGCTGGCACAAGTCCTGTGCCGGGTTGGGCAACTCGCCTGCCAGTGGCAGGAACGAATAGCTGAATTGGAGATCAATCCTCTCTTCGTGTTGCCGGCGGGCTCGGGCGTGATCGTGGGCGACGCTCTGGTTGCCTTGCAGTAGGCTTTTCTACGCGACGGACTGAAACGGAGAGACCGCCGGGCAAACTAGATTCCATTACGACAAGCGGCTCAGATACAACCGGGACGGCGGAATTACGATGGTAACGTGGCAAGAGTTTTCTGAGTCTCCCATATCCAGTTTTGAGTTATGAGTGCTGAGTGTTGAGTTTCCGCCAAAGGACGGATCAGCTTCAGGCTGAAACTAAAAACTAAGAACCAAAAACTAAAAACTGAATTTGTCGGCGCTGGAGGGCTTAACGACCATCTATCAGCTTTTGGACCAGATTAACGACCCGACGGTACTTTTCCTTCTTCACCCGGCCGATTTTCTTAAGAACGATCTCTTGCTCTATCGACGTGATCGTATCAGATCGAACCTTGCTCTCCACCTTCAGTACACCCTGCTCCAGGTCCTTTGCCCCAAGGTCAGTAGCGTATTCATGCGGTCTAGGGCTACTTGTGATAGCGCATATGAGAACGTCCGAGAAGCGCCGGTTATAGGCATCATTGGATAAAACAAGCACGGGCCGAACTTTAGACCCAATCAGATCCGAGAAAGGGAATCTCGTGAGAAGGATGTCTCGCTGTCTACAGGTAGCTTTCCCAGATGGCATCGTCTTCGTCCCTCCAGACCTCGGCAAATTTCTTTTGTGCTTCGTGCCTCAAGGTCTTTAACTCCTCCATCTCCTCGGTAACAGTCACAGGCCGAACGACGATAGCTCCGTCTTGGTAGTCAACCTTCACGTAGGATCCTTTTTTTACCTTCGCTTTTTGCCGGACACCTTTTGGAATCGTAACCTGATAATGGGCATTGATCTTCGCTAACTCCATCGGGTACCTCCTCCTGTAATACTTTAATACGATGTTAAATCCCCTCATGTCAGATGTCAACAAAGCCAAAAACAAAAAGGCCCACGCTCGTAAAAGCCCGGGCCTCTATTTTAAATCCGGCGGCGGCTTACTCTCCCATACGATTTTATTCAGTTTTGAGTTATGAGTGCTGAGTTAACTAACAACTCAAAATTCAAAACTAAGAACTGAATTTCAATTTTCAATAATCACTTCGACTCTGCGGTTCCGCCGTCGTCCCTCTTCGGTATCATTCGAGGCTACAGGAGACTGCGTGCCAAGACCTCGCGTGGTGATTTGGCTCGGGCCAATCCCGTTTCGCTCCAGCGACCCAGCGACGGTTTGGGCCCGCCGTTCTGAGAGTTTTTGGTTGTATGCTTCCTGGTCGGGCCGCTCTCGACTCGCGTGCCCCTCGACTGAGACCTTTCTCCCGGGCGCTTGATTTTTAAAAACAGCAGCGATCTGGTTGACCCTGTCGCCTCCTTCGGGAGTGAGGTCGGCGCTGTCGAATTGAAAGTCGACGCTGGGAAGGTTCACGGCTACGCCACGGTCAGTTTCCCGCGCCTCGATATTGCGCCGTCTAAGTTCCTCGATAAGCACTTGGTTTTTAGCTATTTGGCTTCTTTGTTCTTGAATTCGCCCTTGCTGTCCCTGTTGCTTTTGCTCTTGACCTTGGAGTTGGTTTCCTATCAGAGCCCCTGTACCTAACCCGAGGGTACCACCGATAGCGGCTCCCGCACCGGGATGTCCCACGGCGCTCCCGATGATACCACCGGCGGCGGCCCCTCCCAGTGCACCGATCCCAGCAGCTTTCTCCCTTGTGGTTAACGGAGTCGAACAACCCGGCAATGCGGCAACAATCGAGATCAACAGGGGCCCTAAGAAAAACCACTTTGATCTGTTCTCCATTTCGAACCTTTCTTTGCCCGGTTAGTTGCGTCGTGACATCCGTTTCCAGCCGGAGAATTTCTTTCGTATGGATCGTGATCGACCTGACCGTCTATATGTACAAACTTCTTAGGAGGTCTCCCCCTGAGGCCTTTGGAACCGGCCGTGGCTGGAGGAAGTTAAATTATTTAGTTTATCTCTCTGTTCCGCTGTGAGCACGGCTTTCCCTTTCTCCAACGTTTCGATGCGGAGGTAGCGGAATTCAGCCCGGAATTTCCCCGCCTCTTCGATTTTAGCCCTGACCTGGGCCAGGTCAACTGTGTTCTCTTGCAGGAGACGTGCTATCTCACTCTCGGCATTCCGCAAATTCTCCTGCGTCGGAGCAACCTGCTGCTCAAATCCAGAGCGCATCTGTTCCAGAGTCGCCACCTGTTCCCCCGTCAGGTTGAGCTGATCGCGGTACCTCAGCATGATGCTGATCCAGGGGGCTTCGGAGCCTATCCCCCTATGTCCTTGCTGAGCTTGATCAAAGAATCTTTTGCCCGCTCGTTCACCCCTTTCGTCCGCTAAGATCGGCGAGGAACCAACTGAAATCATTAAGAAAATAAAAACCAAACTCCCCCAAAGCGTTGCTCGAACTCTATGCATAGAACTCTCCTTTCGATAAAAGGTGGTCTTAGTCATTAGACGTTTCTTGTTTGAAAAGGTTTACCGGGCGGACGAAAAAAAGTGTCAAACAAAAAGGCCCGGGCTTGTTAGAGCCACGGGCCTTTTTAATTTGTGCGCCAGGCATGACGACATCACTTGGAGGTGAAAGTCCTCTGGAAGCCTTGGTGACGGGAATTCCTAGCCGA
>Ga0210377_10002536_pt1 | contig 15947 bp, 9 predicted proteins | sample PLM4_65_b1redo_FD_155480 | JGI IMG/M metagenome (GOLD analysis project Ga0210377, IMG submission 155480) | Groundwater sediment microbial communities from an aquifer in East River, Colorado, USA - PLM4_65_b1 redo | ecosystem: Environmental > Terrestrial > Soil > Riparian zone | place: USA: East... | reverse complement strand
GTGCCTGCTCGACTTGGGCATCGGTGAAGCGGTCGTAGCGGGCCACGGTCTCTCCGGTGGCCGGGTTCACCACGGCGTATCCGATCATGATGTTCCCCTTCCTTTGTCGATCATGATGCTCCACCCCAATCCGCCCGGGGCAGGCTCGGCGGCGCGGTGACGATGGACTTCACGCGCTCGACGTGACTGTGATGCGAGTGGAGCGCGCGCGAGGTGCCGATGCTGGCCGCGACTACGGCGGGCCACGGTCCGTTGTTGGTGCCGACGGACGCGACGCCGCGCTGAGCCCAGCGGCCGCGCGCGACGCTAACTATCGAACGGCGCCTGCGCGATCTCCTCGAGCATGCCCGTGGCGACCATCTCCGCAGCCGGGCAGGTCGGCTTGCGCGACGCCTGGTCGACGAGGAGCGCGGTGAACTCCCGCTTGAAATCGACCCGGGGATACGCGGCAAGCAATCCGGGGATGATCGCCGGTCGAACGTCGCCGAAGCGGTGGCCGGTAACGTCGGTGCCGGCCGAGTCCCAGAGCAGCACGACCTCGGACGCGGGATCGGGCGGCAGGGTCTCGAGATTGTGCAGCGCGATCACGTCGTAGATCGCTCGGGCGCGCGCCTCCGGTTCCCCGACCTCGCCAACGAGCCGCTCCGCCGCGGTCGCGCCATCGACCTCGTAGCAGCCGCCGAGGTCGTACGCCGGAACCAGGCCAATGTCGTGGAGGATCGCGGACACGTAGAGGATCTCGGGATCGAACTGGAGCCGGTCGTGCCGTGCCAGCTCGACAGCCCAGCCATAGCACCGGACCGAGTGGTTCGCCAGGAAGGGTGCCGCAACGTCCGCGATGAGCTCGCGGGCTCGCCGCGCGAGCGCGGAATCCGGAACGGGCATGCCGAGCCGGGTGAGTGCCTCGTCCATCATCTGGTCCGTCGATAGTAGCTGTCGCGTCCCAGACGGCGGAGTGACTCCTTGACCGAGAAGGGATATTCGGCCCATGACAGCGAGCTTGGCGTCGAGTCGCCAATCGCGTAGAGGATCTTCATCCGTGCAGCCCGGTCGAATCCGTCGCGGAGCGGCCTCGGCTTTCCCGCAGCGGCATCAGCGGATCGCGACTCCCTGTCGCGCCGCAGCTGGAAGAGCGGCACCCGTCCAATCTCCGAATCGAAACGCACGATAACCGCCGGTCATTCGCTCGCCGAGTTCGTGCGTGACGGACGGCAGGGTACACCGCAAACGGCCGGGAGGCTCCCAAAGCACGTGCCTTACCAGGCTACGCTACTCCCCGCCGAATCGCGCCCTCGCCGACGAGCCGGACGAGCATACAGGGCCCGGCCATCATACCCACGAGCCGGGTTCGCGCTGGCCGGGGGCGGTGCGAGACAGCCTGGCGGGTGACCAGGGTGCGGCTGCTATGGTGGCCGGGCGCATCCGAGGGGGTTCGATGCCGCTCCGTCGCCTGACGGCTCGCGAGTACCTGATCAACCTGGCCATGACGGCGGCCTGCTGGCCGATCTACTCGCGTCGCGAATGGGCCGACCGCGCTGCGCTGGACGCCTTCGCCCTGCGGCGGACGCGCGATATCGCCACGCACGCGGCCCGGACAGTGCCCGTGTACGCCGAGCACTACCGAGACGCCGGCGTCGACCCCAGCTCGATCCGAACGTGGGATGACGTCCGTCGCCTGCCCCTGATGGACAAGGCGACGATCGTCGACGGCTATCCGGCCCGGTCGATCGCCCGCGGGACGGACCTCGCCCGATGCCTGCTCTCGACCAGCTCGGGCTCGAGCGGCCAGATGATGACCGTTCCGCACGTGGCGGACCGGTTCTGGCCGTACCTCCTGTCCGGTCAACGCATGCTCCGCTGGGCCGCGGGTGGCCGCTACCCGGTCTGGTGGCGCCAGGCCTACGTCTACACCTCCGAGTACCCGCTCCTGCGCGTGCCCGGTATCTATCCCATGCGGTTCATCGCGACCTCGGCGCAACCCGATGCGATCCTCGTCGAGCTGGAAGCCCTTCGTCCCCACCTCCTGCATACCTATCCGTCCGTCCTTCGAGACCTGATCGCGCTGGACCCGGACCGGATGCGGCGGCTGGGTCTCAAGGGGACGTCCGTGGGCTCCGAGCTGTCGACCCAGGAGGAGCGCGACCGATGGGAGGCAGTCCTGCGTTGCCGCGTCCGCGATGAGTACAGCTCCGAGGAGCTCGGCCGGATCGCGTCGCAATGCCCGGACGGTCGCTATCACCTCCATGAGGACGTCGTCCACGTCGAGACGATCGACGCGGACGGTCGACCAACCGACGGGGTCGGCGAAATCGTGGGCACCGAGTTCCACAACCGGACGATGCCGTTCGTCCGCTACCGTCAGGGAGACCTGGCCCGGATCAGCGACGAGCCATGCACGTGCGGTCGCCACACGAGGCTGCTCGTCGATCTGGCCGGCCGGAGCAACGACGGGTTCGTGCTCGCCGACGGGCGGCGACTTGCCCCCGGCTTCCTCCTCGACGTCAGCTACCGCGCCTTGATCGCGGCCGGCGATGGTGCCGTTACGGCGTACCGCTTCGTCCAGATCGATCCTGGGCACGCCGTACTCGAGTTCGTGCCCGGGACGACCGGCCATCCGGGGACGGGCGAAACGATGGCCTCGTCCCTTCGGGGCGAGCTCGCCCGGACGGGTCTGGCCGTCCGCGTCGAGCCCGTTGCCTCGATCGCCCGGCCAGCCGGCGGCAAACGGGCCACGGTCTTTCGCGAGTTCTGATGACCGGCATCGTGTTCACCCGCGCCTGGGAGGACGACCGCCTCGACCTCGCCGCCCTGGCCATCGAGCCCGGCGAGCGCGTCCTGTGCATCGCCGCGGCCGGGGATGTGCCCATGGCGCTGGCGGGGGCGGGCGCACAAGACGTGGTGGCGGTCGACCTGAACCCGGCGCAGCTCCACCTCACGGCGCTCAAGATCGCGTCCGCCGCCCTGGATCCGGTCGAACGGTACCAATGGTTCGAGGCCGGCCGTGTGGAGAACGCCGCGGCTCGCTACCGGCAGGTCATCCGGCCGCGGCTGGCCGATCCTGACGCGGCGTTCTGGGACCGGAACGCCGGCGCGTTCGAGCACGACTTCCACCGGCATGCCGGGGTCGGCCGATCGTTCCAGCGGTTCGGACGGGTCATGCAGGTGATCGTTCCGAGCCTTCGACGGCGGATCGAGGCATTCGACGATCCGGCCGACCAGCAACGTTGGTGGCGGTCCTCCGTTGAGCCGCGACTGTTCGGTCCGGTGACCCACTGGCTTGCGCGCCACACGCCGGCCCTGGCTCCGCTCGCTCCGAACGGACACGAGCTGCGTCGGATGCGGGACAGCGGGTACTCGCGGGCGATCGCCGGACGGATCGACCGCGTCCTTGGCTGGACGCTCGCGCGACGCCATCCCTGGTGGCGACCTGCCTTCAGCGGCAGGATCGCCGATCCTGGGGACGGGGCAGCGTGGCTCGACGAGGACGTCGCCACGGACGTGGCCAGCTCGGCGGGCGCGATCCGGCTTGTCCAGGGCGATCTCGAGCAGGTCCTGGCCGGGATGCCTGCCGGTCGGCTCGACGCGGTCAGCATCTCCAATGTGCCCGACTGGCTCGACCCTGAGGCGACGGCCCGCCTCACCGCCGCCCTGGCCCACGCCGTCCGGCCCGGTGGACGAGTCCTGGTTCGAAGCATCCTGATCGATGGCGGATTGCCGGCACACCCGGAGTTCGTCGTCGATAGCGCGGCGGACAACCTCGTCGACCTGGAGCGAACCGCCCTCTACGGCCGTGTGGAGCTCCTGCGGCGGTGCCCTGCTCCGTGACTGTGCTCAGGCCGAGTACAGCACGACGTACACCGCCAGCCAGAACGCGCTGTAGGCGAGCAGGATCAGGCGCTCCCGTTTGCGGATCCATGAACCGAGCCGCCACCCCAGCACGGCCGCCACGAGGATCGCCGGGCCGATCCTGGCCAGTCGATTGAGCACGGTCCCGACCAGCAGCCCCGTGATGTCGCCGCCCCGTCGGACCCACGCCTCCGTGTAGACCTTCAACGGCGCACCGGGCCCGAACTGCGCGAAGCCGGCGATCCCCTCGCCGGCGAGCTTCGCGTCCGCCTCGGCGAGCGTTGCCGCGTCGATCCCCGGGATTCTGATCAGCATCGCCCGTGCCGAGTCGGGAGCCGCCGTCGCCAGGATGGCCAACAGCACCGTTCCCACAAGGGCTCCGGCGACGACCGCGAGGAAGAGCCGCCCGGCAAGACGAGGAGCGGCGAGCACCAGGAGACCCAGCCCGACGTCGGGCACGACGGGCAGGACGATCGCCTCCGCCGCGGCCCAGACCGCAATGGTCGCGCCGGCGGCCGGCCGCCGGGCGAAGGCCTCGAGACGCGCAAAGACGGTCACGCGACGCCGACGCTGTCGCCGTCGCCGTCGCCGAGTGCTCGGACGGCCGCCTCGAGCCGCGCCGCGAACGCCCGCGGATCCTCACCGGGCTCGGCTCGGAGGGGCGGGCCGAAGCGGACCTCCACCTGGGCGCGGCGCGGGCGGATCGATCCCGGCGGCAAGACGCGTTCGATCCCGAGGATCCGCACGGGCAACGCCTGGCGCCCGCTTCTCACCGCGATCAGCCCGATCCCCGGATGGAACGGGGCCATCACCCCCGTTCGGCTGCGGGTTCCCTCGGGAAAGACGAGGACGCTCCAGCCCGCCTCGAGCAGGGCGAGCGCCTCGTCGATGCTCTCGTGGCCGCCGTGTCCGGTCCGGTTGAACGGGAACGCCCCGAGCCACGCGGCGAAGAACCAGCGGACCGGGCTAACCGTGAAGTAGTCGGCCGCGACCGCGGCGGCGATCCGCTGCCGATGCCTCGAGCGGAGGGCGAGGCGGACCGCCGAGAAGTCGAAATGGCTGGCGTGGCTTGGGCACAGCAGGAACGGATGCTCGAGGCCGCGCAGGTGCTCGCGACCGCTGACCCGCGGGCCGCGCAGGAACCAGACCACCACGGGGCCGAAGAGCCACGCGGTCGCTTCACGGGCGACCACCGCGGGACGGCTGAACTGCCAGCCGCGGGTCACGGCAGGAGCAGGTCGTCGACGCGGATCGCCCAGTAGACGAGGGGCACCACGAGCAGCAGCGAATCGATCCGGTCGAGGATGCCACCAAAGCCCGGCAACCAGCGCGCCGCATCCTTGACCCCGGCCTCGCGCTTGACGGCCGATTCGAACAGGTCGCCCCACAACGCCCCGACGGCGACGAGGACTGCGATGATCAGCAACGACCACGGGCTGAACGCCGGCATGAGCAGACCCGCGAACGGGGCGAGGCCGACCCCCGCCCCGAGCACATTCCCGATCACGCCCTCGCGTGTCTTGTTCGGCGACAGGCGCGGGGCCAGCGGTGTCCGCCCGAACCGGCGGCCGACCATGAACGCGCCGACGTCTGAGCCCGCGCATGCGACCGCCAGCGCGGCGAACAGGGTGACGCCGAGGCCGCCGAGCTCGACCGTCAGCAGCACCCCATGGACGAGCAGGACGGGAATGACCACACAGCCGACTGCCGCGAGGCCGAGGTCGCGCAGGGCCCTCCCCGTGTCCGACCGGATCACGGGCCAGGCAAGGCCAATGAGGACCAGCCCGCCGATGAGCCACTCAGCGGCCGCCGTACCGAGCGCCGCGACCGAGCCGACGATCACCACATTCGCACCTTGCAGGGCGATCTTGTGGTGGATCGGCAGGTCCATCAGGTGCGACCACTCGATCAAGGCGACCGCCCCGAGGAGCCCGACGAGGACCGCAATCCCGGCCGTTCCGACCTGGGCGGCGATCGCCAGGATCACCGCCAAGGCCGCGTAGCTCAGCGCGCGCTGCAGCGCCGTTGCGCCCGTCAAACCCGGACGCGGTCGGACACGTCGCAGGAGCGCCCACCCGGCCGCCCCGACGATGCCTGCTCCCGATCCGGCCAGCAGGATCGCCGGCGCGCCGTCGATGATCACGGCAGCCGCCGGATGCCCACGGCGATCCGCTCGACCGCGGTCAGGACGGTTCCGAGCAGCAGGATCGGTCCGAACGGCGCCCACGCGTCAGGCCCCTCGACGAGTACGGCGATCGAGCTCACCGCGAGCAGGACCATCCGTCCGGGCTTGGACAGGACGCCTCGATAGATCCGTTCCTCGCCGGCCGCCCGTGGCGCGAGGCCGGCGAAGCTCGCGAAGACGGCACCCGTGACGCCCAGGAGGACGAGCGTCCGATCCGCGCCGGGCAGAACGGCAACCGGCGCAAGAAACGCGATATCGGTCAGGCGGTCGCCGAGCTCGTTGTAGAGCTCACCGCGAGCGTGGATCCGACCCGTCCGTCGAGCGAGCGCGCCGTCGAGCAGGTTTAGCACCAGTCTGGCGATGGCGAGGACGGGGACTGCAGCGAGCAGGACCGGGGCCGTAGGCGAGAGCAGCAGGCATGCCGCTGCGGCGAGCCCCACCGGCATCGCGCTGACCGTCAGCGCGTCAGGGCTCACCCCACGTCGTGCCAGCCAGTCGATCGCGGGCTCCAGCCGGCGCACCACCATCGACTTGGATCGGTAGAGGTCTACGGCTCCCCCTGCACGTCATCGTCGGCAGCGTCGAAGACGTCTCGCTGCTGACGCCAGAGCATAGGCCACGCCCCCCAAGGCGGTGACCCTGAAGCGTCGAGAAACCCGGGCAGAAATGCGTGTGGCCCTCCCTTGGGGTGGAGGGCCACACGCGGAATACGGGGTGAGCGGGGTCAGTCCAGGTAGCCGAGACCCTCGAAGGTCGCCAGCCAGGTCTGGATGCTCTCGATATCCACGCGCTGGTAGCCATCGAGATACCGGCAATTGAGCGTGTAACCGTAGCTCGTGTCGCCCACGAGATAGCCGTTGAGGAACGCCGGCCCACCTGAGTCCCCGAAGCAGGTGCCGCCACCGCCGCGGTTGTCATGCTCATTGCCATTGGTCTGGAAGACCTGGACCGCAAGCTTCTGACCGGGCTCGGTCGTGACGCGCCGGATGAGCGGGTAACTCTGCGGGGTCGGCTTCTGCTTGTTGTCCACGTCCGACTGGCGGACCTCGGTGCCGTACCCAACCATCGTGAAGATGGTCTTGGGGAACTTCGGCTGCTCGAACTGCGCGAGGTAGTCGCGTGGCGCAATCGTCGCGGGCGTGATCCCCTGGACAGGCTGGTCGAGCACGATGACGCCCGTGTCGTTCCAGTTGCGAATGTCCGTGAAGTCCGAGTAGTTCGGGTGCCAGAACGCCGTGCCCGGAAGCATGCCCATCGCGAGGATTTCCGGCGCCGTGTAGCCAGCGACCGGGTCGGCGGCGGGCGGGAAGGGCGAGGGCGGCGCGTCCGCGATGTGCGTGTTGAAGGTCACGGCGGTCTTGCCGAGCGTGTCCTTGGTGCAATGCGCGGCGGTGAGCAGGATCCGCGGCGTCACGAGGGTCGCGGAACAACGGAAGCGACCGTCGGGGTCGTAAAACAGGATGAGCCCGACGTTCGGGTGAGCCTCCCCATCGGCGTCGCCGCCGGTGATCGCGTAGGCGGGTCCAACACTCCCCAGGATCAACGTGGCGAGCGCTCCGGCAGCTAGCAGGGCGCGCAGTCTCAGCTTCACCAGCACTCCTATCTGGACGTCGTTCCCCGCGGCCTCGCCACGATAGCGTCGAATCGCCATTCGTAGGGGGTACCCAGTACTTTTGGTGTTGCCGGGTTGCAACAAGCGCCAGCAGCGACCGACGAGGGACGACCCGCGGACGCCGGGCGATCACTGACAGGCCTCATCGATCGCCCGGCGTCCCCATGTCGCGTAGACTCGGACATGACCCCCCTCGGTAAGGACCCGCTCCTGCTCGTGCACGCCCGCCAGATCCAGCCCGCGACCGGTCCCGTCGACCCCCGCCGACTCGCCGCCGCAGGCCTCTCTGCGGTGCTGCCTGGACTCGGCCAGGCGCTCAACCGAAGGCCGCAACTGGCGGCGCTGTTCGGGCTCCCGTCGCTCGGGCTGGTCCTTGCGCTGATCGTCCTTCTCCAGCTCCAGTCGCCGGCCCGGCTGGTCGCCTGGATCGTGGCGCCCGAAGTCCTCGGCGCGCTCCTGACGCTCAACCTGCTCGTCCTCGCCTGGCGGCTGCTGGCGGTCGGGCAGGCATTCCTCGATACCCGCCGGCCCGGGCCGACCGGCCGGCTCGGAATGATCGGGATCGTCCTCATCCTGGTGGTCGTCGCCATCCCCCACCTCCTCGTCTACCGCTACGGGACGATCCTCGGCGACACCTTCATCCGGGTGTTCGCGGCGGAGGGCCTCGACGACGGCTCCGGCGGGTCGGGCCCGGTGCCCGGGCCCGGCCAGCGGATCAATGTCCTGCTGGTGGGCGTGGATGCGAAGCGGGACCGGACGGCCACGCTGACCGACACGATGATGGTCGCGTCGCTCGATCCGGTGGGCCGGTCGGTCTCGCTGCTGTCCGTGCCACGCGACCTGGTCAACGTCCCGTTGGGCAATGGCGACCGGTTCGGGCCCAAGCTCAACTCGCTGCTCGGGTACGCGGACCGCCATCCCGACAACTTCCCGCAGGGCGGCGTGCGCGCCCTCGAGGACGCGATCGGGACGTTGCTCGAGATCCCGATTCACTACTACGCGCGGCTCGACTTCCGTGGCTTCATGACGATGGTCGACGCCGTCGGCGGCGTCGACGTGACGGTCGCGCGGGGGTTCGAGGACCCGGGCTACGACGGGTTCGGGTTCGACTCGCGGGGCTGGTCGATCACCGAGGGCGAGCACCACCTCGATGGCGCCAACGCCCTCGCATTCGCCCGGTCGCGCAAGGCCGCCGGCGAGAGCGACTTCACGCGCGCCGCCCGGCAGCAGCAGATCCTGGCCGCGATGCGCGACCAGGTCTCGCAGGCCGGCAGCCTGCTCTTCGAGCTGCCGGCGCTGCTCGACGCGACGGCCGACACGGTGCGCTCCGACGTGCCGGTCGACCAGCTGCCGGAGCTCGCCGCGATCCTCGACGAGGTGGGTCGCGACGCGATGGTCAGCGCGGTGATCCGGCATCCCCTGGTCCGCTCGGTGTCGACGCGCTACGGCGCGTCGCTCGAGCCCGACGTCGAGGCGATCCGCTCGATGGCGGCCGCCCTCTTTCCGGAGCCGGGCACGCCCCCGAAAGGCTGGACGCCGCCGGCCTGATTTGCGATGTCAGCCGAGGGTCACCGTCACATGGTGGGTCCGGCCATCGTCGACCAGCGGCACGCGGGCGCCAGGCCCGGCCAACGGCTCGCCGTCGAGCAGCGCGGAGACGACGCCACCGCTCACCCCCTGCGGGTTCTCCACGGCGATCTCGTAGCGCGAGGCGTGGTAGACGAAGTCGATCTCGTAGCGCGGCCAGGCACGCGGGATGCACGGCTCCATGACGAGGGTGGTCCCGCGCAGATGGAAGCCGAGGATCGCCTCGACGCCGGCCTGGTACATCCAGCTTGCCGACCCCGTGTACCAGGTCCATCCGCCACGCCCGACGTGGGGTGTCTCCGAGTAGACGTCGGCCGCCATGACATACGGCTCGACCTTGTAGCGCTGGACGCCCGCCCTGGTGCTGGCGTGGTTGATCGGGTTCAGGATCGAGAACAGGTCCCCGGCCTTGTCACCCTCCCCGAGCGCCGCGAAGGCGAGGATCGCCCAGATCGCCCCGTGCGTGTATTGCCCACCGTTCTCGCGGACGCCGGGCAGGTATCCCGCGACGTAGCCCGGATCGACCTCGCCCCGCTCGAACGGCGGCGTGAACAGCAACACGAGGCCATCGCCGCGCCGGACCAGGTACTCCTCCAGCGCGGCCATGGCGCGGGCCGCATGCGGTGGGTTGGCGGCGCCCGAGAGGACGCTCCACGACTGGGCGATCGAGTCGATCCGGCATTCGGCATTGAGCGCCGACCCGAGCGGTGTCCCGTCATCGAAGAATGCCCGCCGATACCAGTCGCCATCCCAGCCGTGGCGCTCGAGGCCGCGCCGCAGCGCCTTCATCTGGCTCCGCCATCGATCCGCCCGCGGTTGCTCCCCGCGACCTTCGGCGATGGGCGCCAGCGCGGCGAGGACCGAGTGCAGGAACCAGCCGAGCCAGACGCTCTCGCCACGTCCTGCGCGGCCGACCCGGTTCATACCGTCGTTCCAGTCACCGGTCCCGATCAGCGGCAGGCCGTGCGTGCCAAGTGCGAGGCTGGCGTCGATGGCGCGGGCGCAGTGCTCGTAAAGCGAGCCGGTCTCGCCCGATCGCTCGGGCTGGAAGTACGCGTCGTCCTCGTCGTCTCGAAGCGGCGGGCCCTCGATGAACGGGACCGGCTCGTCCAGGACCCCGACGTCACCGGTGATCGACAGGTACCGATCGACCGCGTACGGCAACCACAGCCGATCGTCCGAGATCCGCGTCCGGACCCCGCGGCCGGTTGGCGGATGCCACCAATGCTGGACGTCGCCCTCGGTGAACTGCTGGGCGGCCGCGCGCAGCAGATGCTGCCGGACGAGTCCGCGGTTCGAGATGGTCAGGCCGAGGACGTCCTGCAGCTGATCGCGGAAGCCGTACGCGCCGCCGGCCTGGTAGAAGGCCGTCCGGGCAAACAGTCGGCAGGCCTGGGCCTGGTACAGCAGCCATCGGTTGAGCAGGATGTCCATCGACCGATCCGGCGTCCGAACCCGGACGGTGCCCAGGGCGTCGTCCCAATAGGTCGCAATCTCGCCGAGGGTGGTCGCGTGGTCCAGGGCGCGTCCGCGCCGGATCAGGTCGAGCGCCCCGGCCCGGTCGTCCGCCTCGCCGAACAGGATCCTGACCTCGGTTCGCTCGCCGGCCGCCAGCTCGACGCTGGTCTGCAGGACGGCACAGGGATCCAGGCCGGCGTCGCTGGCGCCCCGGAGCCGATGCCCGCGCTCCAGGCCGGCCGGCCGGTCCGGCGTCCCGTTGCGCCCCAGGAACTCGGTGCGATCGGCGGTCCAGGCATCCTGCCGGCCGCCGAGGTCGAGGAACGCGACCCGTGTGCCGAAGTCCGGGTTCCATGGGTTTCGAACGAGGATCGCGCGGGTTTCGGGTTCCAGCTCGGTCACGATCCCGTGCGCCGCCGACCCGCGCGACGTGCCCATCGCGAACTCGGCATAGGCCGTCACCGACAGGCGCCGCCGCCCGCCCGATCGGTTCTCGATCGACAGGACGCCGACCTTCAGGCGGTCATCCAGCGGGACGAACTGCACCAGCTCGAGCCCGATCCCGTTCCGAACGTGCTCGAAGCGGCTGTAGCCGGCCCCGTGCCGGGCGACGTAGGTTCCCTCATCCGATCGGATCGGGGCGGCGGTCGGGCCCCAGATCTCCCCGGTCTCCTCGTCCCGGACGTAGACCGCCTCCCCGACCGGGTCGGTCACCGGGTCGTTCGACCAGGGCGTGAGCTGGTTCTCGCGGCTGTTCTCCGACCAGGTGTATCCCGAGCCGGTCTCGGAGGCGAGGAACCCGAACGACGGATTGGCGACCACGTTCAACCATGGCGCCGGCGTCGACTGGCCGGGACCCAGCGTGATGACGTATTCGCGACCCCCGGCGTCAAAGCCACCGAGGCCGTTGAAGAACTCCAGCTTGGGACGCGGCCCGGGAACGTCGCTCCGACCGGCGGTGGTTGGAGGCGACGACGGCGCCGCCGGTGCGGTCGGCGGTTCTGCCCGCTCGAGCCGGATGACCTGGTCGGCCAGGGTCCCGTGCCGGCTCAGCAGGACCGCCCGGGCCGCGGTCAGGAGCAGGGTGCGGTCGGTGTCCGGGACCTGGTCCACGCGCAGGATGTGGACGCCGCCGCGGCCCTCGTGACCTTCCCGTGCCAGCGTCGACTGGCTCGTCCGGATGACGGCCTCGAGCGAGTCCTGGAGCTCCTGCATGTACGTCGTCCGGTCCTCGTTGAGGACCACGAGATCCACGTCGATCAGCTTCAGCCGCCAGTACTCGTGGGCACGGAGCAGCTGCCGGACGATGTCGAGATCCTCGACCGCATCGATCCGGACCACGACGATGGGCAAATCGCCGGAGATCCCGTGAGGCCAGAGTCCGGCGGCGCCGTGGTCGTTGGCCGCGAGCAGGCCGGGCGGGGGCCGGAGCGAGGGATCCGAGTAGAGCATCCGGTTGGCCAGTCGCTGGAAGAGGTGCGCCTCGTCCTGCTGGATGCCGAGGTGATGGAGCTGGACCTGGGCCTGGGTCCAGGCCAGCGTCGCGGCCCGTTCGAAGGTGGCCGCGTCCCGATACCGGTCGGCGAGGTCGAGGACCTCGTCCCTCGACTCGGCGACGACGGTCGAGAAGATGGCGTGGGCCGTTTCGCCGGCCGGCAATTGGATGCGCAACCGCAGGCTGAAGATCGGGTCCAGGACCGGCCCGACCGTGTTCGAGAGCGGGCGCCCGTCGATCACGCCGGCCGGGGCGCGGATCGATTGCCCCCGGCCGAGGAAGCGGGCGCGGTCGGTCTCGTACTGGATGACCCCGGGCAGCTGGCCCTCGATCGCGGCGACGTGCGCGGCCCAAACCTGCCGCTCTCCCGGAGACCTCGGACGGCGGGTGGCCAGGAGGGCGTTGACGTCCGGCGCGAACTCCGTCTGGATGAACAGGTTCTGGAATGCCGGGTGGGCCACGTCGGCGGCCTGTGGCGCGAGGACGATCTCGGCGTACGAGGTCAGCTCGATCTCGCGCGCCTGCGAGCCCAGGTTGGTCAAGGACACGCGACGAATCTCGGCGTCGTGCTCGGTCGACACGACGATCGTCTGGCGGGTCGCGATCGGGCCGTCGCGCCGCGAGAACTCGACCTTGTCCTCCGAGTACTCGACGTCGTAGCTGTCGGCTTCCCGACCGCTCGGCTGGTGGCCCGCCGACCACACGGTGCCGGTGTGCCGGTCGCGCACGAACAGGTAGCTGCCCCACGAGTCGCGGGTGACGTCCTCTCGCCAGCGGGTGACGGCGACATCGCCCCAGCGGCTGTAGCCCGAGCCCGCGGCGGTGACCATGACCGCGTAGCGCCCATTCGACAGCACGTGCGTTCGCGGGATCGCGTCGTGCGGCGACGTGAAGTGGCGCAGGACCGGCGGCACGAGGTCGCGGACCTCGGCCGCGCTCTTGACCTCTTCGGCCCGCGGCCGGGCGACGAGCACGTCTCTCGGCATCCGCTCCTGGAGCAGGAGCTCGGTGGCCATCACGATCGGGTCCGCGTGGAAGCGTTCGACCATGGCCGATCCGGTCAGGACGTTGCCGATCGCGACGAGCAGCATTCCCTGGTGGTGCGCCATGTAGCTCATCACGACGGCGACCGAGGCCCCGACGGGCAGTCGCCGGGGCGTGTAGTCCAGGGCCTCGCGGAAGCCGTAGCGACCGCCGGCGCCGGCGGCCAGCAATCGTTCGAAGTTCCGGACGGCCGCCTCCGGCTCGATCATCGCCGCCAGGCCGGTGGCGTACGGGGCGACCACGAGATCCTCGCTCAGGCCTCGCTTCAGGCCGAGCCCCGGGATGCCGAAGCTCGAATACTGGTAGGTCTGCGTCACGTCGCGTCCGTTGAACGCGGACTCCGAGATGCCCCACGGCACCCCGCCTCGGCTGGCCGCATAGCTCATCTGGCGCGCCACGACGAGCTGGTAGGTCTGGTCCATGAGGCTGTGCGGGTGGTCGCGCATCACCAGGGCCGGCATCAGGTACTCGAACATGGAGCCGGACCACGAGATCAGCGCCGAGCCGCGACCAACCGGGGTCAGCGCGCGCCCGAGCCGGAACCAGTGATCGACCGCGACCTCGCCCTTGGCGATCGCCAGGAAGCTGGCCAGCCGGGCCTCCGACGCGAGCAGGTCGTAGTAGCTGCCGTCGAGCGCGGCATCCGGCACCCGGTACCCGATCGAGAAGAGCTTCCTCGTGGCATCGAACAGGAAGCTGAAGTCCATGTCGTGGAAGAGCCGCTGCGTCCCCTCGGCGATGGCCCGCAGCCGGCGATCGAGCGAGGCCTGGCCGTCGCCCGCCGCCGCAAGGCACTCGACGTCGCGCAGGTGGCTGTCGACCGCCGATGACGCGGCATCGGCCCATGTGACCAGGTCGTGGTCCGGCCCGTCGCCGCGCTCCGCCGTCAGGGCGGCGGCCACGTCGGACAGCGTCCGGGTGGCGCCGCGCAGGCCATCGAGCCTGGCCGCCCAGTCGTCCGACGAGACCGGCCGGCCCATCCATTCGGTGGGCTGGGCGAGCGCCTCGTCGAGCTCGCGGCGAGTGAGCGTTCGGGTTCGGCGCTCGTCGCCGATGGTCGCCGCGGCCAGCCGCGTCAACTCGATGGCATCGTCGATCCCGGCCAGGGCGGCCTCGGGTTGCGGCGCCTGGTCGAGCAGCTGCCGGCAGGCGTTCGACACCACGAGGAGGTGGCCGGCCAGGTTGCCGCTGTCGACCGATGAGACGTAGGCCGGCCCGAGCGGGCGCAGCGTCCGTGTGTCGTACCAGTTGAAGAGGTGTCCGCGGAATCGGTCGAGCCGGCTGATCGTGCCGAGCGTCGCCTCGAGCCGCTCGACCATTTCGAGCGTACCGATCCAGCCGAGATCGCGCGCCGTGACCACGGACAGCAGGTAGATCCCGATGTTCGTCGGCGAGGTCCGATGCGCGACGACCGGGGTCGGCTCGTCCTGGAAGTTGTCCGGCGGGAGCGCATGATCCTCCGGGCCGACGAAGGTCTCGAAGAACCGCCACGTCCGCCTGCCGATCAGCCGAAGGCTCTTGCGGTCGACGGCCGACAGCTGGCGACCCGTGGGGTCCGCTGGCGGCCGGCTCACCCGCTGGGCGACGACCGGGGCGAGCATCCAGAGCACGACGAAGGGCTCGGCCAGCCAGGCGATCCCGGGCTTGAGGACGATGACCGCCAGGCCGATCGCGACGGCCAGGATCACGCCACCCGCCATCGGGCGGTAGAAGCCTCCGACGCTCTGGTCCACGTCTGCCTTGGCCTGCGCCGCCGTCGTCCATTCCAGCAGCTGTCGCCGCGTCGTGTAGACCCGGGTCAGCGCGCGGACGATCGCGTCGGCCATGAGCCACGCCTGATGGGCCAGGAACGTCAGGGCGAGCCCGACGTGGGTGGCGGCCATCCCGATATCGGCCGCCACGGCCCGCAGGTGGCTCCGCTTCGAGATGCCCTGACGCCGCGGGGTCAGGCCCGCGATGACGGGCAGCAGGGCCGGGATCGTCATCGCGCCGACCACGAACGCCGTCCACAGCGGCGCCGATATCGATGGCACCAGCCAGGCTGTCCCGAGCGTGGCGATGGCCAGTGGTGCCGACACCGATCGGCGCAGATTGTCGATCATCTTCCAGCGGCCGATCGTCGGGACATGGCTCAGCTGCCGTTGCCCGGTACCGTCGCGAGCCCGCCCGAGGATCCATGGCAGGAGCTGCCAGTCGCCGCGCGCCCAGCGGTGCTGACGGGCCGCCGCGACCAGGTAATGGGACGGGAACTCGTCGAACAGCTCGATGTCGGTGACCAGGCCGGCCCGGGCGAAGATCCCTTCGAACAGGTCGTGGCTCAGGAGGGTGTTCTCCGGAACGCGGTCCGTCATCGCCGCCTCGAAGGCCTCGAGGTCGTAGATCCCCTTGCCCGTAAAGCTGCCCTCGGCGAAGAGGTCCTGGTAGACGTCCGACACGGCGGAGGCATACGGATCGATCCCGGCGGCCCCCGAGTAGGCACGCTGGAAGATGGTCGCCTCGTGCTCCGCCGGGAGCGTGGAGGTGATTCGCGGCTGGAGGATCCCGTAGCCGCGCACGACCCGACCCGATGCCGGCGCGAACGTGGCGCGGTTCAGCGGGTGGGCGATCGTCCCGACGAGCTGGCCGACCACGTCCCGCGGCAGACGGGTGTCCGAATCGAGGGTGATGACGTACCGGACTCCGGTCGGCGCAGTCGAGGCGAAGGCTCCCGGGTTCAGGAA
>Ga0210377_10002535_pt1 | contig 15950 bp, 5 predicted proteins | sample PLM4_65_b1redo_FD_155480 | JGI IMG/M metagenome (GOLD analysis project Ga0210377, IMG submission 155480) | Groundwater sediment microbial communities from an aquifer in East River, Colorado, USA - PLM4_65_b1 redo | ecosystem: Environmental > Terrestrial > Soil > Riparian zone | place: USA: East... | reverse complement strand
CGGCCGAGAGCAGCGCCTCGCACCAGTCGAGCGTCAGGTCGGCGCGCGCGGGATCGGCCGCGTCGAGCCGCGCGAGCGCGCGTTCCAGAAGACTTGCCGCGGGCGTCAAGTCGTCGCGCGCGAGCGCCCGCCGGCCCGCGGCCGCGAGATGGCGCGCGGCTCGCTCGCCGACGGCCCGACCCTGCGCGTCGATCGGGCCGAGCTCGCGCAGGTGCTGGTGGGCCTGCTCGAGGTGCCAGCCGAGCGTCTCGTCATGCTCGACGGCGCCCGCGGCGCGCGTCTCGAGCCAGTCGGCGAAGCGGCCATGCAGCTCCGCACGGGTGTTCTTGAGCAGGCGCCGGTAGGCCGCGTCGCGGATCAACACATGATGGAAGCGCAGGACCGGCTCGCCGAGGAACCAGCCGGTGTCGGGTTCGACGAGCTCGCTGCGCCGCAACGACTCGAGCCGCGCGTCGAGATCCGTGATCTCCCGCGGCAGGAGCTGAGCGAGGGAAGCCCGCGAGAAGTGCCGCCCGATCACCGCCGCCCGCTCCAGCACCGTGCGCTCCTCGGGACGCAGCCGCTCGATGCGGGCGGCGAGCAGCGCATGGATGGTGGGCGGCATCTCGAGATCGGCGAGCTCGACGCCCGCGGTCCAGCGGTTGCCTTCCAGCTTGAGAGCGCCGTCGTGGACGAGCATGCGGACCAGCTCGCCGACGAAGAGCGGATTGCCCTCGCTGGTGGCCAGCACACGCCCGGCGATCGCGGCCGGCAGCGCCTCCGCGCCGATCACGTTCGCGGCCAGTCTGGTGGCTGCGCCGGCGTCGAGCCCGGCGAGCGTCACCACGTCGCTGACGAGGCCGCCGGGCGTCGCCAGCGACGAGCGCGTATCGCGCAGCTCGGGCCGCGCCGCAACCAAGACCAGCAGCGGCACGTCGCTGCCCCACTGCACGAGGTGCTCGACGAGGTCGAGCAGCAGCGGCTCCGCCCACTGGATGTCGTCGATCGCCAGCACAACGGGCCGCTGGGCTGCGAGCGCGGCGAGCCCGCGGCGGACGACGAAGAAGATCTCCTCCGGCGAAGTCGGCGTGCCGGCCACGAGCGCTGCGACCCCGTCGGCGATCCGGGCGCGCTCGGGCTCGCCCTCCGGCAACGCCGACAGGATCGCCGCGCGCAGGGCGTCGCCGCCGGCGCCATCGTCGATGCGAAGCAGCCCGCGCAACGCCTCGGCGAGCGGCGCGAAGGTGGCCCCGCCGGCCGCGTCGCAATGAGCCAGCAGGACGGTTGCCCCGTCGCCGAGGCGGCGGGTGAATTCGTCGATCAGACGCGACTTACCCAGACCTGGCGATCCGAGCAGCACGGCCAGGCGTGCGGCGCGCGTCGCGACGGCCGTGTCGTAGACCGCCCGGATGCGCCGCAGCTCGTCCTCGCGCCCGACGAACGCGATCGCCGGCGCGCCGACAGGACGCTCGAGCGACACCACGCGGTACGCCGCCACCGGCTCGGCACGGCCCTTCAGCGTGAAGCTGCCGACGGGTGCCAGCGTCACCCGCTCGCTGACGAGGCGGTGCGTCGACGCGCCGAGCAGCACGTCGCCGTCGCGCGCCTCCTGCTGAAGCCGCGCCGCGACGTTGACGGGATCGCCCATCACGTGGGTGTGATCGTCCCCCGCGACCACCTCTCCGGTGTAGACCGCGACGCGGAGGCCGATGTCGCCGGCCAGCCCGGCGTGCTCGCGGGCCAGCTCGCGGAAGGCCTGCTGCATGCCGACGGCGGCGCGCACGGCGCGGATCGCGTCGTCCTCAGCCACGCGGGGCACGCCGAAGCCGGCCAGCACGCCGTCTCCGAGCAGCTGCATGACGGTGCCGCCGTGGGCTTCCACCACGGCGCCCATCGAGCGGTGGTAGCGGTCCATCAGGCGGCGGGCGGACTCCGCATCCAGGCGTTCGTGCAGCGCGGTCGACCCGATCAGGTCGGCGAAGACGATCGTGACGACCTTGCGGGCCTCGGCAGCGCCCGCCTGGGGAGCGACCAGCGAGGAGCCGCAGGAGTCGCAGAAGCGCCTGCCGGGCTCGACCTCTACACCACACGAGGGGCAGCGCGGGGCGAGCGTCTGGCCGCAGCCGCCGCAGAAGCGCGCTCCCGCTCGGTTCGCTTCTCCGCAGCTCGCGCAGTTCATGGCGCGCAGAGCTCCTCGAAACGAGCGAGGGCACGGTCGGCGTCGGCGACGTCGAAGAACTCGTAGCGCTGGATCTGGTCGCCGCGGGTCAGCAGGACCGCGACGAAGGCGTTCTCGAAGGGACCGCCGTCGCGCGTGGTCCCGAACAGACGCCCCGCGCCCACCCGGCCGTGGCGGTTCCAGGCCAGAACCCGAATCAGCTCCCAGTCCACGTCGGGCGCCAGATCGGCCAGCGTCCGCAGCGAATCGATCCACTGCTCGCTATCGACCTCGCCCATGATCGCGAGCGCGCGGCGATCGCAGATCGCGGCGTCTCGAGCCAGAGCTTCGCGGAGCGCCTCCCAGTCGTGTCGGCCGATCGCGCGGATCAGCGCCGCGATCGGAGCCTGCCCCCCGATCGCCGCCGCCTCTCCGGCCGCGAAGCGCGCCTGGGCCTCGGCGAACGCGGCGTGGCGGTCGTCGGGGTCGAAGAGGATCAACGCGCGTAGCTTGCCGTCGGCGTCCACCTCGAAGATCCGAAGCCTGTCCAGCTCGAAGCGCGTTCCGTCGGATGCACCCCTCCACGCAGTCTGGTGGAGAGCGATCCGATCGCCGACGGTGCCAAGGAGCTCGTGCTCGGCCCGCGCTCCAGATTCCGTGACGAGGAAAGTCACCGACGCGATCCACACCTCGACATCGCCGCTCACCAGCGCCCATCGGGTGCGATCCTCGTATCGGAACTCATCACCCGCGTGTGTGCGAAGCGCGTCCCAGTCGCGAGCGACGAGGGCCTCCGCGAAGCGATCGCTCGCGCGCGTCGCCGCGTTGGGCGGGATGCGCAGCGGATCGGGGCGCAGCGCGGCGAAGCGCGCGCGAGCCGCGTCGAGCTGTTCGGGGTCGTAGCCGTCGATGCGACTCATCCTTCGGAGCCGGTCGTACTCGATGACGACGAGCCTCGGCATTTCGAACGCGCCGCCGTCTCGCGTGCCCACCCATCCGGAGACGACGAGCTCCCCATGATCGGAGCGAATGATGTGGTCGATGCGGAGCCGGGCGTCCGGTGCGAGATCGAACAACGCTTTGACCGATTCGATGTACGCCGTTCGGCCGCGCAGCGGCTCCCAGCCGAGCAGCCGGTGATCGTTCACGACCAGCTCGGGCGCGCAGAGCGCGGCGAGCGCGTCCCAATCGCGGGCGGCGATGGCTCGGCTGTACGACCCGTCCCCCACCGCCCACTGGCCGCCGCGCGCGCCTTCGCCGGCGGCGTAGCGCTCTTCGAGCTCGGCGTACGCCGCATCGAGGTCGTCGGGATCGAACCGGACTGTCGCGACGCGCTCGCCGTGCTCGCCTACCTCGATCACCGAGAGAGACTCGATTTCGCTCGGCCCGAGATTGTGGTCGGCGACCTCGACGCGGTCCCGGCTCAGCGCGAGTCGATCCCCGCGTGTTGCGAGCACCTGCTGCTCGAGACGAGACGAGCTCATCTCGAAGGTCGTGCGCATCCACTCGAGAAACTGATCCCGATCGAGCTCGAGCTGCACCATCGCGCGCCGGTCGATCTGCCGGAACCCTGTGGGGAAGAGCTCCGCCGAGCGCTTCCAATCACGGGCTTCCCATACTGCGCCGAAGCGGTCCGCCGCGCGCGTCGCCGCGTTCTCGATGCGCAGCGCGGGCGGCTCGCTCGTCAGCGCGTCGAAGCACGCGCGCGCGGCGTCGAGCTGGTCGAGGGCGTAGCTGTGAATCCGCCGGAAGCGCCCGTCCGGGGCGCACAAGATCACTCCGACGAGCGGGATCTCGAAGACCCCACCGTCTCGGCTCCCCATCCACCGCGCGACGTTGAGTATCCCTCGGCGGTTGATGGCGAGGGCGTGATCGCTTCGCAGCCTGGCGTCGGGCGCCAGCTCGACCATTGCGAGGAGCTGCTTCAGGGTTTCATCCCACGAGCGCGTGCCCCAGCCGAGCAGGCGATGGTCCTCGAAGACGAAGTCTTCAGTGTACACCGACGCCACCCGCTCCCAGTCCCGCGAAGCAACAGTTCGCATGAAGCGCTGCAACATCTCCCACGTGCCCGCATGGGGGGCGGCCTCGCCGGCGGCGTAGCGTTCGTCGAGCTCGGCGTAAGCGGCATCGAGGTCGCCGGGGTCGAACAGGACCCCCGCCACGCGGCGGCCGGCTTCGTCGACCTCGACGATCGTGAGCCACTCGATCTCGCTCGGCCCGCTGGAGTCGTCGCTCATCTCGGTGAACCCCCGCCCGAGCGCGAGTCGATCGCCGCGCGTCGCGAGCAGCTCCCAGGAGTACCGGATCGAGTCGTACTCGAAAAAGTGCCGGATCGATTCGAGGGCCTGGCCCCGGTCGAGCTCGAGGTGCACGAGCGTCCGCCGGTCGAGCTGCTGATAGCCCGCCGCGTAGAGCGTGGCGAGATGTTCGAGGTCGCGGATCTTTCTTGCTGCCTCGAACTGGTCCTGCCAGCGCGTCGCCGCGTTCTCGAAGCGCGGGCTCTTTCGCGGCGCAGCCGTCAGCTCGTCGAAGCGGGCGAGCGCCTCGGCGTCGCGGTCGGCGTCGAAGTACTCGAGGCGCGTCAGCAGGCCATCGCTTCCGAAGATCCAGAGCTGGAGGAACTGCCGCTCGAAAGCACCGCCGCCAGCGCGGTCCGTGCCGAAGAACGTCCGCCGCCCGAGAAGCGCATCCGGCTGAAGGCTGAGGATGTCGTCTTGGCGTATGGCGGTGTTGTCGGTGAGAAGGTGCCAGGAGCGAATGTTCCGGAGCAGTTCGTCCGCCCCACGCGAGGACCAGGTCCCCAAGATCCGGTGGTCGACGACCTCGATGCTGGGCGCGAACGCCGTGGCGTAGTCATCGGGGTCCCACGCTCCCAGGTATGCCGCGGCCGAGCGCGCCTTCGCCGCGGCGCGGGCGCGCTCGGGGCCGTCGGGGAGGAGGGCGGCGTAGCGCTCGTACAAGCGGGCGACGGCGTCGCCCAGGTGGTCGGCGGCGAAGTACTCGCCCCGACGGCGGCGCTCCTGCGCGTCGACCTCGATCAGAAGAATCTCCTCACTCTCGTAGGCGCCGACATCGAACGTCCTCCCGGCAAATCCGCTCGCTGACGTCGATATGCGGCACAGCGCGAGCGAGTCGCCGAGGCTTGCGAGCGGCTCGTGCCCGTGCGTCGGGTCTCGAGCGCTCAGCAGGGAGCGCACTGTTGCGAGCGCTCCCTGCCGGTCGTACGTGGTACCGGTCGGATGGTGCACGAGCTCCAAGTCATCGGTGAGCAGGGTGCCGAACGTCTCGACGTCGCGTGCGGCGATGGCGGCACTCACGCGAGCCGCGTTCGCCATCGCGGCGTTCGCTCGCACGCGGCGCTCGCGCTTCTCCGCGGCGGGGGATGGCGCGGTCGCGACTCGCCTTGCCGCCCGCGCGGCAGTCAGCTCGTCGAAGCGCGCGAGCGCCTCGGCGTCGCGATCGGCCTCCGACTGTTCCCAGCGCGTCAGGAGGCCATCGGTTCCGAAGGTCCAAAGCTGACAGAGGTTGCGCTCGAAAGCACCACCGCTGGCCCGGTCGGTGCCGAAATTCGTCCAGCGTAGGAGGAGCGCGTCGGAACGCAGGTCGAGGATGTCATCCACGCGGGTGGTCCAGTCTGCCGTGAGCTCGAACAGGGCGCGTACGCCCGGCAGCAGTGCGTCCGCTCCGTGCACGGGCCCCATCCCGACGGTCCTCGAATCGCAGAACTCGATGGCCGGCGCCCATACGGTGGCCCAGCGATCGGGCTCGAACGGTCCCAGCAGCGTCGTCACGGAGCGCGCCGTCGCCACGGCGCGGGCGCGCTCGGAGCCGTCGGGGAGGAGCTCGGCGTAGCGTTCATAGAGCCGTGCGACGGCGTCTCCCATGTGGTTCCGGGAGAAGACCTCGTCCCGCCGACGTCGCTCTTGCGCGTCGACCTCGATCAAAACGAGCTGCTCCCAAGCGACGGCGCCGACGTCGAGGTCTCCCAGCGCCGACGCGCTCGCCGAGATCGACGTGCCGCATAACGCCAGCGAGTCGCCGAGGGTCGCAAATGGCTCGGTCCGGGAAGCGGTATCGCGGGCGTGGCGCAGCGCGCGCCAGATTCGGATCGCTCTCTCCCGGTCGTACTCCAGACCTGTCGTGTGGTCGACGGCCTCCACTCGGTCGGCGAGCAGCGTGAGAAACGCCTCGGCGTCCTGCGCGGCGACGGCGGCATCGAAGCGGGCAGCGTTCGCGGTCGCGGCGTTCGCCCGCACGCGGCGCTCGCGCTTCTCCGCAGCTCGGGACGCTGCGGCCGCGAGTCGCGCCGACGCGGGCTCGGCCGCGAGCTCGTCGAAGCGCGCGAGCGCCTCGGCCTCGCGATCGGCATCGAAGAGCTCCCAGCGCGTCACGAGGCCATCGGTTCCAAAGACCCAGAGCAGGAGGAGATGCCTCTCGAAGGCACCGCCCCCGGCGCGGTCCGTGCCGAAGTTCGTCCAGCGCAAGAGGTACGCGTCGGATCGCAGCTCGAGCACATCGTCGACGCGGTTGGCGACGTCGTGAGCGACCTCGTTGATGGAGCGCAGCACGCGCAGCATTCCATCGGCTCCGCGCACTGATTCGAATCCCATGGTCCGGTGATCGGCGAATTCGATGGCCGGCCCGATCGCCGTGGCGTAGCGAGCGACGTCGTGCGGGCCCATGTTCGCCGCGACCGAGCGCGCCGTCGCGGCGGCGCGGGTGCGCGCGGGGCCGTCGGAGAGGAGCTCGGCGTAGCGCTCGTACATGTGGGCGACGGCGTCGTCCAGGTGGTCGCTTGCGAAGGTCTCGGCCCGCCCGCAGCGGCCCTGCGCATCGACCTCGAACAGGACGACTCGCTCAACCTCGTAGGCGCCGACGTCGAAACTGCCGCGGGCTACCCCGCCCGCTGAGAGTGACATGCGGCACAGTGCGAGCGCGTCTCCGAGGCTGGCCAATGGCTCGTGCCGGCGCGTCAGGTTTTGGACCCTCAGGATCCTGCGCAGTCCGGTGAGGTATTCCAGCTGGTCGAGCGTGGCGCCATTGGAGTGGTCCACGACCTCCAGCTCGTCGGCGAACAGGGTGGTGAGAGCGTCGGCGTCTCGGGCAGCGAACGCGGCGTCCTCGTGGGCCGCATGCGCGGTCGCAGCGTTCGCTCGCACCCGGCGGTGGCTCCCGCGCGCGGATTCGGCGCGAGCAACGAATGTTCGATCCACCTCGGCCGTGCGCCCATCACTGCTGCGAGCGCGCTCGGCGAGCAGCGTGGCGCCCTTGGCTTCCCACAGCTCGATCGCGCGCGCCTCCTCGGCGTCGGCTTCGGCGCTCCGGCCTGCGGCTCGCAAGGCCGCGGCGAGCGCGAGGCGCGCGTCGGCATGGTCGAGCAGCGCATCGGTCGCGGCTGCGATTTCGACGGCGGCACGCGCAAACTCCACGGCGGCGGCGTGCTCACCGCGCCGTGCCAGCGCCTCGGCCCGCACGCCCCGCCATGCGATCGCCGCCTGGAGGTCGTCGCCGGCGAGCGCCTCGCTTTCGTAGCTGAGCGCTTCGGCGTCGGCGGCTCGATCCAGTGCGAGCAGCGCGCGCGCCAGCAGCGCGGCGGCGCGTGCCGCATCGATCCCGAGCCCGAGGTCGCGCAGTCCATCGTACGCGCTGCGCAAGCAGCGCTCGGCGGCGACGGCGTTGCCCTCGAGCAGCTCGATGCGCCCAGCGAAGACGTTGACGTCGAGGAGCCGGTGCGTGATGCCGAGCTCTTCGACCATGTGCCGAGACGACGCGATCATGCGTCGCGCGGCGTCGGTCCGCCCGCGCAGGGCTTCGAGCACACCCTGACAGCTCAGTGCGACGGCCTCGACCGCGGGGGCTCCCTGGGTGATGCGCAGCACGCGCACGACGTCGAGGCAGCGGCCGCTCGCGCGCGTGACCGGGCTCGGCCCCCAGAGCGCCGCGAGCGGGGCGCCGGCAAGCACCCCGTTCGCACGCCGGCGGTCGTGCGCGCGCCGCGCAGCGGCGAGCGCGCGGTCGAGCGCGGCCTCGCAGGCGCCGACCTTGCCGAGACGCGCGAGAGCGAGAGCGTGCACGGAGTGCGCCTTGGCCTCGCCCGCGGCGTCACCGGCCGCTGTCAAAGACTCGGCCGCGACCGCGACCGCGTCGGCGGTGGCGCGCAGCGCCTGCGGATTCGTGAGTGCGGCGAGCTGGCCGGCGAAGCAGATGTGCCAGGCGCGCAAGCGATCCGAGTCGTCGATGAAGCGCCCGAGCTCGTCGATGGCCTTCGCCGCGGCGCCGACGTCGCCGGCCGAAAGCAGCGCCTCGCACCAGTCGAGCGCCAGGTCGGCTCGCTCGGGATCGCCTGCGTCGAGCCGAGCGAGCGCGCGTCCGAGAAGACCTGCCGCCAGCGGCACGTCGTCGCGCGCGAGCGCGCGCCGGCCGGCCGCCGCCAAATGGCTTGCCGCCCGCTCGCCGACGGCTCGACCCTGTGCATCGATCGGGCCGAGCTCGCAAAGGTGCTGGTGGGCCTGCTCCAGGTGCCAACCGAGCGTCTCGTCATGCTCGACGGCGCCCGCGGCGCGCGTCTCGAGCCAGTCGGCGAAGCGGCCATGCAGCTCCGCTCGCGTGTTCTTCAGCAGGCGGCGGTAGGCGGCGTCGCGGATCAGCACGTGGTGGAAGCGCAGGACCGGCTCGCCGAGAAACCAACCGGTGTCTGGCTCGATCAGCTCGCTGCGCCTCAACGACTCGAGCCGCGCATCGAGATCGCTGATCTCTCGCGGCAGGAGCTGGGCGACGGCCGGACGCGAGAACTGCCGCCCGACGACGGCGGCGCGCTCCAGGACCGTGCGTTCCTCGGGACGCAGCCGCTCGATGCGGGCGGCCAGCAGCGCCTGGATCGTCGGCGGCATCTCGATGCCCGCGAGCTGGGCACCCGTGGTCCAGCGGTCGCCCTCCCGTTTGAGCGCGCCGTCGTGCACGAGCATGCGAACCAGCTCAGCGACGAAGAGCGGATTGCCCTCGCTGGTGGCGAGCACCTTGGCCGCAACCGCAGCGGGCAGATCGGCGGCGCCGATCACATTGGCGGCGAGGCGCGTCGCCGCGCCGGCGTCGAGCCCCGCGAGCGTCACCACGTCCGCGACGAGGCCGCCGGGCGTCGCCAGCGACGAGCGCGTATCGCGCAGCTCGGGCCGCGCCGCCGCGAGGACCAGCAGGCGTACACCGCTGCCCCACTGCACCAGGTGCTCGATCAAATCGAGCAGCAGGGGCTCCGCCCACTGGATGTCGTCGATCGCTAGCACCACCGGCCGCACGGCGGCAAACGCCGTGAGCAGGCGGCGCACGACGAAGAAGATCTCCTCGGGCGATGCCGGCGTGCCAGAAATGAGCGCTGCGACCCCGCTCGCAATTCGGGTGCGCTCGGGCTCGTCACCCGGCAGCGCCGACTCGATCTCCGAGCGCAGGGCGTCGCCGCTGCTGCCAGCGTCGATGCGCAGCAACCCCCGCAGCGCTTCGGCGAGCGGCGCGAAGGTGGCGCCGCCGGCCGCGTCGCAATGCGCGAGCAGGACGCTGGCCCCGTCGCCGAGGCGGCGCGTGAATTCGTCGATCAAGCGCGACTTGCCGAGCCCTGGCGATCCGAGGAGCACGGCGAGGCGCGCAGCGGGCGCCGCGATCGCTGTGTCGTAGACCGCCGTGATGCGCCGCAGCTCGTCCTCGCGCCCGACGAACGCGATCGCCGCCGCGCCCGCCGGTCGGTCGAGCGACACCACGCGGTACGCCGCCACGGCTTCGGACCGCCCCTTCAAGGCGAAGCTGCCGAGGGGCGCAAGCGTCACGAGCTCGGCGACCAGCCGACGCGTCGCTTCCCCGATCACCACGCCGCCGTCGCGGGCCTCCTCCTGAAGCCGGGCCGCGACATTCACCGGATCGCCGATGATCTCGGTCGCGTCGTTCGCGACGACCTCGCCGGTGTTGACCGCGACCCGCAATCCGATCGGGCCCACTGCGGCAAGCTGCTCGTCGGCGAGCTCGCGGAAGGCGCGCTGCATCGCGACCGCCGCGCGCACGGCACGGATGGCGTCATCCTCGGCCACGCGGGGCGCGCCGAAGACGGCCTTGACGCCATCCCCGAGCAGCTGCGTGACGGTGCCGCCGTGGGCCTCGACCGCGGCGCGCATGGTCCTGTAGTAGCGTTCCATGAAGCGGCGCGCGGACTCCGCATCCAGGCGCTCGTGCAGCGCCGTCGATCCGATCAGGTCGGCGAAGACGATCGTGACGACCTTGCGGGCCTCGGCAGCGCCGGCCGGTGAAGCAACGAGGGGAGCACCGCAGGCGTCACAGAACTGCGAGTCGGGCTGACTCTCGCTCCCGCACGCCGGACAGCGTGGAGCCAGCGGCCGCCCACAGCCGCCGCAGAACTTTGCGCCGACCCGGTTCGCTCGCCCGCAGTTCGCGCAGTCCATGCGAATGGCGCTCCCACCCGGGGTAGGGCGCCCCGATTATCCCACATCGGCTCCTGGATGTGCGGTACCGGTCTGGGGAGAGCTAACCCTGATCCGACATTGCGGGCCTTCGGAGGGAGGCGGCGGGGGGTGGGCGGAGGCGAAATAAAGCGCAGCCGGCCCGCAGGACGGCCCCTTCCTCGACGCCACAATATTGAGTTCTGGCACGTAATGGCGAAAAGAGAAACGGCGAGCCATTCGCCGTAGCCCACCCCCCGCCGCCTCCCTCCGCTCGCTCCTCGAATGTCGGATCGGGGCTAACCGACGGCGGTATTCCGGCCGGCCTGCTTGGCGGCGTAGAGCTGCGCGTCGGCGGCGGCGAGCATGGCCTCCGCGTCGGCCGTTGCGGGCTCGAGCGCCGCCACGCCGACCGAGATGGTGACGGGGATTGCCCGCCCGCTCGACTCGAACCGGTGAAGCTCGACGCGGCCCCGCGTGCGCTCCGCGACGATGCGCGCTCCCGCGAGCTCGGTTTCTGGCATCACGACGGCGAACTCGTCGCCGCCGAAACGCGCCAGGCACTCCTCCCGCCGGACGCCCTCGCGCGCGACTTCGACGATCGTGCGCAGTACAGAGTCGCCCGCGGCGTGGCCGAAGCGGTCGTTGATCTGCTTGAAGCCATCGATGTCGAGGAGCAGCAGCGAGAGCGGGCGGGCGTGGCGGCGGCAGCGCGAGATCTCGCGCGAGAGGAAATCCATCAGATAGCGGCGGTTGAACGTACGCGTGAGACCGTCCACGATCGCGAGCTGGTACAGCTCCTCGTGGTACTGCGCCTCGAGATCGTTGCCTTCGAGGAACTTGAACGCGACACCCACGAGCTCCACGCGGTCTCCGGTTTGCAGCAGGGCCTCCTCGCCCGGCTCGAGCTCGCGCCCGTTCAGCCAGGTGCCGTTGGTCGAGCCGAGGTCGCGCAGCCGGACCCCCTCACGCTGCGCGAGCTCGCAGTGTCTTCGGGAGATTCCATCGATCGGCACGACCACTTCGCAGCCGGCGTCGCGCCCGATCGTGAGCGTGGGCGCCGCGAGCGGGATCCGGCGACCGAGGTCGGGGCCGCAGATCACCACCAGGCTGGGCGGGGCGGACGGACAGTGTGAGCCCAGCAGATAGACCGGACGGATCCGTGTCGTGTCGTCCAATGGCGTGCTCCGGTGTCGCTTTTCGGGAGACCGGGGGCTCCGCTGAAGCGGTGACGGGCGGAGGGGGCGGGGAGAGCGTCCAGGCAGCCCGCTCTCGGAGGGGGCCCCATCAGTCGAGCAGCGAGGCCTCGAGCGGAGCCGCCGCGGGTCGGGCGGAGACCGCGTGCGTGACGGCCGCCGGCGCGGTGATCAGGCGTTCGACCGCGTCGGCTCGACACACGCCGCTGTCGCAGAAGACCCCGCGCAGCACCTCGCTCGCCACCTGCGAGGCATTGCGCCACCAGCGCGCGCGCTGCACCACGACGACCGCGACGGCGATGCGCGGCGCCTCGGCCGGCGCGACGCCGATGAACCACTCGTAGCGGCCCTTCGGATTCGAGCCCGAGAGGCTGCCCGTCTTGCCCGCCACCTGCACGGGTCCGAGCAGCGGCCGGCCGTTGCGGGTGCGGAAGGCGCGCCGGGCCGTCCCGCGCGTGGTGGTGTCGATCAGCATGTGCCGCAGCTCGCCGGCGAGCTCGGGTGAGAGCACCTGGCGCGGCGGAGCCACCGCGGGCAGCGTGAGCTCGCGCCCCGAGGCGTCGACGATGCGGTCGATCCAGCGCGGCTCGACCACTTCTCCGAAAGCGAGCGCGCCCGCGAGCTGCGCGGCATGCAGCGGCGTGATGCTGCAGCCCGCGAGGCCACAGCCGAGCTTGCCCACCCCGAAGCGGTCGTCGGCCGGATCGTCAACGGTCCCGGCGGCGTGAGCGGGCGCGGGCTCGTGGGTCCAGCCGAAGCGCGAGATCGTTCGCAGCAGCATCTCGACGCCGACCGAGTGCACCGCGAGCTGCGCGAAGCACTGGTTGTTCGAAGTCGCGAGCGCCTGCTGTAGGGAAACGACGTTGCCCGACCGCGGCGGATCGATGCGAGAAGGCGTGAGGCGGTAGGGGCTCCCCGTGAAGCGGCAGGGAAGCCGCGCGGCGACGGGGTCGGCGCCCAGCGCCGCGGCGGCCGTGATCACCTTCACGAGCGACGCCGCGGGGTACGGACGCGTCGCGGGAAACTGCTGGGTGTCGGTCGACGCGTAGGCCAGCACGCGGCCCGTCACCGGATCCAGCACGATCACGTGGCCGAGCGCGACCTTGCCCTGCTCGAGCACCTGGAAGACGCGGCGCGTGAGCTCGGCATCGAGGCTGTACTCGACCCGCAACGGACCGTCCTCGCCCGGGGCTGCGACGACCTCGAACAGGCGCTCGGGCCCCCCCGCGTCCAAAACCGACCGGGCGCTGGGCAGCGAGAGCGCCGCGCGCGACACGGGCAGCCGCACCCGGAGCGCGGCGGGCGCTTCGCCCGCGAGGGTCGTCTCGGGCGTCTCGCTCGCCTCGGGGGCTTCCGGCGGCGCAGCGGCGACTTGCGGTAGGGATGCGCGGTCGAAGTTGCGGGCGCCGACGCTCGAAGCGAGCCACAGTCCGCTGGTGAGGCCCACCAGCGCGCCCACCGCAAGCGCCACGAGCGTGGCGCGCCCGCGCTGCGTCAGACGCCGCCGCAGGCGCTGGTCACGCCGCCAGCGTGTACGCACCGGAGAGCGAATCCCGATCGGCGCGATCGGCGACCGCGGCGCGCCCGTGCGGCTCGGCTCGTCCAGCTTCCCCCCGTTCACTCGGCGACCTCTTCATCCGTCGCGCCGACCCTCCCGGGGGGGAGAGGATGTGACGCCAGCTCAGCTTGGCCGCGGGCGATCCCGGCGCGCCCGCTCGCCGTCGCTTCAAAGGGCGACGACGCCCTGGACCTCTGGAATCAGCTCCCGGAGTCTTGTCTCGATGCCGTGCTTGAGCGTCGCCGTAGAGCTCGGGCAACCGCTGCACGAGCCGTGCATGTAGAGCTCGACGATGCCGTCCTTGAAATCGGAGAACACGATGTCGCCGCCATCCATGGCGACCGCCGGGCGCACCTCTTCGTCCAGCACGCGGCGGATGCGAGCGACGATCTCGCTCGGCGCGCGGCCCTCCTCGAGCTTGAACGCGGGGCCGAGCGCCTTTGCGCCGCTGCCGACGCAGAGCTTGATCGCGTCGACGATCGGCTGCGCGAGATCGGTCCACTCGACGTCGGGCCGCTTCGTCACCGTCACGAAATTTGACGCCAGGAACACGCTCTCGACGCCGGCGACGTCGAACAGCGCTCGCGCGAGGGGCGACACATCGGCTGCCGGGCGCGCGGTGAACTGCGCGCTGGCGGAGCCCTCGACGACGGGCTGACCCAGCACCCATTTGATGCTGTTGGGGTTCGGGGTGCGCTCGGCGTGCATGCGGAAGCCGAGGTCCATGCGCCGATCCTCCATGCCGCTATCCAGAGTAGGCGGATTCGAGCGGCCAGCCAAGACCCACGCCGCGCTCGCCCTCGCCCCGCGGCAGCTTTTCGCTGATTACGCCTTCTCGCTCATAGCGCCTTTTCGAACCACACGGCTATGCAACTTGAGCCCGGACTCGCCGAGCGCCGCAGAGCGTTCCGGTACCATGCGGCCATGTCGTGGAAGCCGGAGCTCGAGGAGCTGACGCGGCGCGGCGAGCTGGCGCGCCGCATGGGGGGCGAAGAAAGGCTTGCGCGTGCCCGCGCCGCCGGCCGGCTCGACGTGCGCGAGCGCATCGACCGGCTCCTCGATCCCGGCAGCTTCCACGAGACGGGCCTGCTCGCCGGGCGCGCGGCGTACGACGCACAGGGCCGGCTCGAGTCCATGACGCCCTCCAATTTTGTTTGCGGCCGCGGTCGCATCGAGGGCCGCCCGGTGGTGGTGGGAGCCGACGATTTCACGGTGCGCGGCGGTGCCGCGGACGGCGCGATCGGCAACAAGATGGGATGGGCGGAGAAGGCGGCGCGCGAGCTGCGCCTGCCGCTCGTGAGACTCGTTGATGGCACGGGCGGCGGCGGCAGCGTGAAGACCAACGCCGCGATGCGCCGCTCCTACGTACCGGCAATTCCTGACTGGGACGTCTCGGTGGAGCTGCTCTCGCTGGTGCCGGTCGCCGCCGCGGCGCTGGGACCGGTGGCGGGATTGGGCGCGGCGCGCGTCGCGGCAAGCCACTTCTCGGTGATGGTGCGCGAGACGAGCCAGCTCTTCGTGGCCGGCCCGCCGGTCGTGCGCCGCGCCTTCGGCCGCGACGTGGAGAAGAACGAGCTCGGTGGCTACCGCATCCACACCCGCGGCAGCGGAGCCGTCGACAATGAGGCCGAGAGCGAGGACGACGCGCTCGCGCAGATCCGCCGCTTCCTATCCTTCTTGCCGAGCTGCGTGCACGAGCCTGCGCCGCGGCTCGCGGCGAGCGACGATCCGGAACGCCGCGACGAAGAGCTGCTTGCAGCCGTGCCCCGCGATCGTCGCAAGCCTTACGACGTGCGTGCGCTCCTCGCGCGCGTGCTCGATCTCGGCTCGCTCTTCGAGATCGGGCGCGGCTTCGGGAGGCCGCTCCTGACCGCGCTCGCGCGGCTCGACGGCGTGCCGGTCGGTGTGATGGCCAATGATCCCCGCCAGCTCGCGGGCGCCCTCGACGCCGATGCCTGCGACAAGCAGATCCGCTTCGTCGATCTCTGCGACACGTTCCGGCTACCGGTCGTGAACTTCGTCGACAACCCGGGCTTCCTGATCGGCGTCGAGGCCGAGAAGCGCGGCACCATCCGGCACGGCGTACGCGCGCTCTTCGCGATCTACCAGGCGCGCGTTCCGTGGGTCTCGGTGATCGTGCGCAAGGTCTTCGGCGTCGCGGGTGCAGGCCATGGCGCGCACCACCGCCTGAACCTGCGCTATGCCTGGCCCTCGGCCGAATGGGGCTCGCTGCCGATCGAGGGCGGCGTCGAGGCCGCCTACCGGCGCGAGATCGAGGCCGCCGAGGATCCGGACGCGCTGCGCGCCGAGCTGGAGGCGAAGCTTGCCGGCATGCGCTCGCCCTTCCCGACGGCGGAGGCCTTCGGCATCGAGGAGATCATCGATCCGCGCGAGACGAGGCCGCTCCTCGTCGATTGGGCGCGGCGCGCCTACGAGATCGTGTGCAGCGAGCGAGGCCCCACGGCCCGGGGCCTGCGGCCGTAGCGCGCCGCTCGCCTACTGCGGGGGAATCCAACCCTGCTGCTCGAAGCGCGGCCGAATCTGCTCGCCGATCTCCTTCGCGATTTCCTTGGCCTTGCCTTCGATCGTGCTGCTGCCGCTCACCTCGCCGTGCATCTTTA
>Ga0210377_10002534_pt1 | contig 15951 bp, 18 predicted proteins | sample PLM4_65_b1redo_FD_155480 | JGI IMG/M metagenome (GOLD analysis project Ga0210377, IMG submission 155480) | Groundwater sediment microbial communities from an aquifer in East River, Colorado, USA - PLM4_65_b1 redo | ecosystem: Environmental > Terrestrial > Soil > Riparian zone | place: USA: East... | reverse complement strand
TATAGTTCTGAGCATAATTTTTTTCAAAATAGTCATATGGCCCTACCCTTTTAAGAGAGAATTTTCTACCTTTTGCATCTTTAACTATACCTTTGGAAATTTCGATCTGGTTTTTATAAGGAATTAGTTCCAGATACTTATTCGAAATATAAGATTTAAAACTATATAGGCTAAAAATAAAAATAAAGATCCACAAAAGATATTTTCGTTTACTGAAAAGTAAAGCCAAGACAATTGCTAAAATTGGAAAGAGTACATAAAAATAGTGATAAGGCGGCTCGCCGTGGAGAAAAAGTGCAATCACTCCAAAAATAAGAAAAGGACCTAATACCATCCAAAAGTCCTTCCTATTCTATAAGGGAACCAAATAATAAGTTTTCCAAGCATCTCAAAGTTGTTGCTAAATCCATACAAAAGAAGCGGCAGTGAAGGGATAATAAATCCCAAAAGCCCTGCAATATAATTATTCTTTGAAATACGCTTTCTGTTTAAATAAAGATAAATAAGTGATGGCGGCAAGAGAATAAGCGGTGCATAGTGAAAGTTAAGCATTAGTCCAAAAAAGAAAAACGTCCAAAAAAGTTTTTTACTAAACAAAAAATAAAGAAATGGATAAACAAGTACAACTACAAGTGAGAAAAATCTTCCTGCTCGCGACATTTCTATAAATTGTGGTGCAACTGCAATTAGAAAGCTTGATATAAGTGCTGCCTTTTCATTAAAGAATTTTCTTACGAACAAAAAATTTAAGAGAACGACTGAAGTACTAATAACTGCCATTACATAACCCATAAAAAGCGGGTCAAACTTCCCAAGTGCCAGAATAGGAGTAAAAATCCAATAAAAGGCTGGGCCAAATGAAAGCCAAGGATGCGAAGTAGCTGGACCTAAAAGTGGGACCCTACCACTCTCCCAAATGTCTTTCATTACAAGGTAGTTGTCACCTAATTCTCCGTTAAAATTAAAATTCTGGGGAAGATTATATATCCTTAAAAAAAGGGCAAGTGCTAGGAGCACAAATATCATAATGTTTTCTTAAGGCAGTAGATAATAACAGGAATCGAGACTAAGGTTCCAACGAGTGCGGCCATACCGGCTCCGTTAATACCATATTTCGCAACAAGGGGGAAAATTGATCCAAAAAGCCCAACAATTCCTGCAAAAGTAACAAAAGTAACATATTGCTGTTTTTTAAATGCAAGAAAAAACGCGTAAGCGGGATGAATAATTGCCTTAACTACTCCGTATACTATTAGTATCTTAAGAACAGGAACTACTTCGAGCCATTTTGACCCAAGTACAATTAGAACAATCTCTTTAGTAAAGATAAACAGGACGATTCCAAAAGGAATAACAATAGCTGCAATTCCTAAAACTATTTTAAAAAAAGATTTTTTTAATCTTTCCTTGTCTTCGCCATGCTTTACGTAGGCTGGGAAAGCAACTCTTCCAAAAATATCTGCAACTTCAGTTATAGGAAGAATTGAAATTCTATATGCGACTTGATATAGACCAAGTGAGGTCTGCCCTAGGAGCCTTCCAACGACTATGTCGTCCCCATGCAGGAAAAAATAATTAAAAATTCCAGCGCCAGTCACCCATTTACCTCTACTTATAATTTCCTTTGAAAGCAAAGAGTCAAGATTGAGCTTAGGCCTTGGAGTGACAACTATGAACGACAAAATAACCTCAACAATTGCACTTGCCACCATTCCCCATATAAGTGCTATTGGAGATCTGGTTATGATTGAAAGTGAGATCGAGACGCTTGCTTCAATGACAAAAAGAAAAGAGCTATAGAAAAATTCTTTATTAAAAGACATTTCCTTCTGAAACTTCACAACCGATGGGTTTATAAACCCACGAATAAAAGGAACAGCTGAAATTATGTAAATTAAACTAAGAGTGTCGGCTGACTTGAAGAAACTTGAAATAAATGGTGCTAAAAGAATTATTAGAATGGAGATGATAATTCCTCTAATCATTGAGACAACCCAAGAAGTACTTATATATTTATCAACATTATCCTTTTCCTGAACCAAAAAGATATTTACACCAGTTTCAGTTAAAACTTCTAACATCTCAAGGACTATACTAGCTATTCCAAAAACACCAAAGGATGCGGGAGAAAGTATTCTTGCAAGAATTGCTGTTTTTACAAAAGAAAGTGACCTTCCAACACCCCTTAAGGCCCCCAGCCATGAGACGCCTTTAATGAAATCCTTTTTCATAAGTTTAGTATACCTGAAACAAAACCCAACATCACGGCTATATCAGAGGAAAATTGAAGAATAATTCCCCAGGCACCGCCCTTCCTGTAAGCCCACAAGGAATACAACATTAAAGCCACTAAACAATACAAAAAGGAGATATAACCAAGAAGGGCTAGTATAAGCAAACCTAGACCAACTAAATACCTTAAAAATATTAAAATTACTTTTATATTGTGCGACTTAAATCCTTTTGCAGGGTTCCAGAAAACTTTTGATTCAGCATCACCTTTTGCATAGCCATAGAATTTTTTGAGTGCATCAAATAAATTATCAGGTATCCCCCACTCTACAACTGCATTTTTAACTCGTACAATTTTAGCTCCATATTTTGAAATTTTATAATTAAAATCAGTGTCATCAATTGCACCTTCTAGGTTTTCAGAAAAACCTCCAACACTCTTCCACAAACTTTTTCTAAAAGCCATGGATCTTGTTGAAGGTAAGAAATTTTCATCAAAATTAGATGGTATTACCCCAATAAAACATGCTAATGATTTTTCAAAGGAAGTTTCAGTGTTCATTTTGTAAAAACCAGCTACCATATCAACACTCCTATCTTCAAAGGGTATAGTAATTCGCTTTAACCAGTTTATATCTGCAACACATCCAGCATCAGTTGTAACTATAACTTCATTCTTTGAGTTTCTAACTGCAATATTTCTGCCTTTGGTTCTACTAGCACCTCTAGAAACAATTACTCTTATTTTTTTGTATTTCTTAATTATTTGAACAGTATTATCAGTTGATCCACCGTCAACTACAATAATTTCATCTGGTCTTTTTGTTTGAGCAATTAATGAATCGATAAGTCTTACAATAGATCCCTCTTCGTTAAATGTAGTTACACAAACAGAAACTTTCACACCTGAAGTATATCAAAATGCTGTTAAAATAATTCCTCCAACAGTCATTAAAATTCCTAAAGATTGCAACTTAGTTAACTTCTCCTTCAAGAAAATAACTGCAAGAATAACAGTAACAATAGTTAGGCCAGAAGCTATTGGTGCAACTAGTACAGAGTCTCCTACAGAAACTCCAAAACTTGTGCTAAGAATTCCAACCGCCTCTAATATCCCTACAAAAAAAACCATAAATAGCACCTTTGAAGATATTTTATTTATTTTTAGTTCAGTTCTCTTCACAACTGATATCAGAATAATAATCAATAACGATATTGCCTTAATAATAGTAGAAACAACTAACCAGTCAGCACGTTCAGTTAAAAATTCATTGACCGGCCAGTAAAAAAGTCCGAATAATATAGATGCTAATACTGCCTCTTTTACACCCTTTACAATTGAAGCTTTTCCACCAAGAAAATCTCTAAAATTAACAGCAACTAAGATTACACCTATTATTGCCAGCCCAACACCAACAGATTGAAGTAGATCTAGCATCTGACGAAATAGTATTATAGCAACACCCATTGTAAGCAAAGTATTAAGATTTATAACAGAAGAAACTACAGAAACACTTCCCACCTCAAAAGCCTTATAAAATAGCAGATATCCTACGGCATACCCTATCGAAGCTATAACTAAAAATGGAATTAAGCTAACTTCCACCAAAAATACTGGACGAATAATTAAAATTGCTGCTACGAACAAGGCGAACCCAACAACCTGTGACCAAAAAAAAGTTTTGAAGTGTCCAATTTTGTCGGAAGCTCGATTGGCGAGAAAATCCGAAGTTCCCCATCCAAACATTCCGCCTAAACCTCCAAGGATACTTATTAAGGTCTTATCCATTAGTTATCCTTTCTTTGAAGAAACTCGACTTTATTTCCATCAGGATCTAAAATAGCAAACTCAGTACCCCAAAACTCAATTGTTAGTTCTTTGTAAAAACTGAGTTTCTTTCCTTTCATTTTTTCATATACTTCGTTAGCATTATCTACCCCAATAAAAAATGTTTGTGCACCTGGCTTTTCTCTCTCTTCAACTGCCTTTTTTATTCCAAGCCTAACGCCATTTGAAAATTTAAAGGAAGCAAATTTGTCTCCTTGTTGATAATCTAACTCTAAACCAATAATATCTCTGTAAAATTTTACTGATTCCTCTATATCATTAGAGTAAATGACAGTGCTATCTAGTTTCATATCACAATTGTATCAAATATTATGTCCTCTGCTATAATCACTTTATATGAAAGTTATGTCATTGAATGTTTGGGGTGGCAGGGTTTTTGAACCGTTAAAGAAGTTTTTAGTTGATTATTCTAAGAAAGTAGATGTCTTTTGCTTTCAAGAGATGTTTAATTCTACAGACAAGATTAGAGAGAGCCATAGAATAAGAACTCATTTGTTTGACGAGCTTTCCGATCTACTTCCAGATTTTCATGGTTATTTTGCACCCGCGTTAAAGGGCTTCGACATAGAAGGCCCGGTAGATTTCGATATAGAATTCGGATTAGCTATTTTTGTTAAAAAATCCGTAAAAGTTACCGATCAAGGAGATATTTTTGTTTATGGAGAAAGATTCCAAGGTAATGTTATTGTTGATGATTATATAGCAATCCCCCGAAATCTCGAATATGTTAAATTCGAATTAGGAGGAGAAAAAGTTACAATAGCTACTCTTCATGGTATCTGGGCTCCCACCAAAAGTGATACCGAATCAAGAATCGAACAATCCAAGATAACAAAAAAATTTCTTGATTCCTGTGAAGGAAAGAAAATATTATGTGGAGATTTCAATTTATCACCAAACACCGAAAGTGTTGCAATCCTGGAGAAAAGTCTAAAAAATCTTGTTAAGGAATATAACATACCAACCACGAGAAGCAAACTTTACACCGGAAAAGAAAAATTCGCTGATTACATGATGATTTCTCCAGAAGTGGGAGTAAAAGATTTTAAAGTATTACAAGAGCCTATTTCTGACCATCTTCCTCTTCTTTTAGAATTTTCCTAAATCCTCCAAAGTTTTAAGTAATCATTAGTAAGATTTTTCCACGTCTGGTTTTTTGACCATTGCTCATCATCTTTTTTAACAAATGGTGATAGTTTCCAATAGTCTTTCTTAATTGGGTTGTCCCAAAAAAGTTTTAATTGGCAGCCATATTTTAAAGCTTCGAGGGCGGCTAAATAGCCACCTGGAACACAAATTTGAGCCTTTTTATAATAAGTCTTTGGATCACAAAACCCATGAACGATCCCGCATTTTTCGCATTTACTCTTTAAATTTCCGTCTCCACAAAAATCAATTTTATATTTCTTATTTTTCTTGAGCCATTGCAAAAATTTTAAAATTCCAGTGTCTAATTCGAGTCTTCCAACAAAAACAATTTTATGCTGCACCATATGTAATAATGTCTCCTTTAATCCCATACCACTTTTCTATATACTTACCAACTACAATACTTCCCATTGACAATTTATTAGCCAATCTTTTAAGGAAAATGTTTTTAAAGGGAATTGGATATTTACCTTCCCATCCATGAAAAGTGGTATAGACAGGTTTTTTTGGAAAAAGAAAACGAAAAGGAAGATACCAAATAAAAACATCATGACAGTGTACAATATCTGATTTTTTGATTAAATTTATATTTTTAAAAAACCAAAACCAAATATATAAAAGGCCTAAATATTTTATTTTAGGACATTTTATGTCCTCTTCACTAATAATGTTCACCTTTTGACCACTTTCTTTCAGTCTTTTACTTACCTCATACACATGCTTCTCAACCCCTCCTACGTGCGGCCATTTGTGTTGTACTAAAAACAAAATGTTCATTTTTTTACGCTTTGGATTATAAGCAAATTCGGCTTCCTAAATCCAGGTAAAAATTTCATGATAAAGGTTTTCAATTTATACTGTTTATCAAAAGCGAACAAGTATTGCTTGTCGATTATTCTAATCCCAACCGTTTTCAGCTCCTTTGCAAGGATCTCGTAAGTATATTCACGCATATGTTCGTTGTAATTCTTTCCATTTTTAATAAGTCGCTTCAAGTTTTCGTTTAGTGGAACAGAAATAATTAACTTGCCATTCTTCTTTAAGACACGACTGATTTCTTTTAAAGCCTCTATTGCTCTGTGTTCTTCGATATGCTCGAGAACGTCAAGAATTACTATAATGCTAAAAAAGTACTTTCCGTACGGCAATTTAAATATACTTGCGATATGAAAATTTCCTTTTATGTCTTTTTTTGCTTTTTTAATTGCCTTAGGAGATATGTCTACTCCATAAATCTCTAGCTTTAAACCATTATTAATTAACCGTTTTTCAAGGTTACCGCTTCCAAACCCTACGTCGAGAAACCTCCCAGTGCCCTTACCAATATACGTAACAACTTCATCAATTTTACTCCTATAGAATGAGCTCTCAAGAAAGTTCTTGTTACTATTAAATAATAATTTATCCCACAGTTGAGGTGTATTTGGATTCTTTGGTCTAGGAAACATTCCTGAAGTTTACCACAACTCCCAATTTGAAAAGTCACCTTGGACTAAATCAGTGCTGCTGCCTTTATAAACCATCCACCTTCCAGTAAAGTTGATTGAATCCGTATTTGACACAATACCACCGCTAAATTTATGATCGTGATTATTGTTAGCTTTAATATATTCTTGTAACCCATCACTCTTTTCTCTTGCTTCATTTATTGTCACTCCACTTTTTGTATCAAGCAATCCAATTGACCCATCTTTATACTTCACAATAAAATCTACATAAAACGGGTGGTGTTCACCATTTTTAACATAAGAAACCGCAAAGAAAACTGAATCACGATCTCCATTTTTATACCACCAATCTACTTGTTCTGACTTTTCGAGGAATTCAATGAATAATTTTTCGGTTTTCCACCTGTTATCGTAATAGAATGGTAACAATACAGATTTCTTTACTTCTATTTCAGTATAGGCGCCTCCAAAATTCATTGATTCAGGGATCTCCCAATTATCAACCTTCTTTAATTCAGCCTCCCGTTTTTTTATCTCAGACATATACTTCTCCTTTGTTGCATCTATAACATTTATAAAATGCTGTACATTTTTTTCGCTTAAAACAATATTGATTATTTCTGCAAATTTATCTTCGTAATGCATTTTTAATCTCTCCTGGAAAAAGTTATAGATCGATTCCTTTAATCTACCAATAGAACGATCTTCAGAGTAAAAAGGAGTCAAATTATTGCGAACAAAATAGTCGTACAACTTTTGCAAATCAGCTTCATTTTGAGCATCTATTTTCTCGTTTCCATGAATATTTTTACCAATAATTGCATCTACACCCTCAGCTTCATAGTCGGAAACAAAGGACAACTCAATTTTTTGACCTTTTGTTTCGATTTCCTTATCAAGACCATATGCGTCTGCTTCCTGCAAGAAAAGCCTCATAAATAAAGGACTAAGACGTGTCTTCTCTCTTTGTCTTAATCTGTAAACAGAATTCAATTTAATCGACTTATAACTACCAATTCTTTTGCTTGTATAAATAGTTATGTAGTTTCGTGCTATATCTTCCTTTATTTCAATATCAGCCAAGTTGGTAAATAAAAATCCATGGTTAAGTATTTCCGATTTATAATGTCCCTTATCAGGTTCGGGCATACGCATAATTCTTCCAACTGTTTGAACCGAAAATGTGAGACTTTTCCAATTCCGGAAAAGTACGAGAATATGAGCTCTTGGACAATCCCAACCAAGGGCTATTGCTTGCTTGAAGATAAGTACTTCGGTTTCTTGATTCGGTTTTGCGATATTTTCTAAGTTTTCTTTTTCTTCTGAAAGATAAATTGCAAGTTTCCCGTTTTCAGTCGTTATCTTGTATTTATCTTTGAGAATTTTGATAATTTCTGCTTTGATTAGTTCTTCTTGTTGAGTCTTTCGATCAGGTAATTGAATTAAGAGAAGTGGATTTATATCTACCTCCTCTCGTTTATAAGACTCTACTAACTCTTGTCGCTTCCTTAATGCTTCCTCAAGCACCATTGCGTCTGTGCCATCAGCTAAGGTAGATTTGAGATTGTCTCCTGTAAATATATTTTTAAAGTTCGGGTTGAGTATGACTGATTTCTTAATCATCCCCTCTGAATTCACATCTTCTAATGGAACAGTCACGATTTCATCTGGATTTTCGATAATTGGAGTAGCTGACACTTCGATTGTTAGCTTTGGAGTGATATCGGTAATCAAGTCATGCGAAATTTGACTTGTTGCATGATGATGACTTTCATCAATGATTAGGACTATTTTTCGTCCTGCATCTAAAGTATTTTCTACAATTTTTCCTAAGTAAAATTCTTTTTCATTTTCTTTAACAATTGTATTTTTGTCCTTTTTATTAATGCTTTCCCAGTTAAGGAACAATATTTCGTTTTCACCAATTTGTGTGTCGGTTAATTCATCGAAATTTGAACACTCAATTGCTCTTGAAGTTTCGAAATATGATTCAAGTTTTTCCTTGCTTTGAGTATGTAAATGCCTAGGTGCAGTCCATATAAAAGATAGTGGTGAAGTTACCTCAGGATCATCTATTAGTTGTTTAATAAACTCAGCAGTAATAATCGTTTTTCCAGATCCAGTAGGAGCCTTAAATATAATTTTCTTACCTCCACTCTGTGCAAGTAATTCTTTACTTCTTAAAAGTAATTTTCTAACCGCTGTATTTTGATAGTCTTTTATTTGCATATGATTTTTCTTTATTTAAAAATACGTCCGTAAACTCTTAATATTGCTTCAGGTATTGGTGATAGGCTTACTTTTTCCTTAATGTCCTCGAATTCCTGATCAAATGTATCGTCACCAAGAGAAAAGATGTAAACACTAAACTTTCCGTTAATGTTAGCAATTCTCTTCTTGAAACTATCTATTACTTGATGATCAAATATTATGCCTGTAAATTTATACATATTTTTGAATATTTTGTAATTTTTATTTACTTCAACCTCTTCAAAGGTGGACTCTTTAACACAAAGCATTTCGGTTGCTTTTTTAGTAAGTTCGATCTTATTTTTATCTGTTGGTTCAGCTGAAACAAAAGATGTTTTAAAGTATTTTAAGTTCCCACTCAATCCCTTAATAGACAAATTATCCTTTGTTTTATACCCACTAATAATCTTACTTATCCTTGGATAACATATTTTTTGGCATATTCCTTCAGCCTCATATTTAGATGTACCGGGGAAAATTCCATCACTCTCTAGCTTCTTCTTGGTTTTCTTATCTACTTCATTATTTGTACAAACAATATAATGACGGTTACTATTTTCAATTTCAGAATTAAGTTCATGAACGGCTTGAGCTGTTGTTCCCGAACCCGCAAAAAAATCTAAAACTATAGCATCATTATTTGTTATCATGGATAAGACATGTTTAATCATGTCCTTTGGTTTTGGATTTTCAAATACAAGATAACCAAACATGTCCTTTATTAATCGTGTATCTGAAGAATTATCAAAATATAGAAAATTATCAGGCACCATATCTCGATCATTTTGAAGATAGTCCTTCACGCCTGGAGGGGTTGATTCATCTCCATACCAAATTAAATTTTCTTTTTGCAGGCGCAGTAATTCATCATAGGATTTACCCCAACCTCTTTCAGGAATTACACAATCTTTTCCAGTCTCGGGATTTTTTATCGTGTAATCTTTAGGACCACCTTCTCTTGATAAATCAGCATCTTTAAAAACGCCTTTTTTGTCAACTTTATTCCACCTACTTAAATGAGCATACTTCGGCCTTGCATACATTTCGCTTATTTGTTCATGAATTTCTTTAATTGATAATCCTTTACCTTTTAACATATCGAACATGTTCGAAATATCTTTTGCTCCTTTTTTCACAACACGCCATTTTTTACCTGTCAAAAATTTCTTACTTTTTGCATAAACGACCATGTATTCTGTAGAAACACTTAATAGATTTGCTTGATTTTTACTTGAGTTATTTTTATGGATTAAAACTCCTATAAAGTTCTTCTCATCAAATAATTCAGGACCATTACATAAACTGATTAGATTAGACAGCTCGTTATCGTCGATACTAATAAAGATTACCCCATCCCTTTTTAATAATTTCTTTGCCAATACCAGGCGTGAATACATAAAAGAAATCCATTTGCTGTGTCTATAAGAATCTTCCCCATCAACATATTTATCGTTATACACAAAGTCGTCCTTACCAGTGTTATATGGAGGATCAATGTAAATAGCGTCAATTTTACCTTGGTGAGTATAGTTGAGAACTGATAAAGCATGATAATTGTCACCTTCAATAAGTAAATTCATTGGCTTATTTTTATCAGCAACAATTTCCTTATCTTTTATTTCCTCTAATACTGGAAGTTCTGTTTTACACTTTTCGACTACATTTTCAGGTTTAATTTCCCAAACTAAACCATATTTTTTGCGCCTTCTAAGCATGTCTATCTCTTTGATTAGATCGTTTCTATTCCAGTTTGTATAATCTTTTTTTGCCATAATTGTGTTTCACAAAATCGTAAGGTAGCTCTTTGATTTAATTTTCTTGAAAAATTTAAAAGTAAACAAATAAGCTACAATTGGAATTGTAAAGTAGAAAAAATAAACAAAAGGGCTAGATTGTGTATCACTTCCCACAAACCAAGAATGAATAGCTATTAAAAAAAATGCAATGAAATTTAGTTTGTGAAATTTTTTCCAGTTTCTTCTTAACCATGGGTTTGTTCTAAAATACCCAGCAGCAACCGCAAGTGTTATTATCCAAAAAGCAACTCTACCAAAGGTAAGGAATAGTTCGCTATTGGTTTTACATATAACACAAAAATCAGTAAAAACATAAAAAGGGTCAAATGGTCCAAGGAGCTTGAAGTTAAGCAGCACTGCCAAAAGCGGGTGAATTAAAACCAAAAGATAAGTAAATATTCCTTCCGTAACATGGAATCTAAATATCCAAGCACCATATTTTTCAATAAGTTTATTCATATTAGATCCAATGACAATTTGGAAAAACAATAAACTAAAAGCTAGAAGCCCTGTAAGCCTCTGAAAAAAATTAATAGCCACGACAGGGTCTTTAAGAAGTTCAAAAGAAGTATTCTTAAGTATAGTAATAGGCCCTAAAGACAAAATTAATGCCCAGATAATTAAAAATAATATTTTCTTCATATTTGTGGTCGCGGAAGGGATTGAACCTTCGACCTTTCGAATGTGAATCGAACGCTCTACCACTGAGCCACGCGACCCTCAAAGTTATTTTATCATATTGACACACTTTCAAAAAAACTATATACAGTTCTATGGGGCAAGTTGACTTAGACAAAAGGCCTGGAATAGAAGCTCATTATTACCCTTTTGATAATAAAGGCACTCCAGTTCTCTTAAAAGGAAAGTATCCAGCTCAGATTTATATACAATCAGATGTTGTAGATAAAGAATTCAGTCGAGCATCAGAAAAGATAAAATTATCAAGTTTTGATGTTGTTTTGGTTAATGCTGTGGGAGGTTGGTTCACTTATAATAAACTTGCCGAGCTTCAAAATTATCAAGGTAAACCTGTTGAAATTGAATATCATCGGCAAAATGGTGGTTATGGGGCAGTTATAACGCGAGCTGTTCCAGATGAAATTAAAAATAATCCAGATATCAAAGTATTAGTTCTTGATGACATTTCAGATTCCGATGGTACTCTAGCTAGTATTATGAAAGATTTACCAAATGCTACAGCACTTGTTGCTGTCAGAAAAAGAGACATTCCAAATAGAGTGCCAACTAACGGTCCTGTGGAAATTATAATGGAAATTGATGATGTTTGGGTCTTTGGACTTAAAATGAACGCTGATGTCCCCGGTGACGGTTGGCCAGTAGATTTTGGGAGAGAATATAATTCTTTAATGGTTAAACTTCAGCTGCCAACCATTTCTTAAGTTTAACTAATGCTTTCTTTCTCATAGAATATTTATTTTTTTCTTTTAATTCCATTTGTCCAAATGTCTTTGTTGAACCTTTTGGAATAAAAATTGGATCCCAACCAAAACCTTTATCCCCTTTTGCTTTACTTGCAATTTTTCCTTTAACTTTGCCGATAAACACATGCTCCTTACCTTTTTTATCCACATAAACGATAGTTGCCTGAGCGGTTGCTTTTCTATCTTTCCTACCCCTAAGTAGATCAACTAAACCATTGTTTCCTAATACTTTAGAGAAACTATCTATATAAGTTGAAGGTAGATTATTTAAACCTTCAAAAAAGAACGCATTATCCTCGACAAAAATTGGTTTTTTAAGTTTTTGATAGTAGGCCTTAGCTTTTTTAACTGCCACTTCTATCGGATCGATCGATTGAATTTCATCTATTTCAAGAGAGGTTCCTTCAACGGCAATACCTAGAATCTCTTTAGCTTCAAGAAGTTTTCCTTTATTGCCGGTTGCAAAAATAAGTTTTGCCATCTATAAATGTACTGTATCAGAAAATGTCAAAAAATCTAGATAGACTTCGAGCAGACTACTTGGAGCTAAGGGACCCGGAACTAGGTAAAAAACGAATAAAATCTTTTCTTAAAAATAAAGAAGATAATCTCGAAGAATATTTCGCCCCCTGGTACAAATTAAGTAAAGAGGCCAGATTTGTCTATCCGAGCCAAGGATTACTAACAACCCCTTACGACTATCTCGATTATACTTCTTTTCAAATGCTACCCCAGGAATCTCTAGTTTATACTCTAAGACTTAGAAGATTTTTTTTGGAAATGTATAACCATCCTTATAGAATGGAATTTCTACACCATGCAAATCAGAAAAACTTCGATCCTGTTCCTGAGGCAGAGTGTGTAGTCATAGAAAAAGCTGCAAGGTCAGGGCTAGCGCTTTCCATAGGAGACCTTGGGGCAAGTATTACAGGTACCCTAAGTGAAAGAGTGAGTAGAACAGAAAGATACGCATCTGGTCCATTTGTGAAGTTGGGAAAACAAGCTAGAACTTATTTTATAGGGTCTTCCTCACCTGACGTTTGGAATAGTGCAGCCGCAATTTCAACTATGGCAGCTTGTCATTGCCTTTGTGGTATACCTCGAAATGGACTACTGTTTGATATAAAACGACAGGCAGACGTTGCAAAAGAGACTTTTGATTGGATAGACGCAATCGCTGAAGAAGTATTAGCAAAAAGATCCGACAGAAAGACGATAGTCCAATACTGGAAAAATAATGTCATGGGAACTCTGGAGGCTTCTTCCGAGAAAGCCTTGGCAAGGGCAAAAGCACTATATGCTTCGGGTGTGAGAACTTTTAGAGTCTACTCTCCGGAACCAGGTTCAGGAACCGTTAATACGGTAATTGCATTAAGAAAAAAATATGGAAATTCAATTGAAATATTCGCGGGCCAGATAGTAGACATAAAGCAGGCAAAAAGAGCTGAAGAAGCTGGAGCTGACGGAATATTTGTCGGCATTGGCGGCGGTGGGAGGTGTATAACTGGTGTTAGAAGTGGATCGCTTGTTGATTGGCCTGAGCTTATATGGAAGCTTCGTGGTGAAATTAAAATCCCCGTAATTGTCGAGGGTGGGGCAACTGATCATGTTGCTGTAAGCCTACTCCTTGGCGCATCTGGCATAAGTGTTTCTAGGGCTGTTGCAGGCGGAACTATAGAATCCCCCGGCGGTGCACTGTTTTGCGTCAGTAAAGACGGAAAGCTGTTTAAACCTTATGGCGGGGAAGCATCGGCCAGAACAAAATTTTTGGATTTGAAACTGCTTCCTTTTGATACTCCATCGTTTGTCGAAGGGGAAACTACTAAAGCCCAAATGAGCTACATCAAACACACAGCCCCGACACTAACTTATAATCTACACCTAATGTTTGAGGATGCCGTCCTTGCCTTAGTTTTTAGAGGTGTACAGGACATTTACGAGCTGCATAAGATAAATCCTTCCCCTATAAGGAGAAATACTAGCGCTGGAGACTTTCAAAGAAATAGCCACTAGACACTATAAAGAAAGCAACACTATAATGAATTATGTTCGCACGTCTCGGTGCCTTTTTTTTGGATATTTTGCAAGTTGTAGTTTTCGCTGTTGCGATATTCCTTTTTGTTTATCTTTTAATCCTTCAGCCTCATAAAATAAAAGGGCACTCAATGGATCCTAATTTTGATGATGGCGAATTTCTTTTGACCGATAAAGTAAGCTACAGATTTGGAATGCCGGAGAGGGGCGATGTAATAGTCTTTAAGGCTCCACCTGATGATGCTGAAGAGTTTATAAAGCGAATAATAGGACTTCCAGGAGACACAATTATGGTTAAAGGTGCACATGTCTACGTAAATGGAAAGCTGATTGATGAAGCCCAATATCTTGATCCATCTGTTCCAACCGATCCGGGAAGCATTCTTTCAGAAGGAAAGGAACTTAAGATACCTGAGGGGCAGTATATGGTCATGGGGGACAACAGACCACATTCATTTGACGGAAGAAATTTCGGATTCATTGCCAAAAGCAAAATCACTGGGAAAGCCTGGATTTCATACTGGCCACCAAGTAAGGCTGGATCAATTGACCACAAAGTCTATACTTTTAAGCAGTAATTCCCTTGTAGATTTTTTGAAGTGTTCCTTCTGTATCCTCTAGTGATCCTTTAAGAATAATTGTTACTCTTGTCTCACGCCTACTTCTCATTAGCTTAACCTGAGTTTGGCCATTAGAGTCACCTTTCGCAAGTGCAGACTGCATGTCATCAGTCATTTTATCAATCTCTTCTGAAACGATATGAATTTCATTAACGTGGCTTTTTGGTTTTGGCGCTTGCTTTGATTGAGCTTTCATTCTTCTAGCTAACTCTTCAGCCCGTCTAACTGATCCTGATTCACGAAGAATTATTTTGTAGGCCTCAACCATAAGAGAAACGTCGTCAATTGCTGCTAGTGCTCTTGCGTGACCTTCAGAGATAAGTCCCGAAAGAAGTCCGTCCTTTAAGGCATCTGGGAGGGTTAGAAGTCTCATTGAATTTGAAACATAGGCTACTGATTTTCCGATTTTTACAGCTACTTCTGAGGTTGTAAGACCAAATTCGGTCATAAGTCTTTCAAAACCTTTAGCCCGGTCAAGAGGATTAAGGTCAACTCTTTGGACGTTTTCAACAAGAGCCATCTCGAGCATTCCCTTGGGAGTTGTCTCGCGAATTACGGCTGGGACGTGTGTGAGTCCTGCAAGCTTAGAAGCCCTCCATCTTCGCTCACCGGCAATGATTTGCATCCCAGCTGGAGTACTTGCGATAACTAATGGCTCTAAAACTCCATGCTCTTTAATAGAATCAACTAAATCAACTAAACTTTCAGGAGTAATTACACCACGAGGCTGAAGGGGATTTGTTTGAAGTTCAGTAACCGCAACTTGAATTATTTGATCTGCCATATTAGCTAACAACTGATATCATTTTTTTGCCTAATTTCTTCCCAAATTTAACAACACCTGAAACCTTGGCATACAAAGTGTGGTCACGGGAAGTTTTAACTCCCTTACCGGCATTCACTTTTGAGCTTAACTGCCTTATCAAAATATTTCCAGCTTTTATTTTTTGACCGCTTGCAACTTTAGCTCCCAAGCGTTTCCCTGATGGTCTTGTGTGCTGTCTTGCCTTACCTGCGGCTTTGTGTGTAGACATCTTAAGTTCGACTTAACGAACTCCTAGATAATAATGGAGATTTTCACGGATGTCAATAGATCAAAAAGATATATTAAACTATCTTTTGTACTAGAAG
>Ga0210377_10002533_pt1 | contig 15952 bp, 12 predicted proteins | sample PLM4_65_b1redo_FD_155480 | JGI IMG/M metagenome (GOLD analysis project Ga0210377, IMG submission 155480) | Groundwater sediment microbial communities from an aquifer in East River, Colorado, USA - PLM4_65_b1 redo | ecosystem: Environmental > Terrestrial > Soil > Riparian zone | place: USA: East... | reverse complement strand
GTTTCTGATTCAACCTTTGATCTGCCCTGCGATTTTCGCCGCCAATACCTGTGAAACAGATTCTGATGCCAACGTATGAGGGTGTCAGGTTGAATAATATGCAAGGCTTGTTTCCAAAATTTCGTAAAGTGAGAAAGAAAAACGAGGCGAAATCGTTCAGGATCGGTCAACTGAGGTCGCTTGACTTGCCGTTTCAGAATGATCAATTGCTGGCGTAGTAGTGCATTTTCTATCAGTAGATCAGTGCGGCTACGAGTGAGGTCTGAAAGTAAGCCGACGGCTAAGGCTGAAGTGGCGGGTTTTGTCCAGAGTTTGACGCGCTCTTGTAGCCAGAGAAGGATCTTGTCCATCACGCTGCTCCTGGAAAATTAGGAGGTAAAAAAGCATGATAACCCTCTTTTATCACTCAAATCCGGGCAGATGAGTAAGTAGCCAGCACAGGAGGTTGATCTTCGAATATATTGGGCAGAAAGCTGATCTCTTCCGTATTCTGTTCAGGAGTCAAAGCGTGACACGTGTCCGCAAGAAGGTTGTGCGTAATATCGCTGCCATTTTCCAAAAAGCCTGTCTGCCGTTGGCAAGATCGGGCAATCAGACGGCAACCGCCATTCTGTCGAATCACATCGCGACTTCCCTGCTGGCACTCATCGAATGGTGGCTCGACAATAATATGAAGCCTGAGCCAGCGCAGATGGGGAAAGTCTACAAGAGTTTGATCATTGATTCAACGGTGGGGGCGGTGAGTTCTTTGTCAGCCGTATCGAGATAAATCACGCTTGTGACATTGCAATACCCCACGAACAGTAGAATAACGATTTGGGGAATTGGGCTACATATCCCGACTCCATCTGCTCAATCTGAAAACCCCCCTGTACAAGAAATGATGGAATATCCCGCGTCAGATACAAGCCCTGGAACAACCAGTGGTGAAGTGGTTCCAAGCGCTTTTGCAAGCGTTGTACTTCAGGGTCAGGCGAGAGTCCAAGTTCAAAGAAGATGAGTTTGCCGTTTGGTTTCAAGACTCGTGCAATTCCTTGTATGGCTTCTACAATGCCAGGGATCGTACACAACGTAAAGGTGCTGACAACAGTATCAATGCTACCATCTCCCAAGGGAATGCGCTCGCCTGGCAGGTCAAGAAATTCGATGTTCAACTTGGTCTTGTGTTGTTCTCTTTCTGCGAGCCGAACCATGCCTGGATTAGGTTCAAGTGCATACAGCCTGCTTACCTTCCTGGAATCGTAATGAATAAAATTTGCGCCGGACCCCACACCAATTTCGAGAACTTTTCCTTGAGCCCGAGGAATGATCTGTTGTCGAATTTTTTGGATGGGTGGTGGATCCCCCAAAATATCCACAAGATAGGGATAGATATGATCCTTATAGAAGGGCATTCTCTGTCTTTTGCTAACCCTGCTTCGCAGAAATCACCAGCCACACTTCCATTTCCCCTTTGCCTTTCACATTCACCGTGCCGCGCGGTTCGCATGCGAATTCATCTTTGATTAACTCGTAAGTGGTTTGCGTGATTTGCACTGCGCCACCTAGACCATGCGACTCCATGCGGCTGGCAATATTTACCGCGTCGCCCCACACGTCATAGACAAATTTGCGACGACCAATCACGCCCGCGATCATTGAGCCTGAATTGATGCCAATACGAAAACTTACACGTTGACCGTTGCGAAAGGTATGCGTGGAAATATAATCACGCATCTCTAACGCCATGTGCGCCAGTGCCTGGGCATGATCGGGACGTCCACGCGGCACGCCAGAAGCGACCATATAACTATCACCAATCGTGCGTATTTTCTCCACACCGTACTTGTCCAACAGTGAGTCGAAAAAAGAAAAGACCTCATTGAGTAACTCAACCATTTCCACAGGAGGCAATTGCGCCGAAAGCGGAGTGAAACCCACCATGTCTGCGAATAAGACGCTGGCTTCCTGGTAATGATCGGCAATGGTACGACTTTCATTTTTTAGAATCGCAGCAATTTCTTTCGGCAGGATGTTCAATAACAATGTTTCAGATTTCTGTTGAAATATGTTTTTCTGATTGACAAAATAAAAAATCATCATGAAAACAAGAGCGCCAACCGCAATCAGGTTCATGGCAAAAAAGAAAAATACCAGCCCCGACGACAGATTGTTGGTGAGACGCATATAGGGTTGTAAAAAATCACTAAGAGCAACAAGAATGGCAAAGGCTATAAACCAGCGCGGAGCTTGAAGGGGTTCATCGAAGAGCAATGCACCCATAGGACAGATCAGCGACCATAAAATGACTGCGCTGCCATTGACGAATCCGCCCAATGCCACCATTAGAAAAAATGGTAATAGCAAAATCAGCATAAGCTGACTGAAGCGAAAGAAACGATATTGGCGCGTCCGTCCAAAGTTAATGATACTGAGAAGTGATATGAAACTATAGGAAAGTGGAATTGCCCCAGCTAATGGTTCTTTGGAGTATACATACAGCAAACTCCATGCTACTCCTGCGACCATAAAAGGAAAAGCACACACCACCAGTAGCGACTTTTGCAAGCGGATGTCATCATCATCGTTTGGATCAGAACCAATTCGGGATATGAATAACAACGTATCTTGGAGTAATTTTCGAATCACCTGATTTCCTCTTTTGCGAATTGATGTGGATATTATTGCACGTTCGGAAACAAAAATCAATGATTGCCCATTCCCCGCCACGCAAGTGCTGCGCGGGTCATGGGGCGGAGGTCAGCGGCATAGGTGGAGGTGCGACGGTAGGTCTTCTCGCTCCATTGGCGTGCCTGGGAGTGGTAGTCGCTCATGCACGCCTCCCAAGCCGCTTCGTTGTGCAGGAAGCGGTGGAGGGAATCAGCAAGCAGGGACGCGTGAGTCGTGGCGTGATCAATGCCCATCCCACTCCACGGATCCAGGACTTGTTGAGAATCGCCGACCAGCGCCCACGTACCGTGCAAAAACCTCATCCCAAGTAATTTACTCTAGAAAAATAGCATCTTTCCTCCAGTCGCACTGAGTTGGTAAAATGGAGCCATCTCTCACATTGGAGCACAAAATCAGATGGGTTGGTTCATTCTCAAGCACATTTTCTCCACCCTTTTAGCCATCGTCAACGTCAGGCGATTATCCGATCAGGAAAAAGATTTGGAAATTCTGGTGTTGCGTCAACAACTATCCATCTTGCAACGTAAACTCAATCACCCGATCAAACCCAGTAAGATAGAGAAATTGACCCTGTCCGTTTTGACTGCCAAGTTCAAGCAGACGACGCGCCAAACCGCAAATCAACTCCGGGATGTCATCCGTATCTTCGAGCCCGAAACCGTGCTGCGCTGGCATCGGGAACTGGTTCGTCGAAAATGGATTTATCCCAACAAAAACAAGGGTGGACGGCCATCGATCAGCAAGGAAACTGAAAGCCTGATTCTCCGTCTCGCTCGAGAGAACTCCCGCTTGGGATACGGCAAGATTGTGGGTGCACTTCTCAAGTTGGGCTTCCCGGTCTCCCTGACTACAGTACGTAATGTGCTCGATCGATGCGGTATTCAACCAGCGCCTGTTCGGAATGGATCCATTGGTTGGCGTCATCTCATGACCCACTACAAAGAACAGATCCTGGCGTGTGATTTCTTCACAATGGAAACTGTCTTTCTTCAGACCATATACGTGCTTTTCTTCATTGAATTGGGGTCGCGCCGCGGCCATTTTGCTAGTATCACCACCAACCCCAATCAGGTCTGGGTTACGCAACAAGCCCGGCAGTTGGTTTGGGAACTTTCCGACAGAGAAAAGCCATTGCAGTTCTTGATCCATGACAACGATAGCTCTTTTTGCCCAGCCTTTGATACGGTTTTTGAGTCCGAAGGCTTCCACGTAATCCCCACACCTGTCCGGACCCCGAATGCCAACGCGTTTTCTGAACGCTGGGTTCGCACTGTCCGCGAAGAATGTCTAGATTACATTCTTATATTTAACGCTGCTCATCTACGGCGCGTCGTGATTGAGTTCGTGGATTATTACAACACTGCTCGTCCCCATCAGGGCATTGATCAGCAGACCCCCATCCCTCAAGCAAGACCTTCAAGTGGAACCATACAGTGTAGAAATCTCCTGGGTGGCATCATCCACGATTACTATCGTGCCCCCACTCTCCTTGCTCTTCCTGCTACTTGAGTTCCCCTGCTCGTTACCCCCTCTTCATAAAAAAACTTCTTTTGTGTTTTTGCGCGTCTCATTGCCAATCTGAGCATTCTTTTTCAGTTGAATTCCCACAATTCACCGTTTTCGAAAACCATTCTTGGGATCAACAGTGGTCGGTTCGCCACCTTTTTAGCCCTGTTTTCCGTCGGTTAAGGTTTTTGCACGATACGGGCTAATTCAATCGCTAAAGGAATGCCGTCGAGACGGTGGCAGATTTGGGCGACGGAAGAAGCGTTTTCCCTCGTCACGGCAAAATCCATTTGGACGAGTTGGGCGCGTTCGTCGAATAAACGAATCGATTCATAGTCGTTCAATTTGTCGATGATTTCGATATAGTGAATTTCTGGAATCGTCAGTGATGGAACTTGGTACAAGGCTTCCCCAATAATGCCCAGGGCCTCACGGCTGGTGGCGAGTATTTTGAGATTAGGACAATTCTTCAGCAGTGTATCGGCGAGTTGGGGCATGCATCCAACAAATGTTCGCAATTGTCGAGGATCAGCAGGATACTTTTCGTCCGCAAAAAATGGATGAGCATTTCAACGAGAGCATTGGAATTTGCCCCTTGTTGAATGCTAAACACAGTAGCAACATCGTCAAAATATTTGCCTAATTTTCCAGTGCGTAAGCAATCGCCTGTTCAAACGTCATTTGTCCACCTTCAGACCAGGCGATTAAGAAAGAAGCCTCACCGAGCTGGTCTCGTGCAGCTGCAATCTCACTCACTGAGTCATCCATCTGGTAGCTCGAGCCCCAGACCTTGTACAACATTTCCGCAATCCCCCACAATCGCGCCGCTCTTGCTAACCGCTCAGATCGTACCTGCCATACTTCAAAAATTGCCAGGTTCTCGAACACTCCAGCAGACATCCAATGCCACCGCAGTTCATGGCACATCTCCAAAGACTCACACAATAATGTTCGTGCGCGCGTGATATCGCCCTGTTTGGCAACCAGCCATCCCAGGGTAGTGAGTAGAAGTGCGATATGACTACTCTCGCCCAGCACGCGTGCAGCCGAAAGTCCATCCTCAGTAAAGGACTGTGCTTGGGCGAAATCGCCGCGTTTGCTGGCGATCATTCCTAGATTATTTAGTGATTGTGTAATGCCCCAGGAATCCCTTAGCTCCCGGCGTATCGCCAAACTTTCTTCAGTACACGCTTGCGCGGAATCGAGATCTCCTCGACTAGAGGCTTCAAACCCAAGGAAATTAAGCGCTAGGGCGAGTTCTTGTTTTTCCAAGGGTCCTAACCTGCGACAGAGCGCTACGCTTTGCTCCAACTGTTCGTGTGCTAATTCCTGGTTGCCATGAAAAAAGTTTAAATATCCTGATACCCACATGGCCCTCGCTCGAACTGAATCGTTAGGTGAATCTTGAGACAGCGCACGCTCAGCCCAGTGACAGCCTTCATCTATGAGTCCGCGCACAGACCAAAACGAGCACAGAGCTCTTACTAGCCGCTGCGACTGCTCACCATCGGATGCTCGCGTTGGCTCCGTCGCCCAGGCAAAGGCAGTCCGCAGGTTATCATAGTCCCGCTCAAGGCGATCGATCCAGAGGAGGTTATGCGGACTGTGTAGTTCCGGCGCGGCACGCTCGGCCAGACCGAGAAAAATTTCCAGATGTCTCTCACGCGCCTGTTCGACTTTTCCTTCTTCACGTAGTCGTTCGTAACTATATTGTCGGAGTAGCTCGTGAAGATCGTAGCGTTGGGTCTCGCCCCGCCGCTGTTCCACGCGAACGAGAGACTTATCAACCAGCGCAGACAGGGTTGGCAGGGATGCGCTGGCCACTTGCTCCGCCGTCTCACGCGTGAATCCACCTCGAAACACGGATAACCGCGCTAAGACGCATTGCTCCTCTTCCGAAAGGAGTTTCCAGGAGTGGTCAAACACTAACCGAATGTTACGATGCCGTTCCGAAACATCCTGCCCAGATGTTGCCAGGATACTAAGGCCCACCTCGATTTCGCGTGTGATGTCCTGACAGGATAGGATTCGCGTCCATGAGGCAGCTAGTTCGATCGCAAGCGGCATCCCTTCGACCAGTTGACAAATGCGCGCCACGAAAGGCATCTCCGCCTCATTCAATTCAAAATCTACACGAACGCGCCGCGCTGTCTGCACGAACAACTCGACTACAGCATATTGCTCAATTCGCTCTTCCGTCTTCAAACTTGGAAATGGCAGTCCTTCGATGGGAAATACCCACTCGCTCTGTACATTCAGCCGCTCGCGGGAGGTGACTAGAAGCTTCACCTGATGCGTGTTCTGAAGGATTTCGATAAGCAAGTCTGATGCTTCCAGAAGTTGTTCGAAGTTATCGAGTACTAAGAGCAGCTCTTGTTCCATATCTCGTAAGTAGCGGACGAGCTGCTGCCTGACCTGGCCCTCTAGCTTAAGGCCCAAAGTAGTCATGATCGCAGAGGGTAGAGCACCGGCTAATTCGATGCCTGCCAGGGGAACCAGATAAACCCTGTGACGATACGAGCCAACCTGGTTCTCCGCTGCCCTCAACGCGACCCGACTCTTTCCAATGCCACCCGGACCCACCAGCGTCAACAGTCGGCAATCAGGATTGCCAAGCAATCTATCAATCCTCGCTAGCTCGTTCTCTCGGCCAATGAATGGTGTTGGTTGAGGTGGTAGGTTGTGATGTCGGTCAGGGAAGGGATGCAACGGCTGTGAAACCAGGCGAAGTCCATCGACCGACCGTTCTCCGCGGGCGGACTGCAAAAAGCGCTCGCGTTCTTCGGGTGGCAACACTAAAGCATCGAACAAAAGCTCTGCAATCTGACGCGAAGGACGTCTCTCATCCCGCTCTATCTTCTTGATTGTCTCGCTAGCACACCCCACTCGTTTGGCTAGCTCATCTCGCGTCCAATCCAACGCTTTCCGCCGACGCAACACCCAATAACCAAAGGAGTACGTTTCTACCATTAACACTCCTCACAATAGTATCCGCGATTGTACCTTAAAGGGGTACCAACTCATCATCGAATTTTGATTTAATAGGTCTAAATAAACCTATTTTCATTTGCGGAGGTACTGATATGTTTGCGAAAAGACAGTGGAATATGAAAGTCATGGTGGCTCTTGCTATCCTAATCGTGCTAGGTGTCACCTCAGTGCTTGCAGCGCCCTCTTATTCGGATTGGGATCCGGCTGCGAGTTTGGAGTCAGTGCCGGGGAGCAGCATCGATTTGAACACACCATCTCTGGACGGTTGCCCAATCCTCTCCCGCGACGGACTGCATCTGTACATGGCATCGAACCGCCCTGGCGGGGTTGGCAATCTGGATATCTGGGTTGCCGAGCGAGACAGTGCCGATGGAGCATTTAGTACGCCAGTTAATATCGGAGCACCAATCAACAGCGAATACAATGACTTCTGTCCCTCACCGCTGCGAGATGGGCAAGGCTTCATGTTCGTCTCCAACCGACCAGACGGCTGTGGCGGTGCCGATATCTACATAACTCGTTATGATCCAGAGTTCGGATGGGAAGCGCCCATCAACCTCGGCTGCGATGTAAACAGCCCTGCCGATGAAGTGGGTCCAGTAGTCTCGTTCGCTGAGTCGGGTCCACCCACGCTTTATTTTTCCAGCGCGCGGCCCGACGAGTTGGGAGGCAGTGACATCTACATGAGTCAGAAGGTTGAGGGTGGCTCATTCAGCCCCGCAGAGCTGGTTCCGGGTGTGAACAGCGATTACGAGGACATGCAGCCCTACGTCCGTCGTGATGGGCGGGAGTTGGTGTTCTCGTCGAACCGACCTGGTGGGCAGGCCTTTGATATCTGGAGCGCGAGCAGGGACTCAATTACCAGTTCATGGTCAACGCCCGTCAACCTTGGTCCGAATGTGAATAGCGCGCAGAATGAGACACGGCCGTCGTTATCGTGGGATGGAAAGACGCTTCTATTCGGGACCACTCGTCTCGGTGTTGAGGGAGTGTCCGACATCTACTATTCCACCCGCGAGTGAAATCTCCGGTCGTTTACGCCAAGAGTATCATCATCCAGTCAAGGAATTAATTGAAGCGGATCGCTGGAAAGTGTAGCCATCTAGCCAAAGCCTACTATTGGCTGATAATAGACTGTGCCTGACAAACCCATGAAGGACAAAGGGATGCTGCACTCACAGTTTATGATCTGCATCAAGAGACCAATTCCACGAAGGAGATAACTAATGAATCCCGAAACCATTCAAGCATCCATCCGTCTTTGGCAGGAGGACCCGAGCAAGGCAAAGGTCAAGCCGACGGTCAAAGGACACAATGATGGCGCACAGGTTGTATTGGAAACAGGATCATTCTCATGGCGGTCGGATTTACCGCCATCGTTGGGTGGAACCAATACGGCTCCAAGTCCTACAGCATTCCTCCTGAGCGCCCTTGTCGGTTGTTCCGTGGTGTTTATTCGTGACACCCTGGCTCCCCAACTTGGTGTTCAGGTTGAGTCAGTGGAAGCTGTCGCCCAATGCGAGGCGGATTTTCGTGGCGCTTTGGGCATGGATGGAGTCGCATCAGACCTGCAAAACATCCAACTCACGATCAAAGTTCAGTCGTCCGACGATGAGGAGAAGGTGCAAAAATTGTACGAGGTATGGCAGGAGAGATGTCCAATCTACCTGGCGTTAATCAACCCGACTCACATTAACACAAAGTTTGAGATCAATGAATCTTGAATTCCTACCCTTACGAAGCCCATAGATAGAGGCAAATGGCGGAAGTGCAAACTCATGCAGGCTAACTTGTGTGCCCGCGAAACACTTTCATGTTCATCCTTTTATAAACAAATGCCAAACCCGTATTGGGCAATTCCTGATGCGGGTTCTTATATTCATTCACGATTTTGACCTCAATTTCTGCATATGGTAACTCCTCTCCTCGAAACCGTGACCGGGAGTATATGCCCAATCACATTTGATTCATTATTAATTCAGCGCCAATATGACGGCTTCTTCAAATTCCCGGGTATCGATCTTCCAACGCTAGCCGCAATATCACGCCCCACAGTCGTCTGCTCAGGAAGCGGAGTGTGTCATCAATTTGTTCGTGTGATGCTGAAGAGGATTGGGTTTGGACTATAATTTTACACGTCATGTTCTCCAACAATCTTCCCCTTCAGCTGACGAGTTTTATTGGGCGCGAGCGCGAGATCGCCGGGGTTAAGCGTTTGCTAATAGGCAGTGATGCCTCCGCGCCCGATCCAGGTTTGCCATCGCGCGCGCGGTTGGTCACGTTGACGGGCACAGGCGGCACAGGCAAAACGCGCCTCGCAATGGAAATCGTGGGAAACTTGCAGGACTCTCAAGTCTCATCCGACTCAAGATTCCCTGGTGGCATCTGGTTCATCACATTAGCTGCACTCGCTCCTTCTGGGTCCGTGGCACAGGCACTCATGACCGCGCTCGATCTGCGGGAAGTGCCAGGACAACCTTTAACCGAAACGCTGGTCGATAGACTACGCACGAAAAGAATTCTATTGCTCATGGATAACTGTGAACATCTGATATTTCAGTGTATTCAATTATTTGAAGTGCTTTTGCAGGCATGTCCCGGAGTCACAATATTGGCAACCAGCCGCGCTGCGCTTAACATGATGGGTGAGGTGATCTATCCCGTCCCTCCGATGGAGATCGTGAATCCCAACGAGCAACTCCCATTGACCAATCTCGTGCAGTGCGAATCTGTCCGCCTGTTCAACGACCGGGCGATCAGCGTTCACCCGCATTTTGCAATCACGGATCAAAATGTGCGTGCCGTGACGCAGATCTGCCAATTGCTGGATGGCATTCCACTCGCCATTGAACTTGCCGCGATACGAGTCAAAACACTGACCCCACAGCAGATCGCATTGCGACTGGGAGAGATGTTGCAACTTTTACATACCACTAGCCCAACCACACTTCCGCGCCACCGCAATCTGCACGCGGCTTTCGATTGGAGTCATACCCTGCTGACAGAGCCAGAGCGGGTTCTTTTCCGAAGATTGGCAGTCTTCGCCGGAGGCTGGACCTTGGAAGCAGCAGAAGAGGTGACCGCCAACACTACAATCTCCCGCAGCGAAATCGTGGATTTGCATGAGCGTCTGCTCGATCAATCACTTATTGGAAGAGCAGACAACGGAGAACGAGAACACGCCCGTTATCGGATGTTGGTCCCTGTGCAACAGTATGCATTGGAAAAGTTGGTGGAGTCTGGCGAGGAAAAACTGATTCGAGATCGGCATTTAGCCTATTTTGTGGCATTGGCAAAGAGCGCTTGGTATGGCATTCTCACTGCAGAGTATTCGCTTTGGGTGGAACGTGTGAATGCAGATATTAACAACATACGATCTGCAATCACATGGTCCCAGGGAGCAGGCGATATCGAGCCAGGCTTTCAGATGGCGGTGGCATTGTTCCATTATTGGTTGGAAGCATCCATCAATCAGGAAGGCATTGAGATCTACCAAAACTTGCTGCATAGTCCAAAAGCGACGGCATCTCATCTGATCCGAGCACGCGCCAAAGCATTAGCTTTTCTCAGCCTGTCCTATTTGCGAGGGGGAGAGCATGAGCGGGCAGTTGAGACTGCCAATGCTGCCCTGGTGCTCGAAGCGGATGCCAATGATAAGGAAGTCAAAGCCTATGCATTGGCTGGGTTGGGGCATGCCTATGGTCTGCAAAAGCGATTTGATGAAGCGTTTGCCCTTCTCAATGAAAGTTTGGAATTATTTCGCACTGTAGATCACATCCCTGGTCAGGGTTGGACTTTGTCACGCTTGGGAACGGTTGCCCTGCATTCTGGAGATTATGCAAAAGCTGAAGCATGGTTTTCTGAACAGGCAAGCCTCATGCGTGCAGCTGGCAACCCCATGTATTGGGATTATGGCTTGAAATATGGTGCCTTTGCATTGCTTCAACAGGGAAAGATTCAGGCTGCTTTAGAAAAGTTGCTGGAGTTGGATATCTTCGGAAAACCAGCCGAGTTAAATAACGGCTCATTAATGGTGGTCGCTGCAGCTGCGCTTCAAATGGGACAATTGGAACGTGCGGTGAAATTAATCGGTTATGCGGCTACCCGGCTTGAGGCTGCACATCGTACCCTGTTGCCCTATGAACACGAGCAATATAAGCGGAACGTAAATAAACTGCGTATCAGTCTGGGTGAGCACGTTTTTCAGGCAGGCTGGGAGGATGGCAAAAAGTTCACTCGTGATCAGGTTGTTCAGGAGGCTTTGGCGATCTGTAATTCACAAGCCGTCCCGCTGGAAAAACTTCCATCGGACGGAACCAGCCTGACTGAACGCGAGATCGAAGTACTGCAACTCGTCGCGCAGGGGCTGAGCAATCAGGAGATCGCCAATAGACTGGTCATCAGCCGCCGCACTGTCCATGCGCACTTGCGCTCAATTTACGACAAATTGGAGGTAACGACGCGCACCTCTGCCGCACACGAAGGACTTCGCCTCTACCTCCTATAGAATCCTGAATCAATTTTCTGAAAGCTCTGTCTCCACTGACGGGGCTTTTTTGTTATTCCCATCTCTATGGCAAGATAGGCATGCGCAATAGGCATTTATGCCGATGTAGGGTAAGTGGGTTTTGAGTAATTTGGTTCTATCGTATTTATCTGTATGACTCCAAAAAAACAAAGGAGAAAAAATGTTAACGGACACTCAAATTCAAAACTTCAAATCCGCATTGCGCGGCGCGTTGATCACACCTCAAGATGCCAGCTATGACGAAGCGCGTAAACTTTACAATGCCATGATCGAAAAACATCCCGCGCTGATTGCCCAGTGTGTGGATACTGCCGATGTCATCGCCGCGATCAATTTTGGTCGTGATAATAATCTCACCATAGCTGTTCGCGGTGGCGGGCATAATGGCGCGGGCTTGGGACTCTGTGATGATGGCTTGGTGGTCGATCTTTCACGGATGCGGGGTATTCGTGTTGATCCTCAACAGCGCACCGTCCGTGTGGAGGGCGGCTGTACCTGGGGTGATGTGGACCACGCCGCTCATCCGTTCGGTCTGGCGGTTCCAACTGGTATTATCTCCACAACCGGAGTAGGTGGTCTCACGCTTGGGGGAGGGTTGGGTTATCTCACCCGCCGCTATGGTCTCACCATAGATAATTTATTGTCGGTTGATGTGGTGCTGGCTGATGGACGCTTCGTGACCGCAGATGCCAACGAAAACTCAGACCTGTTTTGGGCGGTGCGTGGCGGTGGCGGCAACTTCGGTGTCGTCACTTCGTTCCTCTTTCAGGGTTGCCCAGTCAGCACGGTTTATGGTGGTCCCATCTTCTGGCCCCTTGAACAGGCAAAAAAAGTGATGCGCTTCTGGCGTGACTTGATCCTCACTGGCCCCGATGAACTTAGTGGCTGGTTCGGTTTTCACACCGTCCCGCCTGTGGACATGTTCCCCGCTGAACATCATCTCAAAAAAATGGCGGTGATCACGTGGTGTTATTCTGGTGATTTGAACAAGGCAGAAGATGTATTCAAACCGATCCGTGCGGTCGCGCCTCCGGCAATAGACTTCGCAGGCCCGATTCCGATGCCTGCCCTCCAAAGCATGTTCGATGGGTTATATTCGCCTGGACTACAGTGGTATTGGAATGCTGATTTTTTCACCGAATTAAGTGATAAGGTAATTGATTTGCACATCCAGCACGCCACCCAGTTGCCGACCGTCCATTCCACGATGCACCTCTACCCGATCAACGGCGCGGCACATCGCGTTAGTCCGACTGATACCGCCTGGAGTTTCCGTGAGGCAAACTTCGCCCAGGTGATCGTGGGTGTTGATCCCGATCCGGCTAATAACGAGCGCATGATCCAATGGTCAAAGGATTATTGGTCGGCATTGCACCCACATTCAGCGGGCGGAGCCTACGTGAACATGATCATGGACGAAGGTCAGGACCGCATCCGCGCGGCATATCGGGATAATTATCCGCGCCTGGCAGCTGTCAAACAGAAATACGATCCAGCCAACCTGTTCCACGTCAACCAGAATATCAAGCCCAAAGAATTAGCGCCAGCATAAATCACCCACTAGGCCAAACAATGATTACTGCTGAGATCACCATGTTCGTATCTGACACCTTCATCGGAGGATTGCCATGAAGAAGATATATATTTCAATGGGCGGCAAGTTGTTCCCGCGCATGCTGTTGGTGGTCTTCATTCTTGTCTCGGTGGGTCTGACACCTGGGAGCGTCCGGGCCTTTAGTGTTTCGATTCACGAAGAAATTACAGCCGACGGTTTGGCGCAACGGATAACAGACGAGGGCTTTCTCACTTCGTTTTTACGTCCAGCCGTTTTATCAGATATTCAGAACGAACATGCTCAGATGGATGAGAAATATAACTTGAATGGGGCGGAAGACCAGAGGCACTTTGACGATTGTGAATTTAACGGGGCAGTGGATTTCATCAATGACAATCACTTTCGCGCAGCCCAGCTTGCCGAGCCAGGCGGCCAGATCATCCCCTTCCAGGGCAGTTTCAATCCCTGGCTTGCCACGGATTATTTCGGAAGCCTCCTGCACACCTCAATGGATTTTTACTCCCATTCCAATTGGGTTGAATTAGGATTTCCAGATGGCGAGCTTGATCAGACAGACCTGGTTGATTTGAGCGGCGCACCGTATTCCAATCTTCAGGACTGGTTTGCACCTCCTCCGCTTGGAAGCGTCCGTGGCGATATTTTGCTGCACTCCGATGATGGCCTGTTTTTGCCGAGCGACTGGTCGGTGGACGAGAGCCTGCACCAGGCGATGATACGAGACGGGAATGGTCAAGTGGTGGGCCGCTTCCTGACCACTGGCACAGGCGCTCTTGACCATGAATGCAACATCCCTGCCTCAGATGCATTTTCCACAACAGTGTGGAATGGGTTTAGACATGATGAAGAACTTGAGAAGGATACTCCGGATAGGGATGGACATGATAAAGCTCGGTCATTAGCTACGCTTCAAACTTCGTACGAGTGGTGCCGATTTATATTCAAGACTGGATTATTGGCTGGAGAAGGTTTGCCCCTGGCATTATGGGTAAAGCCCGACGGTTCTCCACATCCCCAGCTCACTCCCTGCGCGCCAGAGGCCCCTGGCCCCGATGAGATCACCGTCTTCCTCGAAAGTGTTAAGGTACTGGACTCTGGAGACTCCTCAGAGGATCAGCCCGGAGAAGTCAATCTGGTTCTAGTCGTATATGACAGCCCCTTCGCATTTCATCACTCGGCACGTTCTGAAGCGGGGCCGATTCTAGTGCACAATGGTGAGTTCTTTGAAGCAACTCGTCTACCGCGCCCAGTGACTCTATGCCTGAGTCCAGATGACACATCTTTTCGGATAGCTTTGCATGGCTGGGATGATAACGATAATTATGATGATCCATATTATGGGGACTTCGACGATCTTGGCGGTGAGGATGAAGTATTGCTTGGTTTTCAAAAGACCTGGGGAGTGATCAATCATCCCAGCGGGTCTCAGGTGGCGGCTTCTGATAATTTGGAAGTTACCTATCGAATAGAAACCAATACTGATAGCGACGATGATGGCTTGGGTGACTGCGACGAGCAAATCGTCGGTTCCGACCCACATGATCTCGATAGCGATCACGATGGTTTGATGGACGGTATAGAGGTCAATGGCAGTAATCCCACGGACCCGCTTGATAGTGACTCGGATGACGATGGTTTGACAGATGGACAGGAGGATGCCAATCTCAACGGTGTGCTTGATTCTGGTGAAACCAACCCCAACGACGCAGATAGTGACGATGATGGACTGAATGATGGCGTGGAAGTGAACGGCAGTAATCCCACAAACCCACTCGATAGCGACTCGGACAACGATGGCCTGACCGATGGACAGGAAGATACCAACTCCAACGGCGCGTTGGATTCCGGAGAGACCAATCCCAACGATGCGGACAGTGACGATGACGAACTCTCTGACGGTGTCGAGGTAACTTTGGGAACTGATCCCCTGGATCCTGACACCGACGATGACAAACTATTGGACGGCCAAGAGGTTAGCGTTGGGACTGATCCTTTGGATTCGGACAGCGATGACGATGGAATATTGGATGGCGAGGACGTGGAATGGCTTCAGAATGTGATCACATCTCTGCCCTCTACGGCATTCAAAAGCTCAGGCCATGGTTTGCAAACAGCATTCCTCAGTACGCTGAACAACGTCGAGCGCTTTATCGCCAGAGGACAAAACACAAAAGCAATTCAAATGCTGCAATCCTTAAGAACCAAAGTGGATGGTTGCGGTGTAACGGCTGACCAGACCGATTGGATCATGGAATGCGCCGCGCAAATTCAGATCAGAGACTTTCTTGACCTGCTCATTATCAATTTGCGCTGACTTTGGTGCCAGCTTTATCTATCTTATCTACTGGAGGCAGACAATGTTTATAGTTGAAAGTGGAAGACAACTACGTATGATCTCAGCCCTCATGCTGATTATTGTTCTTTTTGTATTGGTCCCGAAAGTTCGTTCATCAGCGGCGATTGTGCCTGTCATCCCACAGGTGAAGATTATTTCCGCCCAGCCCGTCGGTTCAAGTTATCTCGAAGTGCAAGCTACCATGAGCGGATTTGTGAATCGTGAAGATCAAAGCCAGGGAACTTACAAAGTTCCTATCTCACTGCTCTACCCACAAAATGCTTCGATGTGCAACGGATCGGCACTTGTTGACATTGTCAACTCGGTTTTCTATGAGACCTACGACTTT
>Ga0210377_10002532_pt1 | contig 15956 bp, 14 predicted proteins | sample PLM4_65_b1redo_FD_155480 | JGI IMG/M metagenome (GOLD analysis project Ga0210377, IMG submission 155480) | Groundwater sediment microbial communities from an aquifer in East River, Colorado, USA - PLM4_65_b1 redo | ecosystem: Environmental > Terrestrial > Soil > Riparian zone | place: USA: East... | reverse complement strand
AGCGCCACGCGCTCCACCAGCCGCCACTGCCGGGGCGCCGCCACCGGCTGCAGGCGCACCTCCCGCTCCGGCCGCGGCCGGCGGACCACCGCCGCCTGCGCGCGCGCCACCGGGCGGACCACCGGCGCCGGGACCAGCCGCACCAGCAGGCGCAGTGCCCCTGCCCCCGCCAGCGATCTGGATTTCATATTCGGCGTCGAGCGGAAAAGTGTGGGTGAACACGAAGCCGCCGCGCGTACCGAGTGGAAGGCCTTCGATGTGCCCGCTCTGGTCCAGCGCCGACGGCGCTGGATAGTTCACGCGGGTCGGAAGCATCGTCCGGTCGCCGATCGCCGCCCGGCTGATCTTCATCGCGGCGGCGACATATCCTTGGATAAGCGCAGGCGAGACGGAGAGGACGTCAGAGATATTGTCGAACCCACCCGCCGCATCGTCGGCCGGAAGCAGCGTCGCAACGTCGGCATCGAAGGCGAGCAGATCGTGGATGGCGTTGGCGTATTCGGTGCGGTTGAGGCGGTGAAGCGACGGCGCGCCGGGATTGGGGGCCTTGGCCGCCGCTGTGTCGAGGCCGGTTTCAAGGTATGCAGCGAACTCATCGAGCGTGGCGCGATCGGGCCTTGGCATGCCGGCCGGCGGCATCATTCCGGTGCGCACCTTGCGCACGGCCTTTTCCCACTCTTCGGCGTGCTGTGAAAAATCGTTGATGCTGAGCGTGTCGAGGGCGAGCCCTCCCACACGCATCGTCTTGTTGTGGCATGTGGCGCAGTAGGTGTTGACGAGCTGCTGGTAGCGCTGCGGTCCGGACGCCGGCAGCGTCGTCTGGCTCTCGCTCATGGGCGTCAGCGCGACCAGTCCCAACAGGGCCGCGGCGCCGCCGCCTATGACGATAGACTTGACCGGTGCTGCCATGCGGACGCCTGTTGCTTCTCTCTCATAATCAAACGCCCGAAACCCGGCGATTCCGTCGGGAACGAGCATTGGATCGACGCGGGGAGGAGCGCCGCGGGAAATTCGTTATGTCTTATAACCTATAACTGGCATTGGCCGGTCGCAACTGTCAATTTCGCCAGGACAGTCAAGGCACCACACTGGCGCGATGCGGGTTCCACGCCTCGTGCTGCACCTGCTTATCGGCAGTCTTCGCCCACAAAACTGTAACGGAGATTTCTGCACCGGCAGTTCGTCGGGTTGTAGCGCCAGCGTCCTGACTACTCCTGCTGCCGCGCAAGAAAAGTGAGCAGCATAACGCCTGCGGCGGCGACGACGGCGAAGGGGATCATCGAATAGACCACCTCTCCTGGCGCCGCGCCGCCCTGCAGCAAAAGCCCGCCGACGAGGGGACCAGCGACTGCGCCCAACCGTCCCCATGCGACCGCTGCGCCTGAACCGCGGCCGCGCATCTCGCCGGGATAGTAGGCGGCGCCCGCGCCGTAGAGGCCGTAGTTGGCGCCCAGCAGGAAAAAGCCGACGCCGCCGCTGAGAATCAGGATGGGCCAGAGGCTGGTCGCCTGGCCGAGCGCTAGCAGTACGCCGACCAGGCCGACGAAACATAGAGTCAGAGGCCAGCGGACGCCGAAGCGGTCGACAAAGAGTCCCGTCACCAGTGCGCCCAGTATGCTCGATGCGTTGAAGATCAGCGAGGCGAGGCTGGCCTCGGTCGGGAAGCCCTTGGCCGCCACCAGAGTGGGGAGCCAGTTGAGGACCATGTAGAGGATGACCAGGGTCGGGAAGAAAATCACCCAGAGGAAGATCGAAGCGAGCGCGCGGTTGCCGCCGAACAGCGGGCCGCGGTGGACGATCATGTAGGCGGCCAGGATTCCGAGCACGCCGCCGAGCCACGGTGCGATGACGGCGATGGAGGCGAAGCCGGGCTGGACGCCGAGTTCCCTGAGACCGAGCCAGAAGACGGCGCCAAAGGGGATGGCGGCCAGCCACGGCAAAGCCTTGGCCAGTGAGGCATGCTCGCGGACAGGCTTTTGTGTCTCTTTCATGAAGAGCAGGAGCACGGGCGCCAGGACCAACGGGATGGCGCCGCCGATCAGGAACAGCACGCGCCAGTCGGCGGTGACCTGCAGCGAGGACGGAACCATCGTGCTTCCGCTTTGCAGCCAGCTCAACAGCGCAACGCTGCTGCCACCCACCGGCATGCCGCAGAACATCATGGCGGCGGTGGAGCCACGCTTGGATGGGTCTGACAGGTCCGCCGAAATGGCCATCACGTTAGGGAGAGCGCCGCCGAAGCCGAGACCCGTGAGCAGGCGGGCGTAGAACAGCATGTCGTAGGACGTCGACTGCATGGTCATTAGCGTGAAGACGCCGAATATCGCGACAGCCCCGATCAGCACAGGCTTGCGGCCGAGCAGATCGGCAAGCCAGCCGCCGGCGATGGCGCCGAAGACCAGGCCGATATTTGCAGCCGAGAGGGCCTGGCCGAGAACGGCGGGGGCGAGACCGAGTTCTTTGCCCAAAGCAGGTGCAGCGACGCCTAAAGCCTGGATATCGTAGCCTTCGATAACCATAACGGCGAAGCACAGCGCGATGGTAAGACGCGCGCCCGAACTGCTGCGCCCGCCCGCCGTCTCCACGATTCCGACCATGTTTTCTCTCCCCGCAATCCTCCGGACATCTTCGGTCCGGTTGGCGACCTTAGCCTGCTCCCGCCCCAACATGACGCGAAAAGCGCCAATAGTTATCACTGATATTGTTCTGGTTCTTCAAGGCGCGTTATGGTGGTTTTCCGGGAAATCCGTGTCAGTGCAAGGGAAGCCTGCGACAAGCATTCGCTTGTCTTTTGGCTGGGAATGCAATCATTATGCGTCATATCTTTGTCGGTGCGGCGCGCGCAACAGGTCCTGCGGGCGCGGGGACGATGGAGAACGATACTTCGACCGAAGGTCCAAGGCGGGCGGATCGCAGGCCGGTTGCCCGCACCGCCAAAGTCGGCCATGCGAGTGGCAGGCGGAGCGACGCACGGTCGGCTTATCGGATCGAATACGAGGCGAGAGTTAGTTTGGACAGGCGGATTCATTGCCCGGTCCGGTGAGAAGGAGATGCCGTTGAGCAGCAAGAAAACCAATGGTGGTTCCGAACACCGGGAGCCGGAGGCGCCTGTCGACAAGGACGGCGTTTCCCTCAGGGTTGCGAACGGCATAGCCTGGCTGTCCTTCAACCGTCCTGATAAGCGCAACGCCATGAGCCCGAAGCTCAACCGGCGCATGCTGGCGGTGCTGGAGGAGATCGAATTCCGGGACGATGTCGGCGTTCTGGTCTTGAAGGGCGAAGGCGCCGCCTGGTCTGCCGGGATGGATCTCAAGGAGTATTTCCGTGAGAGCGAGCAGCAGGGCCTGGGCGGCGTGCGCCGCTCGCAACGCGAGGCGTATAGCTGGTGGCGCAGGTTGCGCTGGTTTCAGAAGCCGACGATTGCCATGGTGAATGGCTGGTGCTTCGGCGGCGGCTTCGCTCCCCTGTTCGCCTGTGACATTGCGATCGCGGCGGACGAGGCGCGCTTCGGGCTTTCGGAGATCAACTGGGGAATTCTTCCAGGTGGCGGCGCTACCAAGGTCGTCGTCGAGCTGATGAGCATGCGCGATGCGATGTACTACACGCTCACCGGCGAGATGATGGACGGACAGACCGCTGCGCGGCTGCGGCTGGTGAACGAATCGGTTCCCCTGGAGCGCCTCGAGGCGCGAGTGGCGGAACTCGCGAGGGTTCTGCTGGAGAAAAACCCGGTGACGATTAAGGCGGCCAAGGACGCCGTGCGGCGGGTCAAGGAAATGACCTACGACAACGCCGAGGATTATCTCGTACGCGCCCAGGAAGCCGCCGATTTCTACGACGAAACCGAAGGCCGCAAGGAAGGTATCCGGCAGTTCATCGACGAGAAAAGCTACAAGCCGGGCTTTTCAGCCTATGACCGCACACGTCAGGTTCGGGCGGCCGCTCCTGCGCCTGCAACGGCGAAAGCCAAGACGAAGGCCGAGTAACTTTTCGTTCGGCGCGAGGGTGGATTTCGCTCTGCTCGATCCACCCTGCGGGCCTGCTTGCGCTGCTCAAATCGGATAGTGCCCAGGCTTGGTCTCGATGGTGATCCAGCGGAGTTCGGTGAACTGGTCGATGCCGGCTTTGCCGCCGAAACGGCCATAGCCGCTGGACTTGGTGCCGCCGAAAGGCATCTGGGCTTCGTCATGGACGGTGGGCCCATTGATGTGGGCGATGCCGGTCTGCAGCTTCTGGGCGATCGTGATGCCTTTCACGATGTCGCGCGTGAAGACCGAGGATGACAGGCCGTATTCGGTGTCGTTGGCCAGCTCGACCGCGTGATCGGCGTTGCGGGCGCGGACCATGGCGACCACCGGCCCGAAGGTTTCTTCCGAGTAGATGCCCATTCCGGGCGTCACCTTGTCCACCACGTTGGCCGACATCACGACGCCGGACGGATCGCCCTTCACGAGATGCTCGGCGCCTTTGGCGACAGCGTCCTTGATCAGGCGCTGCACCCGGTCGTTCGCGCTCTTGTCAACGACAGCGGCCAGCGGCTTGCCGTCCTTGGGAGCGCCGGCGACCAGCGTTTTCGCCTTGGCGGCGAAGCGCTTGGCGAACTCGTCCGCGACTGCATCGACCACGATGATCTTCTCGGTCGACATGCAGATCTGGCCCTGGTTCATGAAGGCGCCGAAGGCTGCAGCCTTGACCGCCTCGTCGAGATCGGCGTCTTCCAGCACGATCAGCGGCGCCTTGCCGCCAAGTTCGAGCAGCACTGGCTTCAGATGCTCGGCAGCGCGCTTGGCGATCAGCTTTCCGACCCGGGTCGAACCGGTGAAATTGATGCGGCGGACGGCGGGATGATCGATCAGGGCGTTGACCACATCGGCGGCGTCTTCCGGCGCGTTGGTGACGAGGCTCAGCGCCCCTTCCGGGAGGCCGGCGGCGTGAAATGCCTCGGCGATGAGTTCGAACGTGCGCGGGCACATTTCCGAGGCCTTGAGGACGACGGTGTTGCCGCACGCGAGAGGCATGGCGACGGCGCGGACGCCGAGGATGACAGGAGCGTTCCAGGGGGCGATGCCGAGACAGACGCCGACGGGCTGGCGGATCGACATGGCGAAGCAGCCCGGCTTGTCGGACGGGATCGTCTCCCCGCCGATCTGGGTGGTCATCGCGGCGGCTTCGCGCAGGAGGCCTGTGCCGAAGAACACATTGAAACGGGCCCAGCCCTCGTTGCAGCCGAGCTCTTCGATCATAGGTTTGACGAAAGCGTCGGAGCGCTTCGCAAGTTCGTCACACGCCTTGTTGAGAACGGCGCGGCGCGCATTGGGACCGAGCGCCGACCACGCCGGGAAAGCAGCGGCCGCCGCGTCGACCGCCTTCTTCGCTTCCTCGACGCCCATTGCGCTAGTTTTGGTCGCGACATTTCCGGTCACAGGATCGCGGCGCTCGAAAAGTTTTGTTGACGAGCTTGCCATATTGTTTACTCCCCTGAATTTAGATGGATATTGTTCGACCATGCCCACCCAAGGCGTATGTGTCCCATCGTTATACGACATAACCGTCTTTCACCCCGCTGTCGAGGCGTCGACGCCGGCGCCGAACTGCAGAAACGAGTCTCTCATGCCTGTCGGAAGAAAATCGCCACCCCGAATCCGCAAGAGCCGCTCGCACGAGCGGTTCGGAGGCTTGGCGGAACAGGTCCGCGCAAGAGAAGAATCGTCACGGCTGACAGCATCCGGTCTTGCCGACAGCATCGGCTTTCTGTTGCGGGTCGCGAGCGGCGTGGCGCAGGCGCGACTTGGCGCACGGCTGGACAAGCTGGGGTTGCGCCAGAGTCTTTATTCGGTGCTGCTGATCATCGATGAAGAACCCGGCCTGAAGCAGCAAGAGGTCGGTCAGACCCTAAGCATCCAGCAGCCCAACCTGGTCGCGCTGATCAATGAACTCGTGCAGAGAGGCCTGGTCGCCCGGTCCGTCAATTCGGAGGATCGCCGGTCTTATTCGCTGACGCTTACGCCCGCCGGCCAGACGATGCTGCGACAGGCCAATTCGGCTCACCTTGAGAACGAACAAGCGCTCGCAAAGGCGCTCGGGTCTCTGTCGGTCAACGAATTCCGCGCGGCGCTCGTGCGGATTCTTGGCATGACGCCGCCCAAGGGCAAGTGACCAGACCGGAGACGTTGCCCGCCGGCTGAAAACGGTTATGCATCATCAGCGTTGGAACATGACGGCTGGAGGCATGGTGCGGGATGGCTGAGTTGCTCTCCAGCGGGTTTGATCCGGTCGCCTTTCACGCGCGATTCCGCCCGCAGGCGATCGCGTGCGTCGATCTCGCTTCTGGCGCCTCCTATACCTACCGCCGTTTGTGCGCGGACGCAGACGCTTGCGCCCGCAGTCTTGTCGAGCGGCTCGGGAATGCTCACGGCGCGCGGATCGCCGTAGTTTCCCGCAACAGCGCGCTGCTGGCGGTGATCACCCTCGCCTGCGACCGCGCCGGGGCGATCTTCGTACCCCTCAACTGGCGGCTTACGGCAACGGAACTCGCCGTTCTGCTGAAGGACAGCGAACCCGGACTCATTCTCCGCCAGGAGGAGTTCGCAACGACCGTCGAGGAGGCAGCGGAGCTGGCAGGTTGCACGGCTTTGCGGTTGTCTCCCGAGGACGTCGCGCGCCCGTCTGAACGGGGCGAATCGGGGGAAAATGATGCCGCTGGGCTGACGCCGGCTGCTTTCGAAGGGCCGTCCATTCTGCTTTACACGTCAGGGACGACAGGCCGGCCGAAAGGCGTGATCATCACGCGCTGGAATGCGCTGTTCTCCGCGCTCAATTTCGTCGCCGTCGCGAAGCTAACGCCGGATTCTGTCTTGCTCTGCGATTCGCCGATGTTTCACACGGTGGGGCTGATCGCGATCACTCGCAGCGCGCTGTTCCATGGCGCATGCGTACTGATCTCGGACCGCTTCGTACCCTCGAAGTCGATTGCGCGGTTGAGCGATCCCGGCCTGGGCATCACGCATTATTTCGTCGTGCCGCAGATGATCGAGGCGCTGCTGGCCGATCCGTCTTTCGCGGCGGCGGACCTGAGCCGGATGACCGCGCTGTTCAGCGGCGGAGGACCACTATCGCCGAACCTGGTGCTGCAGTGCCAGCGGCGCGGCGTGCTGCTGGTGAACGGGTTCGGCATGAGCGAGGTAGGTTCGGCGATGCATATGCCGCTCGACGCCGACTACATGGCGACGAACGCGCATTCGGTCGGCTTTGCGGCGCCGTTCATCGAATTCATGCTCGCCGATCCGGACGGCAAGGCGGTCGCCAGAGGCGAGACCGGCGAGATCCTGGTTCGCGGTCCGTCGGTGTCGCCCGGGTATTGGCGGCAGGAGGAAGCAACGCGGGCGAGCCGGTCCGGCGACTGGTTCCGCTCGGGCGATCTTGCGCGCCAGCAGGCGGACGGGAGCTATGTGATCGTCGACCGGCTGAAGGACATGTACATTTCAGGCGGCGAAAACGTCTATCCGGCCGAAGTCGAGGCGGTGCTGCGCGAGGCGCCGGGTGTCGCCGATGCCGCCGTCGTCGGGATAGCGGATGAACGCTGGGGAGAGGTCGGCTGCGCCTTTGTGCAGGCGGCACAGCCAGGCGCACCCGACGAACAAGCGATCCGGAATCATTGCCAGGGCCGCCTCGCCCGCTTCAAACAGCCCGCCTATATCCGCTTTGTCGACGCCCTGCCCCGAACCGGTTCAGGAAAGGTGCGCAAGGACTTGCTGCGCAAACAATTCCAGAGTTCCTGAACACCGCTTCAGCCGGTCCAGCAGTTCAGGTGAAGAGCGCGACGATTCCAATTCCCGCGACTACCAGCAGGGTCGATAGGAGAAGGATGTAACGGAGATGCATGCCCGTCTGGCCGGAGCGGGCATCCTCTTCGTTGATTTCCACGTGATCGCCGACCCTGCGCGCAGTCATGGGCGTCTCCTTGGCCCCCGACGCTTGGCTATTATCCGCCGATTGTGCCGCTTGGGAAAGCGCTCGTTTCACGCGCGCGGTAAGGGAATAGCGGTTGGTCTATTCCCCGGATCGCGGGTGATCGCCACTTCCGCGCCCATTGACCGCGCCGTTGCTGCGCCTTCAATGCCTTCATGCGGACGCAGATAGCGATCATCGGCGCTGGGCCGGCGGGAATGATGCTGGGGCATTTACTGCGGCAGGCGGGGGTCGACTGCCTGGTGCTGGAGCGGCGGGACCGCAGCTATGTCGAGGGCCGCGTGCGCGCCGGTGTGATCGAGCAGACCGCGGTTGAGATCATGCAGCGGATCGGGCTGGCCGACCGCCTTCTTCGCGAGGGGCTGCCGCACGATGGGTTCTCCATTTCCTGGAACGGCGAGCTGATCCATATCGACGTCGCGGGGCTTACGGGGAAACGCATCACGGTCTATGGGCAGCAGGAGATCATGCGCGACCTGTTCGATGCTGCGCCGGCGCGCGGGCTCGATATCGTGTTCGGCGCAGAGGATGTGACGCTGCACGACATCGAGGGGGACAGGCCTTTCGTGACCTGGAGGTCGGGCGGGGAGACGCGGCGGATCGATTGCGAGTTCATCGCGGGATGCGATGGGTTTCATGGCGTGAGCCGAGCCAGCATTCCATCAGGGCGCCTCGTCGACTACGAGAAGATCTACCCCTTCGGCTGGCTTGGCGTGCTGGCCGATGTCCCGCCCTGCTCGCAGGAGGTGGTCTATGCCAGCCATGAACGCGGCTTTGCGCTAGCCAGCATGCGCTCGGCCACACGCAGCCGGTATTATGTGCAGGTCGGCGCCGAGGACAGGCTCGAGGATTGGCCTGACGATCGGTTCTGGAGCGAGCTTGCTATCCGGCTGGGCGAGACGATCGCGGCGGGCCTCGAGCGGGCGCCCGCGATCGAAACCGCCATGGCGCCTTTGCGATCCTATGTGTGCGAGCCTATGCGGTTTGGGCGGCTGTTGCTGGCAGGAGATGCCGCGCACATCGTGCCGCCGACGGGCGCCAAGGGACTGAACCTTGCCGCTTCGGATGCTCTGTTCCTGTCGGAGGCGCTGATCGGCTATTGCCGGAGCGGATCGATGGCCGGGGTGGACGGATATTCTGGCAGGGCCTTGTCGCGGGTGTGGAAGGCCGAGCGGTTTTCCTGGTGGTTCACGCATCTAACCCACCGATTTCCGACCGCCACGCCGATCGAACGCAAGCTGCAGATCGCCGAAATGGCCTATCTCTCCCGCTCCCGCGCGGCGCAGACGGCGCTGGCGGAGAACTATGCCGGACTGCCGCTCGATCTGTGACCTCTCGACCATCTGCGACGATATAGTTATATGAGACAACCAATTGGCCCGGATAGGGGAATTGGGCGCGGAAATGGGCTAGAAGGACAAGCGCCGCGGCTGCACGCGGGGCGCCGGAAAGGGAGAGACAACACCCCATGCCCATAGTCGTAACGGACATCAGCCGCGTCGATAAGAAGATTGCCGAGGATTTCGACGCGATCGGCGTGGCGACCGTGCATGAGGCGCAGGGCCGGAAGGGCCTGCTCGCTTCGCACATGCGCCCGGTCTATCGGCCGTCTCACGTCGCGGGGCCGGCCGTCACGTGCTCGGTGGCGCCCGGCGACAACTGGATGATCCATGTCGCTGTGGAGCAGTGCCGCCCCGGCGATGTGCTGGTCGTTGCACCGACCAGCCCGTGCGAGGACGGCTATTTCGGCGACCTTCTGGCCGGATCGCTGATGGCGCACGGGGTGCTCGGCCTGGTGATCGACGCTGGCGTGCGCGACGCGGCGGAGTTGACCAAAATGCAGTTCCCGGTCTGGTCCAGGGCGATCTTCGCCCAGGGGACGGTGAAAGAAACCGTAGGCGATGTGAATACGCCGATCGTCTGCGCCGGCCAGCTGGTGAACCCGGGCGACCTGATCGTCGCAGACGACGATGGCGTGGTCGTGGTGCGCAGAGGCGAAGCTTCCGATGTGCTGGCCAAGGCGCGCAAGCGCGAGGCGGACGAAGAGGAAAAGCGCGCCAAGCTCAATGCCGGCGTGCTCGGGCTCGATCTCTACAAGATGCGCGAGCGCTTGGCCGAGAAGGGCCTCAAATACGTGAAGAGCCAGGACTAGATGCTGACAGCGATCCCATGCACGGTGATGCGCGGCGGAACGTCGAAGGGGCTCTATTTTCTCGAGCGCGACCTTCCGGCGGATGCGAAGACGCGCGACGCCGTGCTGCTCGCCGCCATGGGCTCACCCGATGTGCGCCAAATCGACGGCATGGGCGGGGCGCACCCGCTGACTTCGAAAGTGGCTGTGGTTTCGAAGGTCACGAGAAATGACGCGGATGTCGATTACCTCTTCCTTCAGGTCGTGGTGGACAAGGCGGAGGTTTCCGACAGTCAGCCCTGCGGGAATCTGCTGGCCGGCGTCGGCCAGTTCGCGATCGAGAAGGGACTGGTGAAGGCCGGATCGCCGACGACGAATGTCCGCATCTACATGGTCAACACCAAGGCCATCGCCGTTGCGCGGATTGAAACGCCGGGCGGCGAAGTGAACTACGAGGAAGGCGATGCGCGGATCGACGGCGTGCCGGGAACGGCGGCGCCCGTGATGACCGACTTCCTGGATGTCGCAGGATCGAACTGTGGCGCTCTGCTGCCGACCGGAAACGCGACCGACACGTTCGAAGGCGTGAAGGTCACCTGCATCGACAATGGCATGCCGGTGGTGGCGATGCGCGCAGCTGACTTCGGCAAGACCGGCTATGAGAGCCCGCAGGAGCTGGAGGCCGACGCCGACCTGAAAAGGCGAGTCGAAGCGATCAGGCTGATCGCGGGAAAGGCGATGAATCTCGGCGACGTAGCCAAAAAGACCGTGCCGAAGATGAGCCTGATCGCGCCGCCGCGTGCAGGTGGTGCGGTTTGCACGCGGACCTTCATACCGCATCGCGTGCATGAGGCGATCGGCGTCCTTGGCGCGGTGAGCGTGGCAACGGCGTGCGTGTTGAAGGGGTCCGTGGCCGAAGGCGTTGCGAAGACCGGCGGGTTTTCAGGATCGGGCTCGGTGCAGCTCGAGGTTGAGCATCCGACGGGATTCTTCACGGTGGACATGGAGGTTGAGACCGGACGTGACGGATTGAAGGTGAAGCGCTCCGCCCTGCTCCGCACCGCGCGGAAGCTAATGGAAGGCCATGTCTTTGTGCCGGCGCGCATCTGGAGGGGCGCATGATCGCCCGCATCGCTCTGATCGGCTTCGGCGAAGTCGGCCGAATTCTCGGCGAAGACTTGTCGGCGAAGCACGTCGGGCTGTCGGCCTTCGACCTCAAGTTCGCGGACCAGACGAGCGGACCGAGCGAATCGGCGAAGCAGACCGGCGTCTGGGCAGCGCCAGCAGCGCAAGAGGCGATTGCTGGATGCGATCTGGTGATTTCCGCGGTGACGGCGGCGCAGACGCTGGCCGCGGCGCAGTCCGTCGTGGGCGGCCTGTCGAAGGGCGCGGTGTTCCTCGATCTCAATTCGGCCTCGCCTGGAATGAAGCGGCAAGCAGCGGATGCGATCGCCAGTTGCGGCGGGTGTTATGTGGAGGCCGCAGTGATGAGCCCGGTTGCGCCCAAGCGCATGGCCACGTCCATGCTGTTCGGCGGGCCGCATGCACAGGCGTTCCTGCCGCACTTGAAGGAGCTCGGTTTCGAAGGCGCGCGCTTCTTCTCGTCGGAGACTGGCAGGGCGTCGGCCGCCAAAATGTGTCGCTCGGTGATTGTGAAGGGAATGGAGGCACTGCTGTTGGAATCACTGCTGACGGCGCGTGCCTATGATGTCGAAGAGGTGGTGCTCGCCTCGCTCGAGGATCTTTTCCCGGGCCCGGAGTGGCGCCAGCTTGCGCGCTACATGATCAGCCGCACGCTGGAGCACGGGGAACGGCGCGCCGAGGAGATGCGGGAGGTCGTCCGCACGGTGAGCGAAGCCGGGCTTGAACCGCACATGTCGGCGGCGACAGCGGAGCGGCAGGACTGGGCGCCGCAGTTCGCGAGCGCGCTCGATGAGACCGAGCTGAACGGCATGCTCGATGCGATTCGCGACATGATGGACGTAAAGCGGAAAGGCGCGGCCGCATGATCATCGATTGTCACGGCCACTACACGACAGCGCCCGGGCCGCACCAGAAGTTCCGCGATGCGCAGCTGAAGCATTTTGCCGACCCGTTGGCGCCGCCGCCGAAGCCATCGCAGATCTCGGATGATGAGATCCGTGAGTCGGTCCAGGAGAACCAGCTCAAACTGATCAAGCAGCGCGGCGCGGATATGACGATCTTTTCGCCTCGCGCCTCGGCGATGGCGCACCATGAGGGTGACGAGAAGGTGAGCCAGGCATGGACGCGCGCCTGCAACGACCTGATCCACCGGGTGACGGTGCTTTATCCCGAAACCTTCATTGGCGTTTGCCAGTTGCCGCAGAGTCCGGGCGCGCCTATCGCCAATTCGATCGCCGAGCTGAAGCGCTGCGTTCTCGAGCTTGGCATGGTGGGGTGCAACCTCAACCCTGACCCCTCGGGCGGACACTGGACGTCGAAGCCACTGACCGACAAGTCGTGGTATCCATTCTACGAAGCGATGGTTGAGCTGGACGTGCCCGCGATGGTGCACGTCTCGGGCACGTGCAATGAGAACTTCCACGCGACCGGGGCGCACTACATCAACGCCGACACCACCGCCTTCATGCAGTTCTTGCAGGGCGATCTGTTCCGGGATTTCCCCAATCTCAAATTCATCATCCCACATGGCGGCGGCGCCGTGCCCTATCACTGGGGGCGCTACCGCGGGCTGGCGGACATGCTGAAGAAGCCGGCGCTGTCGGGCCATGTGATGAAGAACGTGTTCTTCGATACGTGCGTCTACCACCAGCCGGGGATCGATCTGCTGTTCCGCGTGATCGATATCGACAACATCCTGTTCGGCTCGGAGATGGTCGGCGCGGTGCGGGGCATAGATCCCGAGACCGGACAATATTTCGACGACACCAAGCGCTACGTCGACAAGCTGGCCATTCCGGCGGCCGAAAAGGCCAAGGTATTCGAGGGCAATGCGCGTCGCGTCTATCCGAGGCTGGACAAGGCGCTGAAGGCGAGAGGCCTCTGATGGCCTTTGAGAAGACCAAAGGCTGGATCGACTGGCATCCCAGTCCGTCGAAGCCGGTGTTCAAGCCGCCACCAGGAGCGGTGGATGCGCATTGCCATGTGTTCGGGCCGGGCGATGTGTTCCCTTATGCGCCAGAGCGGAAGTATACGCCGTGCGATGCTTCCAAGGATCAGCTCTGGGCGCTGCGCGACTTTCTCGGCTTCTCGCGCAATGTGATCGTACAGGCGACGTGCCATGGCGCGGACAACCGGGCGCTGGTCGATGCGCTCACGGGGTCCAAACGCAAAGCCAGGGGCGTGGCGACGGTCTATCGCTCCGTGACCGACACGGAGCTGAAGGTGCTGGATGCAGCAGGCGTGCGCGGCGTGCGGTTCAACTTTGTGAAACGTCTGGTCGATGTGCTGGACAAGGGCGAACTCGCCGAGATCGCGCAGCGCATCAAGCCGCTGGGCTGGCACGTGGTGATCTATTTCGAGGCGCAGGAACTGGCAGAGCACTACGACTTCTTCACTTCGCTGCCGACCGACGTTGTGGTCGACCATATGGGCCGGCCTGATGTGACCAAACCGGTTGACGGGCCGGAGTTCGGTCTGTTCCTGAACCTGATGCGCGAACACAAGAATTTTTGGTCCAAGGTGTCGTGCCCCGAACGCTTGTCGAAGACGGGTCCGGACACATACGAGGACGTGATTCCGTTCGCGAAGCGCGTGGTGGAGAGGTTTCCCGACCGCGTGCTGTGGGGAACTGATTGGCCCCATCCCAACATGACCACGCATGCGCCGGACGACGGCAAGCTGGTGGATTTCATCCCGAAGATCGCGACGACGGCCGAGCTGCAGCGCAAGCTTCTGGTCGACAACCCGATGCGGCTCTACTGGCCCGAAGAAACACAGCGGAGGCAAGCCTGATGGCGCTCGACAAACCCTATGCCGATGTGCCCGGCACGACCATTTTCGACGCTCAAATGGCGCGCATGGGCTATCACCTCAACCAGTTCTGCATGTCGCTGATGAAGGAGGAGAACCGCAAGCGGTTCCTTAGCAACCAGCGCGCCTATCTCGACGAATGGCCGATGAGCGAGGAGCAGAAGCTGGCGGTGCTGGCGCGCGACTACAACCGCATGATCGCGGCGGGCGGGAACATCTATTTCCTCTCCAAGATGTTTGCGACCGACGGCAAGAGCTTCCAGTTCGCTGCCGGATCGATGACCGGAATGACCCAGGAAGAATACGCGGAGATGATGCTCAAGGGCGGTCGCTCCATCGAGGGCAACCGCTACAAGGGAGAAAAGCCGAATGGCTAGGATTACCGCCGGCGCGACCATGTCGCATGTGCCGGTCGTCGGCCGCGCGATCGACACCGACCAGACGGGGACGGATTACTGGAAGCCCGCCTTCGCCGGCTTCGAGTTCTCGAAGAAGTGGATCAAGGACAACCTGCCGGACGTGATCTTCCTGGTCTACAACGACCATGCGACGGCGTTCGACATGAAGATCATCCCGACCTTCGGGATCGGATGCGCCGAGGAGTTCCCGCCGGCCGACGAAGGCTATGGCCCACGGCCGGTGCCGACAGTGAAAGGCGCGCCGGACCTTGCCTGGCACATAGCGCAATCCGTGATCCAGGACGATTTCGACCTCACCATCATCAACGAGATGAAGGTGGATCATGGCCTTACCGTGCCGCTGTCTCTGATGTTCGGGAAGCCGAAAGAATGGCCGTGCCGGGTGATCCCCTTTCCGGTCAATGTTGTGCTCTACCCGCCGCCCTCGGGCAGCCGCTGCTATGCGCTGGGCAAGGCGATCCGGCGCGCAGTCGAGAAGTTCGACGAGGATCTCAACGTCCACGTCTGGGGCACCGGCGGTATGAGCCACCAGCTTCAGGGGCCGCGAGCCGGCCTTATCAACCGCGAATGGGACAAGAGCTTTCTCGACCGGCTGACCAGCGATCCCGATGCGCTCGCCCGGATTCCACATATCGAATATGTGCGAGAGGCGGGGTCGGAAGGCATCGAGATGGTGATGTGGCTGATCATGCGCGGGGCGCTGGGCGACAAAGTCGAGGAGATCCACCGCCATTATCACGTGCCCGCGTCGAACACAGCGCTCGGGCATATCATCCTGGAGGCTCGCTGAGATGAAAGTCGTGCTCGCCGGCGCAGGGGCATTCGGTCTGAAGCACCTCGACGCCATCAAGGCGATCGGTGGGATCGAGGTGGCTTCGGTCGTCGGCCGCTTGATCGAGCCGACCAGGGAGGCGGCGACGAAATATGGCGTGAAGCACGCGACAACGGACCTGGGCGAAGCGCTCGCTCTACCCGGCGTCGATGCGGTGATCCTCGCGACCCCTACGCAGATGCACGCCGCCCAAGCGATCCAATGCATGAAGGCCGGCACGCATGTGCAGGTGGAGATCCCACTGGCCGACAGCTGGGCCGACTCACAAGCGGTGATGGACACGCAGAAGAAGACTGGCCTCGTCTGCATGGTTGGCCATACGCGGCGGTTCAATCCGTCGCACCAGTATGTGCACCGGAAGATCGTGGCGGGCGAAATCAACGTTCAGCAGATGGACGTGCAGACCTATTTCTTTCGCCGCAAGAACATGAACGCGCTGGGCCAGCCGCGCTCGTGGACCGACCATTTGCTCTGGCACCACGCGGCGCACACAGTGGACCTCTTCGCCTACCAAGCGCGCAGCCCGATCGTGATCGCCAATGCGGTCGAGGGGCCGCACCATCCTGAACTCGGCATCGCGATGGACATGTCGATCCAGCTCAAGGCGGCTAGCGGCGCGATCTGCACGCTCTCGCTGTCGTTCAACAATGAG
>Ga0210377_10002531_pt1 | contig 15958 bp, 18 predicted proteins | sample PLM4_65_b1redo_FD_155480 | JGI IMG/M metagenome (GOLD analysis project Ga0210377, IMG submission 155480) | Groundwater sediment microbial communities from an aquifer in East River, Colorado, USA - PLM4_65_b1 redo | ecosystem: Environmental > Terrestrial > Soil > Riparian zone | place: USA: East... | reverse complement strand
ACACGACTGCTCTCGGTGACTTCAATCACTTGCAGCTTGTCCAGCCCGCCGATAGGCTCGGCCAGCACAGACAAAACCGAACCGCCGATCATCGCCGCAACGACAGTCGCGGCCAGCGCCGCGAACAGGCTGTTGGTGACGCGCGCGCGTAGCTCTAGCAAGTGCGGCAGCAGCGAGGCGGGGCTTTCAAATATCGCGCCCAGATCGGCTCCGCTTTCGACGGGCGCGCGCAGGCTGCGCTGGTTGCGTAGCAGCGTAATCAACGAGATGGCGACGCTGACGAGCAAAGCGGAAAGCAATACCCCGAATTCCGGGCTAATCGGCAGGCGTGGCAGCGCGTTGAGCAGGTCAAGCATTCGGGGCGCTCTCGTCGGGGGAGGGCGGGGTGTCCGCCAGCGGGTCTTCGTCAATCGGATTGACGCCCAGCCCCCAGGGATCGTTGGTAGGGTCAATGGTGGGCACGGGAACGCTGTTATCAGTCGGCATGGCGCCGGGGCCAGTCCGGGTGGCGCGGTTGATGTCGGCCTGCGTCCGGCGGAGGTCGTCTTCCAATTCGGCCATTCGAACGAGGGTATTGGGCAGGTCGCGCAGCGCGCCCGTGATCTGATTGAATTCCCTATACCACTCCGAGCGCATAGCGCGTCGCAACCAGCGCCCAGCAGTCAAGCCTAGTTCGCGCGTGCGCTGCGGCCCGATCACGACGAACCCGACGAGGGCGATGATGATGAGTTCGGGCAGGCCAATCCCGCACAGGGTGTCCACAGAAACACAGCTTTCTACAGAATTAACTGGCGATTATTGGGTTGTGGGCGGCAATCCGGCTCTTGACTGATGGACCTCAGCGATGCGCTCGGCATGGCTGGCGGCAAAAGCGCCTAACACGCCATTGATAAACCTCGGCGCGCTATCGGTGCTGTAAATCTTAGCCAGTTCCACCGCTTCGTTGATGGCGACCTTGATCGGCGTGTCGGGGCTGGTTGTCAGTTCGAGAATTGCCATGCGCAGAATGTTGCGATCAACCACCGCAAGTTGATCGACTGGCCACTCCGGCGCGTGTTCGTGGATCATGACATCCAGATCAGCGCGGCCTGCCGCGACTCCATCCACCAGAACCCTGAAAAACGCCTCCGACTCAGGTTCCAGCGTGTTCTCGTCAACGTAGCGGGCGGCCACGTCAGCGGCGGAATGTGTGGCGCAGTCGATTTCGTACAGGGCTTGCAGGGCCAGCGCGCGTAGCCTACGGCGAAGCTGCAATGGGTCACACTCTCAGGTCTATGATTTTCGAGGAGCTTCAGCGAGGGGGAAATCCACGTCTTCCACATGCGCGTTCACAGCAATCACTTCCATGCCCACCAATTCCTGGATCGCGCGCGTGACTGCCTGTTGGACTTCCTCGCTGGTTTCGCGCATCGACGCGCCGGGCTTGACGACCAGATAAATGTCAACGGTGACTTTGTTATCGCCGAGCTTCAAGGCGACGCCTGATCCCATCGGGTTGCCACGTAACAGCCGGATCACGTCCACGGGGATAACGCCAGTGCGCGACACGCCTTCGACCTGCATGGCCGCATGCCTGGCGATAGTGATCAGCACGCTGGGCGCGATAGTGATTGTGTCTTGTGATTCCATATGCGATCTTCCGCCCTTCTACCCCATCACCATCCCGCCATCAACGGATAATACGTGTCCCGTGATGTATGCTGCTTCATCCGACGCGAGGAAGCATACAGCATAGGCTACGTCTTCTACTGTTCCCCATCGCTTGAGCGGGATCGCGTTAAGCGACGCGGTCTTGATGTCTTCCGGCACGATCTCGGTCATGTCGGTTGGGATAAAGCCCGGCGCGACGGCATTGACGGTGATATTACGAGCCGCCACCTCGCGGCCCAACGCTTTGGTAAAGCCAATCAACCCGGCTTTGCTGGCGCTATAGTTGGTCTGGCCGCCGTTTCCGCTGATCCCGGACACCGAAGCCATGTTGATAATTCGCCCGGCGCGCTTGCGCATCATGTGCTTAACAGCGTGTTTGGAGCAGTTGTAGGCGCTCTTGAGATTGGCGCGGATGACCACGTCCCAATCATCTTCGGGCATCATCATGATGACCATGTCGCGGGTCGTGCCCGCGTTGTTGACCAGAATATGCAGGTCGCCCAGCGTCTCAATAGTGTCTTTGATCAGCTTCTCCGCCTGCCCGAAATCGCCCACGTCGGCCTGAAACGCCTTCGCCTTGCCGCCCGCCGCTTCGATGGCCTTGACGACTTCATCGGCGGCGCCGGAATTCGTGTTGTAATTCACCGCGACGGTCGCCCCGCGCCTCGCCATTTCGAGCGCAACGGCCCGCCCAATGCCGCGCGAACCCCCGGTGACGAGGGCTACTTTGTCGTCCAGACGGCTCATATGATGTTCCTCTCGATGGGTGTCACTGACAGGGGCGATTGTACCACACCGATTCCGTCCCGGCTATCGGAGCGCCGCGATTCCCTCTGGCGCGTCCACCACGTAGCCTGCCGCGTCGCGGTCAATGCGTTTGAGCAGCCCGATCAACACATTCTTGCTGCCCAATTCCACAAACGTATTTACGCCCTGCGCCAGCATCGCCCGAACGCTGTCCGTCCACAGCACCGACGAAGTCAACTGCGCGCTTAATTCGGCGCGAATTTCATCAACCGTCGTGAGCGTTTTTGCCTGCGTGTTGCCGATTACCGGGACTAAAGGCTGATGAAAGGTGGTCGCTTCCAGCGCGGCGCGAAACTCGTCCGCCACTTGCGCCATTAATGGGGTGTGGGGCGCGATGCTCACCTGAAGCCGGATGGCGCGTTTGGCCCCCGCCGCCGTTGCCCTGTCAATCGCCACCGCCAGCGTTTTGTCGTCGCCAGCAATCACCAGTTGGCCGGGGCAGTTGTCGTTGGCGACCACGACCACGCCGCCGGTTTCCCGCGAGGCTTCCTCGCACACTTTTTGCGCCACCTCAAAGTCCAGTCCCAGCAAGGCAGCCATCCCACCGGGGCTGCGGGTCCCGGCGTCGCGCATCAATTCGCCACGCCGCCGCACCAGCTTAAGCCCTTCCGGGAAGCTCAACGCGCCCGCCGCCGTCAGGGCCGTGAACTCGCCGAGGCTGTGCCCGGCGGCGCACGCGGGCCGGAAGGGATGATCGTCTCCCCACACAAACAGCAGCGTCCTGAGCGCAGCCACGCCGCACACGTACAGCGCGGGTTGGGCGTTGACCGTTTCAGTCAGGGTTTCTTCCGGCCCTTCAAAGCACAACTCTGACAGGGCGAAACCCAACAGGTCGTCGGCTTCTTCAAAGGTCTGCCTTGCAACGGGGAATTCAGCCGCTAGAGCCGCGCCCATGCCGACGGTTTGCGACCCCTGACCCGGAAAGATAAATGCTGTCTTGCTTTGATCGAGCATCTTTCCCCCTTACGCTTTAAGCCGTTGGCGGGCTAAATGAAAAGACCGCGCTCCCCACTGGAAACACGGCCTTGCCATGCCTGAAGGCTTTGCTGAATGCCGCTAATCAGGCGGCAATTTCGATGATCTCTCGACCACCATAGTAGCCGCAATGCGGACACATCACATGCGAACGCTTCTTCTCGCCGCAGTTGTCGCACGCGATCAGCGCGACGGGATGCAGCGTGTCGTGTTGACGGCGGCGGCCACGTTTGCCTTTGGAATGCTTGCGCTTTGGTAGCGGGCCCATAACGGTTCATACTCCTCATCCTAGATAACGCTTCCCGGCCAGCGCCGGGCGCAACCCAAGATTATAACGGGCCTGTGGGGAGTGTCAAGGTTTTCTCGCCGCACGCAAAGCCCAAATCCCCGCCAATCAATCGCGTCGGGCGGAGATTCTTTCAATCGGCATTGGCTCGCTGGTGTCCATCGTCGAGGGCATCTCAATCTCGGTCGCCACGGGTTTGGAGGGCGTCGCTGGCTTGCGCGTTGAAGTCTCGGCCTGAACGTGCGAGATGCCATTGCGAACGACCATCAATGTCCGGTTGAGCGCGTCTTCCAGATCGGATAGCACATCCATGACGTACTGATCCGCGTCGCGCCGAATGCCATCGGCTTCCTGACGGCTCTGCTCGATGATGCTGGTCGCGCGGGCCTGCGCCGCCTGCGTGATTGAATCGCGTTGGATCAGTGTCTCGCTCTTTTCGCGGGCCAGCTCGCGGATGCGCGCCGCTTCTTCGTTGGCCTGCGCCATGATGCGGTCGCGTTCACGCAGGATGCGCTTCGCTTTCTCGATCTCTTCGGGGATCGAGATACGCATCTGATCAATCAGTTCAAGCGCGCGCTGCTCGTCGACCAGCGTCTGCTGCGAAAACGGGACGTGCTTCCCGGTGTTGAGCAGTTCTTCCAACCGATCCACCAGATGTTGAATATCCAATGCAAGCCTCCTCAAGTTGCCTTTGTGATCTTGCCCCCGGCGTGGAGGTCAGTCACGCAATGATACCATATCTACAGAATCACGCGCATCATCGCCCAAATTTCGAAAATGCGCAACCAGCGCCTCGTTGACGTGAGGCGGAACCATGCTGCTGACATCGCCTCCCAGCGATGCGATCTCGCGCACCGTGCTGCTAGAAAGGTGCATATGCTGCTCGCTGGTGATCAAGCATATCACTTCAATATCGGGCGCGAGGCGGTGGTTCGCCAGCGCCATACGGAATTCTAGCTCAAAATCGGAAAACACGCGCAACCCTCGCACAATTGCCTGCGCCCCAACCTGATGGGCGAAGTCAACGGTCAGGCCGCTGTATTTACCGACATGAATGCCGGGAACTCCTACGAGCGCTTTTTCCACCATGTCGAGACGCTCGTTTACCGAGAAAAGCAGCCGCTTCATTGGGCGGTCATAGACCCCAATATGCACTTCGTCAAACATTTTAGCCGCCCGGACTGCGATGTCGATATGTCCCATGTGCACCGGGTCAAAGGTCGCTGGAAAGATGGCTTTTACCATCGAAGTTGTGTCTCCATTCTGGCTGCTGGTTCGTTGCTCCCTGACTTTACGCTTGGAACTTTGAACTCGAAACTAACTTACATCCCCTGCCGCCCCGACGCGCGCCACGCGGTCGGCCAACGCTTGATGCTCGTCAAGCTGCAATTCGGGGTCGCGGTCGTGCACAGCGCGGGCTTCGCGCTGGACGAGATCGACCAGCTTCGAATCCATCAACCGGCTGAAGTCCAGCCTGCCGAACCCGCTTTGCGCCACGCCCAGCAAGTCGCCCGCCCCGCGCTGCTGCCAGTCGATCTCCGCCAACGCGAACCCGTCAGCGTTTTCCTCGACGGCTCTGAGCCGATCGTCTCCGTCCAGAGAATGTTGATCGGCCATCAACAGACAGTAGCTTTGCTCGGCCCCCCGCCCGACGCGCCCGCGAAGCTGGTGCAGTTGCGCCAACCCGAAACGATTGGCGTTTTCGACCATCATCACGGAGGCATTAGGAACGTCGATCCCTACCTCGATGACTGATGTGCTGACAAGAATGTGCGTGTCTCCCCGGTAAAATGACTCCATGACCGAATCTTTTTCGTCCGGGCGCATGCGGCCATGCAGCAGCCCGACCGCCAGATCAGGAAAAATTGTTTCCTGCAAACGCTTGTGTTCGGCGACGGCGGCGCGAGCTTCCAATTTGTCGCTCTCTTCGACCAGCGGATAAATGACATACGCCTGACGCCCCTGCTGAATCTGCGACCGGACGAACGCATAGGCGCGCTCGCGCTCTTTCGGCTGCAACACCCGCGTCTGAATGCTGACCCGACCCGGCGGCATTTCGTCAATCACCGTCAGATCGAGATCGGCGTGAACGGTCAGCGCCAGCGTGCGCGGGATAGGCGTGGCGGTCATCACCAGCAAATGCGGGTTGCCGCCATCGGCTTTGTCGCGCAACGCCCCGCGCTGGATCACCCCAAACCGATGCTGCTCGTCGATCACCGCCAGCCCCAGTCGGGCAAACCTGACATCGGGCTGGATAAGGGCGTGCGTTCCGATCACGGCGTGCAGGCTGCCATCGGCTAACCCGGCGTAAATGGTGGCGCGATCCCCGGCGTTCGTGGCGCCCGTCAACAGCGCGATTTGGATGCCTTCGCCGCCCGGACCCGCCAGTAGCAATTGCGAAACGTTCTGGAAATGTTGTTCCGCCAGAATGCTGGTCGGGGCCATCAGCGCCGCCTGCGCGCCGTTAGCGATTGCCATCGCCATTGCGATTGTCGCTACCACTGTCTTGCCGCTGCCCACATCGCCTTGAAGCAGGCGATTCATTGGGATATTGCCTGACATATCGTGGCGGATGTCAGCGATGGCCCGTTCCTGCGCATCGGTGAGAGGGTAGGGCAGCGCGGCCCGGAACGCCGCCGTCCAATCGTCGTCCACCGCCAGCGCGAATCCCGGTCGGCTTTGCCACGCATAGCGTTGGCGCAGCATGGCGACATGCAACACAAACAACTCATCAAAGGCCAACCGATGCTGCGCGGCGTTCAGGTCTTCGGGGCTGTCCGGGAAATGCGTCTGCGAAACCGCGTCGCCGTAATCCATTAGGTCAGCGTCTTCGCGCATCGGCAGCGGCAGGTAATCAGGCAGGCCGGTAGCGTATTGATCTATCACCGCTTTGGCAATCTTGCGGACAAATTTGCCGCTTAAGCCCTTGGTCAAATGGTATACGGGCACAATCCGCCCAGCTTGCAGCCATTCGCTTTCCAACGGCTCTAGCTCCGGGGCGTTCATCACCAGACGGCCCAGATATTGCTCTATCTTGCCGCTGGCGACAACCGCCTCGCCGTCTTTGAGCTTTTCTTCGATCCAGGGCTGGTTGAACCAGTTGAGCTTGAGCGCGCCGCTGTCGTCTTGCAGGATGGCATCGATCCGCAACGTGCCCTGCTTGGTTCGTATTTTGTTGATGTTCGTGAGCGTCCCGATCACCGTGATCTCTTCGCCCAGTTCCAGCTTGCGGATCATCTTCATCCGGCTGTAGTCGTCGTAGCGATGCGGGAAGAAGTGAAGCAGATCGCTGACGGTTCGCACGTTCAGCCGTTCAAAAAGTTCGTCGCGCTTTTCCCCGACATTGGGCAGCGCGGACACCGGTTTTTGCATATCGGCTATCAAGTCCGGCGTCGCCACTGGCGGCTCTTTCCACGCATAGCCGCGTCGTTCTCGTGTTGTTTGCGGAGAGACCACGACGGTGGCGGCAGCCTCGTCTGGGCTAACTGTCTCAAACTCATCCGGATCTGTCTCAGGCGCGGCAATAGCGAGATCGCCCGCCGACTCGACGGGTGGCGCGCTTGCCTCTGCCACAGCGCCTGACGGCGCAGGTTTGGCAGGGCGCCCAGCCGAGTGAGACGATTGCTCATCGGCGGACGATGACGCCAGGCCAATGATGGCCTCAATCGTGGCCGGGCGTTCGGCTTCCGGCAGGGCGTCGTAATCGCGCAGCCGGACGGCGATGTCGTCAACCAGCGCGTGGCGCTCATCCGACCCCGCCTGCGAGTGCGCCTCGCGCGCCCAGTGGTAAGCGAAGCGCCCCAGCCCGCCGATCACGGCGCGGTTCTGATATTCCTTTTGCTGCTCAAGCCGCAGTATTTTGATAAGGGTTTGTAGCGAAGAAGCCATAGGTTCCTGACTTACGTTGCAAGCAGAGCGGCGATGCCCAGTGTTTTCGGGCCGGTATGAATGCCAATCGTCGGAGTAATGTTCACAATCAAAGTCTGTTCCGGCAATGTGGCGGCGCTTTTGATGCTATCCAGCAATGCGCCTGCCTCGTCTTCAATATTGGTGTGCAACACGGCCAGCGCGGAAAGCGGGGCGGCGCGCGCCGTCAATTGCGTTAACGCGGCGGTGGCTCGTGACCACGTGCGGATGCGTTCTTTCGTCTTTACGGTTCCGGCTTGAATTTCCAAAATTGGCTTGATGTTAAGCGCAGCGCTTAACCCCGCTCGCACAAAATCCACGCGCCCGCTTCGCGCCAGATAACTGAGCGTGTCGAGCAGCGCGTACAGCCTCACGCGGCGCAAGGCATCTTGAGCGGAGTGTAACACACCTTCGAGGTTGGCGCTGTTTTTCGCCGCCTCGGCGGCGGAAAGCGCGGCCCAGCCCAGACCCATGCTGATCTGTCCGGAGTCGATTACGGTCACGCGATTCGGATCGACCTGAGCCGCCGCCACTGACGCCGCGCTAAAAACGCCGCTAAACTGGCTGGCGATATGGATCGAAACGATATGGCTGGCTTTTTCCAGCAGGCGATCATATAGGCTCGCGAACTCGCCGGGGGAGGGCGAAGCCGTTTTTGGCGTTTCGCCGTTGCCGGCAAACTTTTGATACACTTGCGCGCGGGTGATGTCGATTCCGTCCTTGAGGCTTTCCCCGCCAATATTGATATAGGCGGCCACGACATGCACCCGGTAGCGCTCGGCCATGTCTTCAGGCAGGTCGCAGGTGCTATCGGTGACTACGGCAATCATCACGGGTCCTTTCGGGCGTGGAAGCGAGGTGTGGATGTTTGCCCCATAAAGGATGGAGCGCGTTGGCGGCGGCGGGGCTGTTAGTCAAATGGTTCCAGCTCATCGCCATCCGCGCCTTCCAGAACCGCCATCCCCATAGCGTCAGGCCCGAGCAAGCTGGCGACCAACGATTCATAGAGCGTGATCGGGTAATGAATGCGGGATAGCGCCAACGCCAACCTGTCTTGCAGCATTCGCGTCCGCTCAGTCACGCGCAGGCTGCTCTGAAGAATCCCTGCCCGTTCCAGGTGGGTGAATTCGGACACAAATTCCACCATTTTGTCAATCGCCTGCGAATGCGTTCGCACTTTTTCCATCACTATCAGCTTGCCATCTTCAATGGTCAGCATCGGCTTGATGTTCAACATTCGTCCCAGGATGGCCTGCGTCTCGCCGATCAGCCCGGCCTGTTGGATATAGTCGAGCGAATCGACATAGTAGATGCTGTAGATGCGCGGGATGACGCTCCGCGACACACGAATGGAGTCTTCCAATGTCGCGCCGTTGGCTGCGACTTTGGCGACTTCTTCAACCAGATACCCAAGCCCCAGCGATGTGGTCTGCGAGTCGATGACCGATATGTCGCATCGCCCCAAAAGCCCCGCTCGCGCGGCCTGAGCGTGGATGAACGCGCTGGTCAATCCCTGCGAATGCAGCAGGACGCAAATCTGGTCAGTCGTTTTGCTGAGAGCCTGAAAGACGGTCTCAAACGCTTCTTGCGTGGGCGGCGCGACAGTGAAACGATCATCGTCGTGCCGCAGCCGGTGAAAGACCTCTTCGGCGTCAATATCGACGCCATCGCGCAGGGTTTGCGACCCAAATCGAAGCTCAACCGGAACCACCGTCAGGTCGTAGTCTTCCACAATACCGGGGTCTTCGAAGCGCGCGGTGCTATCAGTGACAATCCGAACGTTGCTTGCCAAGCCGTCTTCTCCCGCCTATGCCAATCAACCACCGCCGAATGCGCCAGAGGCGTTTTGCGGCTTTGCGGCAGAGACCAAAGCAGACGCCGCTTTGCCCCGTATGCGGCTATTCTGCGCTGATAATATAGAAATAGTGCGCTTGCGCGCCTTCTTGAAGCTCAATCTCATGTCGGGGATATGTTTCTGACACTTTGCTAACGAGCGCGGCAGCCTGAGTTGGCGTGACCTCCGCGCCGTAATAAAAAGTTATTAACTCTAAATCTCCTGCTCCCATTTCAGCCAGCAGGTCAAGCGTCACCTGCTCTATCGAGTCCCCGACGATCCGCAGGTTGTCGTTGTGGAGTCCGATAATCTGGCCTTCTTTCACTTCTACGCCATCCAGCGAAACATTTCGCGTCGCCGTCGTGATCTCGCCCGTTTCCACCAGTTGGCTGGCCCGTTGCATCGCTTCTGCTACGTCGTCTAGCTTGCCATATGGGTCAAGCGCCAGCAGCGCGGCGATCCCCTGCGGGATGGTGGTCGTCGGGATAACCCGCGCCGTCTTTCCGTTGGCAAATGCAATCGCTTGCTCGGCGGATAACATGATGTTCTTGTTGTTGGGCAACACAATCACTTTGTCGGTCGGCAGGCTGTTGATCGCGGCGACAATCTCTTCGGTGCTGGGATTCATGGTCTGCCCTCCGGCTATGACTCGACCAGCGCCGATGCTGTAGAAAATCCGGGTCAACCCATCGCCCGGCGCGACGGTGACTGCGGCAATCGTCCCGGCAACGATTTCGGGCGGTTTGATCTCCGCTTTCTCGCTCATTTGCGGGCCGCCGCCCTCGACGAACTGCTCGTATTGCAGCCGCATGTTTTCTACAACGACATCGGTGATATGCCCCAACTGGGCGGCGTAGCCCAGCGGGACGCCGGGGTTCTTGACATGAACATGCACTTTGATCAGCCGAGAGTCTCCTGCCACCAGCGCGGAGTCGCCCATGCCTTCTATTTCTTGGGTCACGCGGTCAATGTCGAGGTTCTCGCCAACCATCAAAAACTGGATGTCATACGGATATTCCAGCCCGCTCAGGTCAATGTCGCCCCCCGGCGAACCTTCATCCAGCGTCATCGGCGCTAATTCAATCTCAGTGGCCTGCCCGTTCAAATGGCGGAGCATCCCCTCGAAGATAGCCGCCAATCCCATCCCTCCCGAATCGACGACGCCGGCTTTTTTCAGGATGTATTCGCCGTCTTTTACCAGCAGATCCGGCGTCCGGTCTACCGAGCGATACATCTCGGCGACCACCTCGGTTAGCATAACTCGCATATCGCGTGTTTGCGCCAATGTCGTTTCGGCGGCGGTTGCCGCGTCGCGCGCCACAGTTAGAATAGTCCCCTCGACCGGTTTCATGCCACGCACATTGTCCGCCGTCTGCGACGCAGTTCGCAAGCAACGCGCCAGGTCTTCGGCCCCGAATGTCTGGCGGTCTTTCATGCCCATTGAAAAGCCCAGCATCAATTGCGAGAGAATGACCCCCGAATTGCCACGCGCGCCCATCAGCGCGCCGTTGTAAACTTTTTCCGCGATTAGGTCAGCGCGGTTGTCTTCAAGCAGGGCGATTTCTTTCCAGGCATTGCGGATGGTCAGAAGCATGTTAGTCCCGGTGTCGCCATCTGGCACAGGGAAAACGTTGAGCGCGTTGACTTTCTGGTAGTTCTGTTCCAGCCATCCCATCCCGGCTTTGACCATCGCTTTGAGCGTCTGGCCGTCGCCACTGATGATCTCCGCCATTGGGGACGCTTTAGCCTGCGAATTCTTCGCTTTCGCCATGATCTCCCTCTTGCTTCGCCGTTCGGCCCGGCTAACCCGGTTCTTCGACACGCAGGCCCTGCACATGCACGTTGACCTGCCGCACCGGAAGGCCCAGCGCCTTTTCAACGTTGAACCGCGCCGCATTGATAACACTCGCGGCGACTGTCGAGATGCGCGTTCCGTGCTGGATAATAATATAAGCGTCAATGATGAGTTTGCCGCGCTCGTAGCGAACGTTGATCCCGCGATGCGGGTCTCGCGTCAAAGTGGCCGTAAGCTCGTTGAGCGGATCGCGCGCGGCCATCCCCACGACCCCGTAACATGTAAGCAGGGCGTGGCTGGCGATGGTCGCCACTGCTTTGGGAGAGACATGAATGCTGCCTGTCGCGCTATCGGATGACTTTTTCATGCTCGCTTAGTCCTTGTAAAATCTTGTGCGGTGAGGTATTCTTAGCCCGTTTCAATCTGCCAGTGATAAAAAGGTAATGGTCTATGGTTTGCGAACGATGTGGCAAGAAACCCATGACCGGGAACAAAGTCAGTTTTTCCCAACGACATTCCAAGCGCCAGTTCAAGCCTAACATTCAGAAGACAAAGATTCTGACGAACGGCCAATTGGTGTCCATAAAGCTTTGCACGAAATGTCTTAAGACGTTGAGCAAAGATGTCGTTTAGCGGGTCGCGCCGGGTTTCCCTAAAAGGGGCCGCAAGGCCCTTTTTGCGTTCTATGGCAGGCTCGCGGCTTGGCGTATCGCGTCAATCGCCGCGCTGATCCCGCCGGGCGCTTTGAATATCGCGTTGCCAGCGACCAGAACATTCGCTCCGGCTTGGGCAGCTTTCCCGGCGGTGTCCGGCCCGATCCCCCCGTCCACCGACAGTTCGATATTTGATCGCGCTTTGTCCAACCATTGGCGCGCCTGTCCAACACGCGGCAGTGATTCCGCCATGAACGCCTGCCCTCCAAACCCCGGTTCGACAGTCATCACCAGCCAGATGTCCGCGTCACGACCGGCCTCTATGAGCGCGTCTATAGGCGTTCCCGGTTTGATGGCAACGCCCGCCTTTAAGCCAAGCTGATGAATACGCTCAAGCGTTTTTTGGATGGCAGGGCAGGCTTCCAGATGAACCGTCAGCGCGGCGGCCCCGGCCTCAGCGAACGCCTTAAGATAACGGTCTGGTTCGCTGATCATGAGATGCACATCCAACGGCAGACGAGTGGCCCTTCGCACAGCTTCAACGACCACCGGCCCGATGCTGATGTTGGGCACAAAGTGTCCATCCATCACGTCAATGTGAATCTGATCGACCCCGGCTTTTTCGGCGGCGGCAATCTGTTCGCCCAGCCGCGTGAAGTCGGCGGCAAGTATGGACGGCGCGATTTTTGGGCTTGCCCTCATCATGCCGGAAGTGTAACATGCCCCCATACCGTATGCAATAGACGCACAGCCTGATTGGCTCGAATGAAGCGAGACACGGACGATGAATGATTCTTTGCCAGCGGTGATTATCTACACTGACGGCGGCGCCGATCCTAACCCCGGCCCCGGCGGCTGGGCGGCGATACTCATCCACGAGTCCACGGGGACGGTCAAGGAGCTGTCTGGCGGCGAACCGGAAACGACCAACAATCGCATGGAATTGACCGCAGCCCTTCAAGCCCTTGAAGCGCTGACTGTCGCATCCAGCGTCACGTTCTACACGGACTCTGAATATTTACGGCGTGGCATCACCGAATGGCTGCCGGGGTGGGTCGCCAATGGCTGGCAGCGCAAAGGTGGCGCGATTCAGAATGTCGATCTCTGGCAGCGGCTATCAGCGGCTGTCGCTTCACATTCAATCCACTGGGAATGGGTCAAAGGCCATGCTGGCAATCGCTACAATGAGCGCGCCGACACGCTCGCCACTGTCGAGATTCGCCGCCATTACGCCTCGACGGAGTTGCCGCCCGTGGACGCCGAAATCTACCTGCGCGTCTCGTGTATTGGCTCGAATGGTGGTTGGGCGGCTTTGATCCGCCGCGCGGACGCTGAACAGATTATTTCCGGCAGGGCGCGCGGCGCAACTTCCAACCAATTGGATATTCGTGTAGCGATTGAAGCGTTGCGCCGTCTGCCCGACGGCGTGAGCGTTAGAGCCTGGTCGGCATCGGATTATCTGCGCAACGGGGCTACGCAATGGCTGGAAGGCTGGCAGCGTCAGGGATGGAAAACGAAGTCCGGCGACCCGGTCAAGAACCAGCAAGCATGGAAAGAATTGGCGGCGCTGTTATCGACGCGGGCAGTTGAATGGCCCCCAGCTAAGAATCAAATCATCGCCGAGTTCGCCCGCCTTGACGAACTCGCCCGCGTTGAGGCCGACCGCGCTGCTCGGGGTTAGCGCGGTGCTCGTTCAAAACTGCCGTCTTTAATTGTCCGCACCCGGCGTTGATGTCGATTCCACGCCGGATACGCACGGTCGCCGGGATGCCATGCGACTCAACTATTTCAATAAAGCGCTGAACCTGCGCTGAGTCCGAAGGCTGGCCGCCATACGCTCCGGTCGGATTCAGCGGGATCACGTTGACGTGACAGGGCAGCCCGCGCAGTAGCTTCCCTAACCGATTGGCCTGCTCTGCGGTGTCGTTCTTCCCGGCGATCAGCGCCCATTCAAACGTGACGCGCCTGCCGGATTTGTCAATGTATTCCCGCACGGCGTCCAACAAATCGGCCAGTGGATAGCGGCGGTTGACCGGCAGCAAGGCGGATCGCTCCCTGTCGCTGGCGGCGTGCAGCGAGATCGCCAGCCGCGCCTGCAAGTCTTCATTGGCGAACCGCCGGATGGCCGGGACAAGCCCGACGGTGCTAATGGTGATATGCCGCTGCCCGATGCCCATACCGTCGGGGTCGATCAGCCGCCGAATCGCCGCGACGCTCGCATCGTAGTTATGGAACGGCTCGCCCATTCCCATCAATACCACATTGCTCAGGCGCTCGCCTTCGGTGTGCAGCAACCGGGCAATGAACACTGCCTGCTCAACGATCTCGCCTACCGAAAGCTGCCGCGCGAATCCCATTTGCCCGGTCGCGCAGAACACGCAGCCCATCGCGCAGCCCGCCTGCGTGGAAATGCAAGCCGTTCGGCGCATCCCGGAATATTCCATTAGCACGGTTTCGATAAGCTGTCCGTCTGGCAGTTTGAGCAAGAACTTGCGCGTTTCCCCGTCAGACGAACGCAACTCCTGAGCCACTTCCGCCCCACCCAGCCGGGTTTCAGAGGCCAGCCTGTGACGCAATGAGGCCGGAAGCGTCGTCATGTCATCAAAGGATGATGCCTTGTGCGCATACAACCATTCCCACAATTGATCAGCCCGGTAGCGCAACTCGCCCCCGGCGGTGATCATTTCGGTGAGAGCTATCCGCGACAGGTCGTACAGATTCACACGAGGAACAGAATCAGAGGGCATGGAGCGCGTCCGCTATTTGGCCGATGTCTTCAAAGATCAGATCGGGCGTTATCCCGCTAGTCGCAATATCTTCTTTGTGTGACACGCCTGACAACACCAGCAGCGTGCCAAGACCCAACGGCTGCGCGCCCGCGATGTCCGTCTCCAAACGATCCCCCAGCATGGCGGTCGTCGCAGCATGTGCGTCAAAATGTTTCAGCGCCACCCGGAACATAGGCGGTTCAGGCTTGCCCATGATTATTGGGCTTTGATCGGTTGCTATTTTGATCGCTGCCACGATACTCCCTGCGCCCGGAATCAAGCCTTCGGGCGTGGGGAAGGTGGAGTCAGTGTTGGTAGCGATGAACGGCGCGCCTGCCCGGATCAACTGCGTGGCGACCTTCAGCTTGTCGTAGGTGAACTGGCGGTCGATGCCAACGATGACTGCCGCCACTTGGCTGGGCCTGTCGCCGCCGTCGCTGACGTTGAAACCCGCTTCGGTCAAGGCTTGTTTTAGCCCGGATTGGCCGATGACGTATAATGCGCTTCCCGCCGGATGCTTCTCTATTAAATATGCAGCGGTCACAGTCGCGCTGGTGATAATATTCCCGCGCTCTGCCTGAATCCCGAATCCGCGCAGTTTAGCAACGTAGTCTTCAATGGTTGGGGCGGCGTTATTCGACAATAGCGCCCACTGGATTCCACGCTCGCGCAATGCGTCAAAAAACGCGTCCAGTCGGGCCATCGGTTTCTCGTCCTGCCACAACACCCCATCGCCATCAATCAGAAGTGTCTTAATCGTTGAGAGCTCCATGACAAATAGTATACCCATTTGCGGACGGTCATCCATTGTTGGCCCAGCCCCGAATTCGCTATACTGGACAGGTATTGTCCAGATGTCTGCCTCCCCAAACCTGTAGGTGAGGCCATGCGTATCAATCAAAGGGCGTCTTTCAGCGCTTTTTTGTTCAGGTCATTTGAACAGGAGTTGCCAAAACAATGGATGTCATCGGATTGTGGGGCATATTCACTACCGGACTGTTGACAGGCGGCTTGTCCTGCCTGGCTGTGCAAGGAGGCCTGCTGGCGACAGCTATCGCCCGCCCAGTTGAAGCTACGCAAGGCCGGGCGCAGCGTCGGCATAAAGGCCGACAAGCATCTGCGCCTGTGGGTATTCAATTATCCAAAGACCCCCGACCCGTGATTTATTTTTTGGGGGCGAAATGGGTCGCCTACACCTTGCTTGGGGCGTTGTTAGGCGCGGTTGGTTCGGCCCTCAAATTATCGCCTGAAGTGCAGGCGGCAATGTTGATAGATCGGAAGAGC
>Ga0210377_10002530_pt1 | contig 15958 bp, 13 predicted proteins | sample PLM4_65_b1redo_FD_155480 | JGI IMG/M metagenome (GOLD analysis project Ga0210377, IMG submission 155480) | Groundwater sediment microbial communities from an aquifer in East River, Colorado, USA - PLM4_65_b1 redo | ecosystem: Environmental > Terrestrial > Soil > Riparian zone | place: USA: East... | reverse complement strand
GCACCTTGCTGAGCAGCCTGCGCCGCGAAAGGAAATGGACCAGGTCGTCGAACAATTGTTGCGTCTCTTTATCGGAGGAGCGGTTGATGATCCGCTCGGCGTTGATGACGCTGTAGAGTCCGCATAGGGAGTCGAGTCCACCCTGCTGAAACGGTAGCAGGCCCGAGCCGGGGCGCGAGGCGAAGGTCATGAGGCTATTGTACTCAAAAACCTTACAGTTCCCAGAATCACAAGAAATCGGTTCATTTGTCATTTGCACAGACGGGCAAAATTGTGTAAGATAAGGGTGCCATGATACGTGTTCTGGCAATAAACCTTCGTGACATGCTTATGTCAAGAAGTCAGCAAGCCTGACAGGTACCCATATACCTGCCGGGCTTTTTTTATCCCCACACAGACCGGGGATTTTATCTTATTTCAAGGAGCAAAGAATGCAAACACCCTGGGAGTATCGCTACGCCCACCGCATGCAAAATATGAAAAGTTCGGTCATACGTGAACTGCTCAAGTTGACCGAACAACCCGACATTATTTCGTTCGGAGGCGGCCTGCCCGCCCCGGAAGTTTTTCCACTCAAGGAATTCAGGGAAGCCTGCAATTATGTGCTTGACAATTTCGGACCCCAATCCCTGCAATACAGTACCACTGAGGGCTATCGCCCGTTGCGCGAGATGATCGCACGCCATACCGCCCGGTATAGCGTGGAGGTGACCGCGGATAATATCCTGATCACATCCGGTTCCCAGCAGGCGCTCGATTTTATCGGACGGTTGTTCCTGAACCGCGGCGATTACATTGTGGTGGAATCGCCCACCTATCTCGGCGCGTTGCAGGCTTGGAATTCCTATGGGGCGCAGTACATCCCCATCCGCACGGATGAGCATGGCATGATCGTGGATGAATTGGAAGCGGCGCTTCGGATCGGACCGAAATTCATCTACGTGCTCCCGAACTTTCAGAACCCAGGCGGCTCAACCCTCAGCCTTGAACGTCGTAAGAAGCTTGTTGAACTCGCGGATAAATATGGCGTGCCGATCGTGGAAGATGACCCGTACGGTCAACTGCGCTATGAAGGCGACCATATCCCCTCGGTCGTTTCATTGGATAGCGAATTCCGCGGACCCAACGGCGGACATTACAGCGGCAATGTGATCTATCTTAGTACATTCTCGAAACTGCTTGCGCCCGGTTTGCGGCTGGCGTGGGTGATCGCGCCTCCCGAAGTGATCCGCAAACTCGTGATGACGAAGCAGGCCGCGGACCTGCACACTGCCTCGTTCAATCAATATGTGGCTTATGAAGTGGGGAAGGGTGGTTTCCTCGATGAACATGTCAAGGTGATCCGCGCGACATATAAGGAACGCCGTGATGTGATGATCGAAATGATGGAGGAGGTGTTCCCAGCGGGGGTAACGTGGAGAAAACCGCAGGGTGGTATGTTCCTGTGGGGCATCCTGCCGGAAGATATGGATGCGGCGGATGTGCTCAAGCGTGCCATTGAGAAGAAGGTGGCATTTGTTCCAGGTGAGGCATTCCATCCCACCGGGGGCGGGAAGAATACCATGCGGCTCAACTTCTCCTATTCCGCGCCGGAGACGATCCGTGCAGGCATCACGCGATTGGGAACAGCTTTGAAGGAATTGGTGGCGGAGCCCGTTTAGGTTTCCTATTTGGGAAATTTGTTCCTGAGAAAAAACCCTGCCGCAAATGGCGCGAATTTCCGCGAATAAATTTACAATTTCGCGTGAATTCGTGAAATTCGCGGCAGATGTTTGTTAAAAGGGCGACCGTTGCCCCTACTTTTTATACTTCAGTGTACGGAACATATTCGGCGCGGGCGATGCCCTGCTTCATGGCGGTCTCTGCCACGGCGCGCGCCACTTCGTGATGCACCTTTTTATCGAGCGGGTTGGGCATGAGCTCACCTGCGGGGGTCATGCGCACAAGTACTTCCTTGGCGGCGATCAACATCTCGTGCGTGATGCGCGGCGAGTTCGAATCCACGGCGCCGCGGAAGATGCCGGGGAATCCCAACACGTTGTTCACAGATTTTCCATCCGCGGCAAATGCCGCACCGTTCGCCAGCGCCAAATCCGGGTCGATCTCGGCATTCGGGTTCGACAGCGCCAGGATGATCTGTCCCTTGCGGACCATCTCAGGTTTGATGAGGTTCGGCGCGCCGGTCGTTGCGATGACGACCTCACACTCAGACATGATCTCTTTAAGATTGGATCTTTTGCCACCGTCGCGTTCAAACCGCGCCAACGCCTCTTCGCTCAAGTCCGCGCCCAAAACCGGGTTGCCGGTGAGAAGCATGATCATCTTCCCGATCGCGTTCCCGGCTGCGCCCAAACCGATCTGACCGACCGTGACCTTGCCAATATCCACGTGCGCGCGATTTGCCGCGACGGTCAACGCGGCAAGACTGACGACAGCCGTGCCGTGCTGGTCATCATGCATGACAGGGATATCCAACATCGCCTGTAATCTTTCCTCGATCTCAAAACAACGCGGCGCGGAAATATCCTCCAATTGAATGGCGGCAAACGTCGGCGCGATGGTTGACACAGCCTGCACGATCTCATCGGGGTCTTTTGTGTTCAACAGGATCGGCATGCCGGAAAGCCCGACCAATGTTTCCATCAACATGGCTTTACCTTCCATCACCGGCATGCTGGCAAGTGGACCGATATCACCAAGTCCCAGCACAGCGGTGCCATCCGTGACGATGGCGACCATGTGACTGACGCTTGTATACAAGCGCGCGAGAGCCGGGTCATCGGCTATTTTTAAACAGACCTCAGCCACGCCAGGGGTGTAGACGCGGCGCAATGTGGCGATCGAATCGATGGGGAAACGGGAACGGATGGCGATCTTGCCTTTATGGTGGAGTGCCAGAACCTCATCACGGACCTCCAGCACACGCGTCCCTTCGTTCGAGCGCATGGCTTCAATGACATGATCCATGTGCTCGGCGTCATCGGCATAGATCGTGATATCGCGCACCACGCTTTGCGCGGTCTCGGTGATCATGTCCATGCTTCCCACACTGGAGCCGACGTTTGCGATCGCGGTCAGCAGACGAGCCAACACCCCAACTTTTCGTTCATTGCGGACGCGGACGGTCCGCATCATTTTGCGTTCCCATGCCATAAGGTTATTCCTTTCGAGGTTGTCACTCTGAGGGAGCGTTCGCCGCGACCGAAGAGTCTCTTATAAGATAAAGCGAGATGCTTCGCTCTGCTCAGCATGACACGTCAAACGATTATTTACATTATATGACTTTGAGAATGGAATTCAACTCGTCGAACGAACGGATCGTTGTGCAATCCGCTTCGGGGAAGACCGTGTCCGGGTCGAAGAGCACAGGCAGAAGTCCCGCGCGACGCGAGCCGACCACGTCCGCAAAATAATTGTCGCCCACGTAGACGGCTTCCTGTGCGGAGAGTCCGGCGCGTTTCAATGCATGTTCGAAGAGTCCAGGTTCGGGTTTGTAGGAGTCCACTTCACCTGCGGCGAGCGAGAAGGAAAAGAACTCGCTGATGCCGTGGCTATCCAGTGTATCTTGAAATGGCTTGTCGCGGTTCGATAACACAGCCATGAGATAGCCCGCCTGCTTTAGATCAGTAAGCGTCTTGCGCACATCCTCAGGGATGATGCTTTCAGGTTTATAGACCTCACTCATGTGGAAGGAAACTTTTTTGGAAAGTTCAACAGCGTGGGCGGGCGATGTCCCGAGCGCGATGAGACGGCGGCGGCTGTATTCAACCCAGAAATTTTCAGTATCGGGTGAATGGGCAAGCAGGTCGTCGCGCAGGTCGGCTGAATTTGCCCAATAGAGATATTCCCAGCGCATGGCGCGGACGCGGTCCTCAGGGTTTACGTGCTGACCCAGACTGGCAACATAATCGGTGAATACATCGCCTCCCGATGGAACGCTGTGACGGAGTGTACCGTCGAGGTCGAAGAAAATGGCTTTGATGCCATTCGATAAAGACAAGAGAACCTCCGGATTTTGTTTGATGAATACGGCACTGTTTATTATGCCTTGGATTTTTTAACCGCCGATATGCGACATTTCCACTTTGGGTAGGTCGATCGTGTTTTCGGAACGTAGTTCGGAATACCGGTCGCTGCGCCTGCCCCAGATGCGCGCAATGGTTTGCGAAATTTCCTCGTCGGTTGCGCCGCCACGTATCAAGTCGCGCAGGTCATGCCCCTTGATGGAGAACAGACAGGTGTAGAGCGCGCCTTCCGCTGAGATCCGGGCACGGTTGCAATCACGGCAAAATGCCTGGGTAACGGAAGCCACCACGCCGACTTCGCCGTTCCCGTCCTTGTATTTCCAGCGTTCAGCCACCTCGCCCTGATAATTCGGGTCAAGCGGTTCAAGCGGCATTTCCTCGCTGATCATTTTGATGATCTCTGCAGCAGGGAGGACATCGTTCATACGCCAGCCGTTGGTATGACCCACATCCATGTATTCGATAAAGCGCAGGATGTAACCCTTCTCGCGGAAGAAACGCGCCATCGGCAGGATGCTGGACTCGTTCAGTCCGCGCTTGACGACCATGTTCACCTTGATCGGTCCCAAGCCGACCTGGACGGCGGCATCCATGCCCTCGATCACCTTCTGGACGGGGAAATCCACATCGTTCATTGCCTTGAAGATGGCATCATCGAGCGAATCGAGACTCACACTGACGCGTTTCAATCCGGCGTCTTTCAACGCCTGAGCCTGTTTCGCCAGTAATGAGCCGTTCGTGGTCAGGGTCAGGTCGAGGTCGGAGATCGTGGATAACATTCCCACGAGACGGTGCAGGTCACGGCGCACCAGCGGCTCACCGCCGGTCAACCGGATCTTGCGAACCCCGTGCGAGACGAAGATGCGCGCGAGACGGGTGATCTCCTCAAAACTAAGGATCTGGTCCCGTTCCAGGAATTGATGGTCCGCCCCGAACATTTCCTTGGGCATGCAGTAGATGCACCGAAAGTTGCACCGGTCGGTGACGGAGATGCGCAGGTCGCGCAGAGGACGGTTAAGGGTATCTGTAAGGGTCATGGTGGTTGTTTTTCATTATAACAATATTATAAGAAGACTGGATTGTTGAATTGACTAGGCATCCGAGCCATGCTATTATGATGGTATTATTCGCCATTATTTGTACGTTACAAGGAGTTATTATGAGCACTGAATTCATTTTTCGCATTTTTGGCATGATCGTTGTGGCAGTTTTTGGGTGGATATTTGGAGGATACGCTTCCCGGATCGAACCGTTCAATCCCTCACAAATATTACTGTATGAAGTGGTGTTCGGTCTGGTCGGCGCGCTGGCTGGACTGGTCCTCACACCGTATGTCACCACACGTCCCGCACGTACCATTCGTAACAGCCTCGGTCGGCTTGCTGCAGAGACACTGTTTGCGGGTCTCACCGGCTTGATCGTCGGTCTGCTTACTGCGGCGTTGCTTGCCTTCCCATTCTCACAACTTCCCCCTCCGTTTGGGGAAATCCTGCCGTTCATCGGCGTGGTGGTCTTTTCCTATTTTGGTGTTTCGCTGTTCGTCATGCGCCAGGGTGACATCATGGGTCTCATGAGCACGCTCAGCGGGCGCGGCGGTGAGAGCGGCGCCTCCACTTCATGGACAAACCTCAACCGCACCATCTTACTGGATACCAGTGTCATCATCGACGGACGTGTTGCCGACATCGCCAAAACGGGATTCCTGCCCGGCACGCTTCTCATCCCACGCTTCGTGTTGAACGAGCTCCAATATATCGCCGACTCCCCTGACGGTTTGCGCCGCCAACGCGGACGGCGCGGCATGGAAGTGCTCGCCGAACTGCAGAAACAACCCAACGTGCTGGTGCGCATCAGTGACATCAATGCCGAGGGTGTGCGCGAAGTGGACGATAAGCTTGTCGTGCTCGCCCGCCAGTTGAAATGTCCGATCCTGACCAACGATTTCAATCTCAACCGCGTCGCGGAACTGCAGGGCGTGACGATCCTCAACATCAATGAACTCGCCAACGCGGTCAAGTCCGTGGTGCTGCCTGCCGAGCGCATGACCATCAATATCTTCCAGGAGGGCAAGGAACATGGGCAGGGTGTGGGCTACATGGATGACGGCACGATGGTCGTGGTCGAGAACGGACACGAATACATCGGTGAATACAAGGAAGTGGTCGTCACCAAGGTCCTGCAAACCGCCGCCGGGCGTATGATCTTCGCCCGCGTGGAAGAAGAAAACGGGAAAAAGAAAAAGTAAACAAGGAAACAAGGAAACAAGTACACAGGTATACAAGGTGGAAAGGTTTTTAGACCTGAATCCTTTGTGTATCTTTGTGACTCTTCGTGATGAAAAATGATCCGTCTTTACAACACCCTCACTCGCAAAAAAGAAGAATTTCAGACCCTTGAGCCGAACGTCGTGAAGATGTACGTCTGCGGTGTCACGGTCTATAACGATGCGCATGTCGGTCACGCCATGTCTGCGCTCGTGTTCGATATCATCCGCCGCCATCTAGAATATCGCGGCTATACCTTCAAACACGTCATGAACTATACCGACGTGGATGACAAGATCATCAACCGCGCCAAACAACTCAACGAAGACCCGCTCAAGTTGTCACAGCGCTACGTCGAGGATTACGCACGCGATCTCAAGAACCTCAACGTCCTGCCTGCCACATCCTATCCGCAGGTCAGCAAGACCATGCCGCTCATTATCGAGTTCATCCAGGGACTGGTCAGCAAGGAAGCCGCCTATGCCGCGCCGAACGGTGATGTGTATTTCAGCGTTACCGGTGACAAGGATTACGGCAAACTTTCCGCGCGCAAAATCGATGACATGCAGGCCGGCGCGCGCATCGAAGTGGAAGAGTCCAAAGACCACCCGATGGATTTTGCCCTCTGGAAAGCCGCAAAGCCCGGTGAAATTTCATGGGATAGTCCGTGGGGCAAGGGTCGTCCCGGCTGGCATATCGAATGCTCCGCCATGAACCTCGCCGAACTCGGCGAACAGATCGACATCCATGGTGGTGGTAACGACCTCATCTTCCCACACCACGAAAATGAGATTGCGCAAACCGAATCCTACACAGGGAAACAGTTCTCGCGCTATTGGGTCCATAACGGCATGTTGCAACTTGCCGGTGGTGAAAAGATGTCCAAATCATCGGGCAATTTTGTCAGCATCAAGGATTTCCTGTCGAAGCGCGATGCCGATGTGATGCGGATGCTCGTCTTAAGCAGCAACTATCGTGCCCCCCTGATCTTCAGCGATGAGACGCAGGACGCCGCGGAAAAATCACTGGAGCGCCTCAAAGCCGCCCTTCGACCTGCCTCCGCTTCCGCAAAGGGACTCCCTGCCGAAGGCACCTCCGCGCTCGCCTCCCAGGCGGACTCCACCAAACAAGCCTTCGTCGCCGCCATGAACGACGACTTCAATTCCCCGCTTGCCCTCGCCGCGTTGTACGAACTGGTCAAAGCCATCAACACCGCCCGCGACAACGATGCGAACGATGAACAACTCAAACCTGCTCAAACAACCTTGCGCGAACTTACCAACGTGTTCGGTTTGCGCCTCGCTGAAAAGACAGGCTCAAGCGATGTAGAGGCACAGGTCAATGCCTTGATTGCAGAACGTAATGAAGCGCGCAAGCAAAAACAATGGGCGCTCTCTGACCAGATACGCGATAAGCTGAAAGAACTCGGCGTGACCATCGAAGACAGCAAAGATGGCACGAAGTGGAGATGGAGTTAGTTTGGTAGTCAGTTAATTGAATAGTTTGACAGTCAAAACTTCCGGGACCAAGGTCTTGGAAGTTTTCGTTTTATGTCATCCTGAGCGAGACTCTTTGGTCGCAACGAACGCTCCCTCAGGATGATATGATCACTTTGCCTCTGGCAATACCAGTGGAATATCCAAAAACGGATGTTTGACCACCTGCACGGGCAGGCAATAGGCTTCTTCGATCAATTCAGGCAGCAACACTTCTTTTGGTTTTCCCATCGCTTTGATATTCCCGGCGACCATAAGGGCGATGCGGTCGGCGTAATGGGCGGCAAGATTCAGGTCGTGGAGCGCGACCAGCACGGCGAGATTGTCCTTATGTGCGAGTTCGGATACCAACTCCAATAAACCAACTTGATATTGCAGGTCTAAATGTGCGGTGGGTTCATCGAGCAACAGGATGGGCGTGGACTGGCACAAGGCGCGTGCGAGCAATATTCGTTGTTGTTCGCCGCCGGAGAGTTCGCCGACGCGCCGGTCTGCAAACTGAAGCGCACTCACGCGTTGCAAAGCTTGGCGGGCGATCTCTTCGTCCTTTTGCGATGGTTGACCGAGAAAACCAAGATAAGGAGTTCGTCCAAGTAAAACAGTTTCCCAAACCGTATACGCGGGTGGCATGGATACAGCCTGTGGAACGGTGGCGATATATCTCGCACGCTGGATCGGCGAAAGCGACGCGAAATCATCTCCGTTCGTGCGGACGTGACCGGTGTAAGGGATGACCCCGCTGGCAGCGCGGATGAGCGTCGATTTGCCCGCGCCGTTCGGTCCGATCAACGCGAGGACTTCCCCGCTTTGCACGTTGAAAGACACATCGTGCAGGATGCGGTGTGAGCCATAGGAGACGGAGAGGGATTGGATTTTCAACATGATTATTTCCGGTATGGGCGGATCGCGATCCGCCCTGCGATTTAAAAAATCAAATACCAATACAGCGCGATTTCATCTGTATCTGGATTCAAGCCTTTGTATAAATGCGTATCAAAGCCGCGCAGCTCAAACCCGCATTGCTCGTACAGTTTGCAGGCGGCAACGTTATTGTTCTGGGTCTCGAGCATCAGACCGGGTAATCCTTTTTCCTTTGCCCATTCGATTGCACGCTCGATCAGTGCCCGACCGACGCCGTGCCGGCGATATTCCGAGTCCACTGCCACATCGTCGATGTAGGCGTACCCGTTCCAATATTTCATCACGCGGACCTGACCGGCGAACTCACCATCTACATCGGCGAAGAAGACAACTTTATCAGGGCTGGAAATGAAGGTGTTGTAATCCACCTCCTCCCGACCATACTGCTTTGTGTAGCGAGGCACTTTGACGATGGTGTAGCGAATCCTGCCGTCTTCGGCAAAGAGGACCAGTTTCGAATCGACGATGAAAGATGCATCGCACTGGTTGATGTGCGGTAGGGAATCCCTGTCCATTTCACGTATGACAAGTTCCATGGTTACCAAAATCCTTGATTCTTGGAACGTCTCAAGACCCAAAGAAAGAACGGCGCACCTGCCAGCGACGTGACGATGCCCACGGGAATCTCCTGCGGGGCAAGCACGACGCGCGCGATCACGTCTGAGATGATCAGGGACGCCGCGCCGCCGAGAATGCTCAAGGGAAGTAAACGCCTGTAATCGGGACCAAACCAAAGTCGGATGAGATGCGGGACGACGAGTCCGATGAATCCGATAATGCCGGAAAAAGCCACCGCCGCAGCAGTCGAAAGCGAAGAGGCGATCAAAAGGATGCGCTTGGCGCGCGGCACGTTCAATCCCAGTTGTTGCGCCTGGTCATCGCCGAACTGCAACAGGTTCAATGCATGACCGCTGAAGATCAAAATGCCAAGACCGATGATGAGATAGGGCGCGATGGCAAGGATGGCGGTCCAGCCGCTTTGACTCGCGCCACCGAGCAGCCAACCAAGGGCACGGCGCACTTCACCGGTGGAGCGCAGCATGAGGAAGGATGTCAGCGACGTGGCGAAGGAGGAAAAAGCCACGCCGGCCAGGATCAGGCTTGTAGTTGGGACGGTCCGACCGACGCGTGCCAGGTTGTAGACGATGAAGACTGTGAGCAACGCTGCGACGAATGCTGCCATGGGGATCGCCATCAACCCCCAGAAGGAATAGGGCCACTTGACGGACATGGCGATGACCGCGCCGAGTCCTGCGCCGGATGCGACGCCGATGAGAAAGGGGTCAGCGAGCGGATTGCGGAACAAACCCTGATACGTAGCGCCGCTACCTCCCAACGCCGCGCCTGTCAGCGCGATGAGAACGGTGCGCGGCAGGCGGATCTTCCAGAGGATGGATGTTGAGATGTCTGTACCTTGCCCAAGGATGGTTTGCCAGATCTCAGAGGGTGAAATGAAAACGGAACCGATCGCGAGGCTGAGGAGGATCGCGAGGAGGAGAAGGAGGGAGGAGGAAAGGAAGGGTTTGTTTTTCATGATTGTTGCAGGGGCGGAGCGACGCTCCGCCCCTGCACATTGTTATTTGAACAAATCTGGGTGCAGCAATTTTGCCAGTTGCTCGAGTCCATCCACCAGGCGCGGGCCGGGGCGGCTGACGAGGTTATCGTCGAAGGGGAAGATCTGATTGTTCTTCACTGCGTCGATCGCATCCCAACCTGCGCGCGCCTGCACGGATTCAGGAGTGGTGCCCCACATCGAATCACCGAGCACGATCATGGCAGGGTTGGTCGCCACAATTTGTTCGAGGCTGACCTGCGGATACGCGTCCGTGATGCCCGCGGCAGTGGAGAAATTGACTCCGCCCGCGCGCGTGATGAGCAGATCGCCAAAGGTGCCGGGTCCGTACGTGAACGGCTTGGATGCATCGCTGGCATCGATCTCGTAGAAGACAACAGGCTTGTCAGTTGTGGTTGCGACCTTTTCATCCACCGCGGCAACGCGCGCTTTGAGCGAGTCAACTAGTTCGGTGACATCCTGCCCGGTCAGTTGACCAACGGTTTCAAGATTCGTATACATCTCTTCGATCGTCGTTGGATTCTTCAAATAATAAACGGTCAATCCCAAATCTTCAAGCTGCTTCACGAGTTCGGGGGTGTTGATCTCCGCGGCGAGCACCAGATCGGGAGTCGAGGCGACGATGGCTTCCGCGCTGTATTGTCCCATCGATCCGCCGATGCTCCCGATCGAAGCGGCTTCGACGGGGTAATCGCTGAACTCATCGCGTCCCACCACCTGTGCGCCTGCACCGATGGCGAACAGGATTTCCGTGTTCGACGGTGCGAGCGAGACCACACGTTGTGCGGGTCCATCGAGTTGAATTTCACGTCCGAGCCCGTCTGTGAAGGTCAGTGCCGCGGACACGGGAGCCTCGGTTGGCGCTTCCGTGGCAACAATTTCTGTCGGAAAATTATCGACTATCGGTGTGGCTTGAGGCGCACATGCGGTCAGCAGTGCGATGAGTAGGGTCAAAATCAAGATCTTTCTAAACATGTTTTCTCCTGAGTATATTTGTCATTGCGAGGAGATTGCTGCGCTAACGCTCGCAATGACATGGTTTGAAGGAATCAAAATCCCCAGCATGGGCTGGGGAGGTTGGAGAGGCAATCCGAGTGGGTACCGTCATCCACCTCCTTTCCGCGAGAGAGTGGTGAACCGACCAGAGCGGGCGACCTGACTTGGTTAGTCTGCTAGTCTGCTAATCAGTTAGTCAACTAGTCGTTTTGCGACTAGGAGACCAGAAGACCAGAGGACACTTGACTAACATCACAGTTGCGCGACAGTGCCGGAATTACACCGGCTTCGCCGCTTGCTGATCGTTATTGAATTATGAAAGGATTGTATGCTCTTTATACAGCCGAGTCAAGATGATGGAAATCATCGCGAGCACACAGACCAGCAAAACAGAGTTGCCCGCACGTTCGAACAGGATGAGACCGGCCCACGGCAGGACGAAGATCAATGCGATCCACAGCCAGTCCGTTTTGGATTTTGCACTGCCCGCCAGATAGAACAACGGGACGAGTGCGAACGAAAAATCGTAGTTTAGCAAATATGGATTGACCAAGAGAGGGATGCATACGAAGAAAGCGATGGACGCCTCGTTACCAAGCCGATGTCTATCGTAGATACCCGTTAGGGTACTCCCGATAAACAAAGCGACCAGCCCCGCGAGCAGGACCCCGGCAACCGGCGCGGACTGGTCGAATCCCAGCTCGAAGACGCGTCCAATCGTCAACGGCAGGCTGACACAGATCTCACATTCCGAGACATTCTTGAAATTGAACAGTGATTGGAAATACGTGATGGGCCACGCCCTATCCACAATGAAGCCAACAAGGAATAATAATATTCCGGTGAAGGCTGTCGCCCAAAAGGCGCGGCGACCAAATTCATCGCGGCGCAATAGCAAATAGAGTAGCACTGCGAGCAAAATGAAAATTCCGATGTGCGGCTTGAATGTGACCAGCGCCATGCCCAAGGCGATGAGTCCCACACGCTGATGTTTCAACGCATAGACGATCAACGCCATGCCAAGGATGGTCGGGAAGACATACTGTCCCACGATCAACGCGCCGAAGACAGGCAAAAACAGGAATGACGCGATGAATGAATAGAGTCGTTTGTGGACCCCCCAGCCATCGGTGAGCAACCAGACAGAAGCCAGCAGCATCGCGATGTTGAGCAGGAACCACATCCGCACAGCGACATCAATGGAGAGCAAGGCAAGAGGCAGGGTGAACACCGCATACCAGGGTGGGTATGGGAACGGTAAAACCAGGACCTTGTCTACGGATACTCCCAGCTCATCTGCAACTCTTTGTGCCTGACCTGCCTGATCGTAAAGCGGAACACCGTGTAAGATTCCGCTATCCGCGCGGTGGAGGACCTGGAAGTCGAGATAGGGGTCGAGGGGGATGGGAACGTAAATCGCGATAGCAAGGAGAATGAGAACGAGAAGGAAAGAGGAAAGAAGAAAGATGGCGGTGCGTTTCATGCTTGGTCGCTTTGCTTCGCGATTTTCCGAATTAAACCGCGAAACTTCAGCCAGTGGAATGGGTAGAGAAAGAACCAATAGAGGAATCCGGGGAGTCCGCGTGGGGAGAAGTAGAGGGTGTGGGACAAAATGGCATTTTGTCCTACGTGCCAATCAAACCACATTTCACCAAAAAAATTACTATCATGTTCAACTTTGGAGTCAGCCAGCTTGCGGGCGAAAGCGGGAGAGATCTCCCTGACTCCAGAAATAATAAAACATCCCTCGTGTTTGAGAGATTTGAATCCTGCTTTTCCATCCACCCATATGCGTTCGATGTGGTTAGGATGAGTGAAATTGAGCGCTTTCTGTGTAGCGGTGTCAAAGTCAATGAGGTTGACTTCGGGGAATACTTTCAAGGCTTCGGGATGTTTGACAACGCTATCGGCAGACAAGCCGCCGATCAAGGCGTAGGCGATGGGAAAGGGAACGGGAGTCATCAATCCCACACCGAATGCCATAAATGCGACAGGAAGACCGGGGATCAAGAGCATGCTGCGCTTGAGTCCGCGGATGCGGGCATATTGCACCATCAAATTGCCATAGGTGGTGATGTCGGGCCCGCCGATCTCAAAGACCTGTCCACGCCCATTGGGGTTGGTGAGGGCGGCGAGGAGATAATCGATCACGTTTTGGATGGCGATGGGTTGGGACTTGTTCTTCATCCACATGGGACCCGGCACGATGGGGAACAACTCGGTCATGAAGCGGATCATTTCGAACGAGATGCTGCCTGAACCAGTGATGACACCCGCGCGAAATTCTGTGACGGGGACTTTGCCATCGCGCAGGACCTTTCCCGTTTCGATGCGCGAACGCATGTGCGGTGCGATATGTTGTTCGGGGTCAGCGAGTCCGCCAAGATAGATGATGTGTTTGATACCCGCTTTTTCCGCGGCAGACGCAAAGGCGCATGCACTCTCGAGTTCGAGGGATGTATACCCATGTCCATAAGACATGTTGTGGATGAGGTAATACGCGGTGTGGACGCCCTCCAGCGCGGCATTCAACGTTGACGGTGTCGTGACATCAGCCTGGACAACTTCCACATGACGGAACCAGCTGCGACCCTGGAGTTGACGCGGGTTGCGGGCGAGGGCGCGCACACGATAGCCTGAGTCCAATAGGCGCGGGATCAGACGGCTGGCGATATATCCGGTTGCACCTGTCACAAGAATGAGGGGAGATGTCAAGGAGTCCACTTTCCAATTTCTACTTCCCACACAAAAAAGTGGAAAGTAGAAATTAGGTTAATGAGCCAGCACGCGCGCTCTCGATGCAATGCGGTTGGTAAGTCCATCAAAGATGAAGCGATGGGGGAGCCACATCGCGTACCAATATAGAAAGCCAAAGAGTCCGTGCGGCGCGAAATATGCTGTGACGGTGAAAAGCGTTTTGCCGTCCTGGGGTTCTGATTTGAATTCGAGCCACGCCTTGCCGGGTAATTTCATTTCGGCTCGCAAACGCAGGAGACGATTCTTTTCGACTTCTTCGACGCGCCAAAAATCAAGTGACTCGCCCGCGCGTATATCATCGGGGTGACGGCGACCGCGTCGCAATCCAACACCGCCGACGGCTTTGTCCATCCAGCCGCGCATGCCCCATGCCCAATCCATATACATCCAGCCGCGCGCGCCGCCGATGCCGGTGTAGGAACGGAAGACCGTTTCATCAGAGATGTCGAGCAGGGTTTGTCGTGTTTCCACGAACATGCCATCTTCGACCGTGAATTTATACGGCTTGATATCACCTGCAGATGTGACCAGCGCATCGCTCCAACTGGTTTCGACATTATCGCGTTGGATGCGACCGAGCGCCAGGCGGACGGCGGTGCGGAAGTCGATGGGCCTGATCTGCGGAAATAATTTTTTCGCCGCATCATCCCGGACGATGAGTTTGGCGCGCAGTCCTTCGATCAGCGGCAGCACGACGCGCCAATGGATCGGCGTGATCATATGCACCCAATAGGCAGAAAGACGCGGCGTGTTGAATGGGGTGCGGATGAGGAAACGTTTGAGATCGCGTTCCTTTGCATATTCGAGCAACATCTCTGCATAGGTGAGACGGCTTGGACCTCCGATCTCAATTAACCTGCCATTGCTTTCCGGAGTCTCGATCGCTGCGATTAAGTAGAAAAGAACATCCCGGATTGCAATTGGCTGTGCCTGTGAGAAGAACCACGCCGGACAGACCAAAATGGGTTCGCGTTCAGCAAGATAACGGACCATCTCAAATAATACAGACCCGGAGCCGACGATCATGCCTGCGCGAAATTCTGTCACGGGCACGCCACCATAACGCAGGATATATCCCGTTTCATGGCGGGAACGGAGATAGGGGGAGAGGTCTGAGGTGGGGTCGACCAATTCGCCGAAATAGATGATGCGCTCCACGCCCGCCTCTTCGGCGGCATGGGCGAAATTACGCGCGACGGTGAGGTCGCGGTCGGCGTTAATCTGTCCGCCCTGTTTGCCGTGGATGAGATAGTATGCGACCGAGACACCCTTCATGGCTTCGGTCAGTGTGCCTTCGGTGAGCGCGTCGCCGGTGACGATCTCCACGCGCTTCAGCCAGGGACGTCCCTGCAGGCGCGCGGGGTCACGGACGAGGCAGCGGACGCGGTAGCCGGCATCGAGCAGGCGCGGCACGAGCCGTCCGCCGACGTAGCCGGTTGCGCCAGTAACGAGGATGAGTTTGTTGGAGTTTGCCATGATTAGTTTTTACCGCGAAGGAAAAGCAAAACATTTTGAGAAATTTCTGGTCTTGAACTTCTTTTTGAAACTCTTGGCGTCCTTCGCGTCTTTGCGTTGAGAAAAGCTTTTGTGTGGATAAAATTGTATCCTCCCACTCAAATTTATGCTATGATGAAAGGCATCTATGCAGGCGGCGAATCCTTCCCTTTTCATTCGCATCAAGGAGCAATTGACCAATCAGCCTCCGCTGATGTGGTTCTCGCTTGTCTTCCTCGGGGGAATTGTCTTGGGCTGGCTGGCTTCCCTGCCGTTATGGATCTGGATTGCCCTTGCCGTTCTCGCTATTTTTCTAGCCATCCTTTCCCGCCTCTTATCCACACGCCTTTCACTTTCCACTTTCCACTCCCCACTTTTTTCTTTCATCCTTCATCCTTTATCCTTCATCCTTTTACCTGCTCTTTTTTTCGG
>Ga0210377_10002529_pt1 | contig 15960 bp, 15 predicted proteins | sample PLM4_65_b1redo_FD_155480 | JGI IMG/M metagenome (GOLD analysis project Ga0210377, IMG submission 155480) | Groundwater sediment microbial communities from an aquifer in East River, Colorado, USA - PLM4_65_b1 redo | ecosystem: Environmental > Terrestrial > Soil > Riparian zone | place: USA: East... | reverse complement strand
CACACCCAGGGGGTACCCGGGAGAGGGGCACACTTCTGGATCCCCTCTCCCGGGGACCCGTTGCTCTTCCCAATGCAACGGGTGACGGGAGAGGGACAGGGTGAGGGGGCAGCCGCGAGGCACGAAGCGAGTTCACGAATAATTCGGGCTAATGTCTGGACAGGAGATCCTTGACCGATGGGTGGAGTCGTTGGGAGGAGGCGAGATCTGCAAACAGCTTCATCAGGACTCTCATCTCAGCCATCAAGGCGGCAATGGGCCACGCTTTCTTTGGCGGTGTCCCCGAAATGCGCGCTGTGGTCAGGTGGGCTATCTCCCTATGGGCTCGGTCGCGGGCTTCTTGGAGGGTGCGCGAGACCTGAGGTCGGATCTGCTCCCAGGTATCGGGATCCATGAAGAAGTCCTCGGCAATCACATCAAGCGACGCAACCTTATCCGGGTAGAAAAACCCAATGAGGTTCCGGAGATGAACGACGAAGCCCTCGATCAGCGCATTGCCAACCACTTTATCCAGTTCATTCTTGTGGACCGGGACCTCCGGGAGACACTCCCCCAGCCTCAAGAACATCCACATCTCGTACCGCAAATGTTCCCGAGAATACGCCAGGAGTTCAGCATCAGACAGCGGGCGTGTTCTCGCCACGGAAGGCCTACCTCTCTCCGCTCTCCCTCCCTGAGTTTACCACATCCCCTGGACCCCACCCATCACGTCCTCTCTCTGGAACGCCGCTGTGCTTTCGCGCTGTGTCCGGCCTCGGGACCTCGATGCCCAAGCGGCGAAGTGTGGTTCCCTGTGTGGAGACGGCCACCAAGGTGTTTCCGTCCCCACTGGATTTCGATGGGTGCAGGACGCGTCACCAAGGAAGCTACGCAAAACCCTCGGCTGTGTCAAGCGACAACAAAAAGGAATCCCCTGCCGATCCAAAGGAAGTTCCCACAGCCCGCCCATGCCGATCGGCCATGAGGCCGCCGAAGCCGGTTCCGCCACACGCTGTCGTTCACGACGTTGTGTTGGGCCGAGCGGGTCCTCAGGCGCGCGGAATGGTGAAGCGCTCGCGGAGGGTGGCCTTCTTGAACTTCCCGACGGCGGTCTTCGGGATCTCGTCGAGGAACGCAACGGCGTCGGGGAGCCACCACTTGGGGAAGTTCGGCGCGAGGTGAGCGATGAGGTCCTCCTTGGTCGTCGTCTGCCCCGCCTTGAGGACCACGGCGGCCAGCGGTCGCTCCTGCCACTGGGGATCGGGAACGGCGATCACCGCCGCCTCGGCCACCGCCGGGTGTGCCATGAGGGCGTTCTCCAGTGCCACCGAGCTGATCCACTCCCCTCCCGAATTGATGAGGTCTTTCGTGCGATCGGTGATCTCCATCGCCCCCAACGGGTCGATCGTGACGATATCCCCGGTCTTGAACCAGCCATCATCGGTGAAGCGGTCGTCCCCCTCCTCGCCGTTGTAGTAGGCATCCGCGACCCACGGCCCCCGGACCTCGAGTTCGCCCATCGTCCGGCCGTCCCAGGGGACGAGGCCTTCCGCTCCGCGCGCCCGGATCTCGACGAGCGGCAAAGGGATCCCCTGCTTTGCGCGGAACGCGTACTGCTGTTCCTCGGAAGCGGCGGCCAGTTGGCTCGGCAGGCGAGCGACCGTGCCGACAGGGCTCATCTCGGTCATGCCCCAGGCGTGCACGATCTTCAGGCTGTGCCTCCGCTCGTACGCCTCGATGAGAGCCTTCGGGGCGGCGGAGCCGCCAACGATCAACGTCTTGAGGCTCGAGAGGTCGTAGGCCTTGGGAGCTTGGTCGAGCTCCTGCAGGAGCCTGAGCCAGATGATCGGCACGCCGGCGGTGAAGGTGACGCGCTCGCCGGCGAGGAGCTCCAGCAAGCTCGCCCCGTCCAGATGGGGGCCCGGGTAGACCTGCTTCGCCCCGACCATTGCGGCGGTGAACGGGATGCCCCAGGCGTTGACATGGAACATCGGGACGACCGGGAGGACCACGTCGGATTCACCCAGGCAGAACGCGTCAGGAGTCGCCGTCCCGAGCGAGTGCAGGACGAGCGCCCGGTGCGAGAAGACGACGCCCTTGGGGCGACCGGTCGTGCCGGAGGTATAGCACATCGCCGCGGCGTCGTTCTCGTCGAGTCCCCGGGGGACGAAGGCATCGGCGTCTGCACTCTCGACGAGTACTGCGTACGAGAGCATGCCATCCGGAGTCTGCCCGCCGTCCCCGACCACGATCACATGTGCGAAGACGCGGCTTGCCCGGAAGGATTCGAACACCGGGAGCAGCGTCTCGTCGACCACGATGATCTTGTCGTCAGCGTGATTGACGATGTAAGACAGATCGCCGGCGTGCAGGCGGGGGTTCAACGTGTGGATCACCGCCCCCAACGCAGGGACACCGAAGTACAGCTCGAGGTGCTCGGCCTGGTTCCAGCAGAGCGTGGCGACGCGGTCGCCAGGCCGGACACCGAGCGCGCTTAGGGCGACCGCGAGCTTGCGGGTCCGCGAGGCAATGTCGGCGTAGGTGGTGCGGTAAATGCTCCGGTCGGGCCGGCGTGAGACAACCTCCTTGCGGCCGTGGATGCGCTCCGCCCGCTCGAGGATCGCGTTCAGCGTGAGCGGGTAGTTCATCATCAGGCCCTGCATCGGCTCCCCCCTTCCGGCGCGGGCAGCCCCGCGCGCTGATCCGGCACTCGGGCAAGAGATTCCTTTTTTCCCGGCGGCCTGTCAAGAGAAAGGCGACTCTTGCCAGGCGCGGGTATTCCGACGCCCCGGACGAAGCGATGGCAGCATGAGTGTTCCGTCACTCCTGAGATCCGCTCACCCTCACCTACCCGCGAGCCGGTCCCGCTCGGCAGGCGGGGCACCACCTGGGGGATCTGGCGATCACATTCGCACCGGCCCTTCCCCGCCCCGCGCTTCCAGCTTGACAGCAGCCGCACGGGTGGGGCATGCTCGCGTAAAGCGACGACCAGGCGCGAAAAACCCCCAGAGGCTGAAACCGTTCGGGTGCGAGAAGCCGGCGCGCCGTTCTGCTATGATTGCCGATACTTTCCGCCGAGAAGGGGTGCGAACATGGCGTTGAGCGATTCGAATCAGTCTGTGGACTTCATCCGGGCCGCCGTGATGGACGATTTGAAGGCGGGCCGCTATACGCACGTGCACACCCGCTTCCCCCCGGAGCCGAACGGCTATCTGCACATCGGCCACGCCAAGGCCATTTGCATCGACTTCGGCATTGCGGCGGAATTTGGCGGCCAGTGCAATCTGCGCTTCGACGACACCAACCCGGTGAAGGAGGAAGTGGAGTACGTCGAGTCCATCCAGCAGGATATCCGCTGGCTGGGGTTCGACTGGGAGGACCGGCTGTATTACGCCTCCGACTACTTCCCGGAGTTGTACGAGTACGCCGTCACGCTCATCAAAAAGGGGAAGGCCTATGTCTGCGACCTGAGCGCCGACGAAATCCGCGAGTACCGAGGTACCCTCACCGAACCGGGCAAGGAGAGCCCGTACCGCAATCGGCCAGTCGAAGAGAGCCTGGACTTGTTTGCGCGCATGCGGGCCGGGGAATTTCCGGAAGGCTCGCGCACCCTGCGCGCCAGAATTGAGATGGCCTCCGGCAACATCAATCTGCGCGACCCGGTGATGTACCGCATCATCCACGCTGCGCATCACCGCACGGGTGACACCTGGCGCATCTATCCGATGTACGACTTCGCCCACGGGCAATCGGACTCCATCGAGAGCATCACCCACTCGTTGTGTTCGCTGGAGTACGAAGATCATCGCCCGCTGTACAACTGGTATCTCGATGCGTTGGAGATTTACCATCCCCGCCAGATTGAGTTCGCGCGCCTGAATGTGTCCTACACCGTGCTGAGCAAGCGCAAGCTCTTGCGGTTGGTGCAGGAAGGGCACGTGAAGGGCTGGGACGACCCGCGCATGGCGACGCTCTGCGGCCTGCGCCGCCGGGGGTACACGCCGGAAGCCATCCGGGATTTCTGCGACCGGATTGGCGTGGCCAAGAAAGACAGCATCGTAGACATTGCCCTGCTGGAACACTGCCTGCGCGAGGATCTGAATAAGCGCGCGCCGCGCGTGATGGGCGTGCTCAAACCCCTGCGCGTGGTGATCGAGAATTACCCCGAGGGGCACGTGGAAGAACTGGCGGCGGTGAACAACCCCGAAGATCCCAGTGCCGGGACGCGCAACGTGCCCTTCTCGCGCGTGCTGTACATTGAGCAGGACGACTTCCGTGAGAGCCCGCCGCCCAAGTATTACCGTCTCGCGCCGGGACGCGAAGTGCGATTGCGCTACGCGTACTTTCTCAAATGCGTGGACGTAGTGAAGAATGCGCAGGGAAACATCGTGGAGTTGCGGTGCGCCTATGACCCGGCCACGCGCGGCGGCGATGCGCCGGACGGCCGCAAAGTGAAGGCCACCATCCACTGGATTTCGGCGGCGCATGCCGTGTCTGCCGAGGTGCGCTTGTACGAACGGCTCTTCGTCAACGAGGATCCGGATGACGCGGGCGAGGGCCAGGATTTCCTGGCGAACTTGAATCCCAACTCGCTGAAGGTCTTAACCGAGTGCTGGGTAGAGCCCAGCCTGGCCGGAGCCAAGGGCGGGAGCATCTTCCAGTTCGAGCGGCAAGGCTATTTCTGCGTGGACCCCGATGCCGCGAGCGGGAGGCTGGTCTTCAACCGCGCGGTATCACTGAAAGACGAATGGGCCAAGATCGAAAGGGCCCAGCGGGCCGGATAGCGCCGCTGCAGCCGGAGGCCCCGGGGCACCAGGCCGCCGCCGGACGGGCCGCCCAATCCCCTCGGGGACCATCCAGGCGCCGAGGGACAAAAGGCGCGGGGTTGATGTAACCCCGTGTTTTCCCTTGCTAGCCCCAGTGGGACTCGATGGCCTTTGGAAGGTGGAAATATGCGGGGTTGTGCTGGTTCCGGAGACGAGCTGTGGGACACTCCGACCGGCTCAGCAGAGGCCCGCTGGTCGTGGAGGCCCCCCGTGCGTGCCGACGGCGAACCCCCCTCTCTGGATCTTGAATGTCGTCCTGGTTGGCCCGTCGAATCTAGCGGCGATCCTGGCGGGAAGGGACTATACTTTGTCAAGGAGAGGTCGCCCAATTACATTCTGTGATCGCTGGGGAGGGCGAGGAGGAAGCGGACATGAAAAACCTCACGGGTGGAGTCCTGGCCGTAATTGTCCTGCTCCTCGCTATCCCTGCCCCCAGTCAGGCGGGCAAGGGGCGGGGCTCTGTGGGGCCCCAAGCGCCAAGGGGAGGACACCCGGGTTCGTCGGGTTCAGGTTCCACCTCGCGCCCCCACCCTGGCGGGAGTTTCCACCCTGGCGGGGCCCCGCCGCCTAGATGGGGCGGCCACCCTGGCTGGGGGGGGCGCCCGTGGTGGGGCCCTCCTGCCGTGTGGGGCCCGCGTATCTACTGGGCGCCCCCGGTCGTGTGGGGGGGGTGGTATCCCGCAGACTACTACGATGCGGCCCCACCTGCGATCATTCAGGAGCCTCCCGCCTATGTCCAGCCGTCGTCCGCGCCCCCGTATTACTGGTACTACTGCCCGAACCCGGCGGGCTACTATCCGTATATCCCGCAATGTCCGAGCCAGTGGATCACGGTCGTGCCCACCCCGGGCCCCCCGGCCCAGTAAGAGGCGCGAGGGTATGGTCAGAAATTCGCGTCTCCCGCTGCTCGTGGCGACACTCCTGCTGGGAGGGTGCGCCACGATTCCCGCCGCCCCGAGCGTCATGGCGCTCCCAGGGCCCGCAAAGACCTTGGATCAATTCCACGCCGATGATACCCTCTGCCGGCAGTGGGCGGTACAACAAGCCCAAGAGACGGCCAAGGGGGCCACGTCCGGCCAACTCTACGGGTCGGCTGTGCAGCAGTGGTATGACATGGCCTACCTGCAATGCATGTACGCCAAAGGGAATCGGGTCCCCGGGATCATGAGCGGGCCTCTCCCTCCGCCTCCGTTCCCGCCCCCAGCACCTGTCCCACCCGGTCCCCAACCCCCCGCCAATGCCGAGCCGATGCCCCCTGCGCAGGCGCCATAGAGGACCGGACGCTCATACCTTGGGGTTGCCGGGCTTCCGGCTGAGCATCTGCTCGAGCGTGCTGATGATCCCTGTGGACCCGAAGTCCTTGCGCAGGGTGAGGGTGGCGCCAGCCTCCTGCCCCTTGGCGTCCAGGTGGAGATCCTGCATGGCGGTCAAGAGGATAATCGGGGTGTCCCGCAACGCGGGATCGGCCCGCAACCGCCGGCAGACCTCGTAGCCGTCCATGCCGGGCATCATCACGTCCAAGAGGATGAGATCCGGCCGCACCCCCTTGGCGGTCTCGATGCCGGAGGGCCCGTCGGTCGCAATGATCGTCCGGTAGCCGGAGTCATCCAGGACATCGCAACACAAGGTGAGGAGGAGTCGGTCATCGTCGATGTAGAGAATGGTTTGCCGTGAAGCCGCCGCCTGTTCCCCTTTGGCCATGGTTCCCTCGTCCTTCCGAGGATCCACTCACCACCCGCAGCGCCGTCTCCAGCAGTTCCCGCACCCGCCGCACTTTCTCCGTCCGGCCCTCGGCTCCAGGCCGCCCGGCACCCGTCCGAGCAGGCGGACTTCTGGAGCCCGGTCAGGGGCCTCTAGCAGATCGGGCAGATCTTCGCCGTGGTCTCGGTGGGGGCGCTATCGAGGCACGGACTGCCCGTGATCGTGCTTGGGGATGCTACCACAAGTCCAGAACTTCCGCTTGACCTAGCGTTCGGCACGGAGGGTGAGGGCCATGACTGCGCGGGCCTCGGGGGTTACCACATGGCGTCGAGCAGTGGAAGTATTTCTTCCGCTCGCTCCACGCGCCTGGGGTTGGAGGCCATCAAAGGGTCACCCAGGACATGCTCTGCAATTGCAGGGAAGTCCCGGCGGTCCGCACCAATCTCGCGCAGACGGGTGGGGAGCCCCATGCTGCGGATAATCTTCCGCATGGTTCGGGCCACACGAGATCCCACCATCTGTGGGTCCTCGCCCAAACCTGCCCGAAGATTCATGCAGTGAGCGATCTGATGCATCCGAACGCCGGCTTCCTTCGCATTGAACTCGATGACTGCAGGCATCGTGAGGCACGAGGTAATCCCGTGAGGGACCCCCCACCGCGCACCGACCTGATGACCGATGGCGTGACTGAGTCCAAGCCGAACGTTCATAATCCCGAAGATGGCTAGCCAAGCCCCGGTTTGGCAGTGGCCGCGGACCTCCAGGTCTACCGGATCTCCCGCCGAGCGGGGAAGTTGCTTGACTAGAGTCGCCAGGCCGGCCTGGGCCATGGCCTCGGTGACCGGCTGGCGGTCGTTGGAATAGAGGGTTTCGACGCAGTGGTCAATGGCCTTGACGCCCGAGGAGAGCCAGAGATCCGATGGCGTGTCCAGCGTCAGCTCTGGATCCAGAATCACAAAACGTGGTGCCAGGTTGTAGTAGATGAAGAGCTGCTTGCTCCGACTCTCTTCATGCTTCATGGAAGCGGAGAATGTGAACTCCCCGCCGGAGAGCGTGGTCGGGATGGCGATGTGGGGAAGCACCGGCCCGCTCACCCGGACCGTTTCGAATGCCGAGGCGGCGCTCCTCCGCTCCCGGGGCGTGACCAGCGGGGCAAGGTCGGACCATACCTTGGCCCCGCTGGCCAGTAGCAGATTGCAGTCTTTGGTGGTGTCCGTCGCCGTCCCGCCTCCCAAGCTGACCAAGGTATCAGCGCCGCTCCGCTTGACCTCCTCTGCCGCGGCGAACACGGCGCTCTCGGGGACGTGGGCTTTGGTCTCGGTGAAGACACCGCACAGCCGGCTGCCCACGATCCCCGTCAGCCGGGCCATCCCTCGGGACTGCGCCACGCTCCGCGTCGTAATGACGAAGACGCGCTTTGCGGCAAGCGACTGGAGGATGGTGTCAATGTATGCCAGGGCCCCCCGGCCGAAGCCCACCGCTTCGAGAGGCGGGACGCAGTAGGTGGCGTAGGTTCCATTTGGTTGCATTGGCCTTCCTCCTCATGCGTTGTGTCGTAGCTGGCCATTGTGCCACGCTGACTGAGTGCTGCGTCACCGGAAAGCGCTGGATTCAGAAAAATGATGGTAGGTTAACCCAGAGGAAGAAATGACCTTCAGGGAAAGGGATGTGTAGAAGATGATCGAACATGCCGTAGGTGAAGGCCCAGGTTGCTGCCGTGAGAATAAGACTCAGTGACCACTTTTCTTGAGCACCGATTTTGAGCTGGGCAAAAGTACATAGAGTCACCCCGACGGAGAAGCCGAATAACCAGATGGCTACGAAATACCCTGCGATCCAGACGAAAATACCTGCCGTGCGACGATTAACGACACCGCTCGAGAGTTCTGACCCTTCCGCCGTTAAATCCTCACCCGTTTTTCTCACCTTACCCATTAATTCCATGATCCATTGGGCGATGACAAGACCAAGAACAGGAAATCCAATCGCCCAAGGAAAGAGGCCCGCCCTAAAATTAAACCGCCTGCTTTCCCATAGAGCCCAAACGAGCGCGACGATAATAAGGAGATTAAAGATCGTTGCCCAGCTCAACTTCGGTTGCTTGGCCCCATTGGGGCTTACTGCCTTGGGAACTGAAGGTTGTCCTTTCCCTCTTTTCCTCTTCCGCCATCTCTGGAGGATAGGATAGAAAGCACCAACCAGGGTCAAACACCCGATCACCAAGACACCTGGGCGCAAAAGCCAGGTGATTCCATAGTTGTCGGTGGAGAGAAAAAGTCTGTTTTCAGCCAAAGGACCGAGCACAAGACCTAGAATCAAAGGAGGCCGCGGCCAGTTGAGCCGTTGTAATACCCAACCCAGTCCCCCAAAAATCAACACGAGGATAAGATCTTCGAAGGTATTTTTTTCTGCAAAGGCCCCCAGAAAGATCAGCATAATAATGAAAGGGAGAATGAGACTCCCCCGAATTTGAGTGACTCTTATCAGGTGTTTCAAAAAAAGAAAACAGACCCCCACCGTAATGATGTTGGAGATGACGGTAATCCAAACGAAGGAAAAGGTCAAAGCCAGGTGTCCCTTCGGTTCCGGAATGAGCATATCAGGACCAGGCACCACCCCATGGATGAGGAAGGCCCCTAATAGAATCGCCATCGTTATACTGGCAGGAACACCAAATGCGATTGTGGTAATTAGGCTCCCTCCCAATGTGGAGTTGTTGGCCGCTCCCGGCCCCAAGACCCCCTCTACAGCCCCCTTTCCGAAGCGCTCCTTGTCTCGAGAGCTTTGTACCGCGTGGGCATAAGCCAACCATTGAGTGGTTGCACCTCCAATTCCGGGAATGACGGCAGTGTAAGCACCAATCGCACTGCAGCGGATGACCATCCGCCAGTGGCGGAAGGTATCCTTAACTCCCTCCATGACACCCCCCAACTTGTCCACCCGCCCCCCAGCAATGGTTGAACCTTGAACTGCCAAATCAACGACTTCGGGGATAGCGAAGAACCCGAGGGTAATAGGAACTAACCCAATTCCGTCCCACAGGAAGGTCTGACCAAAGGTATAGCGTTGTATCCCGGACATCGGGTCGAGCCCTATCGTCGCGAGACAAAGACCTATTCCTCCGGAGATAAGACCTTTCAAGAAATCTTTACTGCTTAAGGAAGCGACAAAAGTGATACCAAGCACAGCGAGCATGAAGAATTCCGGTGAGCCAAATGTAAGGACCAAGGGACGGACAATAGGGATAGCCGAGGCTAAGGCAAAGGCACCGAAGATCGCACCCACTAATGAACTCATGAGCGCTGCTCCCAATGCGCGCCCTGCCTCACCCTTCTTAGCCATGGGATGGCCATCTACAACGGTGGCCGCAGCGGTTGGCTCACCCGGTACACCGATGAGAATGGAGGTAATATCCCCTGTCGTGTTTACCACTGCCGTCATCCCGAGAAGAAAGCAGAAGGCCTCCACCGGATTCATCTTTACAATGAATGGGAGCATGAGAGCAAGGGTAGTTGGGCCTCCTAACCCAGGCAGGATCCCTACAACAAAACCGATTAAAATGCCCAAAAGCATCAGTCCAAAGGCAGCCCCGGAGAAGATCTGAGTGAAGCCCAAGACAAGGGCATGGAACATTCCAGCCATGTCCAAACCTCTCCTTCGGTGCCTAAGACATGCCAGGGCCTGACAGACCCTCTGCCAAAGACTACTCTGTTATTTCATTCTCCGAAAAGTTTCAGACAAAATCGCGTCGTATTTCCCCGAGCCCTCTGCTGGTGTGGGGTTGCCAGACCTCACACCCTGGCCGAGGACCGACAAGACGATGCCGGCGCAATTCACTCCTTTGGGTGGCGCAAAGGCAATCGGGACCGCCTTCACGGAGAAACCGGTGACGGCCTGGGCCGGCCTCGCGCTCTTCATAGCTCGCGGAACGGATCGGCCTCGCCGCGCAGCTCAGGGCGGTGCTCCCGTTCGCCGCGACCTTGCCGAACGCGACCCGCCCCACCAAGTCCTCCTCGCCTTCTGCGCCGGGGTACTCGCGGGGACGCGGCGGTTCGCCCAACTGGCGCTGCTCCGGGTGCACGAATCGGTGCGGCAGCTCTTCGGGCTACGCCGCTCCCCCAGCACGGCCACCTTTACTCTCTTCTTCCGCCGGTTCACCGCACCATCCGTGACGACCACGTCCGAGCCATTACTCCGATGGTGCGTTGCCCGCCTCCCCGTTTGGCCCTCGGGGTACACGCTCGATCTCGACTCCAGCATCTTCGCCTTGGTAGACGTTCAGGGGTGGACGTTCAGGCCATCGGTCCGCAAGACGCTGCCGGACTCGACGCCGCCGGTGAGGAAGCTGTGCACCCAGGAGGGAATCAACGCGGGGAGCCGCTGCAGGGGGATCCACCCGATGCCGCACGTTGTCGGCCTCGGCGGCCACGATCAGAATCGTCCTGCCCTCAGTCCGCCGGCCCACGCCCATGGCCTCCTCGTTTGCGGGGTCTCGTTGAGAGCAGCGCCCACGCCGTCCGGGAGCTGTGAAGCCCGAGCACCCGCTGCAGCCCCAGCAGGGCACCTGCCGCGGGTTTGTGCGTCGCGACGTACGTCACCACCTAGAACCAGGCTGGAGTTCACCGAAATCTGATACCGGCAGAGCGCGCACACAGCCAGCGGCCTCACGTCATCAGCCACGCTCCAGCGGCGCTGCAACGGAGGCGGACGAGACCCCTCGCGGAGATGGAAGAGCTACTACCGGCACGTCTCTCCCGTGGCGAAACGTTGCTCCTGTTCCATGAGCGTTCGGGGGTATTCCTCAATCACGGCCCCAGACGCTCACTTGACGCAAGCCACCCGACTGCCGCATGGCCCTATTTATACAGGACTTTTTCGAGTTCTGCTACAAAGGCAGGGTCGAAGTCAAAGATGCCAAAAACGGCTTTCCGCAGCTCTTCGGCCGTCACAAAATCAATATCCAGTTTGGCCTTTTCAGCCTCCCCAAGGAACTCCTTATCACCTGTCAAGGTCTCCTGGAACGCCTTAGCAAGAGCTTCCACTCGTTCTTTCGGTGTGCCGGGGGGGAGGACGAAGGGTCGGGAAAAGACACCGGACTTATGGAGGCCTACTTCAATCAATTGGCGTGCCCCCTCGGTACGGGCAAGACTAATTGCCAGGGGAACCTTCGGGAGGTCCGGAAAAGCCTTTGGGACTGCCTGCAACACGGGAACCACATCCCCCGATTCCAAAGACTTACGCCATGTGGTCCTCATAGAAGACCACGCAAAAGAGGTTCCATCTACTTCTCCGCCCTCAACGGCCAGTCGCAGCTCAGGAGTGGCCTTGTAGCCAGAGACGATTTGGATTGGAAGTCCCAGGGCCACCTTGGCAATCCGGATGGCATTGTCAGGCGCGGCGCCGGGAGCCTGTCCCGCCAGTTTGACAGGCCTCTTAGATGCTACCCATGTCTCTATGCTCGTAATACCACTCTTCTTGGAGAACGCAAATACCGCTTCCTCCTTATTAGCCGCGCCGAGGAATTCGAACCTGCGTGCATCGAATTCAACGCCGGGTTGCTTCATGAGCTGATTAAAGAATAAGTTTCCGATGAAATGGCCAATGGTAAGACCATCGGGTTTAGCCACCCTATACAGGTGGTTGGCTGCAATCAAACTTCCGGCTCCAGTCATGTTTTCCACAATTATCGTGGGATTGCCAGGAATGTGCCTGCCCATGTGCCGCGCAATGAGCCTGGCATAGGCATCATAGCCACCTCCAGGCGATAGGCCGACAATGATGCGGATTACTTTGCCCTCATAGAAGGGTGCAGCGCCACGCGCAATGCCCGAAAAGACTGTGAGCGCAACCAGAAATGCTGCAAGGGAAAGAATTGTCTTAGGCATGCTGAATTTCCGCGGATATGTCATCTCTCGCTCCCTCTCCTCGTCTGGTTGAGAGCCGATAGTAGTTTTATGGTTGACCGGGTATCGTCCTGCCGATCCAGGGACAGAACCAGGTCAGCCATCTGCTCGGCCTCAGCAGCGCTGATCGCGCCTTCCACATTCGCCCGGAATTTCTCTCGCAACGCCGCTTCGCCAAGCGGCTTCTGCGGACTGCCGAGATTGTGCTCCTCGACGCGCTCCAGCACGCGTCCATCCCGGAGTCGGATCTGCACCCATCCCTTGTACCGCTCGCGGCCAGGCGCATCGGGATCGATCCTGTACTCCGTGCGTTCCGCCAGCGCGCGCACTCGTGGATCCGACCTGCGCTCTTCGGAAAAGCTGCGCGGGCCAATCTCGCCGAAGACCAGGGCTTCCGCCATGATGTGCGCCAGGCTGATGCGCGCTGAGCTGACGGTACGCGGATTCCTCCTTTCCTCTGCGGGCTCACACACCAGCGCGACCATGTATTCGGCGACCGGACAAACAACGCCGACAATCTCATCGCTCGCGAAAGCCTCGACGCGACGGAGATGAAGCGCGGCATCGATGAAGGAGTGCGTCACATGCGCGGTCGGGTACTGCTTGAACGAAACGTTGCGCGACTCCCACCGCTGTCCGATCCCATCGCAGATGACCGACGGGTCCACCGCCGCCTCACCCTGCAAGTGGGTTCGGAAAATTCCGAACTTTCCTTCAAGGCTTTCAGCGGGTCCCGTGACCCCCGCCGCTGCCAGCTGGGCCGCCAACATTCCCGAGGACGCCGCAAATCCGGTATGACAGAAGCGAGCGTCGCTCCCGTCGAGCCATGCCTGCATGATCCCCGCGCCGAGACTCGCGGCAATGCCGATGGCGTGTTGGGTTCTAACGGGATCGAGGCCAAGGAACCGGGCCACGGCAACGGCCGAGGCGAAGACTCCAAGGACGCCGGTCGGGTGGAGGCCTCGTCGGTGAAATTCGCCTGGCGCGGCCATGCCGATCCGACAACACGCCTCTACGCCGGCAGCGACCGACGTGATCAGTTCCCGTCCGGTTACCGGCCGGTCACCGGCCAGCGCCAGTACGGCGCAAATTGCCGGGCTCGACGGGTGGATCACTGTGGTGGTGTGAGTATCGTCGTAATCAAGAGCAGCCGCCAGCGTACCGTTCGCAAACGCATTGAACATGGGGAACCGGGTGGCGCCCGCCGGAGCGAACGCCGGCGTCTCCGATGCCACGAGGAATTCGCGCGCCACCTTCTCAATGCCGGCCCCCACCGCGCTCTTACGTCCCGAGACGCACACCCCGAGCACGTCGAGGATACGCAGCTTCGTGGCGCCGGCAATGTCTGCCGGAATGGACGCAAAGTCGAGATTGGCCGCCCAATCCGCCAAGCCGAGCGATATCGATATCATGGCGGTTCATCCCTCGCTTCCTGATCGCGGAGATTCCGGCTGGCATCTCCGTGGCTCGTGTTCGATCCGGCGACGGACGGCTCCTTCCAGCTCAAACGGGGGCCCGGTCAAGCGCTCGGGCCACCAGCTCGGCCACGTCCAACGCGCGGAGCCGCTCGGTCGCATCCTTCGCCCGCATGCCATCCTCGAACATGCTCAGGCAGAACGGGCAGGCCATCCCGACCGGCTCCAGGCCGGCGGCCAGCGCCTCCTCGATCCGCGCCACGTTCACGCGTGTCCCCGTGCGCTCCTCGCTCCACATCGGCCCCCGCCCGCCCCGCAGCAGACGCTGTGCTCGCCGTGTCGCGGCAGCTCGGTGCGCGCGGTGCTAGGTATGGCGTCCAGCACGGTGCGAGGCAGGTCGTAGATGCCGTTGTGCCGACCAAGGGAGCAGGCGTCGTGGTAGGCTAGGCTCAGCGACTCGGGCTTCGTCAACCGAGGCCATCATCCCTCACGTCACCCTCGGCTCTCGGTTCACCGTCCTCGGCACATGATTTCACCCGGGTGGGCCGTCCGAACTTGCGCTTTCCCTCGGAGTGCTTCAAGTGAATGACCGCGCCGATGGGCTGTGAGCCTAGCCGAAGCAGCGACCCGCCGCCAGCGGTCGCCCAGCGCCTCGCATAGGCGGCATGGGAGCCGGAATGGCGCTCCTCCGCCCGTAAGTCGAGGAGCATTCCACCGCTCGCGTCTATCAGCCGCCGCAGCTTGGCCACCGGAGGCGCATACACGAAATTCCCCGCGTAAGCCAGGGCCACCTTATTCCGTCGGCAGGCCTCCACCACGGCATCGGGATTCTTCATGGCCTCGTCAAACATGGCCTGTCACGAAACGGCGTGAGCCTCAGCGAAGCAGCCAGTCAGGGGCTTCTCTATTATGATGATGTGCTTGCCCGCGTCTGCGACGTCAATTGCGAAGCTGTGATGCAGACGAGTGACCACAGGTAGCATGACTATGCGAATATCCTTTCGCTCGAGCATCGCCCGGTGGTCCGTGTAGACGTGAGGGGTATGAAACTTTTTCGCGAAGGCCTGGGCACTTTCCTTGGCCGTGGAGCAGACAGCCAGAATCTCGCACTTGCTGCCCTGGATTTTGCTCAGCGCAAGGGCATGCAACTCCGCCGCGAATCTCGAACCAATGAAGCCAATCCCGACGGTGCCCACCATGCTTCTCTTTCCGACAAAGCTACATCCGATAGATCGATGCCGAGACACACGAGAGCATAGCGCGGGCGGGGGACGCGGTGTCAAGCGAAAACTGGTCAGGCGAGCGGTGCGGGGGCGCCGGACGGGCCAAATGGGTGGAGAGGACTTGGAGGGATGGTCGGATGGCCTATCCTCCGTCTTTCTTCGTCAAGTCCTTACGAAGCTTGATGGTGGCCCCAGCGGGATTCGAACCCGCGTTATGGCTACGATCACGTCTTCGCCGATCTTTTCATGAGGTTACACGATCAGAAGCGGTGAAATACTCAGTGCGACTAAGACACGGGCTGATTTTTGGAGCCTACTTTCGATGCGCTCCTTGCACTCCCTAAGAGCGGGTCGGTTGCCGATCCTGCTCGCATCATATTTTGCGAATCCCCCGATTACACCGGAACGTGGCGCAGGCCTCCGGGCGCATCGAGGCGTGGTCCACGTGGCATGACCCCTCCAGGATTGTAGGGCCACCTCCGAGGGTCGCATAAAGCCACGAACGCCGCCACGTCCCCTGGTTTGACACGACGCGTGCCTGTACTGCGCAGATTCCCCTGGCACGGGAAGCCGCACCGGGCGACACCGGGTTTCGGTCCGGGCACCTAGGATTCCTGGCACACAGCCTTCAGGAGTTCCAGCTCGTCCAGGGCCTTGCCGATCCCCAGGACGACGCAGGACAGCGGGTCGTCGGCGACCCGCACCTTGAGGTGCGTCTCCAGGGCGATCAGCGTGTCCAGTCCGTACAACAGGGAGCCCCCGCCCGCCAGGACGATGCCATTCTCGGCGATGTCGGCGGCCAGCTCGGGCGGGGTCCGCTCCAGGGCCGTCTTCACCGCGTCTACGATGGCGGCGAGGGCATCCTGCAGGGCCGCGCGGATGTCGCCGTCGGTGACGGTCAGGGTCTTGGGGA
>Ga0210377_10002528_pt1 | contig 15960 bp, 22 predicted proteins | sample PLM4_65_b1redo_FD_155480 | JGI IMG/M metagenome (GOLD analysis project Ga0210377, IMG submission 155480) | Groundwater sediment microbial communities from an aquifer in East River, Colorado, USA - PLM4_65_b1 redo | ecosystem: Environmental > Terrestrial > Soil > Riparian zone | place: USA: East... | reverse complement strand
AGCCGTTGCCAAAGGTGAGGGCGTTCGAGACTTCGGCGCCGCTGATCGGCGAGATGCGCGCCGGCAGATGCCCGACACCTTTGTAGTAGCCTGCTTCGCCGGCGCCAATTTGCGTCGGGTATTCCTGCAGCACGAAGGCGGCCTGTGCGTAGAAGGTTTCGTGATAGAGCGGATTGATCCCCGCGGTGAGTGAATTCGGCCGTTGGAAGCAGCCGTTGTACATGAACCGCATGGCCGCGTCGGACACACAGACGTACTGATAGGTGACGCCGCTCGCATTGTTCTCCGAATCGGCGCCAGCGATTCGCATCGTCACGACCGCGGTGATGGGATCGATCAGCACCTGCGGCATGATGTTCGGCGTCAGGAAGCGCGCCTGCCATTGTTTGTGCGCGCCGATCATCGAGCTCCACCAATTGCCGCCGCCGGTACCGCCGGTCACACGCCGGATATTGATCCAGTGCGGAGGCGCGTTGAGCGTGATGTCCAGCCCGAGCCCGTTGCCAACGTAGGTACCCGCTTCGACGACAACCTCTCCAAAGGGCGGCGCCCCCTGCATGCCGAACTGACCGGTCGGGCTCTGATACGGCGAGTTGTGCACACCAAGGTTGGGGATCGGAATGATGCCCGTCGCGCCGTAATCGCCATCGCCAAAGGTACCAATCGTTTCCGCCATCGCGAGCAGAGCGCGGGTTGTATCGGCGTTCCCGTCTGGCGACTTCGTGTGCAGAAGCACAACCGGGTCGAGATCCGCGAGCGGATCAGTCAGCCCGGCGGGGTTGTACATCATGCCGTTGTTGAAGAGGCTGAAGAGCTGATTGACGGTGACGAGTACGTCGGCGCCGCCAGCGACCGAATAGCCCAGCTGTCCATCTGTGCTGCCGGCGTTGCTGCTCGCGAGATGCACCGCAAAGGCCGGCACGCCCAGCTGCAGCCAGCCGGCTTCACGCAGGCGTGTGTACTCCGACACGACGGCCATGCGTGCGCTCGCGGTCGAGCTCGTGACCTGTGACGTCGCCTCCTGCGCAGGGTCATTGATGAGCGATCGAAAGTCGCCGGTCCAGTTGACTGAGTGCGACGCATCAAAGGCATTGGGACGCATCAGGATGACGTGCGAGCCCGAGAGCCAGTCGACGCTGTTGAAGAGGATCGGCGGCTCAGCGTTGATCCAATCGTCGATGTCGACTTCGATGCTCTGCCCCGAACCGTTCGGGCCGAGCTCCGATTGTGTGTGCAGGCCCACAAGCCCGAAGCCGCCGGACGCTGCCGGGATGATCGCAGAGAACTGCTGCACCGAATCGAGAAAGACAACGACGTCCCCTTGGTTCGGCGCGCCGTCGTTGTAGTTGAAGACGATATCGATCCGCGCGAACTGATTGAGCGGCAGCGCAGACGTCGTACCGAGCAGCGTAAAGACACTCGCCGAATTGATGTTGTAGAGCTCAATCGTGCCGCTCGGCGTGATGAACAACGCACCGCCACTGACCGCCGGGTTCGAACTGTTGTAGCAGCGCCAGAGTCGCCACGACGCAGAGGGGCGGGTGCGCAGTCGCAGATAGAGACGCTCCCACGACCCTTGGGGCGAGACGCCGCCGGCGATGTAGCTGTTGACAGTGCGCGTGTAGAGCTGACCTTGGTCACGAACGGCGAGCCCCATCCCTTCCGGCGTGCGGGACGAATCACGGTTCGTGTTGTAGACCAGCTGCCCGCCGCTGCCAGCATCCCAGCTCGGAACCTCCCAGCCTTCGATAAAGCGCCGCTGCCGAATCGTTTCCGGTGCACCGGGCGCGGTCGTCGCCGGGCCGGCAAGCACCATGTAGATCGCCCAGTCGTAACTGACACGATTGCCGCAGACGTCGATGACGGTCGAATTGAACTGCGTCGCGTTGGGGACGTTGATGTCGAGCCCGTTCGGCAGCGTGTCGGCGAAGATGAACGGCAAGCCGGTATAGGGGCCGGTCGGTCCGCCGGCGCCATAGATGCCCGCCGCCATGACCGGCGAGAGCCCGTGACGGCCGTTCGGATAGAAGGCTTGGAACGCCGCGACGACCGCCGGATCGTCGTGCTGAATCACCGCATGCGCTTCGTACGGGTTCGCGTCCGTGTAGGCGTTGTTGACGTACTTGCAGATGTCCGACACTAGCCCTGCCTCCACGAGAGAAGCGTGACTAGGAGCTCATAGGTTGCGTTCTCCGGGTTCGCCCCGAAGCCCACTTGATCCGCGGTCAGGAAATCCGTACGCCCGATGCTGCTATGGCCGGACCAGTTCAGTCCGTCTGCGGAAAACCAGCAGACGCGATTGACGCCCGTGTCTTCGATACGCAGCCACACGAGATTGCCCGGGCGAAAGCGCCGCTGGTTGTACATCGAATCGAAGGTCGTCGGCGCCGAGTACTTCACCGAATTCGAGAACGGCTGCAGCGTTTCGCCGTTGGTTTGGATGGTGAAGCCATGCAGGCGGCCGTTGCTCGACTGTCGAAAGAACAGCCCCCACTGATGGAAATCCATGTTCAGCGGTGACGCAAGGAAGCAGGCCGTGATCGTATAGGGTGTCGCCGGTGCCGCCTTCACGCGCAGCCGCCAGCCGACACCGGCGTTCGTCGGCGCGGTGAGCAGAATGGCGCCGGTCGCTGTGGAGATCGACGCACCGCCCTGATTGATCCACGCGAAATCGCCATCGATCGGCAGCGTCAACGGAAAGAGCGGTCCCCACGGGATCCATGCGGCGCCGCTGTAGCGCTGCAGGAAGCCGGCGTTGTTGGGGAGATAGAGATCGCCAGACGCCGGCGCGCCGGGCGGGGTTGCCAAGGGGCCGGTGCTCGTGACATTGCCGCCGCCGCCGAGCTGTGCTTCGATATCGGTCAGCGACTTCTGTGTCAACGTCGCCGCGATCTGATCGCCCGCAACGATGGCCCGCGCGACGGTGCCTTCCTGTGCGCGCGTGATCGAGAAGGTGTCGGCGGCGATATTCGTGATCCGGATGATCTCGGCGTTCGACGGGATCGGCCGCTCACCTGCCGGCCAGACGGTTGCGTTGAAGGCGCTGCCGGTCCAGCCAAAGCGCGCGCCCGTGCCTGCCGCGACGATGAGCGATCCGCCACTCAGCGCCGGGCTCGGCGGCGTCGTGACGGTCGTATATGCCAGATTCGGATGCGGATCCATCAGCCTCCTATCCCGAGCTCGGCGAAGTACCCGGCGCCGATGTACCCGTCGTAGCCGCTACCCACGTTCGGTACGATCGGGAAGAGCCGCTGAATGACCAGCGCGACGGTCTCGGTCCCGATGCCCCCGGGCCACTGCCAGCGAAAGCGCGCGAGATAGCGAGAGAAGATGATCGTGTCGTCAACCGGCAGCGTGTCGAGCGTGGTGAAATCCCAACGCATGTTATACCCGCGCCCGTTGATGAACTGGAGATTCGGAAAGAGCGTCACCCCATTGGTGTTCAGCACGTCCTGATTGTTGCGGCCGTTGATCACCTGTGCCAGCCCACTCGCCCGGATCGTGTAGAGCGTCAGCGTCAAACTCGACAAGAGGAGAGGCGAGAACGCTGCACCGTCGCCATCGACGAGCGCCGCCCAGATCGATCCGGTCGACTGCTGGTAGCAGGCGAGATCGAGTGGAATCGGCGGGTCGAAGAGCGCAACAGGCATCCACCTATACCTCCGTCAGATCCTGCACGATGAGGATGATCTCGCACTTGCCAACTACGCCGGCGGCCGTCCACTCGAAGAGCGCGATATGCCGCTCGAAGGGCAGCGCTTCGATGAGGGCCGTGTCGGCTGTCTGAATCGCCCACGTCAGCACGCCCAGCGCGGAGACGGTGACGTTGTTCAGGTTCAGCACGTTCTGCGCGTTGCGGCTGTTGACGTAGCCGATCGTCCCATCGGTCTTGATCACGTAGAGGGTCAGCGTCAGGGTCAGGAGCGACGCGAGTGGGATCAGCGTGGCGCCGTCGTTGCCGGTGATGCCGGCGCTGAAGGTGCCCGTGCTGTTCTGCAGAATCTCGTACTCGCGCGGGGTGATGGGCATCAGCAGAAATCCTCATTGATGAGCGTCGGCGAGCTCTCGACCTGATCGATTAGGGTCGGTGAGCTCTGTGTCTGCGTGATGAGCGTCGGCACCGCGCCCTGCTCGTCGATCATCTCCGCGCACCCGATCCCGGTGACGATGACAGACGCCGGCGGCACGTACGCAAACTGCGTACGACCCACTTTCGGGCGCAGGAAGATCGGGCGGATGCGGGGATTCCACGCCATCTGTTGCGCGACACGCATGTCCGCGCCAGAGAGGGGGTCGAAGCCAAACTTCGGGAAGACGCGATGCACGCGCGGCGCCGCGCGATAGGTCGGGTAGGTCGGCATCCAGCTCGTGACAAACGACGTCGGGTAGACGATCGCGGCATGCGACGTGCCGATCCGGTTCGGGTTGACAGGCGGACGCGCGACAAGGCGCGTCGGATAGGTCGGTGACCAGCCGAGTGCGAAGTCAGAGAATTCTGCCGACAGGCGGCCGACGAAAAAACTCTGCTGCCCGATCGGCGTCCGCGGCCGCGGCACCGTGTCCGGATGCGTGACGCTGACGCCGGCGGTGTCGACGGGTTCAAGGAAAAAGCTATTCATCGCTTCTCCGCGTACTCCAGTTGTACTTCAAAGGGGGTACAGCGGCCGATGTCGTGACACGGCAGGCAGACGGGGCGCATGCAGACACGACAGAAGGCGCCAGACTCTTCAGTCCAGCGCCCGTCGCGATGAGGAATGAGATAGACGGTGACGCCCGAGCCGGGCTTTAGAAAGATGACCTTCTGGCAGTGCCCGCAGTTGCACGTGTCCCGCTCGAACGCAGGTGCGTCTGGCTGGACGATCGTCGCATAGCCCTGATGCCGCACATCCCTACTGCTCTTCGTAGTGCATCGTCGACGTGATGATCACGGTCGAGCCGACGTCGGTCTGTAGGCCGAACCCGTTGGCCGCGGTTGCCGGGTACACGAGCCCATACGCGGGATCCTGCTGCCAGCGAAATGTTGCGCGCTGGTTGAGCGGAATATTGAGCAGGATCGCGCCCGCGGTGTAGGTCGGTTCGACGGTGTGATTCTCGCCGGCGTCCGATTCGGTTGCGGCGTCTGCCGGGTCGAGCGGCTGCGGGGTCACACCGGTCGATGTGCCCGCCGCGGTGCAGCGCTGCAGTGTGTAGAGAAACGGGTTGTCGGCGGCCGCGGCTTCCGACCCAAGGATCAGATCGTAGATTTTGCCGCGTCGTGGACGAGTGGCATCAGCGACCAGCGATCCCACTGAGAGGGTCAATGACGCCGTGCGCTGAAAGTCGACTGAGTAACGGGCCATCGATCCTCCTCAGAACGGAATGCCGAGAACGTGCAAGGTGCTTCCTGCGCCGGCCGCCCAGAGCTGCGAGAGTTTGATCGGTCCCGTCTCGAAGGGGCCAATAGACGCCGGACCGAGCGCTGTCGAATCGACCGCCATGCCGTAGTCGGTCCCTGTCACCTGCGCATCGTCGCCGATGAACGCGTCCGCGCCGCCGGCCGAGAACAGGAGCTGCCGGTACGGAATGTCGAGCGCAGGGTCCGGGTTTGCGCCCGCTGCTCCACCGTACGCGTCTGAGAGCCGCACGGCTGCAGCCCCCAGTGTGATGTTGAAATGCTTCGCGGCCATTACCGTTTGTCGATCGTACCCGGGTTGCGCTTGTCGAGCGACGGCGGATCCGGCGGCGTCTCGGTCGGCTGGAAGCGCGACGGCGTTGTCGGCATGCCCGAAACGCTGTTCGCCGATTCCTTGCCATCCGGTGAGCTCGCGATCTGATCCTTGTCAGGCCAGAAGCCTTTCACCGCGCCGGTGCCCGATGTGTCGACGTTCGGATCGCCGCCGCGCGCTGTGACGCCGTCGCCTTCGAGACCGGGGATCGGCGCGCCCGGGTCGGTCCAGTTCGTTTTCAGGTCGCCCATGAAATCCTCCTAATACAGGTCCGCGATCGTCGCATCGGTCGACCGCAAAGATTCGTCATTGTATGCCAGATCGGCGAGCGGCCAGCGATCCCAGTTGACGCGCAGATAGTCTGAGCCCTGCATGTCGTCGTCGCGGAGCGAGACGAGCTGCACGCCGTCTTCGAATTCCTTTTTCAGGCGCGCGGCGAGCCCGGCGTTGAAGTAGGGATTCGGCTTGTCTCCAGTGCCCGGCCAGTTCGCCGCCTGCGCGAGCGCGCCGGTCTGCAGCACGTTTCCCGCTTCGGCGAGCGCGCCCGAGAACGCGAAGGTTTCCGCCAGATTCTGTGCCTGCTTGAAGTAGTAGTACGGGTAACTCCGCGCCGCTGTGGGACGGGGCCAGTATTCGTAGGTCATCCGTCCGAGCGTCGCTGGCACCTGTGAGGGTGCGGCGGTTGCGAGCAGGCGCGGCCCGGTGTCGCCAGACTGACGCGTCGGGTCGAGCAGATTGATCTGGTCCTGTGAGATCCAGAAGGCCAGCCGGCGCTGATTGTAGGGGTCCGCGATGATGTCGAACTGGCCGAAGTCGACCGGCACGACGAAGACGCCGTCGTAGATCGACGCCGTCGAGCTGCCGCTGTCTTCCCCGTAGTTGCGGTCGAGCGTCACCGTGTTCGCGTCGGTGAAGGCGATGATCGTGTACCACGGGAAGGTCGAGACGCGGAACTGTCGACCGACGTCGCCGGCAACGAATTCACCCACGGATGTGACCGTGGGCGAGTTGATCGTGTAGGTTGCGGTGACGGTACGCGCCGCTTGGATGGTGATGGCGGCAGAGGTACGCAGGAAATTCGCGGTCGGTCGCATGCGCGTGAGCGTCTTCCACGCGTCATTGACCCACTCGCGAACCAGAAACGTAGGAGCTGCAGGACAGTGCAGCTTCACGATGCGCCAGACGTCTGCGTAGGTATCAGGCATAGATGAGAGGGCTCAGCCGGTGCCGAGCCCCCTCCCCCTTCCTAGACCCCGAAGACGGCGATGCGACCAGAGTATGTCGAGAGGTTCTGCGCGCCGGCGATTTCCGCACCGGCGAAGTCAAACCACTTCATTTTCTGGTTCGTGTAGTCCCAGCGCATGACCCGCAGATCGGTCCCGTTCGACGGGTGATCGCAGACCACGAGCTCCGGACGGCCAATCCCGAAATTCAGGGCTTCGCCGCCCGAGACGTAACTGGTCGGTCCAGTCACGTTGTAGTACTTCACGAGTTTCGCACTCGTCCGATCGGCGCGATCGGGGATGGTCGTTGTGTCTAGTGGCATTCAGCTACCTCCTAGACCGTTTCCGGCACATCCAGATCGACGACCGCTTCTGCGGCCGCCGCGTTATACACGCCCGCAGAGTAACCGAGCACGGGATACGACGCTGCAGTGCCAGCAGCCAAGCAATCCGCCTTGCCGTTTGTGGCAGACGGGATGACGAACAGGCCGGCAACCGTGGGCTGCGCGACAGGCGCGTCGACGAATTTCACGATCCCGGGTCCATGGGTCTGCACGCAGCCGTAGTACCCCGGGGTGATGGCGTTCTGGAAGACGCCCGCGACGCGTCCGCGCCCCAACGTGGTAACCGTTGTGGTGACGAGATAGCGGGTCTTGTCGCTCCACCACGCCACGGCTCCCCGGAAGGGTGAGACGGTCATGGTCGAGTCGGTCTGAATCAGCTGATAGGACTTGAACCGGTAATCTTCCGCACCCGGTTGTCCGCCTCCGCTCGGCTGTTTGACCGTAAACCGTGCGCCCAAGGTACCGGGCGCATGGAGTGTGGCGACGTTTTCGGACTCCGGATCCCCCGACTGGAGGTATACCGGAGGCATTTCCCAGCGATTTGGCATGGTGCGCTCCTTCCTTCAGTCCGAGTTACGAAGTGAATCCGAACATGGCGCGCGAGAGGCGCAATGCTCGAACAGTCATGTTGCCGCCGAAGAGAATCTGACCCGAGACCTGATTGTCTTCCCGCGCGCCCTTGAACCCGGTGAACCCGAACGCGAATTTCGAGCTCTGCGCGATGTAGAGCCGAATGAACGCGTCATCGCCCTGCGGCCCGAAATTCAGCCAGTAGAACGATTCGGTTGCCGCGTTGTAGTTGCCAAGGTCAGGATCGTTTTCACCATCCTGCCCGGGCGCGTACTGCGACATGACGATCGTCGCCTGATCGAATTTCATGCCGGGCCAGTTGATCTCCGGCTGGGTCGTATCGATGATCTGATGCGGCAGGAAATTCTCGGCGATGAAGCCCATGTTGCGGTTGGTCGTGAGACCGACCGTGGGCCGCTCGTTGCCGATGATCGTCGAGAAATACGAGTGACGGAGCGCGCGATAGCTCATGGGGCCGTTGACGTTCGCGGCCACGAGCCCGGTTGGCGGAGTCAGCGCGGGCCGCACATCGGTACGCGTCTGCCCGCCGTAGGACGGGAACGTGTTGCCGAAGATCGACGCGTTGATGCCGTCGTTGAGCGCCTCTTCGAGACCGTTCAGCTCGGCTGAGCGATCGTCGCCGGGCAGCGCCTGCCCGTGATGGAACGCCGCGATCTCCAGAATCGCCGAAATCGTGAGGGCGGCCTGCTGCATGTCCGTCCGGATGACGGAGAACGCCGCGCGGGGGCCGGCCATCTCGACTTCGATGTCTTCGAGAAATTCCGTGACGTTGACTTCGTAGTACCGCGGCGTGAAGAGCAAACCCGTGCGGGTCTGCCGCCGTGTGACGTCGAACGATGCGCCCTTCTTGTACGCGCCGCCCTTCATCGGCTTGTACATGAAGTTTTCTTGAATCTGAGGGCCGATCCACTTTCGAGTGAATCGAGCCTTCATCATCGCGATCAGGGGGCCAGCCTTGAAATAGCCGTCGACGACACCCGGCATGATCTCTTTGGTCACCGTGGTGTTGACGTCGTCGAGCTGGATGGCCCCAATCAGCACGATGCTTGCAAACTCGGGATGCCAGTAGCTCCCGAAGAGTGCAGCAATGACGGCGACGAGACGCTTGTGGGCGTTCGCCAGATCCGCCAGCTGTTTGAGACATGTAAGTACGAACACTGCTGTCCTCCTGATGCGCTCGCTTGTGTTACGCCGGTGCGCCGTTCCGAGCTCCCTGCAGACGTTCGTACTCTGCGACGGCAGAGTCGACGCTGTAGTCGGCCGGTTTGCGCTCGGCGCTGAGTGCATCGAGCGGTGACGGAGATGGATCGCGGAGCGGGAAGGGATGCTGCTGATTCTGCGGCAGCCCCTTCAGCTTCTCGGCCACACCTTCGTCGACCAGTTTTTGAATGCGCGCGTTTTCAGTCGCCTGCAACTTCTCCTGAACCCGCGTGCCGTGTTTGCTGTTGTATGCGTCCATCAGGCCGTAGGTCTGCCCGTTGACCACGGTCCCGAGTTTCGGGTCCGAGAGCAGCTCGGTCGTGTTGAGCGGCTCCGCGAACATGTGCATGTGCTTGGCGCTCAGATCCATGCTCAGTGCGAGCGCACCGGCGAACGATCGATCACGCTGATCGAGCGCCGCGGCGATCTCTTCCTTCGTCGGTCCTCCAGCCACAGGCGGTTTCTCCCCTCCGCCGCCTCCGCCGCCCCCAGCTTTGAGGGTGTCGAATTCGGGTTTGATCTTCAGGTAATCTTCGAGCGCTGCCTTGTTCTCGGCGTACCACGTGTTGTTACGCTCGCGAAGATCGTCCAGATCCGTGGCTTTCTTTCGAAGGTCGTCGAGCTGGCGATTGATCTCCGGCTGCGCGAGTGCACCTGTCCCGATGACTTCCAGTGCAGCAACCGCATCTGCGGAGTCGAAAACCGTTTGCACCTGTCCCCGCTGCGCTTCCGGCAGCTTGGCAAGGACTCCAGCGATAAAGGCTTTCCCGGCGTCTGAGGCTTTCGACATGTGAGTGCTCCCCTACGAGTACCAGCTACCTCCCCGGTGATTCGGGGTCCAGTGCCTCTCGTGTTAGAAGGATCCAGCGCCTGCTATTCCACGTTCCATACCGCCGCCGGGGAACTGTTGACCGCTGGCCGTGGCCGAGATTGGCCCACTGCCATCTTTCATCAGGTCGGCGAGATATTGCTGGAGCAGTTCCTGAATCATCGCCAGCTGCGCCCCCTTGTCAGGGGTGATCTGCGAAAAGCTGTTGAGCATCTCGCTGATCTTCTGCGCCGCTGCGGTGACGCCCGTCAGGACTTCGGGCGGCAGTTTGTTGGAAGGAAGTTGCGGGGCGATCCCGTTCATCGAAAAGCCGGGGCCGTTCATGCCGCCCATCGGTGTGGGGGATGGGGGCGGCGCGCCGAGCTGTTCGGTGCCGGTGTTGGGGAACGCCACTATCGTCGACTCCCTCCGGGCGATCGTTTGCCGATCAGCCCTTTGTCTTGCAGAATCTTGGTGCCTTTGAGCGCTTCGCTGAGCGCCTCACGAACGCTCGTGCCCTTCAGGCGTGGATCAACTTTCCCCGATTCGTTGGGCAGGTTGATATCCCGGTACCGTTTACCGGTGACTTTCTCGAAGATGTTCGGTTTGTCGCCGGCCATCTAGCACGAGCAGCGCTTGCCGCCCATCATCTTCCCGCCCTTGCCGAACGGCTTGCCGCCCTTTTTGCCGCCAGCGCCCTTTTTCGGAAATGCCATCAGCGTTTGCCTCCTGCGAGTGATCGAATTTTGCTCGTGACACGCCGCGCGCCCGACTTGATCGACGATTTGATGTCGTCGTAGATCGGTCCGGGCTTCGCTCGTGCCATCTCGCGATCGGAGCGTTTCTTGTCGAAGTGCATCAGAGGCTTGTCGCCCGGTTTCTGTGGCATCAGCGTCTCCCGGTGCCGAGCATTGTTTTCTGTACGAGACTCATCTGCTTGCCGGCTTTCCGGTGATGCCGCTTCGCGCCCTTCATCCGATCCTTGTCACCGACGATCTCGGCCGCGCGTGTGAGCGTGCGGTGATCGTCTTCGCCCTGATAGTCCCGGTCGAAGCTGGGTGACATTGCGACTGAATTCTTTTTGCTCATAAATGCAAAAAGCCCGCAGCTCCTAGTGGAGTGCGGGCTCGGACGCCGTCGCTCAGTGAGCGGGGCTACACGGCCTTAGACCGTCAGAGCATCGCGCGTTTTTTCTCGCTTGTCAATTTTTTGTGATTCTGCTGGGTTGGCAAAGAGCTCGTGCGGCCCCGGTCTCTCCCATCCGCGCGGTATCCCGTTGAAGAAATCGATCGTCAATTTGCCTGTGTACCGCTGTGCGTAGATGCCCTGCAGCCACTCGACGAAGGTCTGCGCGCTCACTTATCCGACTCCGTCACCGTCTGCCGGCCGTCCGACTTCGTTTCGGTCTCGGGCGGGGCTTCGCCGCTCGCTTTGCGGCCGGCGGGGTTCACCGCGACGCCGATCCCCATCAGGTTCTGCGCCATGAGCCGCTCGGTGATCGTCAGCGGAATGCGGATTTCCATGATCTGCCCGCTAGGGTCCATCGTGAAGCGACGACCATCCGGGGCTTGGAATTCCGGAGGCGCCGCCATCGCCATCCCCGCGGCGCCAGCGGTGACCATCTGGCCCATGAGCCCCATGATCACATCAGGCCCGGGCGGCTGGATCGGCGGCAGCGGAATCGCCGGCGGTGCACCGACGTTAGGGGTTTCAAGCGTTTCGTGCAGAGACCAGAAATCGTAGGCGCCCATGCGGTAGAGCTGCAGGCGCATCATTTTGTTTTCGGCAGCGTCCATCGCCAGCACACTGTTTGGCGCCACGATGAAGACGAATTGCTTGTGGAACCACTGCGCGCGCTGATCGTGTGTGGCGAGATCGGGATCGAGCTCGGGCGTGTAGCCGGGCTCGCCCGGTTTCAGCGCCGGCACGAGCGTGCCCGGGTCGTAATCGAAATCGGCGAGCGTCATCCCCGCCTGTCCGAGAATCTGCACGCGTTTCGCGGAGCTCAGGAACTGGAAGTAGTTGCACTTGACCATTTCCGAGATGTCGCGCAGGAAGCCTTCCACGGCACGCGCCTCAGAACGGATCTCAGGCGTGAGCGCTTCGTAATATTTCTCAATCGTATCTGCGCTCGGCAGCTGACGCAGCTGGAGGAGAGCAGAGAGATTAGCCGTGCCGCTGAGATCAGTGAATTTCTGTGTGAGTTTGTCCCAGAGATCCGACGCCTGCGCGAGCACCTGCGGATTGGGACCGTCTTTTTTGTCATACGGCTCCCCATAGCCCGGCTGGACCTTGATCCGCTTGCCCGGCCGGCGCGGATCGAGCAGGCGCATCGTCGTTTCTGACACAGCGTTGCGGTTGTAGACGATGTCCGGGTCGAGCCACTGCCGAATGCCCAGACGAATGTCATGGACGGTGTCGTTGATCGCGTCCTGCACGGGCAGGAGATCGTTGAACAGCGGAATGCCGAGCAGCTGCCACGGAACCGACCAGAGTTTCAGACGCGCGATCGGGAACATGCCGTGCCAGTACGAATTTGGCCCGTCGTAGAGGATGGCGTCATCGATCGAGACGATCAGACGACCACGGGGATAGAGCGGCTCACCGGGCTTGACGATGTAGGCCCAGTTCGAGCCCGGGCGGCCCATGGTCAGCTCTTTGCCGGCGAGATTGACCGTCCGATCCTTCAGGTAGGTTCGGTAGAGCACGATTTTGCCCGGGCGCATGCGTCGGGAGTGCGCGCCGTGCTGCGTCAACGTGTCGAGTGGATCCGCCGGCGTCAGCAGTCGCGCGGCCGTCGTGCGGAAACGCCCCATCACGCGCGAGATCGCATTGTCCGAGCTCGGCTTGAAGATGTACGCCTGCAGCGGATACATGCCGCGGAGGGTATTAACGCTGTGCTCTTCGCGAATCGTCACGCCTTCCCAGAACTGGCACGATCGCGTCATCGACGGACGGATCGGCAGCGTGTCGCGCGGGTCTCGGGGGCTGAAGTTGTGGCCGCCGCCGCCCGGGATGTGTGGATCCCAGTCGATGACGAGATCGCCTGTGCCCGCAGCGAGTGAATACTTCACCGCGTCGCCCAGATCGAGATCGAGCATGAACGTGACCCACTCGTAGAGTAGGTACTTGTTCAGGAGATCGGCGGAATTCTGATATTCGGGATTGCTGCGCCAGCCGGCCAAGGGTTTCAGGTCCGTCAGGGCGGAGACGTGCGCCTGCATGGCCTTGCGCGACTCGTTGATGGTGACCTGTGGGAGGTACTTCAGCCGGCGCTGCTCGGGGCTGAGCTGCTCGCCGACGATGTACTGCTGCGCGCGCTCGATGACGTCGTACGAAGGGTCGTTACGATTGATGAGATCGCCTTCCTGAATTGCTTCGCGCAGCCAGCCGAGTACGCGCGGGTCTCCGACCTGCAGCGCTTGCGCTGTGGTCGTTGGTAAATCTTTAATTCCTGATGTGGAGAATTCTGCCATCTATCTCTGCTTTCGACGCCGACTAGCGGCTGTCGCCCGTGCATCTCGAAAGGCTTGAAACTGCACACGCCTATTGTGCCGCCGAAAGTTGAGGACGTGAACCAGCCCACAATCGCAGCAGCGCATGCGATAATTCCGCAGCACGGGCTGCACCCATTCCCCATCTGTAACGGTTGGATAGCGAGTACGTGCCATCAATCGATCGGCAGAGCCGACGTGTTTTCATCTGAGACGCCGGGGCCATATTCCCCGGAGAGCTCTTCCGATGATTTCACGAGCGAGCTGCCGAATCGATGTGCTGCGGCTTTGGTCGGGGCTTCCCCGCCGTTGAAATTGGGGTGCAGCGCTGACTGGTCCATTTGTGATCGCGTGTTGCTGAAGGCGCGGAAGACGAGCGGCTGCCCTTCACCATTGCGATGATCGATCTCGGACTGCTTTTCGATCTCGCGCAGCTGCTTCAGGCTGGAGACGTGTACTTTCTGATTTTTGCCGTCGAAGGTATCGAAGCCGACGAAGCCGGGACCGTTGGCGGCGTCCATGCGCCCGACCTGCGGGATCCAGTCCATGCGGCCCTTGCAGTGTGGGCACTGCACGTAGGCTTCGCGCGCCCCGAGCGCGATCGGGATGTTGACGTCGACCGCGACGAAATTACAGGGCGAGCAGTGGAAATCGTGCAGGGCCATCTAGCTAGCTCTTGTAGAAAATCTCGTCTTTGATCCGCTCGACGATGCGCGCGATCTCCTGTTCGACCGTGAAACCGCGCTTCATGGCGCGGTGCGCGATCTCTTCGAGCTGCCCGGGCGTGAAATCGATTCGAATATCGCCGATGACGATGTGCGCGAGCCGCTGCACGCCTTTGAGCAGGGTGCCCGCGTCTTTCGTCGTGCCGATGCCGGTGATCTCTTCGAGCAGGGTGCAGGTTGCCTTCGGTAGGACCAGTCCCTGATCGTAGGCTTCGAAGCGGTGCTCGAATTCTTTGTTCGGACAGACTTCGATCGCGAGCGATCCGTTGGCGATGATCCAGTCGCCGACGCGCGCCTTCACCGAGCTCCCGCTCGCGAGCCCCAGCTCCATGTCGCGGTCGAGCTGGCGCGCGGTGAGCGCCGGCATCCTGACGCGGACCTGTTTGGTCTCAGAAGTCGTGGTCGACGGTCGCTCGGGGGTCGAAGTGGAGCCCGGCGCCGTGGTCGGTGAATTCGTCGTAGGCATGGTCGACTCCCTGATCCGCCTCTTCCATCGTCACACCTGTGTTGCGGTAGTCAGGCCGCGTACCGGTCTGTTCCGCGTGCAGGGCTTTGAGTGCTTCTCGTCGGCGACGCCGCTCGGCGATCGGTTCGGTCTCGCCGCCGGCATGACGATAGGCGACATAGTAACCGATCGCACCCGACATGATGCAGTCATCGTGCTGCCCGGGCGCCGCGCGAGCGTCCCCAAGGGTCGATCCGGGCTCGTCGGGGATCAGGAAGTGTCGGAGCTCACCCCGCGTCGCCGCCGAGTTGAGGCGGTAATCCGGGTAACCGCCGATGGGGTCGATTGTGGTAATCGCCTCATGGAATTTGTCGAGCAGGATGGGTCGAGTGCGCTCGGTCGTAAGCCAGCCGATGCGAGTACTGAAGCGGCGATCTGGAGAAGCGCTGTCAGCGTACTCCCAGACATAGAAATGGTTGTACCCGAGATGCAGCTGGAGTGTGTCCTGCACTGACAGACCGTGATTGTTACATTCGATAGCGGCGCAGGCTTCGATAGCGTCTTCGTCCACATAGAGTCTCCCCAAGGCATCACAGACGAACGCGATCTGCGTGGGGGAAAGCCGGTTGGACACATATTGCGCAACCTCTTCCGCAGGTTCTTCGATCGTCGGCTGCCGAACGAGCGTGATCACAGAATAGTCCCCGCCGAGCCCATCACCTACGTCAACCGACATGATGTAGCGGCGCTGGCCGCGGGCACGGGGGTATTCCCAGATCGCGAGCACGGAGTCACGCAGGTTCGGCAGCTGCTTCAGATCCCGGCCCCAGATCCGCTTGAAGCCGTAGCCCGGCGGGATGGGGAAGGTCTGATGCCCGACCGGAGTCGATGCAGCTGGCTGTCGTGGGGCCAACGGCGGGGCGGGGCGGGGATCGCGATGCAACGGGGCCGAATCCGTGCTCGCGTCTCTCCGCAATTCCGCGATGTCCCGCGCGGGCTCGACCTTCCAGACGTCGATCAACGGTCGGGCTTTGCGATCGATCAGCTCCAACTGTTCGAGTGTCCAGACGGAGCGACCGGAATACAGGAAGCACTCTTCAGGATCGGAGGCGTACTCTTCGAAGAATTTGGCGATGTCCCCTTTTTTCGCGTAGTAGGCGCGCGTGCTCTCATAGAAGTAGAGCTGATCGCGGTTGAGGGTGATCGATTTGCCGATGTACTTCGGCCAGATTTCCTCCGCGCGACGCGCCTGCAGGAGCGTGGTCTCAGACGGCTGCCAGTTGATCGGCGCCGGCAGTGAGTACTTTTTCGGTTCGACCCCCCACGGGATGAACAGGTTCACGAAGCGGCCGATCCCCTCTTCGGTCGCAAGCCATTGCTTGTGCCACCAATTTCCGGCGCCCTTGGCCGTCGACTCGAAGAGCA
>Ga0210377_10002527_pt1 | contig 15962 bp, 12 predicted proteins | sample PLM4_65_b1redo_FD_155480 | JGI IMG/M metagenome (GOLD analysis project Ga0210377, IMG submission 155480) | Groundwater sediment microbial communities from an aquifer in East River, Colorado, USA - PLM4_65_b1 redo | ecosystem: Environmental > Terrestrial > Soil > Riparian zone | place: USA: East... | reverse complement strand
CGACCTGGTGCCACTTGGGGCCGAACTCGCCGCCGCCGCGGATGTTGGCAACCACGTAGACGCCGCCCTTCTCGAGCCACGCCGCGCCGACGCCGCCGCTGTAGCCGGGGAGCATCGGGACCTCGAAGCCGCCGTAGCCGTAGAGCAGCGTCGGGTTCTTGCCGTCGAGCGTCAGGCTCTTGCGCGCCACCTGGAAGTAAGGCACCCGGGTGCCGTCCTTCGAGGTCGTCTCGTGCTGGCTCACGGCGAGGCCCGTGGCGTCGAAGAACGCGGGCAGCTGCTTGAGCTTCTCGGGCGCGCTCTTGCCGATCGTGCCGAGGGAGAGGCTGGTCGGGGTGACGTAGTCGGTGACCGTCATGAAGTAGTCGTCCGACTCTTCGTCGTCGACCGCGGTCGCCACCACGGTACCGAACTCCGGCATCCCCGGCAGCGCCTCGCGCGACCACTTCCCGTCCTTGCGGCTCAGCACGTAGACGCGGTTCTTGACGTTGTCGAGCTCGTTGACCAGGACGTGATTGAGCGTCGGGCTGTAGGCGACGAGCGACCGGCGCTCGCTCGGCTCGAACAGCACGTCGAAGCGCCGCTCGCCCTTCAGGAAGGCAAGGAAGTCGGTCGCGAGCAAGGCACCCGCCGGGTACGTCTTGCCGCCTGTCGTCCAGTCGTCCCGAAGCTCGACGAGCAGCAGGTCGCGGTGCACGTTCGCCTTGGCGCTGTCGGGCTTCTCGATCTTCACCAGCTGGCCGTCGCGGCGCAGGTAGAGCTCGTCCGTGAAGAACGTCGGCGCGCGCAGCACGAAATCGCGCTCGTAGCCCCGCGTGTGGTCGCGGAAGGCGCCGACCGCGACGTCTCCCGGCTGTCCCTCGAAGAGTGTCTCGGCCTGCCCGAGCGGCGTCCCGCGCTTCCAGACCTTCGCGATCCGCGGGTAGCCGGAGGTCGTCATCGAGCCCGCACCGAAGTCGGTCCCGACGTAGAGGTGGTCGCCGTCCAACCAGCCGACGCTGTTCTTCGACTCGGGCAGCGAGAATCCGTCCTTCAGGAACAGCTTCGTCTCCAGGTCGAACTCGCGCACCACGTCCGCGTCGGCGCCCCCGCGCGAGAGCTGGACGATGCACCGCTTGTAGTCGGGCTTGAGGCAGTCGGCCCCGTGCCAGACCCAGTTCTCATTCTCGGCGGCCCCCAGCGCGTCGACGTCGATCACGGTCTCCCAGGCGGGCTCGGGCTTGCGGTACTCCGCGAGCGTCGTCCGGCGCCACAGCCCGCGCGGGTTCTTCGCGTCCTTCCAGAGGTTGTAGTACCAGGGGCCGAGCTTCTCGACGCCGGGGATGCGCTCCTTGGAGTCGAGGATGTCGAGGATGCGCTTCTCGAGCGCGGCCTCTTCCGGGGTCCCGAGCACCTTGGCGCTCTCGGCGTTCCGCGCCCGCGCCCAGTCGAGCGACCTGTCGCCCGTCACGTCCTCGAGCCAGATGAAGCTGTCTTCGGGAGCGGGCGCTTTGGGGGCCTCGCCGGCGGTCGTGGTTCCTGCGGTCGTGCTCATGGCCAGCATGAGGCTGAGAGCGAAGAGCTGCATGGAGTGTCCTCCGAGGTCATCTGGGATTCGAGAATCATAGGACGGACCGTTCAAATGAGCCATTGACGCTCGGTGCGATGCGCGCAGAAAATTGGATCATGGGCGTGCCGCGTCGATGCCCGGGAGGACAAGGATCATGAAGAAGCTGCTCGCCTTCGCGACAGGCGCCGCGTTCGCGCTGGCACTCCAGGCCGCGCCCGCTGCCGCCGAGCACGCGGCCGTCGGGGTCGCCAAGTGCAAGATGTGCCACAAGGTCGAATTCGACTCCTGGTCGAAGACGAAGCACGCCACGGCCGAGCCCAAGGCCGAGTGCGAGACCTGCCACGGCAACGGTGGCGACTACTGGAAGATGAGCGTGATGAAGGACCCGGCCGCGGCCAAGGCCGCCGGCCTCATCGCCAAGCCGGAGGCGGCGGGCTGCACCGCCAAGTGCCACAAGCCGGCTGAGTTCAAGGACGAGATGCTCGGCAAGGTGCACGACAAGAAGCCGAAGAAGTAGAGGAACCCACGCCCGAGCCACCGCTCGGGACGAGCTTTCGGGGGGACATCCCGTCCCCCCGGGCCCCCCGGAGCATCAGGCGGGCGGCTTCAGGACCGTACACACCGAGGCGCAGATCGGCCCGCCGATGTTGAAGGTGGCCGCTGCCCGCGCGTCCTTCACCTGCAGTTCCTTGGCGACCTTGCCCTGGAGTTGCCAGGCGCACCAGCCGATCATGGCGACGCCGGTGGCGCCTATGGGATGGCCCTTGGCGATGAGCCCCCCCGAGGTGTTGATCCCGCACTCGCCCTGGGGCGCGGCTTTTCCGTCCACCCAGTACTGGGCGCCCTTGCCGTACTCCGCCTTGCCGATCACCTCGGTGCCGATCGCCGCCATGACCGTGAAGCAGTCGTGGAGTTCTGCGACGTTCACGTCCTTCGGAGTGACGCCGGCCATCGCGTAGGCGTGATTCATCGCCGTGTAAGCGCCCTTCGGCCGCAGCACGTCGCGTCCTTCTTTCTTGAGCGGATCGGTCGCCTGGCCCCAGCCAGCGATCTGGACGCAGTCCTTCCGCTTCACGCCGAGCCGCGCGAGGCCTTCCTCCGTCGCCAGGAGCATGCCCGCGTAGCCGTCCGTGATCTGCGAGCAGTCGAAGGTCTTGAGCCGCAGACCCTCGGCGATGTAGCGGTTGATGCCCTCGATCGAGCAGGCCTTCTCGACGGTGAGGTCCACGTTGCGCATCTGCGCGTACGGGTTGTGCTTGGCGTTTGCGTACTCGAGGACGGCGATCGACGCGAGGTCCTCCTCGCGATAGCCGTGGGTCTTCAGGTAGATATCCATCACCTCGGCGAACAGGTGCGGGAACACGAACACCTTGCCGGGGCGCTCGTCCGGGTGGGAGAAGTAGCCGAGCACCTTGCCCACGAGCTTGCCGTCCATCTTTCCGTCTGCGTCGCGCATCTTCTCGTAGCCGACCGCTATCCCTGTGTCGCCGAGGCCGCACTGGAGCTTCTGGATCACCGACAGGACGGCCTGGCCGCCCGAAGCGCAGGCGTTCTCGACCGACTCGATCGGCTTGGCGCCGAGCCCCGGCACCTCGGCGACGAGCCCCGCCAGCAGCCCCTGCTCGTTGAGCGAGATGTTGCAGGTGGCTCCGATCGAAGCGACGTCGAGCGCGGCGGCGTCCACGGCGATCTCCTGGCACGTCCCGCGGACGGCGTTTGCCACGATCTCGGGCACGCTCATGCCCATGAGCTTTCCGAACACCGACTGGTGATAAGCGGCGATGTAGATCGGCTTCACGACCGGCTCCTTCCTCAGGTTCCGACGACCACACCGCCGTCGACGGACAGGCAGTGGCCGGTGACGAAGCTCGCCTGGTCGGAGGCGAGCCAGGCGTAGGCGTTGGCGATGTCCTCGGGCTCGCCGATGCGGCCGAGCGGGGTGTGCTCGACCATGTTGTCCAGGATCTTCTGCGGCATCGCCTTCAGGATCTCGGTGGCGACGTAGCCGGGCGCCACGGCGTTGACGCGAATCTTGAACTTGCCGAGCTCACGCGCCCAGGTTCGCGTCATGCCGACAACACCCGCCTTGGTGGCCACGTAGTTCGTCTGGCCGAAGTTGCCGTAGAGACCCACGACCGAGGAGGCGTTCAGGATCACGCCCCCGCCGCCGCGGATCATGTGCGGCACCACGGCCCGCGTGCAGTGGAAGACGCCGCGCAGGTTGACGCCGATCACCGCCTCCCACGCCTCGTCGCTCATCGTGGCGGCGGCGGCGCCGTCCTTCCACTTGACGAGCTGCGCGTCGCGCAGGATGCCGGCGTTGTTGACCAGCGCGTCGATGCGGCCCCAGCGCACCGCGACGGCTTTCACGCCCGCCTCGACGGAGGCCGCTTCGGCCACGTTGACGCGCTCGAACTGGCCCTGGCCGCCCGCGGCCACGACCTCGGCGACGAGCGCGTGGCCGCGGGCCTCGTCCACGTCGAAGCCGGCCACGCGGCAACCCTCGCGCGCGAAGCGCAGCGCCGTGGCGCGACCGATCCCGGCCGCTGCGCCCGTGACGATCACGACCTTGTCGCGAAGTCCGGAGTCCACCTTTTCAGTCTACCCCTTCGCGAGCACCGACGAGATTCAGACGGATCGCCGGGCCGTAGCCTATGATGACATTCCATTCTGGAGGCCCTCATGAAGCGAACGGTCGCGCTCGCGTCCCTGCTCCTCCTCGCACCCGTGGCGTCCTGGGCCCAGGAGAAACCCAAGGCCCTGGCGCACGACGTCTACTTCAGCCTGAACGACGCCTCGCCGGCGGCGCGGGCGGAGCTGGTCGCGGCCTGCCAGAGATACCTGACCGGCCACGAGGGGACGCTCTCCTTCTCGGTGGGAGTCGTGGCCGCGGAGCTCGCCCGGCCCGTCAACGACCGCGACTTCGACGTCGCACTCCACATCACGTTCGCGAGCCGGGCAGCGCACGACCTCTACCAGGAGCACCCGCGCCACGAGCAGTTCATCGCCGAGCAGCAAAAGAACTGGAAGAAAGTGCGGGTCTTCGACTCGCTGATCGAGGTCGTGAAGTAGGCCCCGTCGAGCAACGAGGGGCTGTTTGCGCGCGCGAAGAGAGCATTAGGATGACTCTGCGGTGAGCGTCTCCACTGCGACCACGAACCAAGCGGGCTGCGAGGTCCGCCGTGAAGCCGGGGTGGTGCGTGTGCGCCTCTCGGGGCGCTTCACGCTTTCGGCCGGGTTGCCCTCCGTGGATGCCGTCGCCCGGGAGCTGGAGAAAGCGCCACCCGCGGTCCGCCTTGTGTTCGAGCTCGCCTCACTCGAGGCGTGGGACAGCGCACTCGTGAGCTTCGTGTTCTCGGCCGCGGGCTTGGCGGCGGCGCGGGGCGTCGCGGTCGACACGAGCGCCCTGCCCGACGGCGCGCGGCGGCTGCTGGACCTGTCGCTCGCCGTGCCGGCGCGAGTGATGCCCCAGACGTCGGTGGACGACGCGCTCACGGCGCGCGTGGGTGAGGTCGCGCTGCGTGGCTGGCGCACCGCTGGCGATGCGCTCGAGTTCCTGGGCGAGGCGGTGCTCGCCCTGGGAGCGCTGCTGCGGGGCCGGGCCCGCTTCCGTCGGGTCGACCTGATGCACGCGCTGGAATCGGCGGGGGTGGGTGCCCTCGGGATCGTGGCGCTCATCAACCTCCTGATCGGCGCCGTGCTCGCGTTCGTCGGGGCGGTGCAACTGCAGCAGTTCGGAGCCTCGATCTACGTCGCGAACCTGGTCGCGATCGGGGTGACGCGCGAGCTGGGCCCGCTCATGACGGGGATCGTGATGGCCGGCCGCACCGGGGCCTCGTTCGCGGCTGTGCTCGGCACGATGACCGTGAACGAGGAGGTCGACGCGCTGCGCACCATGGGCCTGAAGCCAGTCGAGTTCCTGGTGCTGCCGCGGACCCTGGCAACGAGCCTGATGCTGCCGGCGCTCGTGGCCTACGCCGACCTCCTCGGCATCTTGGGTGGCACCTTCGTCGGCGTCGCCGTGCTCGACCTGGGCACACTCGAGTACCTGCGGGCGACCCAGTCGTCGCTCGCCCTGCGTCACGTCGTGATCGGCCTCGTCAAGAGCGTGGCGTTCGGCGTCGTGATCGCGCTCACGGGTTGCTACTACGGGATCCGCTGCGGCAGGAGCGCCGCCGCCGTGGGCCAGGCGACCACCCGGGCCGTGGTGATGGGGATCGTCTTCGTGGTGGTCGTGGACGCGGTCTTCACGGTGCTGCTGCACCTGCTGCACCTCTAGCGATGAGCGAGCCACACATCGAGGTACGCGACCTCACCATGGCCTTCGGCCCGGTCGTGGTCCAGGAGCGCCTGGATTTCCAGATCCAGCGCGGCGAGATCTTCGTGATCATGGGCGACAGCGGCTGCGGCAAGAGCACGCTGATGCGGCACATGATCGGGCTCAACCGCCCGGCCCGGGGCGACGTGCTCTACGACGGCGAGCCGCTCTGGGAGGGCGACGAGGACGCGCGCGAGCGGATCAAGGAGCGCTTCGGCGTGCTCTACCAGAACGCGGCACTGTGGAGCTCGATGACGCTCGAGGAGAACGTCTCGCTGCCGCTCGCCGAGCGCAAGCGGCTGGGCGCGGCCGAGGCGCGGGACGTCGCGCGGCTCAAGCTCGCGCTGGTGGGGCTCGCGGGCTTCGAGGACCACTACCCCGCGGAGATCAGCGGCGGCATGAGGAAGCGCGCGGGCCTCGCGCGCGCGATGGCGCTCGACCCCGAGATCCTCTACTTCGACGAGCCCTCGGCGGGCCTCGATCCGCTGAGCTCGCGCCGCCTCGACGATTTGATACTCGAGATCAGGGCGAGCTCGGGCACGACGATCGTGCTCGTCACGCACGAGCTGCCCAGCATCTTCGAGCTGGGGGACAATGCCGTGTTTCTCGATGCGGAGCGCAAGACCATGATCGCGCGAGGGCGGCCCGAGGAGTTGAAGCGGAGCGACGAGCCGAAGGTGCGTGCGTTCCTGGAACGGGGGCGGCTGTGAGCCAGAAGACACATCCGCGGGCGATTGGCGTTTTCGTGCTCGGTGCGATTGCGCTGGTGCTGGGCGCGATCGTGCTCCTGAGCTCGGGCAACTGGTTCGAGCCCAAGAGCCTGTTCACGGTGTTCTTCCCCGGCTCGGTGCGCGGCCTCAACAAGGGCGCTCCCGTGACCTTCCGCGGCGTGAGGATCGGCGAGGTCAAGGAGGTCAGGGCGTTTCTCACCGGGCGCGACGACCAGGCGATCCAGATCGAGGTCGTGATCGAGGTGCGGACCAACGTGGTCGAGGCGCCCGAAGGTGTCGCCCGGCCGTTCGCCGGCGCCACGGAGGAGGCGCTCGCCGCGGCCCTGGTCGCGCGGGGCGTCCGTGCGCGCATGCTGAGCCAGAGCCTGCTCACGGGCCAGAAGTACATCGACCTCGACTTCCTGCCCGAGGAGCCTGCGCGCCTCGCGGCGATCAAAGGGCTCCACCCCGAGCTGCCCACGACCCCCACGGCCATGGAGAAGCTCGGCGACAAGGCCGAGACCTTCTTCGAGAAGCTCGCCGAGCTGCCGCTCGACGAGATGCTCGAGGACGTGCGCAAGGCGCTCCAGAGCCTGCGCGAGGTCCTGTCCTCGCCCGACCTCAAGGGCACGATCGCGGGCGCGCACCGCGCCACACGCAGCCTCGAGCCGGCCATCACCGAAGCGCACGCCGCGATCGTCGACGCGCGCGCGGTGATCCGGGAGCTCGACGGCAAGGTCAAGGCCGTGGGCGGCGACGCGCAGACGACACTGGGCGAGATGCGAGAGACACTCGACCAGGTCCAGCAGACCCTCGACTCGCTCGAGCGCACGCTCTCCGGGGCGGACGAGGCGCGGGTTCGCGCCGCTTCGACGCTCGAGGAGCTGGAGCGCGCGATGAAGGCGATCCGCAACCTGGTGGACTACATCCAGACCCACCCCGAGGCGGTGCTGCAGGGCAAGCCCCAGACCAAGGAGAAGAAGTGATGCGTACGCATGCCGCCCTCCCGATCCTCGCCGTCGCCCTGGCCACGGGCGCGGGGTGCGTCTCTCTGAAGCGTACGCAGGAAGCCCGGTTCTTCGTGCTGCGCTCGGTGGCCGAGCCGCCGGCTGCTGCCGCTCCGGACGCCCGGCGCGGGTTCGTCGGCGTGATGCCGGTGCGGCTCCCGGGCCACCTCGACCGCCCGCAGCTCGTCACCTGGACGGCACCTGGCGAGCTGCGGATCGACGAGTTCCAACGCTGGGGCGAGCCGCTCGACACCGGCCTCACGCGCACGCTCGCGGAGAACCTGGGGACGCTCCTGCCCGAGCACTTCGTCGCGCGCTCCCCCTGGCGCTCGTCGGCCGTGCCCCGCTGCCGCGTGATCACGGACCTGCGTGTCTTTGGCCTGCAGGCGAACGGCGAGGTGCGCCTGGACGGACGCTGGGCGCTGCTGCCGGCACAGGGCGAGCAGTCGCTCGCCCGCGGCAGCGCCAGCCTCAGCCGCGGGCCGCTCGCGAGCGGCCCGACGGGCGTCGATCCCGGCGCCGAGGTCGAGGCGATGAGCGAGCTCGTCGCCGAGCTCAGCCGCGAGATCGCCGCCGCCGTACGCGCGCTGCCGGACGAGCCGAAGGACGCGCCGCCCGCCCCTTAGTGCTGGCCCTCTGGAACTCGACGAAGTTCCGAGCTTCGATCGGGGGAGGTCGTGAAGAACGCAGAGCCGAACGTGGCAAGGTGTTCCGTCACACAGCGAGACGTGGAGGCATGCCGATGAGCCAGCGTACCCCGCTGATGATCCTCGTGGCCGGCCCCTATCGCTCGGGCACCGGCGACGATCCCGAGAAGATGGCGGCAAACGTCCGCGCCATGGAAGCCTACGCGTTGCCCCTGTTCCGCGCGGGTCATGTCCCGGTCGTGGGCGAGTGGTTCGCGCTGCCTCTCGTGGCCCTCGCCGGCTCCCGGCGCATCGGCGACAAGCCGTTCGAGGAGATCTTCCACCCCATCGCGGAACGTCTGCTCGAGCGCTGCGACGCCGTTCTTCGAGTGGGCGGGCCCTCGCAGGGTGCCGATCTCATGGTTCGCGTCGGCGAGGAGCGCGGCCTCAGGATCTTCCGCCGGCTGAGCGAGGTCCCGGGCTGCGCTTCCACGGCCGAACCGCGCGCCTGAAGGGAGGGTCCCATGGCCATCAGCGTCGTTCGTCTCGGGAGTCCCAGGGCGCGCAGCGAGGGGCTGCGCCTCGGGACGGTGCGACGGCCGCCGCGCGGGGTGCCCAAGGCCGAGCATGCCTCACGCGATTTCTACGATGTGTGGCTGCCCGACCTTGCACCGTCAGATCGGCTAGTCCGGCGGGCGCTTCAGGCCACCGACGAGCGGGCGTGGAAGTCCTTCGTGAAGCGGTACCGGAGCGAGATGAAGCGGCCCGAGGCCGCGCGACTCCTGGCGCTGCTCGCCGCCCTGTCGCAGCACACGGACTTCTCAGTGGGCTGCTACTGCTCGGACGAGGCTCGCTGCCACCGCTCCGTGCTCCGAGGATTGCTGCTGGAGCACGGAGCCAGAGTCAACTGAGCGCTGAAGCTGCCTCCAGGGCGTCCGGCTACCGCGCGCCGGCTGCCTCGGTGACGACGACGGTCCGACCCGCGGCTTGGGCGCCCAAGCGGTCGACCTGCCCACTCGGCCAGGCGACCTCGACGGCGTCCACGCCCTTCGCCGCGCCCAGGCCGAACGTGAGCGGCAGCTCGCTCTGCGAGCAGTAGCTGGAGCCTGTCTTGACGACGGCCCAGCTCTTGCTACCGCCTGGCAGGGTCACGCTGACGCGCGCGCCGATGCCGTCGCGGTTGGACTTCGTGCCCACGAGCCGCACGCGCAGCCAGGCGTTCTTGTTGCCGCCGTCGTTGCGCAGCAACACGGCCGGGCCGCCGTTGGCGGTCACGGCGAGATCGAGGTCACCGTCCCCGTCGACATCGGCGTAGCCGGCGCCACGCGCGACCATCGGCCGCGCCAGGGCGGGACCGACATGCGCCACGACGTCCTCGAATCGCTTGTTTCCGAGGTTGCGGAAGAGGTGCGGCGGCTGCGCGTAGCTCACCTTGGGCTGGACCTTCTGGATGTCGTCCGCCACGTGGCCGCCGACCGAGAAGATGTCGGGCTTCCCGTCGAGGTCGAAGTCGAGGAAGAACGCTGCGAAGGTGAGCGTGAGCAGCGAGGCCTGCCCGACCGTCGAGGAGGGCGCCTCGTCGATGAACAGACCGTTGCCCTCGTTGTGGTAGAGGCCGAGCATCTCGTTCGAGAAGTTCCCGATCAGGAGCGAGGGCCGGCCGCTGCCGCTGTAGTCGGCCGCGTCCGTGCCCATCCCCGCGCGCGCGACGCCCGTCTCGCCGAAGGCGACGCCCGCAGCCACGCCGACGTCGCTGAAGCTGCCGTTGCCGTTGTTCTTGTAGAGCTTGTTGGGCTGCGTGTCGTTGGCCACGAACAAATCCGGCCAGGAGTCGGAGTCGAAGTCGATGAGCGCTATACCGAGCGACTTGGCGCGCGCGTCCTCGAGCCCGGCCTTCTTGGTGGCGTCCTCGAAGACGCCGCCCGGGAGGCCGCGGTAGAGCCTGAGGCTCTGGCCCTTGTAGGACTCCGGCGTGCAGTAGGACTTGCTCTTCCCGTCGAGCGTGCAGAAGAGGTCCTTCTCGACCGACCAGGTGACGTAGTTGGCGACCACCAGGTCGAGGCGGCCGTCCTTGTCGTAGTCGAAGAACATGGCGCTCGTGGAGAAGCCCGGATCCCCGACGCCGGCTTTCGCGGTCACGTCCTGAAACTTCCCGCCGCCCAGGTTGCGGAACAGGCGGTTCGGGCCGAGGCCGGTGACGTAGAGGTCGACGTGGCCGTCGTTGTCGTAGTCGGCGGCCGCGGCGCCCAGGCCGTACATCTCCACCGCCAGACCCGCCGACCGCGTCACGTCGGTGAAGCGGCCCTTGCCGTCGTTCCTGTAGAGCGCGGGCAGACCGGGCTTCTCGGGGCGGCCCGCGAAGCGCGTGGAGTTCACGAAGAACAGGTCCTGGGCAGAGTCGCCGTCGTAGTCGAAGAACACGACCCCCGAGCCCATCGTCTCGGGCAGGTACTTCTTGCCGAAGGCGCCGCTCGTGTGGCGGAACGTGATGCCCGAGGCGCTCGTGACGTCACTGAAGACGATGCCCGGCGCGCCTGCGGCCTGTGCGTGGAGCCGCGGCAGGTGCCCGAGCGCGAGCGCCGTCGCCACGACGAGCGTCACGGCCGTCAGGTAGCGGCTCATCGACGGGCCCCGGTGGCCGACGCGGCCTCGGGCCGGGCGGCAGGTGGCGCCTCGCGCCGGGCCGCCTGGTACGGTGCTCGAGAGCGCGCGGGCCGGGGTGGTGGCTGGGGCTCGACCGAGCGGTGCTCGTGGATCTGCTGGCGCTCGTTGTTGTCGTGCGGGTGCAGCTGCCGGTACGGCCCGGTGATGAACTGCGACGCCTCGTCGGCCTTGAAGCGCTCGTAGAGCGCCTGGTGCTTCTTCGCCATCTCCGCGTTCCCCGTCCCCTGGTAGGCCAACATCAAGTTGTAGTGCGCCTGCAGGTCCTCGGGGTCCACGTCGAGGACCTTCTGCAGCTCGACCGTCGCTTCCTGGTGCTGGCGCTTCAGGAACAGCAGTCGGCCCACCTGGTTGACGACGACGCGATCGCGCGGGTATTGGGCCTGGGCCACGCGCGTGTGCTCGAGCGCCTCGTCGTAGCGGCCCTGGGCCTTGAGTGCCGAGCCCAGGAAGAAGTGCGTCTTGGCGAGCTTCGGCGCGATCTCGAGCGCCCGGCGCAGGAACGTCTCGGCTCCCGCCGCGTCGCCTTCCTGCAGCCTGACTCGCGCCACGTTCACGAATCCGTCCGCGTACCCGGGCTCCATCTGCGTGACCTTGAGAAACGCCGCCTCCGCGCCGCGCAGGTCGCCCTGCAGCAGCAGCCCGATGCCGTAGTCGTTCCAGCGCTCGCGGACCGAAGCGTCGAGGTAGGACTCAGGCTGCGGCGCCGCACTTCCCTTCGGCAGGACCCTGAGCTCGGCCGTCGCCTCCGCCATCACAGTGATCGGGATCTCCGGGATCGCCTTCAGCTTGCCCGACACCTTCGAGGTGTCGCCGGTGAAGACCCAGCGGCCGTCGTCGTAGGCCTTGCCGAGCGCGAACTCGCCCTGCTCCGGGTCGCGGACACCCGCGAACGCCCACTGCGTGTTCCACCACATGAACTTGCGGTAGTTGACCTTCGCGCGGAGCGTCACGCGCTCGCCGCAGTCCGGCGGGATGCGCAGGCGGAAGTGGATCGTGTCGGCCGCCCCCGGGGGGATCAGGCGCACGTACGCCAGCGAGCGCGCGGCCCAGGCGTTTCGCTTGTTGATCGGGTTGCCGCGCTCGTCGAGCAGCAGGCTGCGATAGACGTGCGCGCCCGGCTCGACCGGGCCCTTGCCGCCGTCCAGCACCTCGCCGCTGTGGAAGATCGTGCGGCCGTTCGAGTCCACCGCCTCGAGCTCCACCCACACGTCGAAGGCGTCGACGGTGCCACCGGGGAAGAAGTGGCCGATGTTGCGGGTCCGCACCACCACCTCGACCCGCGCCGAGTCGCCGCGACGCAGCGCTGCGTCCGCCTTGCCGAGCGGCGCCACCACCGGCGCCGCCTCCCGCAGCACGCTCGCGGCCGCGCCCAGGTTGCCGCCTTCTTCGCCGACGGCGAACGTGCTGGCGAGCCGCGGCTCGGCGCCCGCCGCCGGGCGGACTTCGAGCGGCGTCGCTCCCGGGTCCTCGCCAGGGACGAGGCCGAAGATGTCGATGCTCACCACGTTGCCCTTCAGGAACTCCTGGGTGACGCGGAGCTGCTCGTGGTCGCCGTTCACGAACGGCAGCGCGGTGTTGGCCGCGGGGAAGCGGTGCGAGCGCACCTTGCCGTCCTTCGCCACCGGGTCGTTCGCCGCCACGAGCGGCATGTGGCAGTCGGCGCACCTTTGCGGCTTGGGCGGGTAGTAGAAGGAGCGCGCACCCTCGCCCGACATGCCCGAGGCCTGCCAGTTGTCGTAGTCGTTGAAGCCACGGAACCAGCGGTAGGCGTTGACCGGCACGTCGAGGTGCACCTTGTGGCACGCCGAGCAGAAATCGGCCGTCTGCTCGCGATGGAAGTCCTTCAGGAACACGCGCCGGTGCGGCGCCGGGTCGAGCTTCAGCAGGTAGTCGTGGGTCGCGGCGAGGATCGGGTTCTCGCTCACGGCGAGGTCGTGCAGCGGCGGGTACTCGATCTCGAAGTCACCCTGCCCCATCGTGCTGCGCACGTGCACGATCGAGTGGCAGGAGTTGCAGCCGAGGCCGTTCTGCGCCTCGGGCGTCTCGATCTGCTCCTTGATCGGCCGGTCGAAGCGGCCGTTGAAGAAGACCGCGTGGTCGTGGCAGCCGGCGCACCACTTGCTCGGCTTCGTCCCCACGACGTCCTGCATGTACTCGACCGACTTCCGGTACCACTGGTTGTTGAACGACGCGAAGTGGTGGGCCGACGAGTTCCACTGGTCGTAGATGTCCTTGTGGCAGCGCGCGCAGGTCTCGCTCGTCATGAAGAACGTGGCCGGGATCGTGGACTTCGTGCTGGTGTCCGCGGAGGACGGGAAGAAGGGCGAGGCGGGCCCGGCGCCTTCGCCTTCCATGCTCAGCGGAGCGAGCTTCGGGTTGACGATCGGCCGGCCGTTCGGCGCGATGTGGTCCGCGTAGTAGCGGAAGGCGGGGGTGAGCGCCGCACCCGCGAGCGCCGCGAGTGCCAGGCCACGGCCGAGCGCGGGCCGCGGGATCCACGCGAGGGCGCCCGCGGCCGCGCGCGCGAGCAGCAGCGCGCCGCCCGTGGCGCCGAGCGCGATGTGCACCCAGAGCAGCGGGCGATATGCGCGCGGCGTTCCCGTCAGCATGAGGACCAGCCCCAAAGCACCCGCACCGAAGAGCGCCAGGGCGGCCGCCTTGTCGACCGGGTGGAGCCCGCGGAAGGCGCGGCGCGCGGTGGGGCCCGCGGTCGCGGCCAGGGCCAGGCCGAGGGCCAGGTGCGCGACGATGTTGCCGAAGTAGAAGAGTGTCGGGTCGTGACGCAGGGCGAGGTAGGCGCTGTTGAGCCCCAGCGCCACCGCGGCCGACACAGTCCAACCCGTCGAGCGACCCCACGTCATCAGGCACACCCCCAGCGGAGAATTGAAAGACATACTACAAGTCGCGTGCCATGGGCCACGACGGCCCGCCCCCCCTGGTGCTCAATGAGTTACAGGAAGGGTAGCGCTCGAGGGTCATAGCCCCGATGCTCGATTCTCGAAATCATCCGCCTAGGCCCTATGCTCGAAGGCCGCGCGTTAGCATCTCCTTGATGAGCCGCACGGCAGTCCTTCGGCTGGTCTCGGCCGCGCTCGCGTTCGGCGCCTGCTGCGGCTGCCGGCGCTCGGTCGAGCACGCCGTTTTCCACGACGCTCCCGTAGTCTTGATCTCGATCGACACGCTTCGCTCCGACCGCTTGCCGGCGTACGGCTACGGCGGCGTCGAGACGCCGCAGCTCGACCGCCTGCGCAGGGACGCGATCCTGTTCGAGAGCGCGTGGAGCCCGTGTCCGATGACGCTGCCGTCGCACGTCACGATGCTCACGGGCCTGCTGCCGCCGGAGCACGGCGTGCGCAACAACGTGGGGTTCGCCTTCGACGGCCACGCGCACGCGCACCTGCCGGGCCTGCTGAAGACGCGCGGCTACGCGACCGGCGCCGCGGTGTCGTCCTACGTGCTGCGGGGCGAGACGGGGCTCGCCGCGATCTTCGACGCCTACGAGGACTCGCTCGACCCGCGGGCGGGCGGCGCCTTCGCCGACCAGCAACGGCCGGGAACGTTGACGGCCGCTATCGCGAAGCGCTGGATCGGCGAGCACGCGGCCGCGCCCTTCTTCTACTTCTTCCACGTCTACGAGCCCCACGTGCCGTGGAGCCCACCCGAGCCGTACAAGAGCCGCTACCAGAATCCCTACGACGGCGAGGTCGCGGCGGCCGACGCGGCGGTGGGCGAGCTCCTCGACTTTCTGCGCGAGCGCGGCCTGTACGACCGCGCGATCGTGATCGCGACCTCGGACCACGGCGAGGGGCTCATGGATCACGGCGAGGAGCAGCACTCGATCCTGCTCTACCGCGAGGCGATCCAGGTGCCCCTGTTCCTGAAGCTGCCAGGCCAGCTCCGCGCGGGCGACACGGTCCGCGACCCGGTTCAGCTCGCCGACATCGCTCCCACGGTGGCCGAGCTCGTCGGGCTGGTCCCGCCCGCGGCGGCCTCGGCGCGCTCGCTGCTGAGGCCGCGTACTGGCGCCGACCGAGAGCTCTACGCCGAGACCCTCTACCCGCGTCTGCACCTGGGCTGGTCGGAGCTGCGGTCGATCGTGGACGGTCGCCTTCACTACATCGACGGCCCGCGGCCCGAGCTCTACGACCTGTCCGTGGACCCGGGCGAAACCCGCGACCTCGCGGCGCGGGAGCCGCGGACGCTCGAGCGGATGCGCCAAGCGCTCCGGCGCGTGCCGGCCGGGCCGGCGGCGCCTTCGGGCGTCGACTCGGCGGTAGCCGAGCGGCTCGGTGCGCTCGGCTACGTTGGAACGGCTCGCGAGCGTCCCGCGGACGCGCCGCTGCCGAACCCGCGCGAGATGCTGCCGCAGCTCGAAAGGATGCGCGAGGGCTTCCACCTCGCGGCGGAGCGCCGGCTCGGCGAGGCGGCCGAGCGGCTGGCGGCGGTCGTGCGCGAGGCGCCCGCCAACGTCGAGGCGTGGATCAAGCTGGGCGAGGTGCAGCTCGACCTCGGGCGCTACAAGGACGCCGCGACGAGCTTCGAGGCGGCTCTCGCGCGGGGCGGGATGGAGCTCGGTGACGTGCGCGCGCAGCTCGGCTACGCGCAGCTGCGCGATCGCCGGCTCGACGCGGCCGAGACGGCCGCGGAACGGGCGCGCGCCACGGTCCCGGCCCAGGCGCTCGAGCTCCTCGCGCGTATAGCCCTCGCGCGCGGACGGATGTCCGAGGCGCGCGAGCAGGCGGAGGCCGCGGTCGCCGTCCGCAACCCGCAGCCCGCGTCGTGGCTCATAGGCGCCGAGGTGCGGACGGCGGCGGGCGACTACCCGGGTGCCCTCGCGCGGCTCGACGAGGCCGAGCGGCGGGCGAAGGCGCTGGGCCTCGAGTCGGTCTACAACCTCGAGGCGCTGCGGGCGGACGCGTTCGCGCGCTCGGGTCGTTCGCGCGAGGCCGAGGCGGCGTATCGCCGCGAGGCCGCGGCTTTCCCGGGCAACCTGCTGGCTCAGGCCAACCTGGCGGCCCTGCTGTTCGCAGAGGGCCGCAGGCCCGACGCGCTCCTGGTGCTCGACGCCATGATTGCCGCCAACCCGCA
>Ga0210377_10002526_pt1 | contig 15968 bp, 16 predicted proteins | sample PLM4_65_b1redo_FD_155480 | JGI IMG/M metagenome (GOLD analysis project Ga0210377, IMG submission 155480) | Groundwater sediment microbial communities from an aquifer in East River, Colorado, USA - PLM4_65_b1 redo | ecosystem: Environmental > Terrestrial > Soil > Riparian zone | place: USA: East... | reverse complement strand
GAGAGCTTTTCAATGGCAACCACCGAAAAACGCGATTAGAAGAAGCTCTCAGCTCTCGGCTCTCAGCTCTCAGGGGAGGGCGGGCCTGAGAGCTAAGAGCTGAGAGCTGAGAGCTTTTCATGACAACCACCGAAAAACGCGATTACTACGAGGTGCTCCAGATTCAGAAGGGCGCCTCGATCGAAGAGATCAAGAAGGCTTACCGGAAGCTTGCGCTGAAGTACCACCCCGACAAGAACCCGGGCGACGCCGATGCGGAAGAGAAGTTCAAGGAAGCGGCGGAGGCGTACGGTGTGCTTTCCGATGACGAGAAGCGCGCGCGCTACGACCGTTACGGCCATCAGGGCGTCGGCGGAATGGGCGGCTTCGATCCCAATCAGTTCGCCGACTTCGGCGACATCCTCGGCGACCTGTTCGGATTCGGCGATTTCTTCGGCACGTCGCGCCGCAAGAGCACGCGGCCGGCGCGTGGCAATGACCTGCGCTACGACCTCGAGCTCGAGTTTCTCGATGCGGCGTTCGGGAAGGAAGTGTCGCTCGATGTTCCGCGCACGGTCACCTGCACGACGTGCAGCGGGAGCGGTGCGAAGCCGGGAACGCAGCCGGTGACGTGCAGCGGGTGCGCGGGGCGCGGGCAGATCCGCTATTCGCAGGGATTCTTCGCCGTGGCGCGGACGTGTCCGCAGTGCGGCGGGGCGGGGAAGGTCATCAAGGATCCGTGTCCGTCCTGTTCGGGCGCGGGGCGCGTGCGCGAAGAGAAGACGATCTCAGTGAAGGTGCCGGCCGGTGTCGATGACGGCTCACGGCTGCGCATCGCGGGCGAAGGGGAGTCGGGGTACAACGGCGGACCGGCGGGCGATCTTTACGTGTTCCTCTCGGTCGCTGCGCATCCGAAGTTCACGCGGCGCGATTACGACATCCACAGCGATCAGTCGATCAGCTTCACTCAGGCGGCGCTGGGCGGCGAGGTGCAGACGGAGACGATCGACGGCGCGGAGAGCCTGCGCGTTGCGGCCGGGACGCAGCCGGGCCAGGTGTTCCGTCTGCGCGGCAAGGGCGTGCGGTTTCTCGACGGCAGCGACCGCGGCGATCATTACGTGCACATGAGCGTGCGCGTCCCGACGTCGCTGACCGAGGATCAGAAGCGGATGCTGCAGGAGTTCGCGGCGACCGAGGGGGAGGAGCCCGCCGGGGAGAAGGGCGTCTTCGACAAGGTCAAGGATTTCTTCTCGGCGTAGAGTTTCACGCTCTCTGCGCGCTCAGGGCCGCGGACATTCCATCCGCTGCGCGGCATCTGCGTCGTAGAGGAGACCACCCGATCTAGGATTCACGCGATGATCGTCCACCTGGTCGATGGCACGTACGAGCTGTTTCGCCACTTCTACGGCGCGCGGCGCGCGCACAAGGGATCGGACACTCCTTTCGGCGGCATGCGTGGCGTGTTGCACGGCGTGCTCGAGATGTTCGAGACGGGTGGCACGCACGTCGGTGTCGCGACGGATCACATCATCGAGTCCTTTCGCAACCAGCTCTGGCGGGGCTACAAGACGGGGCAGGGCATCGATCCCGTGCTCTGGAATCAGTTCCATCCGCTCGAGGATGGACTCGCGGCGATGGGTGTCGCGGTCTGGCCGATGGTCGAGCTGGAAGCGGACGACGCGCTCGCTTCCGCGGCCGCACTGGCGAGCTCGGATCGGCGCGTGGAGAAGGTTTGCATCTGGACGCCGGACAAAGATCTCGCGCAATGCGTCGTCGATGCGCGCGTCGTGCAGGTCGACCGGCGCAACGGGCAAATCCGCGATGCGGCGGGCGTGCAGGCGAAGTACGGCGTCCTTCCCTCCTCGATTCCCGACTACCTCGCCCTGGTCGGTGATACCGCGGATGGTTATCCGGGGCTCGATGGCTTCGGCGCGAAATCGGCGGCGGCGGTGTTGCGGCGGTTCGCTCATATCGAGGCGATCCCCGTCGACGGCGCGGAGTGGCGCGCAGGTGTGATGAACAGCAGCCGCCTTGCGCGCGTGCTCCATGAGCAGCGCGACCTCGCGTTGCTGTTCCGAGCTCTCGCCACATTGCGGACCGACGCGCCGTTGTTCGAGTCTGTGGATGCACTGCGGTGGCGAGGACCGACTTCCGATTTCGCGAAGTTCGCGGAAGCGATCGACGCCCCCGAACTGATTGATCGTGCGGAGCGCGCGCTGACCAGCATGCCCGTGGCTCGTGCTGGAGTCAGATACGCTGGCCGGTGACACATGGGGAAGTGGTTCTCGAGGATCTCACTTCGATTCAGCTCTCTCTCGGATCGCGGCCATCTCCTCCCCGTCGATCAGCCCGATGTCCATCGCTCGCCAGAACACCTTTGCACCGTTTGCGGAGCGATACCAGGGGATTCCACCCCACAGGCCCGAGACCGTGAGCGTCAGCCCGCGATCCCCTTTGTAGTACCAGAACGCGTCGATCGCGCCGGAGTCTGTGATTCGCCCCGCGGCGTCGCGCGGGTTCGTGGGAAGGGAAGCCACGGTGCGCGTCCGCGGGTCATGCCGCCACCCGCGCTTCAGCAGCAACTCGTCGATGCGGCGCGCGTCGCGCAGAGTTTCGGGCCACGATTGGTTGGCCGATGCGAAGCTGAACGCGGTGATGCGGCCGTTGTCGGTCGACGTGACCGCGTACATCGTGCAGCCCCGAAATCGAAGCGTCTCGCCGTCGAGAACGAAATCGAAAAGGCGGCCGCTGTCGCCATATTGATTCAGCGCGATCGTCGAGCGGCGCTGCACCTCCGCTCGCGTCATGCCGGCATTCAGCGAGATCGTGCCTTCGCTGCGGCCGGTCCAACGGGCGATGTCGCCGCTGCATCCCGTCGCCAGGACGACCATCATGACCGCGATCGCTCTCATACGCTGTGCGTGTTCAACCCATGGTAGACGTGTTTGCGGCGTGGCGCGGTCGCACCGTGGTAAGTTCCCCGCATGGCTGACAAGCCGGATGCGCCGTCGGTCGATGCGCTGCAGCGATTGATCGATCACGACTCGGCGTTCACGCGCGCGTACTCGTTCGAGGTGCGGGAAGCGGCGGATGGCTCGTGCACGATCGCGGTGCCGTTTCTTCCGCACTTCATCCGCCCGGGCGGAATCCTCAGCGGACAGGTCCTCATCACCGCCGCGGATGTGGCGATGTGGCTGGCGATCAAGACACTGCGCGGCATTGACGATCCGTCCGTGACGGCGCAGATGGAGACGACGTTCCTGCGGCCGGCGCGCGAAGCCTTTCTCTGTGGCGCGACCGTTCTCGACATAGGGCCGCGGCGCGCGTTCGGGATCGCCGCCTGCAGATCGCGCGACGGGGAGCTGCTCGCGCATCATTCGATGACGTACGTGAGGCCGGGATGAGCTCCGCAGCACGAGCCAACAACCGAGGAGCGCCGCCGTCGCGGCGGCTGGTCCGCCGGCCCCACACTACAGCACGATCCGGCGGAGAACGATCGCCCCTCCGTGGCGCAGATGCGGGCACGCGCGCGCGACGCGTGCGGCGCTTGCGTCGTCCTTGGCGCGGATGAGGAAGTAGCCGGCGACGCGTTCTGCCGGCTGTGCGGGCACGGCGAGCACCGTGCTGTCCGCCAGCTCTTCGCCTCCCACGATGAGAGGCCGCATCTCACGCGCCCACGCGCCGTACTCGGCTCGCGAGCCGCCCGCCAACCGCGGCGACTCGTACAGCAGCAGGATGTAGTTGGGTTGCACCGGTGCCCGGTGCGTCCAGAAGAATGCGATTCCGATGGCCAGGACGATCGCCGCGGCCGCCGCATACAGAGGCGCGCGGCTGCGTCGCAGCAGGCCCGCGCGGCGCAGTGCTGCCGCGATCGCGTCATCGAGATCGCGCGGCGGCGCGGTCTCGCGCGGCAATGAGGCGATCTCGTTCCGATCCTCAATCATGATTTCCTCCGATGAATCGCCGCAGCAGTGCGCGGGCACGTGAGAGATTGCTCTTCGATGTTCCCTCGTCGATGCCGAGCATCGCGCCGATCTCCGCGTGCGTGTGTTCGTAGATGTCGTGCAGCACGACGACCTCGCGGTAGCGCAGCGGCAGCCGCGCGACCGCGCGCTCGAGATCGATCCGCTCGCCCACCGGCTCCGGCGCGGTGACCCCCTCCACCTCGGCGATCTCCTCTTCGTAGTTCGGCGTCAGGCGCAGGATCTCCCGGCAGCGGTTGACGGCGATGCCGAACAGCCATGTGCGAAAGCTCGATTGAAAGCGGAATCGCCCCAGGTCGCGAGCGGCGCGGAGCCAGACGTCCTGCAGCGCGTCGTTCGCCTCGCTCCGCCAGCGGCCGAGGATGCGATTGAGGAACGCATACAGCGAGGGGGCGTGGAGGTCGTACAGCGCGCGGAACGCGGCCTCCTCTCCTCCCAGAAACGCGGTCACGAGTTGCCGCTCATCCATGTCTGCTGAGTGCGCATTGAGAGCCAAAAGGTTGCGTCACGCAACCCTTGCGGGTGTCGCGGTCACTCAGATTGCGGAGGAAACATCGATGCGAACCCTCATCGCGCTCATCATCTGGATCATTTTGGCGGCAACGGCGAACGCGGCGGAGCGCGCAGTCACGCCCGACGATGCGAAGGCCATCTTCGCCCGGCTCAAGAAGCTCGAGGGGGCGTGGACCGCGCGCAGCACCAAAGGCTGGACGGAGCGGAACACGTACGAGGTCGCCGGCAAGGGAAGCGTGGTGATCAACCGGTCTGTGTTCGAGGGAGAGCCGAACGACGGAATGATGACGACATTCTTTCTCGACGTCGACCGGCTTCTGCTGACGCATTACTGTGAGGCTCGGAACCAGCCGACGCTCGTGGCCACGACGATCGACGACGCGACGCGTCGCGTCGTCTTCCGGTTCGTCAGCGGTACGAACATGAAGTCGCGTGACACAGGGCACATGCATTCGCACGCCATCGAGTTCGTCGATGACGATCACCTGCGCTCGAGCTGGAGCTGGTACGGCGACGGGAAGGAGCGCTGGTTCGAGGACATCGAGCAGGTCCGGACGCGATAGGCCCAGTTCATCCCGAGCGAAGGGAGGGATCTACTGGGGCGGAGCTGCTAACGCGCCTGTGGCAGCGTGAATGCGTTCGGCTCATCCTCGATCTTTGCCGCGCCACAGAAGATCCCTCGCTTCGCTCGGGATAGACTCTGGAAGGAGCGCTGGTTCGAGGACATCGAGCAGGTCCGGACGCGATAGGCCCAGTTCATCCCGAGCGAAGGGAGGGATCTACTGGGGCGGAGCTGCTAACGCGCCTGTGGCAGCGTGAATGCGTTCGGCTCATCCTCGATCTTTGCCGCGCCACAGAAGATCCCTCGCTTCGCTCGGGATAGACTCCGGACCCGTGCCGACGGATTACATCCTCGAGATTGCATGCCCGGCCGAGCTCGAGGACATCGTTCTGGCGCGTCTGTTTCTCACCGCGTCGACCGGCAGCACGAGCGGGGACGGCGTGATCCAGGCCTGGTTCGATTCGTCTGCCGATCGCGAGGCCGCGGCGGCGATGCTTGCCGGCCTCGACGTCACGCCGATCGATCGCGAGCGTGTCGACTGGCTGACGCGGTATCAGCAGTCGCTGGCGCCGCTCTTCATCGGCGAGCGCTTCGTCGTCGCGCCCGACGCGACGCTCTTTCCGGATGATGCGCGCCTCCGCATAGTCGTGCCGCAGGAGCAGGCGTTCGGAACGGGATCGCATGAGACGACATCGCTTTGCATCGAGCTGCTGGAGTCGGCCAATCTCCGCGGCAAGCGCGCTCTCGACGTCGGTTCCGGCAGCGGCATCCTCGCCCTGGCCATGCTCCGCCTCGGCGCCAGCAAGGTCATCGCCTTCGACATCGATCCCGATGCCTACGGCGCGTTGCGCGATAACCGTGCGCGCAACGGGATCGCTCCTGTGGCGATGCCGCTGTTCATCGGCGGCGTCGAATCGCTGCGCGCGGGGAAGTTCGACGTGATCACGATGAACATCCTGCCGGAGGTGATCATCGCCTCGTTGCCGATGGTGCTCGAACGGATGGCAGGATCGCTGATCGTCAGCGGCGTGCTGACGTCGCGTCGCGATGAGGTGCTCGAAGCAGCGTCCGCTCGCGGCCTGTCATTGGGCCGCGAGCGGACGAAAGGGGAGTGGTGGGCGGGTGAGCTGCGCTAGCGCCGCTTCGCCACCGGCACGTAGTCGCGGCTCCGTGCTCCGGTGTAGACCTGACGCGGGCGCGAGATCTTCTGTTCGGAATCGCCGAGCAACTCCTGCCATTGCGCGAGCCAGCCCGACACGCGCGGGATCGCGAACAGCACCGTGAACATCTCCATCGGGATATCGAGCGCCTGATAGATCAGTCCGGAGTAGAAGTCGACGTTCGGATAGAGTTTCCGCTTCACGAAGTACTCGTCTTCGAGCGCGTACTTCTCGAGCTCGAGCGCAATGTCGAGCAGCGGATTCTTGCCGGTGACCTCGAAGACGTCGTACGCGGCCTTCTTGATGATCCTGGCGCGCGGGTCGTAGTTCTTGTAGACGCGGTGACCGAAGCCCATGAGCCGCGTGCCCTCACCTGCCTTCACCTTCTTGATGAAGTCGGGCACGTTCTTCACCGAGCCGATCTCGTTGAGCATGTGGATGACCGCTTCGTTCGCGCCGCCATGCAGCGGGCCGTACAGCGCGGCGGCCGCACCGGCCACGGCCGAGTACGGATCCGTTCCGGCGCTGCCGATGACGCGCATCGTGCTCGTCGAGCAGTTCTGCTCGTGGTCGGCGTGCAGGATGAACAGGATGTCGAGCGCGCGCTCCAGCGCCGGATTCGGCGTGTACCTCGGCTCCGTCATCCTGAACATCATGTTCAGGAAGTTGCCGGGATACGACAGATCGTTGTCCGGATACGCGTACGGCATGCCGACGTGCTGGCGGTAATTGAATGCCGCGATGGTGATGATCTTGGCGATGATGCGCGTGATCTGCTTGTTGCGCACCGCCGCATCGGTGATGTTCTTCGCCTCGGGATAAAACGTGCCGAGCGCCGCGACGGTGGAGATCAGGCGGCCCATCGGATGCGCGTCGTAGCGGAACGCGTCGAGCAGCGACTTCAGGTTCTCGTTGAGGATGGTGTGGAACGTGACCTCGTGCTTCCAATCCGCGAGCTGCTTTTCTGTCGGCAGCTCGCCATGGAGGAGCAGATACGCGACCTCGAGGTACGTGCTCTTCTCGGCGAGCTGTTCGATCGGGTAGCCGCGATATTCGAGAATGCCTTTGTCGCCGTCGATGAAGGTGATCGAGCTGCGACAGGCCGACGTGTTCATGAAGGCCGGGTCGTACGTCATCAGCCCGAAGTCTTCGGGACGCGTCTTCATCTGACGGAGATCGAGCGCTCGGATCGTTTCATCCTTGATCGGGAGCTCGTACGTCTTCCCGGTTCTGTTATCGGTGATCGTAAGGGTGTCTTTCCCCACAGAGTGTTCCTCCGCGCGTGAATCGGCGGGTAAATCTATCACTTTCGGATCGAGAATCGCTGTCGGCATGGAAGTCTCCTTCAGTTTGCGCGATTGTGGCGCCGCACGGACACGGGCCGCCGGTGACTGCGGTCACGGGTGCGGGCGACGGCGCGCACCTTTTCGGCTCCCGGGACACTCCTAAGAGCCAAGAGCCAAGAGCCAAGAGCCAAGGGCCAAGAGCCAAGGGCCAAGAGCCAAGAGCTGAGAGCTGAGAGCTGAGAGCTGAGAGCCAAGAGCTGAGAGCTCGTTATGCCGTGAAGCGCGCGACCGCCACGATCGCAGCAGTCTCGGCGCGCAACCTCCGCGGCCCGAGGCGCTGGAATGCGGCGCCATGCTCGCGGGCGAGCGCCAGCTCCTCGTCGCTCCAACCGCCTTCGGGTCCGATGAAGAGCGTCACCGAATCCGATTTCGGCTGCGCGGACGGTTCCGCATCGGCGTCAAAGAGGATCCTCGCTCCCTCGCGCGCGATGACCTCGCGGAACGGAGCGGGCGGCTCGATGTTCGGAATCACCGCGCGGCCGCACTGCTTCGTCGCCTCGAAGACGATCTTCTCCCATCGCTCCATCTTGCCGCGATAGCGCTCGGGCCGGACTTCGACGCGATCGGTGACCATCGGGATGATCGTGCGCACGCCGAGCTCCGTCGCCTTCTGCAGCACCAGCTCGAACCGCTCGAGCTGAATGACAGACATCGCCAGTCGCAGATCGACTGGCGATTCACGGCTGTCGATCGCCGCTTCGATGCGCACGGTGAGCGTATCGTTCGCGACCGTGTCGATTCTTCCCGACGCGGCGAACCCGCGCCCGTCGAAGACCTCCACCGCCTCACCGGCGTCCACGCGCGCGACACGCGCGGCGTGATGAAACTCCTCGCCCGTGATCGCGATCGTCGTGCCGATCGCGGGTGTCTCAGCGATGTGAATCCGATGCCTCATCGAGGTCCTGGCGAACGAGCGGGAGGAGGAACAGAGCCGGGATGCCGAGGAACACGGTCATCCAGAAGTAGAAAGGGTAGCCGAGGTGTTGCGCGATCGCGCCGCCGACGCTCGCGATCAGGGTGCCCGTCACGCCGTATGTGGCGGTCAGGAGCGCGTACTCCGTCGCGGCGCGCTCTTTGTCGCAGATCGACATCAGGAGCGCCTGAAATGCAGAGGTGCCGAGGCCGAAGCCGATGTTCTCGACGACCGCTGCGGCGTAGATCGCCCATCGGCCGGCCTCGATCGTCGCCACGATCGCGTAACCGATGTTCGATGCGCACTGGGCCACGCCGAGCGCCATCAGCGCGCGGAAAAGACCGTAGCGTGCGACGAGGAGTCCGCCGGTGATCGCGCCGGCGATCGAGATGATCACGCCGATGACGGACGTGATCGTGCCGATCTCCGCCGGCGTATATCCGCGATCGACCCAGTAAGGCTTGATCATCGACACGATCGCGAACTCGCCGAGGCGGTAGTTGAGGATGATGGCGAGGAAGATGAACGCGTGCGGGCGCGTGAGCCACCGCTTCAACGCCGAGATGAAGTTGGGGCGTTCGCTCTGTGTGGCTCCAGAGACTGCCCCGAGCGCGGTCGAGGGGCCCTCGGCGGCGGTCCCGCGATCATCGGGAAGAATCAGCGTGAAGACGAGGATCGCCGTCGCGATCACCGCGGCTGTCGCGAATGCGCTCGACCAGCCGAATGCCTGCGCGACGACGGCGAGGAGTCCCGGCACCATCAGGGCCACGCGATAGGCCGTGACGCGAATCGAGATGATCGGTCCGAAGAGCCGGTTCGGCGTCGCGCGGATCGAGAACGCGTCGACCGCGATGTCCTGCGTGGCCGAGGCGAGCGCGAGGATCGCGATGAAGCCGTAGAGCGGCGCGCCGGGAGCCGGCATCAGCGCCATGCCGGCCAGCGACAGCGCGATCGCCGCGACGGCACCGGCGATCCATCGGCGGTACGTGCCGTACGCGTCGACGAACGGGGACCAGAGAAACTTGAACGTCCAGGCGAACCCGACGACGTTGAGCAGCCCGATGGACGTCAGGTCGACGTGCGCGAACCGCAGGTACATCGGCGCGAACTCTTTGACGATTCCGTACGGCAGGCCTTCCGAGATGTAAAGCGCGGCTGTCGCTGTGCCGAGCGCGAGCGTGCTTTGCATCCGCAGTCTCAACGGCAGGTTCCTTGCGCTTCATTGTGTCGCAGGAGGCCGCAGATCGAGAACTGCGAACCCGTCAGCGCGTGGCGTACACCGTGACCGGGAAGTTGAGCCGGCCGACGGGTGTGTCGTAGTACGCGGTGCCGCGGAGCTCGTAGTTCGCGCGATTTCCCTGGATGATGTCGGCGACCTGCTGGAAGATCGAGCGGATGTCGTCGTAGCCGACGCGCGATCGCAGGTGCACCGCTCCATAACCTCTGGCCGGGATGTTCACGCCCTGATCGCTGAAGCTCGAGAGCAGGCGGTTGCCGTTCACGAACATGTCGAAGTTGATGCCCGACAGGTTGATCCCGACCTCGTTCGGATTGTCGATGCCGAGGTCGAAATTGAGGTCGATCGTGGAGGCGGAGAGAGGAAGAGCGATGGCCACGCGCGGCTGCACATTGCGGAGCGAGTATGTCGGGTTGACGATGTTGAGCGACTTCGGCAGCGTGCTGCAGCCCGTGAGCGTGAGGAGAGCCAGCGCGAGGCAGAGGCCGGTCAGCAGGCCTGCGGAGTAGAGAGAGCGTTTCATGGCTGGCGACCTTGCAAATCGAGTGCTGAGCTCTGACTGCTGAGTCCTGAGCAAGCGATGCGCGGCTGTAACATGCTTGCGACACAGCGTCCTCCACCGAGCACTCAGCACTCAGGCCTCGCCACCGGCTGTGTTATGGTCTGCCCGTTGCAGGTCCCCGGCCGGGAATGAACTGAGTGCACGAGTCGAATCGAGTGGGGATATCGGCGGTCGTCGCCGCGTACAACGAGGAAGGTACGATCGCGAACGTCCTCGCCGCGCTGACGCGCAGCAGCCTCATTGACGAGGTGATCGTCGTCAGCGACGGATCGACCGACGGCACGGTCGAGATCTCCCGTTCCTTCGACGTCAAGACGATCGCTCTCCGCGAGAACTGCGGCAAGGGCTTCGCGATGCGCGTCGGCGTCGACAACGCTTCGCACGACATCATCTTCTTCGTCGACGGAGACATGCTGGGCGTCTCCGACACGCACATCGAGGCACTCGTCCTGCCGGTGCTCGCGGGCGAGTGCGACATGAACACCGGCGTCCGCCACCGCGGGGCCGTGCTCGACTTCCTTCATCTGAAGATGCAGTGCGGACCGGTCCTGTCCGGCATCCGCGTGATGAGGCGCGAGGTCTTCGATACCGTTCCGGCGCAATATCAGGAGACCTTCAAGATCGAAGCGGCGCTGAACTGCTTCTGCTCCCGCAACGGCTACCGCCAGCGCCACACCGTCATCCGCAACCTCGGCCACGTGGTCAAAGAGGTGAAGCGCGGATTGGCCCCGGGGCTGCGGAGCCGGTGGGAGATGTCGCGCGAAGTGTTCCTGCTGCTGTTCGAGCTGCACGTCTTCGAGACGTGGCGATGGACAGTGCAGGACGAGCCGCCCGTCGCGGTCGAATACGATCTGTTCGAATGACGTTGACCGTTGACCGTTGACCGTTGTCAAGGCGGCGTTTCGTGAGTGCGTGACCACCGTGGACAGTGAACGGTGGACAGTGAACGGTGGACGGTGGACAGTGGACGGTGGACGGTGGACAAGGCCCTGTTTCGCTGCCGCTCACGTTGCGCTGTGTGGCTCGTAATCGTTGGCCGTTGGCCGTTGTCAAGGCGGCGTTTCGTGAGTGCGCGACCACCGTTGACGGTGGGCTTTGGACCAGGCCCGTTGTCGTGGCCGCTCTTCCCGCGCTGCGTTGCGTGATTTCGTTCAAGGGAAGGTCGCTGAACTCGCGAAACTTTGCCTCGACAACGGTCAACGGTCACCGAAAGCACGCCACGAAGGGCCATCGAGGCGACCGCGATGCAGGGCCTCGTCCACCGTCAACCTCATTCCCCTGGCCGGATCGACGCTCCGCGTCGACAACGGTCAACGGTCAACGGTCACCGAAAGCACGCCACGAAGGGCCATCGAGGCGACCGCGATGCAGGGCCTCGTCCACCGCCAACCGTCAACCGTCAACCTCATTCCCCTGGCCGGATCGACGCTCCGCGTCGACAACGGTCAACGGTCAACGGTCACCGAAAGCACGCCACGAAGGGCCATCGAGGCGACCGCGATGCAGGGCCTCGTCCACCGCCAACCCGTCCACCGTCAACCTCATTCCGGGAACTGCGACAACACCTTGAAAAACACCTGCTGGAGCCCCCCCTTCGGTGAATCGAACGTCGCGATGCCGCGGATCGACACCGGAGCCGTGGTGCCGGGGTCACCGGGGAAGTAATTCGCGTAGGCGTGCGCCCAGAAGCGCACGGCGGCGCGGGTTCCCGGCGCGATCACCTGCTTGAAGACGTAAGGGTCGCGGCGAAGCGAGTACGCGCCGCCGCCGCCGGTCGTGGCCAGCTCGACGCGGCGCAGCGTAATCGGCTCCGCCGCGGGATTGGCGATGGACAACTCGTACTGCACGTCGAACGGTCCGCGCACGTAACTCTGGTCGCCCAGCCCCATCACTTCCGCGATGTCGATCTGCGGGCGCGTAGGATCCGGGGGTGCGCTCGCGCATGCGGCGAGCACGAGGAGAGCAAGGGCAATCCCGATGTGTTTCATCGCCGGTTGATAACGTGGCTTCTTCATTGCTAACTTCCTTCGCGTGGCCATCGCAGGCGCAATCGACCGTATCAGCCCGACCCTGGAGCCCGATCAGCAGGAGGTGATGCGGCAGGACTGGCACCACCTGCTCTTTCTGCATTGGGAGGTCCCGCCGATAGAGCTGCAGACGCTCCTCCCTCCGGGTCTCACGCTCGATACGTTTGACGGCAAGGCGTACGTCGCGCTCGTCCCGTTCACGATGACCGGCGTGCGGCCGGTCCTCGCGCCGCCGTTGCCGTGGGTGTCGTCGTTTCACGAGGTGAATGTGCGGACGTACGTGCACTGCAAGGGCCGCGATCCCGGCGTCTGGTTCTTCAGCCTCGATGCGTCGAGTACCATCGCCGTCGCCGCTGCACGTGCGTTCTACAAGCTGCCGTACTTCCATGCACAGATCGACTTCGGCGTTTCGAAGGACCCTATGCCGCAGGTCGCGTTCGACTCGCGCCGCGAGGACCCGCACGGCGTGAAGCCCGCGAACTGCCACGTCTCGTATCGGCCCGTCGAGGGGCCGGTGACGAAGGCGTCGCCTGGCACGCTCGAGCACTTCCTCATCGAGCGGTACATCCTCTACGCCGTCGACAGCGGTCATCAGCTCTGGCGCGCACGCGTGCACCATCAGCCGTATCCGATCCAGAAGGTGGAGGTCGCTGCGCTCGAGGAGACGCTCGTGTGGGCGGCGGGGGTCAAACGGCCGGATCCCGTGCAGCTCCGCCACTACGCGCGCGAGGTGAATGTGAAGGTGTATCTGCCGGAACGTCTATCCTGAGCGAAGCGAAGGATCTCCGGTGCACCTGCTTTGCTCGTGCCACGAGCAGTGCACCGGAGGTCCTTCGGCGCTTCGCGCCTCAGGATAGACGCGAGCCCAAATCCCGCCACAATCATTCCCCTCCCACGCCACAACCCGCATTTACACTGATGGCGATATGAAGCGCGCCGTCGTCGTTTTCCTTCTTGTCGCCGCCGCAATGTCGCTCCACGCCGCCGAGACGCTCCGCATCGTGAAAGCGGGGCCGGTGGGCGAGGTCGCGCAGCTCGCCGAAGCGAACGAGGTTCGCGTCGTCTTCTCCGAGCCGATGGTTGCCATCGCCAGGATCCCGAAGAACCTCACCGTCCCGTGGTTCCACATCACTCCCGCGGTGGACGGGACGTTCCGCTGGTCGGGGACGACGACGCTCATCTTCACGCCCGATCCGAAGCAGCCGCTGCCGTTCGCGACGAAGTTCTCGGTGACGATCGACAAGAACGCGACGTCGCTCGCCGGCAACACGCTCGACCGTCCGTACGCGTTCTCGTTCACGACGCCGACGATTCAGCTCCTGCAGGTGCCGTGGTACCGCAAGGGCGATCGATCGGACGCGCCGGTCGTGGTCGGCTTGCGCTTCAATCAACCGGTCGACAAGACGACGATCCTGCAGCACGTTCAACTCCGCACGAAGGGGCACGAGTTCAATCGGCCGCCGGCGCCTGAAGATCCCGATCCGAAAGTGCAGGAGGCGTTCAAAGCGAAAGTGGATCGAGCGGAGGCAGCCGCGAAGTCCGACGGCGCGCCGGTCTTCGCGTCGATCGCTGAGAAGTGGGACACGAACCGCATCAAGCCGGGCCGCGATCTCGTCGTGCTCGAGACGAAGCCGAACGTGCCGCCCGACACGTGGATCCAGGTCTACATCGACAGCGAGCTCGCGGAAGGCGCGAGCAACGTCCGCACCGGCCGTTCTCAGGATTTCACGGTCCAGCTCTGGCCGACGCTCCTGGTCAACGGCATCAGTTGCTCGAAGGCGTGCGATCCCGACTCGCAGAACGCGCTGACGTTCCGCCGCTCCGTTGCGTTTGCCGACGCGCGCAAGGCGATCACGGTCGTCGACATCACCGATCCGAAGCGCGAGGTGCCGCTGCAGCCTCAGGTCAAAGAAGGCGAACAACAGCCGGGGGAAAATGCCGACGAGTACGTCTCGCTCGACGAGCTCGGGTACTCCGTGCAGCCGGCGCACACGTATCGCGTTCGGGTCGACGAAAGCCTCACCTCGACGGATGCCCAACGGCTCGGCTACACCTGGACCGTCACCGTCGAGGACTGGCACCGCACGGCATTCACGAGCTTCGGCGACGGCCACGGCGTGTGGGAATCGAGCGGCGGACCGATCCTGCCGTTTTCCTCGCGCAACTTCCGCAGCGTGAAGCAGTGGCTCGCGCCGCTCGCGCTCGACCGATTGATGCCGACGATCGTCGACCTGCAGACCAATGGGTTCACGAAGACGCCCCCGACGCCGCCTCAGGCGCGGAAGCTCAATGTGATTTCGGACAGGATGCAGGCGTTCGGTCTCGACGTCAGTCCCGCGATTGGTCCCGACAACAAAGGTCTGGTGTGGGTTGCGGTGCAGGAAGGCGAGCCGATCCCGCAGGCGCGCGCGTACGGCAGGAACCTCACGCGTTCCACCGTCGTCCAGGTCACGAACCTCGGCGTCAGCGCGAAGGACAGTCCGCAGAACACGGTGGTGATGGTGACGCGTCTCGACAACGCGGCGCCCGTCGCGGGCGCGAATGTCTCGATCCGCACGACGGACAACAACATCTTCTGGACCGGAACGACCGACGCGAACGGCATCGTCAACGTTCCGAACACGAATCTCCGTCTGCTGAAAAAGGAGACTCCGCCGCCGCAGCCGGACGCGACGCAGCGGTCGTCCGAGGACGAGTGGGAGAACACGTGGGAAGCCGTCGACTCACTCCGATTCATCATCACCGCGGAGAAGGACGGCGACGTCGCTTACGTCGCCAGCGACTGGCACAACGGAATCATGTCGTGGGACTTCGGTCTCAATTTCAATCTGACCGAATCGCACCCGCTGCTGCGCGGCACGATCTTCACGGATCGCGGCGTCTACAAACTCGGCGAGGAAGTGCACGTGAAGGCGGTGGTCAGAAGCGACACGCCGGTTGGGCTGCAGCTTCTGCCGGCGGGCACGAAGGTCGAGGTCGCGCTGCGCGACAGTCACGACAAGGAGATCGACAAGCGCACCGTCGCCACGGGCGAATGGAGCAGCGCCGAGTGGACCGTGAAGATTCCGGAGGACGCGCCGCTGGGCAATTACCGGTTCATCGGACGCGTCGAAGGGCAGCGGCTGCGCACGTTCGGAAACTTCCTCGTCGCGGCGTATCGACGCCCCGAGTTCCGCGTGGACGTCGCTCTCGCCGGGCCGACGACCATCGCCGGCGTGCAGCTCGACGGGCAGATCACGGGCCGGTACCTTTTCGGCGCACCGATGTCCGGGATGGCGGTGAAGTGGACGTACTCGAAACATTCGGTGTTCGACGTCCCGTCGAAGATCCACGAGCGTTTCCCGGAGGAGCGATACACGTTCCTCGGCTGGGAGGAAGGGCGGTCGGGAACCTGGACGACTATTTCGTCGAAGGAACAGAAGCTCGACGCGAAGGGCGAGCTTCGGCTGAAGCTCGACACGAATCGCGAAGAAGGCTGGCCTGCGGAGTATCGGCTGGAAGGTGCGGTGACGGATGTGTCGCGGCAGCAGATCGCCGGACGTACGACGTACCGCGTCGATCCGGCCCCCTGGTACATCGGCGTGCGCACGCCGCCGTACTTCGCGGAGTCATCGACCGGCATCGACACGGACATCGTCGCGGCGGGACTCGACGGATCGGCGACAGCGGGCGTGAACGTCGCGGTT
>Ga0210377_10002525_pt1 | contig 15974 bp, 15 predicted proteins | sample PLM4_65_b1redo_FD_155480 | JGI IMG/M metagenome (GOLD analysis project Ga0210377, IMG submission 155480) | Groundwater sediment microbial communities from an aquifer in East River, Colorado, USA - PLM4_65_b1 redo | ecosystem: Environmental > Terrestrial > Soil > Riparian zone | place: USA: East... | reverse complement strand
CGATGAAAGTACCGCTCGATCATCCGGCGTTCGCGATCGCGCGTTCCACTGCCAGGGCCGCTTGCACCAGCGCCGGTGTGGCGCCCTTGTGTCCCACGAGCTGGAGCCCGATCGGCAACCCGGCCGGCGTCGTCCCGCACGGCAGTGAGATGGCCGGGTGTCCCGAGAGGTTGAAGGGCTGCGAACAGCGCAGCATCAGCGTGCGCACCGCGTCGGCGCCGCCCTTTACCGGCACCGTGGCCGCGCCGATCGGCGGCGCGGGAATGGCCAGCGCCGGCAGCACGAGCGCATCCACGCCGTCGAGCGCGCGATCGACCTCGCGCGCGATCAGGGCCCGGCCGCGCATCGCGCGAATGTAGTCTTCCGCGAGCACGCAGCGCGCCATCTCGAGGCGCAAACGAACGTTGGGCGTGTAGTCCTGCGGGCGCCTGTCGAGCGTGCTCGCGTGGTATTCAGCGGCGTCGCCGAACACCAGGTGGAGGTAGATCGCCGCCATGTCCCGCGCGTGCGGAATGGCCGCCTCGCTGACGGCAACGCCAGCGCCGCGGAGACGATCGATCGTGCCGAGGACACTGCGTTCAACGTCAACGTCGAGACGGTCGAAGAAGTAGCCGGCGGGTGTCGCCAGTCGCAGTCCCTTGATCGGCGCGGTTTCGATCGCCGAGGTCCATCGCTTGTTGGACGGGCGCATAGCGTTGTATTGCAACCACGCGTCGGTGACGGTTTGGGCGAGCGGGCCCACGTGATCGAGCTGGCGGCTGAGCGGCACCACGCCCGACGCGGAGATCTCACCCCATTCGGGCTTGAGGCCGACGACCCCGCAGGCAGCCGCGGGAATCCGAATCGAACCGCCGGTGTCGGTGCCGACGGTGCCGAGCGACATGCCGGTGGCGATCGCGATCGCCGAGCCTCCGCTCGAGCCGCCCGGCGACCGTTCCGGGTCGACGGGATTGCGGGCGAGACCAAACCCCGAATCTTCTGAAGTGGTGCCGAAGGCAAACTCGTGAAGGTTGGTCTTGCCGACGAAGATCGCGCCGGCTGCGCGCAGCCGCGCGGTCACGACGGCGTCCTTCGTGGCGCGGTGATCGCGCCGCACCAGCGATGCGGCGGTGGTCGGCGAGCCCGCGAGATCGACGAGATCCTTGAGCGAAACCGGAATGCCGTGGAGCGGGCCCAGATACCGGCCGGCGGCAATCTCCCGATCGGCCTTTCGCGCGTCGACCAGGGCCTGGTAGGCGAGGACCGTGATGAAGGCGTTCAGTTTCGGGTTGAGCGTCTCGATCTTCGCGAGGCATTCCTCGGCCAGTTTTTCGCTGCGCAGCTCACCGCGCGCGATTCGTGGAGCGGCGTCGGCAATGGTCACGCGCTCTCCTCGTCGTCGACCGGCGTCTCGCCATCCGCGTCGTCATTCCAGTCGGCGGCGCGAAGCGCTTCGGTGGCCCTGGCCAGGCCTTCGAGCGCCGGGACCAAATCGGGCAGGCCCCGCCTGGCCGCGTCGGCCGTGGCCATTGCCAACCATTCTGCTACGGTCATGCGAATCACCTCAGGGCAAAGCTAGAGGTTTGCCCCCATCTTGATTGAAAGAGAAACACCATCGCCGACCTGGAGGAACGTTGTCGAGAGGCGCGGGTCTCCGGCCAGCCGCTGGTTGTACGCCGCGATCGCTACGGTGTCTTGCGGTTTCTTTTTCGGTGGCGCCACGAATCCCGGCACCACTTCGCCGTCCCACAACACGTTATCGGTGAGCAGCACGCCGCCCGGGCGAAGCAACTCGACCAGGCGATCGAGCATCGGCTCGTAGAGTTGCTTGTCGCTGTCCTGGAAGATCAGGTCGAATGGTCCCGCCACCTTGTGCAGAAAGCGCGTGGCGTCGCCGACCATCACGCTGATCCGATCGCCGAGGCCGGCCGCAGTGAAATGGTCGCGCGCGCGCGCGGCCCTGGCCGCATCCATCTCCATCGAGATCACGATCCCGCCGGGTGGCAACGCGGTTGCGAGCCAGAGCGTCGAATAGCCGATGGCCGTGCCGATCTCGAGAATCCGCATCGCCCCAGTCGCGAGCGCTACCGCATGCAGCAACGCACCCGTGTCGGAGAATACCAGCGGGAGACCTTCGGCGCGGCCTTCCTCGGCGATCGACTTCAGGCGCGGGTGCGGGTCGCGCCTGAGGCTCGCGAGATAGTCCTGTACAGGGACGGCCGTCAGCTGTGGCATCGGATTTCGAATTGTACCAGAGCGCTGCGGGGTCAGCGCTTCGGCGCTTGGGGCGGTCTGATGCTGGTCTACTGCGCCGAGGCGACCTTCCCCACGGCGGCGGGGAATCGTGCGCGCCTCATGGAGTTTGAATTCCCGGCCAAGTAGTATGGGCCGCGCGTGCGGATTACCTTCGGACTCAAGGCACACTCGGGCTGGGCGGCCCTCGTTGCGATCGGCGAAGGAGACGGCGGTCTCGCGGTCACGGATCGCCATCGCATGGAACTCGCCGACCTCGCCGGCGGCGGACGGGCGCGGCAGCCGTACCATGCGGCAGAGGGACTGCCCCGGGCACGCGCTCGCCAGGTGGTCGAGGACGGCATCGCCATCGCGCAACGCCTGGCAGTGTCCGAGATAACGGCGGCGCTGACACGCGCGAAGATCGGCGGGCACACCGTGGCCGGGTGCACCGTGCTGGTGGGGACGCCGATGGCCGCGTGGAGTGTCGAGCAAATCCTGGCCGTGCACGTGCGGATGCACATGGCCGAGGGCGCGCTTTATCGAGACGTGTTGATTGACGCCGCCCGCAGGTGCAGGGTGCCTTGCATCGAAGTGCGCGAGAAGCAAGTGCTCGACGAGGCGGTTCGCGCGCTTCGCAAGCCTGGGCCCGCGCTGCTCCGGACCGTTTCTGATCTCAAGGCCCAGGTTGGTGCGCCGTGGGGCAAGGATCAAAAGGAGGCCTCGCTGGCGGCGCTGATCGCGCTGGCGCAGCGAACCTAGGCGGGCAACTCTTGCGGCTCGAAAGCAGCGTAAGCTGTCTGGGTTGCGACACACAAAGATCATCGCCACGCTCGGGCCCGCGTCAGCCGACCCTGCCGTTCTTGACGCCCTTATCACTGCCGGCGCGAACATCGTCCGCCTGAACTTCTCCCATGGCACGCAAGCCGATCATGCCGCGCGCTTTCACCAGGTGCGCGAGGCCTCCGCGCGGGCGGGCAAGCACATCGCGATCCTGCAGGACCTGAGTGGCCCGAAGATTCGCACGGGCACGCTCGAAGGCGGAAAGCCGCTGACGCTGCACGCCGGCGATGCGCTCACCGTGGTGGTTGGCGAGGAGGTCGGTGTGGCCGGTCGCATCTCGACTTCCTACGCGCCGCTTGCGCGCGCCGTGTCAAAGGGCGATCGCCTGTTGCTGGACGATGGGAAGATCGAGCTGGTGGTGGAGTCGGCGACATCGGCGGCCATTCAGACAACCGTGATCAACGGCGGCGAGCTCGGCGAGCACAAGGGCATCAACGCCCCTCACGTGCCTCTCCGCGCCGACATGACGGACAAGGACGCGCGCGATCTCGCATTCGGGCTGGCGCTTGGCGTAGACATGGTGGCGCTCAGTTTCGTGCAATCCGCGTCGGACATCACACGAGCACGCGCGATTCTGATCGATCAGGGCCGCTCTGCCGTTCCGATCATCGCGAAGCTCGAACGGCCGGAGGCGATGGATCGCCTTGATGAGATCCTCGAAGTGGCCGATGCGGTGATGGTTGCGCGCGGCGATCTGGGCCTCGAGTTGCCACTCGAACGCGTACCACGGTTGCAGAAGGAGATTCTCCGCAAGGCCCGCGCCCGCGGCGTCCCCGCCATCGTCGCGACCCAGGTGCTGGAGTCGATGCGCTTCGAGCCCAGGCCGACACGGGCGGAAGCCAGCGACGCGGCCGGCGCCGTGGATGCCGGCGCCGATGCGATCATGCTGTCGGGCGAAACTGCCACCGGCCTCTATCCGGTCCGCTCCGTCGAAGTGCTCGACGCGATCATTCGCGACGCGGAGTCGATGCCGCCGGCGTGGTACGAGCGGAAACTCGAGGCGATCGAGGCGGACCACGGACGTGCGCTGTGCGAAGCAGCGGTCACGCTGTCGGAGCGATCTGGCGCGCACGCGATCGTCGCCGTAACGCATGCCGGCTGGACCGCCCGCCTCCTCGCTGCCAAGCGTCCGAACGCGATCATCATCGCCGCCACCGGGCGCCCCGAAGTGGCCAGGCAATTGAGCCTATGGCGCGGCGTCCTGCCCTTGCTGTGCAGCCTCGAGGGCGACACCGAGACCGTGATCTCCCATGTCGTCGACGAAGCGCTGAAGCGCGCCGCCGTTCCCGAGAACGCGACGCTGGTGTTCGTCAATACGACGACCGATCTGGATCGCGGCGGCGCGAACTTCGTGCGGATCCGCAGGGTGTAACTCGGGGTGAAAATGAAAAAGGGTCGGGGATCTTTTCCGCGTGAAGTGGCTGGAGACTCGATCTTGTTGGCTGTTGTTGCACACCAATCTCGAATCGTGATCGCGGTTCGAAGCAATACCCACCAAAATCTGACAGACAGGGTTGGCGTTCAGTGATTGCTTGTGAGGCTTTGCGAAGAAAAGATCCCCGACCCCTTTTCCTTTTCCTTTTCCTTTTCCGCTAGATCGTCGCCGCGTCGTGCATCAGCGCGCCTCGTTCGAAGCGATCGGGAGCGAAAATGCCGATGTCGAACGCCTCCGATCGGCCCAGCCGCACGATCTCCGACACGATCTTCCCGGTCGCCGGCGACATCATCAGGCCGTGGCCGCTGAAGCCATTCGCAAAAATGAACCCTGCGAGCGACGGATGTAGACCGAGCACGGGGTTGTGGTCTGGCGTCATCTCGTAGAGTCCGGCCCAGCCGGTGACGTTGGAGACATCAGCGAGCGCCGGCAGGCGGCGGACCATGGCCGGCGCGAAGTCGCGCGACCAGCGGGCGTGATCGGGCGCCAGGTTGTCGCCGGGTTGTTCGTTCCAGTTCGTGAACGCCAGGATGATTGCGTCGCGATCGTTGGCGCCGACGGGGTCATCGTGCCGCCAATGCACGCCCCCTGGATCGATGAGCATGGGGAAGCGGTATGGCCAATGCTGTGGGAGCTCGCAGCGAAACAGCATTTGCCGCATCGGTTCGACCGGAACGTTCAGCCCGGCCAGCGCCGCAAGGTGTCCAGCCCACGGTCCGGCCGCATTGACGATGATGGGACAGGACATGCGTCCGCCGGCCTTGAGCGTGACGCCCGTGATGCGCCCGCGGTCACGATCCATGGACATCACTTCATCGATCACGTATTCGGCGCCCGACTCTTCGGCGGCCCGCCGGAATCCACTCAGTACTTCTTGCGGATTGGCATAACCGTCTTCCGGGCCGATCACGCCAAAGACAATGTCGTCGAGCATGACGTCCGGCACCATCGCGCGAATGTCATCGACCGATAGCTTCTTCACGACGGCTCCGGCGCGAACCTCTTCCTCATATCGATGCTGCAGTCGATCCGCCGTCGCCTGGTTGGCGAGAAACAGGTAGCCGCGCTGGCGGAACCACGCGCGCGGACGCGCCGCCGGCGTCCCGAGCCGCTCGTCGAAGGCCTTCCACAGCTGCACGCTGAACTGGACCATGCGGACGGTGACAGGTGTGCAGAACTGCTGCCGTATGCCGCCCATGGCCAGGAACGACGAGGCGCGGGCGTACGACGGGTCGCGCTCGATCACGACGATGCGCCCGGTGAAGCCGTCTTGCCGCAGGTGCCACGCGGCGCTCGAACCGACCACGCCGCCGCCGACGATGACGACGTCCGCGCGCCCGCTCATGCGCCAGTCGCCGTTCCGCGCCTGCGCGCCGAGAGATAGAACGCCATGCCGATCCCCAGGATCACCGCAGCCTGGCCGAGCAGATTCACCTCGTAGTTGAGCGCATTTGCGGTTCCGGGCGGCGGTACGAAAATCAGGCCCAGCGCGATCAGGGTCGCCAGCAGCCCGCATCCGGCGATCGCCCACGCGCCGGCGATGCCGCCAGGCAGGCGAATCGCGTTATCGTCCACCGGCATGTCGCGGTCGATCCTGCGCAGGCGAATGAACGAGGCAAACAGGTAGAGGTACGGAAGGAAGTAGATCAGGATCGTGAGGTTCACCATGATGTCGTAGGCGTCCTGCAGCGTGGTCTCGCCACCGCCAACCGACAGGAACACGCTCACCAGGAACAGCACCGTGGTGGCGATCGCCTGGGCGATCAGGGCCACGTGCGGGGTCCGATACTTTTTATGCAGCGTTGCAAACGCGGCCGGCATCGCGGCATCGACGCCAGCCGCGAATGGCACCCGCGCGGCGCCGGCTACCCACGAACTGGTGCCGCCGATCGATCCCACCACGAGCAGGAACCCGGTGGCGGCGCCCAAACCGGCGAGGCCGAGCCGCCCGGAGACGAGCTCAATCGCGTCGGCGATGCCGCTGCGTTCCGACAACTGCGAGGCGGGCACGGCAACGAGCACCGAAGCCGAGCTGAGAATGTAGATCGCGGTGATCGCAACGCCGGACAGCACGATGCTGCGCGGGATGGTCCGCTTCGGCTCGTACACTTCCTGTCCCACCATCGAGGCGATCTCAAAACCGGAGAATGCGAAACACATCGCGGACCACAAACTCATCGTCGACCAGAAGTCGTCACGAGGAATCAACTGCGACGGTGCGAACGACGTGACGCTGCCGAGCATGGCAAACGCGATCGCGCCGCAGGCGATCAGCAATCCGGCCGGCAGCCACGTGGCGATGCTGCCCAGGTGCTGCACCCACTTGCCCGCGGAAAAGCCGACGATGTTGAGCAGCGTGCACGCCCAGAGGCCGGTGAGCACGAACACCACCGAATAGAGGCGGTTGTTCTCGAGTGCGGCGCCGCCGGCGCCGAGCATCAGCGTCGCATTGGCGGCAGCGAAAAGCAACAGGGAAGGGAAGTAGAAGAGGTTGTTCACCCACATGCACCAGCCGCAGACAAATCCGTGCGCGGGACCGAACGCCCTGCGTGCCCACGCGTAGATGCCGCCCTGCTCGGGGTGGCGGCTCGAGAGCTCGGCAAGCACCGCGGCAAGCGGTACGAAAAAGGCGAGGCACGCGAGGATCCACAACGTCACCGACGGCGCGCCGACGCGGGCGCTCCTCGCGATCCACCGCAGGCCGACCACCGCGACGATGTTCATCGCGACGACGTCCCAGAGCCGCAGGGACTGGATCAATTGCGGAGGCTTCGCCATCTATTGACGCTTCGTCCGCTCGGCTTCGCGATCCATGTATTCCTTGAGCTCCTGCAGCGCGCCTTCCCAGCCGCGGCCCATGATGTCGAAGTAGCGTTTCCAGCGCGGACCGTGATCCTCCGCGCTCTGCTTCACGGTGACCAACGTCTGGCGGCCGTTGCCGTGCGGCCGGCACTGGATTTCGAGGGCCATCGGTCCGATCGGGTCGCCGTCGGGCGGCTGCCAGTACGCTTCGGCGAGGAAGAACGATGCCGCAGTGCGGTAATCCATCACCGTGCCGTGAAGCGTGCCGCCCAGCCGGCCCAGCATCTCGTCCCTGAATTCCGTCGGCTCCCACTCGACGGCGTAGGTCCCCAGTGGGCGGGCCACCGTCACGGAGCGCGTGGCCTGCCACCAGCCCGCGAGGTCCTTGCCGTCGAAAAATGCCGTCAGGACGCGCGCCGGCGGCGCCGCGATCAGCAGCGTCCGCGTGACGATCAAGGGAACTGCTGGGGGGGGCGGCATGGTCAGTACAGCAGGAAGCGTTCGCGAAGCGCGAGGAACGGGAGGTTCTCGCGCGCCCAATCGCGGGCGAGATCTTCGGCGCGCCCGCCGGCGTCGATGGCGAGGCGCAGCGCGGGCGACCCGGCGAGGATATCGATGGGCTCCTTGTCGTGTTCGTACTCGTACGGTGGCGGCCGCCATGCAAACGCCGGCGGATCCGCCGCGCGCACCTGCTCGATGAGGGCGACGCCGGTGAGCACCGGCAGGAACGTCCGCCGATCGAGCACGTGGATCTGGCATCCGCCGCAGGTGGTTTTCGCGTGCTTTTGAAATGTCGGCTCGAACACCGCCGGCCGGAAGTGGACGCCCGGCAGCCCGCGCCCGTTCATCGCCGCCGCCAAGCGCTCCGCCTTCACCCACGGCGCGCCGATCAACTCGAACGGCCGCGTCGTGCCGCGGCCCTCCGACGCCATGGTGCCTTCGAACAGCACGGTGCCCGGGTAGACGATGGCGCTGTCGAGCGTGGGGATGTTGGGCGACGGCATCACCCACGGCAGGCCGGTGGCATCGCCGTAGATCTCGCGCGCCCACCCCTCGATCGTCACCACTTCGAGCCGCGCGCCGATCGCAAAGTGCTCATTGAACATTCGCGCCAGCTCGCCGATGGTCATGCCGTGCCGCATCGGAATCGGAAACTGCCCCACGAACGATTCGTAGCCGCCCACCAGCATCGGCCCTTCCACGGCGCGCCCGCCGATCGGGTTGGGCCGATCGCAGACGATCACCTCGACCCCGTGCCGAGCGCACGCGCGCAGGCAGTTGGCCATCGTGTAGATGTAGGTGTAGATGCGGGCGCCGATGTCCTGGAGGTCGATCACCAGCACGTCGATCCCCTTCAACATCTCGGCGGTGGGCTCGCGGGTTTCGCTGTAGAGCGAATATACCGGCACGCGGCGCAACGGATCGTCGGCGTGCGGCGTTTCGATCATGTTGTCCTGCACGTCGGAGCGGAAGCCGTGCTGCGGGCCGAAGATGGCGCCTACCGTCACGCCGGGCGCGGCGAACAGGGCATCGACGACGTGCTGGAGGCGTCCGTCCACCGACGCCGGGTTCGAAACGATGCCGACCCGCCGGCCGCGCAGGCGGCCGGATTCGAGCAGGCGGGTAGAACCAGGCTTCACGGGCACGGCGAAGATTATAGTGGTCGGGCGATGGCCCCCGCTCGCCTCTTGGCCGCCGTCCCCGACGCCGCGCTCGGCGTGACGTTCTTGATGACCCGGCAAGAGGCAATTCAGAACTGGGCGATGTCCACCGCGTCCTATCTGGTCTGGGTCATCGGCACGACGGTCCTGCCCGTGCCGAGCTTCGGCATCAGCGCCGCGGCCATCGCATCGGCGGGCATCGCATCGGCGGGCATCAACGGTACGGGCCTCTGGGTGGAAGAGCCGGCTCGATTGATGGCGGGCGGTGCGGGATACTTCCTCACGCAGGCGTGGTTGGAGCTGCGGAAGAAATAACGAAGAACGAAGAACAAAGGAGGCGGGCATGCTGGGAAACCGACCAATGAACGAGTGGATCGCACAGTACTCGCACAGCCACCAGCATCCGGTGAACCGCCTGTGCCACACCTTCGGCATTCCCATGATCGTTGTCGCGATTCTGATGGCGCTTGGCGGCTTCGCGCTGCCGTCCTTGTGGATTCCCGCCGCCGTGATCTTCGTCGCCGGCTGGATCCTGCAGTTCGTCGGCCACTACGTCGAGGGCGAACCGCCGGAGTTCTTCAAGGACTGGCGATTCCTGTTTGTGGGGCTTCGTTGGTGGATAGCGAAGCTTAGCGGGCGGGCGTAGTCAGGCCGGCGGCCTTCAGCGCATTCACGCCGCCGACCAGCGCGTGCGCGTGCGTCCATCCTTCACGCCGGAGCTCGAGCGCCACACGGGCGCTCGTGGCTTCGTTCGCTCAAGCACAGAACACCACCAGTCTGGACGCCTTTGGGATCTTCAGCCGGTTCGCATCGGCGACCGGGCGCTCGGGGTGCACGCGAACCGACCCGGGCACATCGTCTTCGCGATCGTTGTAGGTGCGCTCGGTCCGGCTGTCGATCAAGGCTACGTCCTTGCCGGACTCTTTCAGCTCGAGATAGTCCAGCAGCGTGATTATCTCGGCGCGCTCGTGCGCCTCAGTGACCGGCTCGAGCCGGATGGTTTTCGCCGGCTGGCGCGCGGGCGCCGGTGCGGAATCGCGTCCGTCGGGCGTTGGCGAGGCCGCCGGGGCTCCCGGTTGAACGAGCAGGATCGGCGTAAGCCCATGTAGCGCTACCGAGACCAGCACGACGAGGCAGCAGACCTGCAGGAGGAACGCCGAGCCGTCGACGTTGCCGAACACTGCCAGCATCACGAGCAGAAGCGTGCTGAGTCCGCGCGGTCCGAACCACCCGATCAAGCCGCGGTTGCCCCATGTCAGCTTTGCGGGCATCAACGCCGGTAGAAACGCGAGCGGACGCAACAGCAACGCGGCCACCGTGAAGATGATCGTTGCAGTGGTGGCTTCGGTCACTCCGCTCCAGATAATCGATGTCCCGAACAGGACAAACGTGAACAGCAGCGCCATCTCCGCCGTGGTCTCGCCGTACTCGAGGAAGCAGTCGCAAAGCTCGACGTCGATGGAAGCGATCGTCAGCCCGGCGGCGAAGGCGGCGAGAAAGCCGCTGCCGTGCACCGACTCGGCCGCGGCAAAGGCCGCGAACGCGAGGCCAAGGGAATAGATCGATTCGTAGTCGCGCCGCACGCCCGAGCGCCTGCGCATCAGCTCCAGCGCCGACACGCCCGCGAAGCCGACGATGATTCCGGCCGCGGGGCTGAGCAGCAGCATGCTGATCGCCATTCGTCCCCATTCGTGCTCGCCGGCGGCCGGCGGCGACAACACCTGCATCGCGACCAGGATGATGGGCAGCAACACCACATCGTTCAGCCCGCTCTCGAGGCGCAGCGCCTGGCGGACGGACGGGTTCAGCGCGGGGCGGCGCAGCAGCCCGCGCAACAGCACGGGATCGGTGGACGCGACGGCGGCGCCGAGGATCGCCGCGAGCGGCAGCGACAGCTTCAACAGCCACATCCCGGCGCCTGCAATCAGCGCTGCCGACAGCAACGTGCCTGGCCCGAGCACCAGCGACGCCAGCAGCTTGTGCTTCTTGACTTCCTTCAGATCCAGCGAAACCGCGTCGGTGAACAGGACGAGCACGAGCGACAGTGTGGCGACGACGCGCAGCACGGGGGATTCGGCCGTGGCATCGAGCAGCCCGAGCCCATAGGGGCCAATCAACGCCCCCAACGCGAGAAACACCGCCACCTGCGGCACACCGGTGCGATCGACCCAGCCCGAGAGCAATGCTGAAACGACGATGACCGCGCCGACCAGCGCGAGCATGGGAAGAAAGGCTTCCATCAGGGTCATTCAATCACGAGGGTTGGAGAGATAGTCATTTTCAGACGTCGTCACAATCGGCGGATCGTTTCGATCCCAAGGATGGCGTAGTCTGTTTTGGCGCCCCATAGAGGAGTGCCCTGCGAACCATGGCCACGATCTACTACACACGAATCGATGAGAGCCCGGTCGGCCCGCTCCTGCTCGCCGGTAACCGCGACGGCCTTCATGTCCTGGCGTTCGGCACCGGCTCGCGCCCTCGCGAGATCGACCCGTCATGGGTGCTGGACGCCAAAGGCGAATTGAAGCGCGTGCGCAAGGAACTGGACGAATACTTTGCCGGCCGGCTGCGCAAGTTCTCGACGCCGCTGGCGTTCGAAGGCACGCCGTTTCAGAACGCGGTGTGGAAGCAGCTGTGCCGGATTCCGTACGGCGAGACCATCAGCTATCTCGAACTCGCCAAGCGAATCGACAATCCCAAGGCGGTGAGGGCGGTCGGCATGGCTAACGGCGCGAACCCGATTGCGATTATCGTTCCCTGTCATCGCGTGATCGGATCTAATGGTTCGCTCACCGGCTTCGGTGGCGGGCTGCCGGTGAAGAAGGCTCTTCTCGCGCTCGAGCGAGGCGAGCGCTCGCTGCTTTACTAACGAATTCAGCAGAACGAATGACGAACGCATGGCGACACGTCGCGAATTCCTGACCACCACCGGAATGGCCCTCGGCGCGCTGCCGCTCGTTGGCCAGGCGCAGGGGTTGGCGCCGTCGGCGCCGGCCAACCCCGTCTTCAGGCACGGCGTGGCGAGCGGCGACCCGATGGCGGATCGAGTGATCCTCTGGACGCGCGTGACGCCGCGAGCGGCAGGCGCTGGCGCGGTGACCGTGTCGTGGTCCATCGCCCGCGATCCAAACTTCGCTCGCGTGGTGTCGAAGGGCGAGACCGAAACCGGCGCAACCCGCGACTTCACGGTGAAGCTCGACGTGCCGGGACTCGACGCGGCCACGACCTATTACTACCGCTTCCAGGCGCTTGGCGAGCGATCGCCAATCGGCCGCACGAAGACGACCGCCGCCAGCGGGCTGGCGCGCATGCGGGTGGCGGTGGTGACCTGCTCGAACCTGCCGTTTGGTTTTTTCAATGTCTACAACCGGGTCGCGGCGCGCGCCGACCTCGACGCGGTGCTGCACCTTGGCGACTACATCTACGAGTACGCCAACAACAACTACGGCAATCGCCCCGAAGGCGACGGCACGGCGCTCGGCCGCATTCCGCGCCCCAACAAGGAGATCGTCACGCTCGACGACTATCGATCGCGCTATGCGCAGTACCGCGAGGACCCCGACTGCCAGGAGGTCCACCGGCAGCATCCGTTCATCGTGATCTGGGACGACCACGAATTCGCCAACAACACGTGGAGCGGCGGCGCGGAGAACCACAACCCGGCGGACGGCGACTGGCCGGCGAGAAAGGCCGCGGCCGCGCGCGCGTTCATGGAATGGCTCCCGATCCGCGACACCGTGGGCGATCGCCAGCTGCGCATCTACCGCACGATCCGTTTCGGCGGCCTCGCCGACCTGATGATGCTCGACACGCGCATTACGGGACGCGACGAACAGCCCGCCGCGCGCGACGTCGTTGCCGAGAACGATGCGCGCCGGACGATGATGGGCCGCGCCCAGGAAGAGTGGCTCTTCGCCGAGATGCACGAATCGAAGCGCGCGGGCACGCGCTGGCAGGTCCTCGGGCAACAGGTGATGTTCGCGCCGCAGGTGCCGCGCGATCAGTTCGGGTCGGCCGACACCTGGGAAGGCTATCGCGCGACGCGTGACCGCGTCTTCGACGCGGTACAGAGCGCGCGCCTCGACAACTTCGTCGTCCTCACCGGCGACGCGCACACCGCGTGGGCGTACGATCTGGCGCGCGACCCCTTCAAGGGCGACGGCTACGATCCCGCGACCGGGCGCGGCGTGGTGGGAGTGGAAATCGTCGCGCCGGCGGTGTCGTCGCCCAACGGCCTCGGCGAAGGCGCCGCCCGCACGGAACGAATTGCCGGCATCATGAAGGGCCGCCCGCATTGCCGCTTCCTCGACGCCGACCGCGGGTATGTGATCCTGGATGTGACATCCGAGCGGTTGCAGGCCGACTTCTGGTTCGTGCCGACCATCACCACTCGCACGACGCGGGAGCGTTTCGGTAAGGGACTGGTCAGCGAAGCCGGCCGACCGCATTTCACCGAGGCAGCCAGCCCGAGCACCGCCACCAAAGCACCCGAGCCGGCACCTTGAATCCGATTACCCGCTTGGATTAGATTGCCGGTCGCGCCCTGCATCAGGCTATTCGCTGCAAGAACCGCCGGATGGAGGAGCTATCGCCCGAGGTTCCCCCGGTGAACCTGCCCACGGTTTTTTCCGCGAATAGCCTGATACAGGACGCGGCGATTCATGATCACGGCGATCCCAGTGGTCTGCGGGATTAGGCACCAACCGTTGGGCACCCTAGGCATCCGCCTTCGCTCGCCGGGATTTCCGGCGAGCTTCGGCGAGACCTCGCCGAAGCGGCCCTTGGCCGCGGAGGCGGACTATAATTTCCGAATGCCTCGGACGGACGTTTCGGACCCGAATTACTTCCACAAGGTCGTCGACTGCCAGTGGGCCTGCCCGGCCCACACCAACGTACCGGAGTACATCCGGATGATCGCGCAGGGCCGCTTCGACGATGCCTACATCCTTAATCGGGAGTCCAACGTCTTCCCCGGGATCCTGGGCCGCACTTGCGATCGGCCGTGCGAACCGGCGTGCCGGCGCGGCCGTCTCGACGGCAAGCCCGTGGCGATCTGCCGCCTTAAGCGCGTGGCCGCGGATCAAAAAGACGACATCACGGATCGGCTGCCGGTGATCCCGACGAAGAAAAACGGCAAGAAGGTCGCCCTCGTGGGCGCCGGGCCATCGTCGCTGACCGTGGCCAACGACCTGATGCCGCTGGGATACCAGTGCACCATATTCGAGAAAGGGCCGCGCCCCGGCGGTTTGATGCGCATCAACATCCCCGCCTTCCGCCTCCCCGAACAAGTGCTCGACGAAGAAATCGGCTACATCACGAACATGGGCGTCGAGACGAAGTACGAGTCGCCAGTGACGAGCCTCAAAGCGCTGGTCGATGCGAAGGAGTACGACGCCGTTTACGTGGGCAGCGGCGCGCCGAAGGGGAAGGAACTGGAAGTGCCCGGCCGCCACGAGACCGATCAGATCTTCATCGGCATCGAGTGGCTCGAGTCGATCCACTTCGGCCACATCACCGAGGTGGGGAAGAAAGTCCTGATCATCGGCGTGGGCAACACGGCGATGGATTGCTGCCGCTCGGCCAAGCGCCTGGGCGCCACCGACGTGAAGGTGATCTCACGCAAGACGCGCAAGTATTTCAAGGCGTCGCCCTGGGAACTCGAGGACGCGGAAGAAGAGCACGTCGACATCCTCGAAAACCTGTCGCCGGTCCGCTTCATCATCGCGAGCGGCAAGCTCACCGGGATGGAGTTCGACAAGTTCACCTCGCAGGAAGTGAACGGCAAGCTGGTGCAGGAACCCGCCGGCCGCATCGTGCTCCCATGCGATTCGGTGGTGCTGGCGATCGGCCAGGAGAACGCGTTCCCCTGGATCGAGCGCGACATGGGCCTCGAGTTCGACAAGAAATGGGACATGCCGGTCGTGGACAAGACGACGTTCATGTCCACGCGTGCCGGCGTGTTCTTCGGCGGCGACGCGGCGTTTGGTCCCGCCAACATCATCTGGGCCGTCGAGCACGGGCATCAGGCGGCGATCTCGATCCACCAGTTCTGCCAGGGACTACCCGTCACCGAGCGGCCGCCGCACGGACAGACGCTGACCAGCACCAAGATGGGCCTGCACGAGTGGTCGTACAGCAACAACTACGATCCGGTGACGCGGCAGAAGATGAAGCACGTCGACCTGCCGCTCCGCTTTTCGAAGATGACGGTGGAAGTGGAAGAGGGGTTCAGCGAGGAGCAGACGAAGAACGAAGTGGAGCGGTGCCTCAACTGCGACGTGCAGACCTACTTCACCGATTCGCTGTGCATCGAATGCGACGCCTGCATCGACATCTGCCCGGTGGACTGCCTGACGATCGCGCCGCCCGGCGAGGAGCAGGACCTGCGGACGCGCCTGATGGCGCCCGCCGAAAACCTGGACCAGGCGCTGTTTGTCTCCGGCCCCCTCAAGCAGACCGGCCGCGTGATGGTGAAGGACGAAAACGTGTGCCTGCACTGCGGCCTGTGCGCCGAGCGCTGCCCGACCTATGCCTGGGACATGCGCAAGTTCGTGGTCGAGATTCCCTACGCGGGCACGACCGCCTTTATTCCATTGGAGGCCGTTGGCAGGTAGCTGGGGCGGGGCTTCAGCCCCCGCCTGGCGACGGCTCAAGCCGTCGCCCTCCAACCAACAAGAGACACCATGACCAATCGCGTTAACGAGTTTGCTTTCAAGATCGCCACGGCGAACGGCACAGGTTCGGCGAGTGCGAATGGCCTGATCATGCAGGCTATCTTCCGCATGGGCGTCCCGGTGACGGGCAAGAACGTGTTTCCGTCGAACATCCAGGGCCTGCCGACGTGGTACGAGATCCGCGTCAACAAGCACGGCTACACCGCGCGGGCGCCGCATTTTGACCTGATGGTGGCGCTCAACGCCGCCACCTACGCGAAGGACGTCGCCGAGGTGAGGAGCGGCGGCTACCTGATGTACGACTCGTCGTGGCCACTCGACGAGAAACTGAAGCGCCCCGACGTGACG
>Ga0210377_10002524_pt1 | contig 15974 bp, 14 predicted proteins | sample PLM4_65_b1redo_FD_155480 | JGI IMG/M metagenome (GOLD analysis project Ga0210377, IMG submission 155480) | Groundwater sediment microbial communities from an aquifer in East River, Colorado, USA - PLM4_65_b1 redo | ecosystem: Environmental > Terrestrial > Soil > Riparian zone | place: USA: East... | reverse complement strand
CGTGCTCCGGAAACCGCGCCGCCGTTTCGAACAGCAGCGCGCAAACCGTTTCCGCCAGGGTCGCGTGCCCGTCCATCACGACGCGAATATCTTGATGCCGAGCGGGTTGGACTTGCCGTTGTTCGTCGGCGAGGTGTCGGCGGGGCAGGCGGAGATCGCGGCGAGCACGTCCATCTCGGCGCGGAGATCGATGTAGTCGTCCTTTTTCACGCGCGTCGGCTTGATCGTGAAGCCGCCGTCGGGATGGAGATCCACGCTCATGAACACGTTGAACACGTCCATCACCTCGTCGCCGCTGAGGCCGAACGGCGCCAGCGCTTCGGTCAGGTTCTCCTGGCAGGAACGGTGATCGGAAAGATTGTCGCGCAGCTTGTAGAGCCGCGTCGAGCAGCGGCCGCCATTGTTGCCCCAATGATCCTTGAGCGTGTCCTCGAGCACGGTCAGCATGATGTTCTCGCGCGGCGGCTTCGAATAGAAATGCTGGAAGCTCTTGGCCGTGCCGGTCTTCAGGATGCCGTTGATCGCCCAGCTCTGCCCCACATGGAACCACTCCTTGCGGTCGTTGGCGTTGTAGAACACGCAGTCGCCCACCTGCCCGCCGGTGATCTGGTGGATGCGCAGGACCTGCCCGCGCTTCACGACGACGGCGCGCCCGAATCGCGCCGGTATCACGAACTCGTCGACGATCTTGCCGCGCATCCTTGCCTCCTAGCGAGCCGCGGTGCGGATTGCCTCTAGCACACGTTCGGCCGTGAACGGCATGCGATCCATGCTGGCGCCCAGCGGGCGCAACGCATCGTTGACCGCGCACCACATCGCGGCCGAGGCGCCGACCGTGCCGGCCTCGCCCGCGCCCTTGACGCCGAGCGCGGTTCCGGGTTGCGGCGTCGAGACGTGCCCGATCTCGATCGGCGGCATATTGTCGGCGCGTGGCATCGCGTAGTCCATCAGCGAGCCGGAGACGAGCTGACCCTCGCCATCATAGACGCAGTGCTCGAGCAGCGCCGCGCCCAATCCCTGCGCGACGCCGCCGCGCAGCTGACCGTCGACGAGCGCCGCATTGACGATCCGGCCGCAATCCTCGACCACCCAGTGCTTCAGCAGCGTGATGGCGCCGGTCTCGCGGTCGATGTCGAGCAGACACCCCTGCACGCCGTTGGCCATGAAATAGGGCGAGGCCTGCGGCACGAAGCTCTCTGCCGCCACGAGGCGCGGCGCCGTTCCGCCCGGCAGCAGATCCTGGCGGAAATGCGCGATGCGGCAGAGCTCGGCGAGCGCCATGCGCGGCGCGCCGTCGCCCGCGTTCACGATCTCGGCGGCGCGGAGGTCGAGCGTCTCGGCCTTGGCCTGCAGCAGTGCTGCGGCAAGCTCGAGCAGATTGGCGCGGAGCTCGCGCGCGGCGCGGTGCGCGGCCTCGCCGCCGATCGCGAGGCCGCGCGAGGCCCAGGCGCCGCCGCCATGCGGTCCGGCGCTGTCGCCGGCCTCGACCGCGACGTGATCGAACGGCACGCCGAGCGCCTCGGCCACGATCTGGGCGATGCCGGTCAGCGTGCCCTGGCCCTGATCGGTGCAGCCGACCGCGCAGCGAATCATGCCGGAGGGATCGATCTTGACGATCGCCGTGTCCTGGGCGCTCACGCGGATGCCGGCCGGGCCATAGAGCCAGGCGCCAGGCGCGGTCATCTCGATGAAGGTGGCGATGCCGATGCCGCGGAGCCGTCCTTGGGCGCGCCGATCCGCCTGCTCCTGACGCAAGCGCGCGTAGCCCATGCGGTCAACCAGCCCGTCGAGACAAGCGGCGAGCGAGACCGATTCGAGCTTCAATCCGCCGGCGGTCGTGACCGGGAGATCCGCGGCGCGGTGATAGGCGCGGCGGCGGAACTCGACCGGGTCCTGCCCGAGCGCATGCGCGGCCTCGTCGATCAGCACCTCGGTGACGGCGCAGGCGACCGGCTGCCCGACGCCGCGATAGGAGCCGGTCGGCACCTTGTTGAGATAGGCGACGCGCGCCCGCGCCCGCTGCGCGCCGACACGGTAGGGGGCGCCGAGCATCATGCCGGCGAGCACGGCGTCGCCGACGCTGCCGCGCGGATAGATCGAATAGGCTCCGGCGGCGCAGAGGATGTCGGCGTCGAGCGCCGCGATCGTGCCGTCGGCGCGCGCGGCGAGGCGGGCCTCGATCTCGAATTCGCGCGCATGCGCGTCGGAGACGAACGCCTCGGTCCGCCGCGATTCGAAGCGGACCGGGCGGCCCAGGCGCTTCGCCAAGGCCGCCGTCGCCAGCTCGTCGGGATAGGCGTGGAGCTTGATGCCGAAGCCGCCGCCCACGTCGCGGCACACCACGCGGACGCGATGCTCGGGAATGCCGAGATGGCGCGCGAAGATGTCGTGCATCTGATGCGGCGTCTGATGCGATTGATGGACTGTCAGCGCGTCCTCGACCGGATCGTAGTCGGCGACGATGACGCGCGGCTCGAGCGGCACGCCGGTGTGGCGGTTGAAGCCGAAGCGCCGCGCTATCACGACGTCGCCGCGGCCGAGCTCGGCCGCCACGTCGCCCTTGGCCAGCACGCGATCGAGCGCGCGGTTGTGGCCGAGCCCGGGGTGAATCGCCGTGGCGCCCTCGGCCAACGCCGCCGCCGCGTCGGTGACGGCCGGCAGCGGTTCCCAGTCCACCTCGATCGCCTCGGCCGCGTCTTCGGCCGCGGCATGGGTTTCTGCGACCACCGCGGCGACCGGCTCGCCTTGCCAGCGCGCGACGCCGTCGGCGAGCGCCGGCTGCGGCGGCGAGACATGGTCGGGCGCGTTGGCCATCGCGGTCAGCATCGGCCGGCAATAGGGCGCGATGTCCGCCCAGGTCGCGACGAGAAGGACGCCCGGCATCGCTTGCGCTGCAGCCTTGTCGAGCCGCGCAATGCGGGCATGCGCGTGCGGGCTGCGCAGAAAGGCCACATGCGTCATGCGCGGGAGCACGAGATTGCCGGTGAACGCGCCGCGCCCGGCCACCAGGCGCCGCGACTCGCGGCGTGGCGGCGATCGGCCGGCTATATGCGGCTCGGCAGCCATGTCGCGATTTCAGGTACGAAAAAGATCAGGGCGAGCATCAGCAAGCCAAAGATCATGTAGGGTACGGCCGCGTGGATGACCTCGACCATCGTGATTTCGGGCGGCGCCACCGCCTTCATCGTGAACAAGAGCAGGCCGAAGGGCGGCGACAGCAAGCCCAGCTGCATGCAGACGAGATACATGATCCCGAACCACACCTCGTCGAAGCCGAACTTCCGCACTAGCGGCATGAACAGCGGCACGGTGAGCATGATGATGCTCGCCTGGTCGATGAACAGGCCGAGGATCAGCAGAATGACGAGCATGCCGATCAGAATCGCGGTGGGCGAGAGCCCGGATTCGGTGACGACCGCGACGAGCCCGTTGGTGGCGCCGGTGAAAGCCAGGAGCTGCGCGAAGGTCGTGGCGCCGAGGATGATGAACATGATCATGCCGGTCACGCCCGCGGTGCTCTTCAGCGCCTTCACGAAATTCCTCCAGGTGAGCGCGCGGAACGCGGCGGCGTAGAGCATGGTCGTGGCCGCACCGACGGCGGCCGATTCGGTCGGCGTTGCCCAGCCCAGCACCATGCTGCCGATGACCATGAAGACGATGATCGCGAGCGGCACCACGTGGACGAAGAAGGGGATCCAGCGGGCCCAGCCGTGGACCTCCGGCACGTCGGTCGTCGGCGCGAGCGCCGGATCAATCGTGGCGACGATGATGATGTAGGCGATGAAGACGACGCTCAAGATGAGGCCGGGAATGAGCCCGCCGATCAACAGGCCGCTGATCGAGATGCCCGAGAGGCCCCCGAGCAGCACCGCGAGGCCCGACGGCGGAATCAGCATGTCGACGCCGCCGATCGCCATGATCGGGCCCATCGCGAGCTTGCGATCGTAGCCGCGCCGCAGCATCTCCGGCAGAAGCAGCGCGCCGAGCATGGCGGTCGTGGCGATCGTCGAGCCCGAAACGGCCGAGAAGATCGTGCCGGCGACCAGTGCTATCACCGAGAGCCGGCCGGGAACGCGGCGGATGATCAGGCTCACCGCGTCGATCGATTTGATCGCGAGGCCGGTGTGGAAGAGGAGGTCGCCCATGAGGAGGAACATGGGGATCGGCGTGAACGCAAAATTCGTAACCGAATTCACCATGTTGCGGGCGAGTTGCGTCATGCCCGCTTCGCCGCCGAAGAAGAGGTAGGCGCCGACGGCGTTGACGGCGATGAAGGCGAAGGCGACCGGCACGCCCAGCGCCAGCAGCACCGCGACGCCGCCGACCATCAAAATAAGGGCGTCGGTCCAAGCCATGGCGGATCAGACGCTTCCGCCCTCGCGGCGCGCCTGGCGCGGGCCGCTGACCAGGCGCTGAATGCGGAACACGAACTCGACCGTGAGCAGCGCGAACATCACCGGCAGCGGCCACAACACGTACCACTCGGCGAACACCAAGTTCTTCACCATCAGCGTCGCCGCATTCATGCTGCGCACAATCATCGTGATGCCGAACCAGGTCAGCAGCACCGACAGCGACAGGCCGATCAGGTCGCACACCATCTCGACCACCCACGCGGACACGGGCGGCAGGCGCGAGAGCACGACATCGATGCGGATATGCTGGCCCTGGCGCAGCAGCCAGGGTGCTGCGAAAGTCGTGGCGTAAAATAGCCCGTATTCGGTCAGCTCGACGCTCGCCGGCAAGGTCGTGTTGAACAGGTTGCGCAGGATCACGTCGGCCACGATGAGCACCGTCATCGCCAGGACCAGCGCTGCGGCGAGCAACCCGCAGCAATCCAGGACGCGGCCGTAGGCTTTGCCCAGCGCCGTCATCGGCGATTGTTCCGGTCGAGCGGGCTGCGGTGCGGCCGCGCGCGGAGCGATCCCGATCTCATGCCTGCCGCCCCGGGGTTTTGGCCACGCCGCGCGATCCGACGCCGAACCGCGCGCCGCCGCGCGGTCGCGGCGCTACCGCGTCAGCAGCTTGCGCAGCTCGGGAATATGCTGCGGGCTGAGCTTGGTCAGCGCTTCCCAGTAGATGTCGTGCGCGCGCTTGCGGAAGGCGGGACCCATGTCCACGACCTTGACGCCGCCCTTGGCCTGGACGTCGGCCTCGGCCGCATTGATCTCCTCGCGCCATTTCGGCCATTCGCCCTCGAGCCACACCGACATCTCGGTGAGGAAATCCTGCTGCTTCTTGTCGAGCTTCTTCCAGCGGTCGAGATTGACCATGAGGTTGAGGATGACGTTGTAGAAGCCGGGGTCGTAGCGGAACTTGGTCAACTTGGTCCACCCCATGTCCTGGATGCCCCAGCGCGGCCACCCGTAGCCATCGACGACGTTGCGCTCCAAGGCCGTGAACACTTCGCCGGGCGGCAGGGTAACGGTCGTGGCGCCGAGATCCTCGAAGAAGCGCTTGAAATTGGGCGAGGAGCGCAGCCGGAATCCCTCGAAGGGCTTGGCGCCCGGCTTGTGCGGCTTGGTCGTGTAGACATGGAAGCCCACGCCGTCGGCAAAGGCGGTGAGCAGCCACACATTCAGCTTCTCATTGTGCAGCTTGTTGAGATAGGCGAGCGCGCCGTTCTTCCGCTGCTCGGAGACCGGGATGTCGGCCAGGATCGCGGCCTCGCCTTCGACCAGCGTTCCGACGTAGTAGGCCGGCGGGCCGGAATGCATGTCGACCACGCCGGACTTGACCGCGTTCCACTGCTCGAAGGTGGGGATGGCCTCGGGCCCGACGATCGTGATCTGCACCGTGCCCTTGCCGCGCTTGTTCACCTCGTCGACCCAGCGCTTGAACATGGCGCCGTAGGTTGCGGAGACCGGCAGGAACGACGCCGCGCGCAACGTGACTTCCTGCGCCATCGGGATGCCCGGCGCCAGCGCCAAGCCGGCGGCCAGGGCCGCGGCGGTCCAAATCGATCGAGCCATACGCATGCCAACTCCCCCTGTTGCGGCTGTTCGACCGGGCCATGAACCGAGGCGGCTCAGGGCGGATCGGCAGCACAAATCGAATGCCTATCGCTTGGTCACCAGTTTGCGCAGCGCGGGAATGTGCGTCGGACTTTTCTTCTCCAGATCGCCCCAATAGGCGTCGTGCGCGCGCTTCTTGAACCACTCGCCGAGATCGATGAATTGGACTCCGGCATCCTGCTGGATCTTCGCCTCAGCGGCGTCCTGGGCGGCGCGCCATTTCGGCCACTCGTCATCCAGCCACAGCGCCATGTCGGTGAGGAACTTGCGCTGCGCGTCGGCGAGCTTGTTCCAGGCGTCGAGGTTCACGAGGATATTCGTGTGGACGTTGAAGAAGCCCGGTCCGTAGCGGTATTTCGTGACGGGCAGCCAGCCCAGGTCCTTGATGCCCCATGCCGGCCAGCCATAGCCCTGAACAATCTTGCGCTCGAGCGCGGTGAACACCTCGCCCGGGGGCATCGACACGGTGCGCGCGCCGAGGCTGTCGAAGAACGCCTTGTAGAGCGGCACCGAGCGGAGCGTGAGGCCCTGCATCGGCTTGTCCTTGTCGTCGGATTTGGCCGGCGTCGTCGTGTAGACGAAGAAGCGGATGCCGTCGCCGATGCCGCCGCCGAGCAGCACCGCGTTCAGCTTCTCGCGATGCAGCTTGTCGAGATACGCCCAGCCGCCATTGGCGCGCATCTCCTTGACCGAGATCTCCGAGAGGCTCAGCGCCTCGCCCTCCCAGAAAACGCCGGTGTAGAAAGTGGGCGGGCCGAAATGCATCTGCACGACGCCGTTCTTGACCGCGTTGGGCTGCTCGAGCACCGGAATCGCCTCGGGGCCGACGGCGTCGATCTGCAGCACGCCTTTGCCGCGGCTGTTGACCGCGTCGACCCAGCGCTTGAAGTGCACGCCGAAGCTCAGGCTGAGCGGCAGGAAGCTCACGGCCTTGAGCTTTGCCTCCTGCGCGCCGGCCGGCGCGGCCCAAGCCAAGGCGGCGCTCGCCGCAAGCGCAATGAATTTCCGCATTTCGAAGCCCTCCTGAGTGCCGGTTTTTATGCGTCGATTTTGGCCGACTATAGTGCGCCGGCCAATCCCGAGCAACATTCAATATTGCACGCGGCGTGCCAAGTCCGGCCGTTCAGGGCTTCACGACCACGTGCGTCGCCATCGGGTTGTGGCGATTGCCGTCGCTGAACGGCGGAAAGCGCAAAAAATCGGCACGCATCTCGGACCGGATCGGCGATTGCAGCGCCGCCGCGAGCGCGGCCGCGTCGTCGAACACGACCTTGTTGCGCTGCATGTGCTCGGCGCGCGGCCAGGGCAGCGCGCTGATCCAGTCGATGCGCGTGTAGATCTCGAGCTCGCGGATGCCGGGCAGGCGCTGCATCAGCGGCACGTGGCTCTGGAGATAGAAGGCGAGCCAAGCGTTGAGGTCCTCTGCCTTGCCCGGATAGTGGATCACGTCCGAGCACGGCATAGCACCCGCCGGAGTGCGAAAGACCGGATCGGGCACCGGGAACGCGCGTGCGAGCATGGCCTGCTGCGCGGCGCCGCTCATGTCGACGCTGGGCAGCGCGCCGGACCGGGCGAACGCCTGCAATGCTCCACGCGGCCCGGCCGCGGCCTCCAGCGTCGCGATCTCGTCGAAATAGAGCTGCAGCGCCAACTGCGGCGGTGGCGGATATTCGACATAAGGATCGGGTGCCCGCTCGGGCGTGTAGACGATGCCGCGCCTGAGGCGCGGAATCGCCTTCACGATCTCGCCGGCGCGCGCGAAATCGGCGGCGCTCGCCCGCGCCGCGGGATCGCGCGCGTAGAAGGTCACGAACAGCGAAAAAATCATGCAACGCCTCTAGGCGCGCGGCGCCGCCGCGCTTGACAAAAGGCGGCGCGATCCAACACTTGTATGCGCGGATCCGCACTCATCCAGCAGGCAAGCCATGGCGAAGCTGCGCCACATCGCGATGCAGGTGCCCGACCTTGAGCGCGCGGCGCGCTTCTACGAAGCGTGCTTCGATTTGAAGCGCGTGCATCAGGCCGAAAGCCCGATCGGCAACGCCATCATGCTCTCGGACGGCGTCATGAACCTCACGCTGCTGAACTTCCCCGACGGCAAGGGCGGCATGAAGCACGGGCCCGATTGGGCCGGCCTCCACCATTTCGGCTTCGTCGTCGACGATGCGTCCGCCGCGCGCGCCAAGATCGAAGGGGCCGGCGGCGAATTCTTCATGGTGCTGCCGTCCTATCCGGGCGTGGACGCCGAGACGAAATTCAAGGACCCCAACGGCGTCGTCTTCGACGTCTCCGAGCACGATTGGCATCAAGCCGGCGAGCCCCGCCGCAAGCCCTAAATGTCGGGGGCCGCGGCCTTGAGCTCGGCCGCGAGACGGGGATTCCAATTGGCGGCCGTGGCCGATTGCACGGCATAGGCTCCGGCATCGAGGAACTCGCGCGCGTCGGCGGCGGAGGCAATGCCGCCCACGCCCACGATCTTGAGCGGCAGGCGCCGGCGCGCGACATGGCTCGCGGCGTCGCCGACCGCACGCAGCGCGATCGTCTTGACTGCGCCGCCGGTGACGCCCGCGCGCTCGCGCCCCGCGCCGAAGGCCGGCGCGCCCGACGCATTCACGATGCGCCGGCTCGGCGCATTGATCATCACGACGGCGTCGGCCGCGCCGGCCACTTGCTCGAGGAATTCTCCGAGCACGGCGCGATCGGCGATGTCGCCGATCTTCAGCAGCACTGGGCGGTCTCCCACGGCGCTCTTCACCGCGCGCGCGATGCGCGCCGAGAGCGGCACGTCGAGATAGACCTCGCCCTCGCGCCGCGCCACGTTGGGGCAGGAGAGGTCGGCCTCGACCGCGTCGGCGCCGTTGGCGGCGGCGCTCGCGGCCAGGCTCGCGAAATCCTCGACGAACGCCTCGTCGCTCAGGCCCGGGCGCGCGGTGCCGACCACCGAGACGATCAGCACCTGCCCGGCGCCGAGCGCGCGCCGCGCCGCCACGATGTCGGGCTGCCAAGTCTCCGGCGCCACCGACGGGATGCCGAACGAGCCGCCGGCGGTCGCCGTGTGCGGGTGCGCCGGCATCTCGGCGGCGAGTGCCACGGCGGCCTCGGGATCGGCGAGATGGGCCGCGACCGAGCGCGGATCGAGGAATAGCCAGTTGGGCGGCGGCTGGCAAAGGCGCGCGGCGCCGCGCACGGTCTTGTATGTCAGAAGATCGAAGCCCAGCCGCGCATAGGTCTCGATCCAGCGGCTGTTGAGCAGGATGCTGGCCGGCACGCCGAAGCGCGAGCGGACCGGCAGGCCCAGGAACATCTTGAGCGGCGTGTCGGGCACGTCTGGCCACGGCCCCGCGAAATCCGGCCCGTTGGCATAGTTCCACTCGAAGCTGCGGTCGACGCGATAGGTCGGCCGCGCCGTCTGGCTTTCCTTCGCACGGGCAAGCGCTTCCGCCATGGCTATTCTCGCGCCGGTCAAAACTGAATATGGTTCAGGCTACGTCTGCCGCCGCCCCGGGGTCAAGGCTGCCATGAAGATCGTCGCCATTCGCGAAACCACGGTCGCGCTATCCGCGCCAATACGCAATGCCGACATCAGCTTCGACGCGATGACGGCGAGCGCCGTCGCCATCGTCACCGACCGGATGGAGGGCGGCCGGCCGCTGATCGGCATCGGCTTCGATTCGATCGGCCGCTACGGCCATGGCGGCCTGCTGCGCGAGCGCTTCATGCCACGCCTGCTCGCGGCCGATCCGCAAGACTATGCCTCGGCCGCGGGCGACGGCATCGATCCGCTGCGCGCATGGTCGGTCATGATGCGCAACGAGAAGGCCGGCGGGCATGGCGACCGCGCCGGCGCGGTGGGCGTGCTCGATGCGGCACTATGGGACCTCGTCGCCAAGGCCGAGCGGAAGCCGCTCTGGCGCGTGCTCGCCGACCGGTTCAACGCCGGCCATGCGCTCGAGCGCGTGCCGGCCTATGCCAGCGGCGGGCATTACCGCGAGGGCGACGAGGCAGCGGCGATCGAGGCGGAATTGCGCGGCTACCGCGAGCGCGGCCATCGCCGCTTCAAGATCAAGATCGGCGGCGGGCTGATCGAGCGCGATTTCATCCGCGTCGAGGCCGCGCTCCGCGTCGCCGGCACCGGCGCTGCGCTTGCCGTCGACAGCAACGGCATCGCGGACCGCGCCGCCGCCTTCGCGCGCATGAACGAGCTCGCGCATTACCGGCTGGCGTGGTTCGAGGAGCCGTGCGACCCGCTCGACTTCGCGACCTATCACGCGCTGTCCGAGGCCGATCTGCTGCCGATCGGCACCGGCGAGAACATCTTCTCCGCCGCCGACACCCGCAACCTGCTGCGCTATGGCGGGCTCAAGCCCGAGCGTGATTTCCTGCAGATGGACATCTCGCTCGCCTACGGCGTCCCGGAATATCTCCGCATCGTCGAAGCGCTCGAGGCGGCGGGCTGGTCGCGGAAGCGCCTGATGCCGCATGCCGGGCACCTGTTCTCGTTCCACGTCGTCGCCGGCCTCGGCCTCGGCAGCCACGAAGCCGCGGGTGACGAAGGCCTCATCTTCGGCGGCTATCCCGAGGGCGTCACCGTCGAAGACGGCCATGTGCGGCCGTGGGACACGCCGGGCGTGGGCTTCGAGCGGAAGGCGAATCTCTTCCGCGTGTTCGAGCCCCTCCTGGCGTAGGCGGCATGCCGCGCCATTCGCGCGGCGTCAGCCTTCGCCATTCTCCGACCGCCCCAGCAGCAGATCGGTCATGATGTCGGCGAGCTTCTCGTAGTCGCGGAGGTCGCCGAGGCGGCGGTTGATGACGTAGCCGTCATAGGCCATGAGCAGCAGGTTTCCGACGAGGTCGTCTGCGTAGCGCCGTCGCGAGCGCGGCAGGGCCTTGGCCAGCATCTCTGCGATCCGGCGCTCGGCCAGCAATAGCAGCGGCTCGGGCTTGCCCTTGGCCGGATCGATCGAGGCCAGCGCCTCCATCAGGCTGTTGGCGAGCCCGGGATTGGCGGTCGGCGTGTCGCGCCAGAGGCCGAGCACGATCGCCTTGATCTTGGCGCGCGGAGTGTCGGCGGCGTCGGCCGCCGCCGCAATCGTCTCCAGCTGCTCCTTGAGCCAGGGACTGTAGACGGCGTAGAGCAAATGCAGCTTCGACGGGAAGTAGGTGTAAACCGTTCCCACCGCGACCCGCGCGCGGGCCGCGATCATCGACACCGTCGCGCGGTGATAGCCCTCGCTCGCGAAGACCACCGCGGCTTTGTCCACGATCAGCTTGCGGACGGCCGGCTTCAGGACCTGTGCCATGCACGCCGCTCAGATCGGGACCGAGAGAATTCCGTGCGCGGCGTCGCAGTCGATGAGGTCGACGCGCTTCAGCACGATGCGCAAGCCCGCCTCGGTGCGGCGCAGGCGATGCATCTGCTGCCCGGCCCACAGGCGCCGGTCGCCGCCGCGATTCTCGGCCACCATCAATGTGGAGCGGCACTCGCAGTCGACGTCAGCGTCCGCCGGCCTGCCGGCCGTGACATTGCCGACGATATGCGCGGTGCGCGGCACGGGCAGCGCCGAGTAAGCGCGCGGATGGCTCAAGCGCCGGATGCGCATCGCCAAAACGCTCTTGTCCTCGTAGAAGATCGACAGATGATTGAGCGGATCGGCCTGGCCCGGCACGGCCGGCACCCAATAGAACCCGTCCTCGGCGAACAGCGCCAGCCAGTCGTCGAAGCGGCCCGCGTCGAGCAGGCGCCCCTCCTCGATCAGGAACGCCTCGGCTTCGGCCTTGAGGTCCGCGGCGGCAACGCTCATGCCGCTTCCGTCATGTATCGGAGCCAGGCGCCGTATTGCGCGCGGTGCGGCAGCTCGCTGACGCCGGCGGATTGGACGCGGCCGTCGGTGCCCCTGCGATCGGTCGCGAGCCCGCGCGACTGGTCGAGCCATTCGGGCGCCGGATTGGAAAGCCCGGTCTGGACCCGCTCGAAGATCTCGATGTCGTCGGACAGGATCATCGACGCAGGCGAGCTCAAATTGGTGAGGAAGCGCACCGCGCGGTGGAAGAGGATGTCGGGCGCGCCCTTCAGGCGGAAGCAGAAGGCGAGAACGCGCGTGCGGTCCACGGCGAGCGGCTGCACGATGCGGATCTGCTGATATTGCGCGTTCAGGCTGACATTGGGATAGAGCAGATTGTTGAAGCGGTCTTCGCCGAGCACGCGTGCCGTCTTCTCCTCGCCGTGCCGGGCGACGAGACGCGCCCGGTAGTCGCGCCAGACCGGGTCGTCGCGGTCCGGCGCCAGAACGCCGGCCTTGTAGAAGCCGCCCATGAAGGTGTGACCGCTCGCGTAGCCCGTCAGGCCTACGCCCTGCCATTCGCGCAGGCCGAAGCCGTTCGAGAGCATCTGCGTGTGCGTCTGGTGGCCGTCATAGGCGGGGGCCGCGTAGTCGCGCTGGTCGGCCCGCGCGCTCGCGACCGACGATTCGTGCACGAAGCCCGGATGCAGCGTGTCGTTGGCGTTCTCGTGGTGCAGCTTCCAGTTCCCGCGATACTCCTGGCGCGCGATGCCGCCGGCCTGCTCGATCTCGCCCTCGGGCGCGCGGTCGACGAAATTGTCGATCACGTCGGTCATGGGGCCGAGGAAGTCGCGCAGGCCTTCGCCCGAAGCGGCGAGGCTGCCGAAGACGAAGCCGCGATAGCTCTCGATGCGCGGCACCTTGGCCAGCGCGAGGCGCGGGTCCTTGATGTCGAAGGCGGGGGGCAGGCTCTGCCGGTGCGGCACGCTGTTGAGGGCACCATCGAGGCCAAAGGTCCAGGCATGGTAGGGGCAGGCGAAGCCGCCGGCATTGCCGCGCTCGACGGAGCAGATCTGCGAGCCGCGATGGGTGCAGCGGTTGACCAGCCCATGAATGCGGCCGTCGCGGGCGCGCGTCACGATCACGTCCTCGCGGCCCATGCGCGTGCGGATGAAATCGCCCGGCAGCGCGATCTGGCTCTCATGCGCGAGGAACAGCCAGCAGCGCCCGAAGATGCGCGCCATCTCGAGCTCGAAGATCGCGGAATCGGTGTAGAGCCGGCGATGCACGCGATCCGGCAGGACGAGGCCGCGCAGCGTTTCGGTTTCGACGGTGTCCGGCATTCTAAATCTCGTTCAAAAGAGGCGAGAGCGGCGAGCGCAATAATGAATATCACTCGGTTATGGCGCCATTGTCCATACGACAATGCGGCCGCGCCAAGGATGCATGCCGCTCACACCTTGAGCTCGCGCTCTCCCACCAGCTCGAACTCGTTGATGCCGAAGCGACTCAGGAAGAATTCGAGATAGGCCGGGCGCGCCTCCGGCCCGGCAGCGCGGCGCGTGGCGAGTTCGGCGCGCTCGCGCGCGGTCGAAACCGCATCGACCGTCATCGTCGCGGCATCGATCGCCACGCCGTAGACCGCGCGCGCATAGGAGAGCGTGATGCGTTCCTCGATCAAATCGTCGAGCACCGCGGCGGGATCGCGCGCGAGCGGGTCGCCGCGCCCCGCGCCGCCGGCCGAGACGTGCGAAAAAACGTCGCCCCGGCCGAGGCGCAGCGGATCCATCGGCATCACCGGCAGGATGCGCTGCTCCGGGCCGGGATTGAGGAAATTCCACGAGGGCGTGCCCGCGCATCCGCCCTCGAGCGGGTAAGGCAGAAAGCGCCGGCGGTCCGAGCGCATGATGAGCGTGGCCTCGTCGCCGAGCAGGCGATAGGAGCGCACGAAGGCGGGCGCGCCGCGGAAGCGGCCCGGGCCGCCGGAATTCGGCACCATGCCGTATTCGGTGACCTCGATCGGATAGAGCGCCTCGATCATCTCGATCGGCTGGTTCGTGAGATTTCCGCCGGGATTGGGCACGCCGAAGACGCCGTCGCGGTCGGCCATGGCGCCCCAGCTTCCGGCCAGGGTCTCGCTGCACACATAGCGCTCGCCCTCGTGGAAGCCGCTGATGATCGGGAAGCTCACGCCGCCTTCGCCCGCGGCCGGCACGCGCTCGGGCGCTATCTGGGCGAACGCGCCGAGCAGCACGTCGATCGCGCGCCAGCCGACGATCGCGCGCGCGGCGCAGGCCGCGGGCAGGCGCGGGTTCACGATCGTGCCCTCGGGCGCTATCTGCGTGATCGGCCGCGTGAAGCCCTCGAAATTCGGCACGTCCTCGCGCGCGATGCATTTCAGGATGAGATGCGCGGCGGACTTGACGAACGGCACCGGGCAATTGATGGCGCCCTGCACCTGCGGCGCCGAGCCGGTCCAATCGACGGTGATGTCGCTGTCCCGGATCGTGACCGTGACCTTCAACGGCAGCGCCTCGGGCGCTTCGCCGAGCCCGTCGATGTAGTCGGTGAAGCTCCACTGCCCGTCGGGCAGCGCCGCGATCTCGGCGCGCATCATGCGTTCGGCGTGGTCGTGGAGGTCGGCGACGAGGCCGCGGAATGCGTCGCGGCCGTATTTCGCCACCAGCCCGCGATAGGCCTTGTCGGCGGTGCGGCAGGCTGCGATCTGCGCGCGCATGTCGCCGGCGAGCTTCTCCGGCATGCGTGTGTTCGTTGCCATCAGCTTGAAAAACGTCTCGTTGGGCCGGCCGCGCTCGTACATCTTGATGATCGGGATGCGCAGGCCCTCCTGGAAGATCTCGGTGGCATAGACCGCGGTGCTGCCGGGCGCGATGCCGCCCATGTCGATCTGGTGCACGAGCGTCGCCGCGTAGCCCTCGAGCGCGTCATCGTGGAAGATCGGCTGCACGATGTAGACGTCGGGCAGGTGCATGCCGCCGGCGACGTAGGGATCGTTGAAGATGAAGACGTCGCCGGGATCGATGCGGCCGGCATATTCGCTGGTCAGCACGCGCATCGCGTCCGGGAACGAGCCGAGATGCAGCGCCATGGTGAGGCCGTGCGCGACGACGCGGCCCTCGCGATCGCAGAGGCCCGTGGAGTAGTCCATCGAATCGCGCACGATCGAGGAATAGGCCGTGCGCATGATCACCAGCGCCATCTCGTCGGCGATCGAGGAGAGCGCATTCTTGACCACCTCCATGGTGATCGGGTCGGTGTTGGGGCGCATGGCGCTCACTCGCGGACGAGGTGGATATTGGCGGCGCCGTCGAGGCGCGCGCGCCAGCCGGGCGGCACCACGCAGGTGGCGTCGTATTCCTCGACGATGAGCGGCCCGGCGCGCTCGCCTTTCGCGAGGCTCGCGCGCATCAGCACGGGAACTTGCACCTGCCCGGCGGTGTGGCCGAAATAGGCCGTGCGTGTTGCCTCTGCTTGCGCTCCGGCTCCGTTGCGCAAGGCCGCGGTGTGGTCGATCGCGCACTCGCGCCGCGCCGTCACTTTTCCTTTGACGCGGAGCGCCACGCATTCGACCGCCTCGGCCTCGGCGCGGTGGCCATAGGTGCGCGCGTGCTCGGCGCCGAACGCCTCGGCCATGGCGGCGAAATCGGGCGCGCCGGAAGGTGTCGTGGCGTAGGCGATCAAGAGCTCGTGCGCCTGTCCGGCATAGCGGAGATCGGCGAAGCGGCTCTGCGCCACATCCTCCGCGCGATGGCCGTCGGCCGCGAAATCGGCGCCGATCGCGCGCTCCAGCTCGGCATAGGCCGCGTCGAGCGCGCCGGGATCGGTCGCGGTGAGGCGGCGGAGAAAGGCGCGGCTCCGCTCCTGCTCGATGTCGGAGAGGAGCAAGCCCACGGCGCTGAACACGCCGGGATCGGGCGGGATGATGACTTCGCGCATCTCCAACAGCTCGGCGAGCGCCGCGCCCACCACCGGGCCATTGCCCCCGAACGCGAACAGCGCGAAATCGCGCGGGTCGCGGCCGCGATAGGTCGAAACGGCCTTGACCGCGCGCACCATCGTCCCGCACGCCACCTGGAAGATGCCGTAGGCCGTGTCGAGCAGGCCTCGGCCCAGCGGCGTCGCGATCTTCGCTTCGAGCGCAGCCCGCGACTTCGCGGCA
>Ga0210377_10002523_pt1 | contig 15974 bp, 17 predicted proteins | sample PLM4_65_b1redo_FD_155480 | JGI IMG/M metagenome (GOLD analysis project Ga0210377, IMG submission 155480) | Groundwater sediment microbial communities from an aquifer in East River, Colorado, USA - PLM4_65_b1 redo | ecosystem: Environmental > Terrestrial > Soil > Riparian zone | place: USA: East... | reverse complement strand
GATCAGCGCGACGATCAGCGTTTTCCCGTGCCGTCTCGGCCACGAAAAAATGATCGTCTTGTAATTCCCCGACAGGGCCTTTCGGACTTCCTCGCGTTCTTCGGTGGTCAGTTCAAACACGACGTAACCGCCACGATGGGAGGGAACCATCGGCCGCACGTCGGCGAGCCACGCGAAGAAGCCGTCGGCCCCGGTGCGCCATGTTCTCAGCTTCGCTTTATAGTCGGCAGGCTTCAAGCGTCTCAGCGTGGTTACCATACAGATCGGAGATCGCAACGGCGAATCCGACGTGGGAGTCCGTGGCATCGCCCGTGACCAGTCGCGGGCGTTCTTCGGCGTATTCGACGGTGCTGTAGAGGAGTTCACCAGTCAGATACCCCTCGGGATAGATGCTCAGATCCCCGTCGAGGTCGAGCGCATGGGCCTCGATCCACTCGCGTTCGGCGGGATACCGCGCGATCAATTCGAGCGACAAGGTAAACTTGAATCGCTTTCGCCGGTTGGCCGGGTCGTCAAAGTATGCGTCGATTGCCTTCCTCCGCCGCGCGTTGACGGCGGGATCATCGAGGATATGGGCCGCCCGCTCCTGGTGGGCCTTCCGATAGCCGGGATCTTGCCAGAGGCGTTTGAGGGTTCGCCGAACGACAGCCTTATGGCCGGGCTGGCGAAGGTAGCAGGCGTGCCGATACTGGGGCGGGGCCTCACAGTTCGCGTGAATCACCGTGATCGGCTGGGCACAGCCACAGAGACAGAGAAGCGGGATCAGGTTCAATCTCTTCGCGTAGGCCCGTTTGCTCTCGCCGGGCGCTCTCGGGGGAAGCTGCCGCTCGTTCAATCGCTCTCCGTGCACGTGCGTGCAAAATGAAAAAGGCCGATCTTCCCGCAATGGGAAAACCGGCCTCAACAGGACCTTGGTGGTACTCTGACGCTCCAGCGCCACGCGATACCGTGCGGGCGGATTATCTCACATCACGGTCCCAAGGACAACGCTCAGACCCACGCGCCGAGATCGTCCAGCAGCACCGCTCGATCTTGATAGACCCGGCGTTCGTGCTGGGGCCGCCAACAGTCTTTCTCGGCATCCCAGAACAGTTCTTCCGTGATCCAGCCGTTCGCGGCCCGCTCGATGTAGAGCCGCCGGTCTCCCGGTTTGGCGTCGTCGGTCATGTCACCCCGCCCGCCGTGCGGCCTGCTCTTGCAGCGCCAGGAGCGCGGCCCACTCGGTCTTGAGGCGTGAGACAGGGATAATCCGGTTGTTCTCGACCGTCAGACGGAGAGGCAGGCCACCTTGTCGGACGCCCGGCTTCTTGCGGTCGGCCAGAAACAATTTGTATCGGAGGGGGCCGAGGATTTCCTTCTGCACCGCTTCGGGTTGATCCTCCAACCATCGCTCGTAGGCTCCCGGACTCGTGAAGCCCGATTCCGGCTGGTCGGCCAGAACGGGAATGAGCACGCATCGGCAGGCGATATGCCGAGGGGGGCGCTCTTGCCGGACGCCGAACCCGATCAGGTGGCCGTCCAGTTCGGCGCACAGGAGACACGTGCTCGAATCTAACGTCGCATCCCAGCGCCACGTGTCGATGCCGGCCTCCTGATACAACGACGTGGTGACTTCGGTCAAGACACTCGTGGCCGCCGTGGTCGTGAGGCGATCCAAATCCATCCGGGCCGAGGCGAACGCGGCGTTGACGATCCCGACGGCGTCATCGAGCGACTGGGGCGTCTCACTGGTGAACCGCTGGAACAAGCCCGCTTTCGCCCGTACAAGGGATCGGGTGATGCCGAGATAGAACCCCGCCGCGACGCCCGCGATCACAGCCGGACTCGGGCCGTGGAGATCCCGATCGACCATCGCGCCCAACGGTTCCCGGAGGATGTCGGCGTCGGCTGTCCCCAGTTCCACCAGACCGGACTTCAAGGTCTCCCTGAGCTTCGTCTCCGTTTCTCGGATCAGGCGGTCGATCGCCTGGACGAGTTGCCGGAGCCGGACTGCTTTCAGCGGCCCGTCGAGTGGGCCGATCTTCACGACGAGGGCTTTGATCTCGTCTGGCGCGTTTGCCAGCACGGTGGACAGGTCTTTCGAGATGCCCTTCTCGACTCTCGCCCGCAACACCTGGAGCGTGTTCAGTGTGATCTGGAACGTGTCAGACATGGACCCCCTCGGCTTCCGCATAGCGAGATCGAATCGTGGTCACCCGTCCACACCCACGGCACGAAATGAGGGCGGTTCCGATCACCAGAACCAACAGGTCCTTGCGGCGGATCTCGACGCCGCGAGCCCCAACGCGGGCCAGGAGCGTGGAACACTTCGGACAGCGGATCTCGGTCTCGGTCGTCATGGACACGGCGGCCCCACGAGGTGGTGAGCGTCGAGCCCGTGGCCGATCGGATCGACGACCAGGACGCCCTTGGTGATGAGTCGGTCGCGGATCAGCCTGAACAGGGCCACGCTCAGGCCAAAACGTTGGCTCAGTCGTCGGGCCGAGCCGATGAAGAGCGCGTCCCGAGGGGGGTCAGGACCCACGCACAGCCGAAAACCGACGTATAAGAAGTTCCTCTCCAACGGCGTGAACCGCGTGTCGTCACAGGCCCATTTCGGCAGCCAGACGTGAGGCATTGAATCGCCGGGACGGGAGCTCCGCAACCAGTCGTCAACCTTCGTCACGCGGAAGCAGGGAAGATCAGTCAACGGCCCCTCCCGCGTTGTCTGCGCCCTGGTCGGGCGTTGCACTCACGTGCACGTCTTCCCGTTCTAGCTCGCCCACAGCGGCCGCGTGAGGACTGGCCGGAATCATGCCCATATCGCGGGCGACCTTGCCGAGGCCGAGGCCGAGGGTCTGAAGGTGACGCACAAGGGAATCGGCCATCTGCTGGCGTTGGAGCAGGACGGGCAGCACCGTACGGCGTCGCGCGTTGACCAAGGACGGTTGACCCATCAACCAGGCGTCCAGCGAGTCAACGTACAGCATCGTGCGGATGATAATGTCGATCACAGCGAGTTGCTGGACGGAGACGTTCGCCTCCCCACCCAGCGAGGCGATCAGACCCCCTCGCCGACGCAGCAACCCGCGAGCTTCATTCGTTCGGCGGTCAATCGCATTCAATCCCCGGACCTTCACACGGACCTTCAGAGCGTTCAGGCCATGCCGGGAATAGGGTCGTGTAGCTCTTGGCGCGGTCATGCGATCCCACCTCTCACGGACACTTCACGGACAGCGCGTGAAAACGCCAACCGATCCGAAGGCTTAGCGCGGCGCGTTGCCTCATGCAGGCGAGGTTCTGGCGTGCCAAATTCCGAAAACCGATCAGGCGAAGCAAATGGACAGGCCGTCAAGTCGTGCATCCCATCTTAGGCTGAATTTCTGTTCATATTGACTCACATTTCTATAGTGGGGTATGGTGCCTCCAGTTTGGGAGCGCCGTACCTTGCCGTAAGTAACTCATGAGTCTGCCCCTGGAAATGCGTGAGTAAGAGTCTTTGTGTCATTTAAGGTCGGACCTACCTTAAAGAGAGGAGGTGATGAAAAATGAAGACATGGCTTGTTGCCGCTGTCGTAGCAACAGTTCTGGGGATTAGTGCGGTAGCATGGGCTGGCTGCACTTGGCCCTGCCGCCCGGCCATTGTTAACGGACAACCGGCTTGCATTTGCCCCTAAGATAGGTTCGCTAACCCTGCCCCGACTATCCGATACCTTGTTTAGTCGGGGTAGGGTTAGCTTCTTTTCTGCAACTGGAAAAACAAAGGCAAGCCCATCCTGCCTAAGGTGGCCGAACGGTCGTGACAAAGCTTTTCTTGCGTGACGTTCTAGAACCGTGAACTGTCCGTCTTCTGTCCGTGAACTGATTCCGACAGGCCCCAAAAACTCCCAAGAGAGGGTGTAGCAATCGTCAAGGTTTTCATGGTATTCTTCGGCGGATGTTGTGGGGGTTGGACGCTTTAGATGCCTTGCCAAGGCGAGGGTCGCGGGTTCAAATCCCGTTTCCCGCTCATTGCTTCGTCACCTGCAACGTGGGCGTGTCATCCGCGTCGAGGCTGTGAGAGCGTTGACGTCTCGACTCAATTACGCGTCCCCTTGGCCTCACATTCGGCCCGCCAGCTGTCTTGCTCACCGCGAATCGGTGATGCCAATTAGGAGTACCTGACCATGTCGAATGCCTTCGATCCCAAATCCCGCAGTCGCGCCATCACCAACGGCCGCGATCGGGCTCCGGCGCGAGCGATGCTCAAGGGTATCGGGTTCACCGACGCCGATTTGGCCCGGCCGATCGTGGGGATCGCCAATACCTGGACCGAGACCATGCCGTGCAACTACGGCCTGCGCGACCTCGCGGTGAAGGTAAAGGAAGGGATCCGGGCCGCGGGGGGCACCCCGATGGAATTCAACACCATTTCGGTCAGCGACGGGGTCACCATGGGCACCGAGGGGATGAAGGCGTCTCTGGTGAGCCGCGAAGTCATCGCGGATTCGATCGAACTGATGGGCCGTGGCTACCTCTTCGACGCGATGGTGGTCTTGGTCGGCTGCGATAAAACGATTCCGGCCGCCGCCATGGCGTTGATCCGTCTTGACGTTCCTGGCCTGATCCTCTACGGCGGTTCTATCCAGCCGGGCCACTTCAAGGGGCGGGACGTCACGATTCAGGATGTGTTCGAGGCGGTGGGGGCCAATGCGGCCGGCCGCATGACCGACGCGGACCTGCAGGTGTTGGAGGATTCGGCCTGCCCCGGGGCCGGCGCGTGCGGCGGCCAGTTTACGGCCAACACCATGGCGACGGTGATGGAATTCATCGGGTTGTCGGTCATGAGTTCGGCCGGGGTGCCCGCGACCGATCCGAGAAAAGAGGCCGTCGGCGTCCGCGCCGGGACGGTGGTCATGGAGATGCTCCGGCGCGGGATGCGACCCAGCCACATTCTGACCCGTCGCGCGTTCGAGAACGCGATTGCCGGTGTGGCCGCGACCGGGGGATCCACCAACGCGGTGTTGCACCTGCTCGCCATGGCGCGAGAAGCCAACATTCCGCTGACGATCGATGACTTCGACGCGGTAAGCGCACGCACGCCGTTGATCGCGGATCTCAAGCCTGGCGGGCGATTCGTCGCGACGGACCTCGACCGCGCGGGGGGCATCCCGCTGGTGGCTCAGCGCTTGGTCAGGGCGGGGTTGCTGGATGGCACGCAATTGACGCCGACGGGCAAGACGTTAGCGGAGGAAGCCGCCGTCGCGGTGGAGACACCGGGACAGGAAGTGGTCCTGCCCATAGCCAAACCACTCAAGCCCACGGGCGGCTTAGTGATCTTAAAGGGCAATCTGGCCCCGGAAGGCTGTGTCGTCAAGGTCGCTGGACACGAGCGGCTAGTCCACCGAGGTCCTGCGCGTGTGTTCGATCGGGAGGAGGATGCCATGGCGGCGGTGACCCGCCGCGAGATCCGCGAACAGGACGTGGTCGTGATCCGGTACGAGGGGCCCTGCGGCGGACCCGGTATGCGCGAGATGCTGGGCGTCACCGCGGCGCTGGTGGGCGAGGGCCTGGGGAACACCGTGGCGCTCTTGACCGATGGCCGATTCAGCGGGGCGACAAAGGGCTTGATGGCGGGACACGTGGCGCCGGAGGCGGCTCGGGGCGGGCCGATCGCGGCCGTCCGCGAGGGCGATCTGATCACGTTCGACATTCCGAAGCGGCGCCTGGACGTCGATCTCTCCGACGGAGAGATCAAGGATCGCTTGAAGTCCTGGAAGGCCCCGGAACCCCGTTACCGTACCGGGGTGTTCGCCAAATACGCCGCATCGGTCAGCTCGGCGTCGGAAGGGGCCGTGACCCGTGTGCGGTGGTGATCTCTAAGGAAGGTGGCGTTTCGGGAACGCGCCGTGTGCGCGGCGCAGGAACCGGCCCTACTCGGGGGACCAATTCAGTTTGAGCGTCCGGAGAAAATCGTCGTCAAATGGAGTTGCCGTCGCAGAGGGTTCTTCGAGGAGAGGAACGTCTTTTTTCCGGAGGATTCTGGTAAAGAGCGCGAACAGCAGATCAATCTGATAGCCCTCGTCTTCGATGTCTTTGAGGGCGTCTTTGATGTCGCCGTTGTCGGAAAGCGCCGAATTGACACAGTGGGAGAGTTCCCTCACCAACCGCTTAATTTTCTCCTTTTCTTCAGGTTTCATGATGACCTCCATGTGCGGTTCAGCTTATCCCAACGCCACCCTTTGTCAAGACGCGACGCACCGGACGCCCGCTGGCGTGCCGGGAGGATCACGGCCTCTTTTCCGTGATCCTCGTATTTTGACAATTGATTTCGGACTTCATATAATTCAACGTTTTTCCCGATGATCGCTTGGAGCCCCGTTGCTTGCAACTATCAGAAATTTCTCAATTATCGCTCATATTGACCATGGGAAATCGACCCTCGCCGATCGGCTCCTGGAACACACCGGGGCACTCACGACGCGTGAATTGCGCGAACAAGTTCTGGACGACATGGACCTCGAGCGCGAGCGCGGTATCACGATCAAAGCGCACGCCGTGCGGCTCCAGTATCGCGCCAGGGACAACCGCGAGTACATTTTCAATCTGATCGATACGCCGGGCCACGTCGACTTCACCTACGAGGTGTCCCGTAGCCTGGCGGCCTGTGAGGGAGCGCTGCTGGTCGTCGATGCGACCCAGGGGGTGGAAGCCCAAACCATCGCCAATGCCCAGCTGGCGACCAACCACAACTTGGTGATCATTCCGGTCATCAACAAGATCGATCTTCCCAGCGCCGACGTGGACAAGGTGAAACGGGAGCTCGAGGACGTGCTGGCCATCCCGGGAGATGAGGCGATTCTGGCCAGCGCGAAGGAAGGGTTGGGAATTACCGACATCTTGGAGGCGATCGTTCATCGCATTCCCGCTCCGTCCGGCGACCCGGGCGCGCCGCTCAAAGCGTTGATTTTTGATTCGTGGTTTGACAACTACCAGGGAGCCGTCGTCCTGGCGCGCTTGTTCGACGGGCGGGTGCGGGCGGGGACCAAGATCAGTTTGATGATGACGGGTAAAGTCTTCGAGGTCAACGCCGTGGGTGTCTTCACGCCGAAGCGGGTGGAGACGGCTGAGTTGAACGCCGGCGAGGTCGGGTACATTGTGGCCGGCATCAGGACGGTGACCGACACCAAGATCGGAGACACGATGACCGAGTCGGCACGGCCGACTCCCACGCCGTGCCCGGGATACGCCGACGTCAAGCCAATGGTGTTCTGCGGCCTCTACAGCGTCGACAGCGCCGAGTACGAAGCGCTGCGCGACGCGCTCGAAAAGCTCAAGCTCAACGACGCTTCTTTCAGTTTCGAACCCGAGACCTCGCTGGCGTTGGGGTTCGGTTTCCGCTGCGGATTTCTCGGGCTCCTGCACATGGAGATCATTCGAGAGCGGTTGGAGCGTGAATACCGTCTCGCCTTGATCAGCACCGCGCCGACCGTGGTCTACCGGGTAACGACCCTCAAGGGCGACGTGTTGTACATCGAAAATCCAGCCAAGTTACCCGACATCCAGAAAATTGCGACCTTTGAGGAACCCATGATTCGCGCGACGATCATCACGCCGGAACCCTACCTTGGTGCGCTGTTGCGCCTCTGCGAGGAGCGCCGAGGCCGTCAGCTCGATATGAGATACCTCGACGTGCGTCGCCTGATGCTGACGTACCAATTGCCCCTGAACGAAGTGATTCTCGATTTCTACGATCGCCTCAAGTCGATCAGCAAGGGGTATGCGTCCTTCGACTATGAATTCATCGGCTACGAACCGAGTGATTTGGTCAAGATCGATATCTTGATCAACGGCGAAACGGTGGATGCCTTGTCGTGCATCACGCATCGGGACAAGGCGCCGGGGCGGGGACGGCAACTGGCCGAGAAAATGCGGGAGCTGATTCCTCGGCAGATGTTCGAAGTCGCCATTCAAGCCGCCATCGGCAGTCGGATCATCGCTCGTGAAACCGTTGGGGCGATCAAGAAGAACGTCACCGCCAAGTGCTATGGGGGAGACATTACCCGGAAAAGGAAATTATGGGAGAAGCAGAAGGAAGGAAAAAAGCGCATGAAGCAAGTAGGGCGGGTGGAAATCCCGCAGGAGGCGTTTCTCGCGCTCTTGAAAGTGACGGACTGACCCCCGAAATGGGGGTCAAGAGGAAATCAACCCTCCGGGAGTATGCCGAAGCGTTCGCGCTGGCGATCGTGCTGGCGTTGACAATCAGAACCTTCGTCGTTCAGGCCTTCAAGATTCCGTCCGGGTCCATGATTCCGACGTTGTCGATCGGGGATCATATCTTGGTCAATAAGTTTCTCTACGGGATCAAGCTGCCCTTCACCGATGCGATCATTGTCCCGGTCTCGTCGCCCCGTCACGGGGATATCATTGTGTTCAAGTATCCCGAAGATGAGAGTAAGGATTTCATTAAGCGGGTGGTGGGCACACCGGGGGACGTCGTCGAGGTTCGGAACAAAGAGGTCTACGTCAACGGAGCGCGCGTGGACGATCCGCGGGTCCAGCACACCGACCGCGAGATCCAGCCCAACAAACGCGACCACTTCGGTCCCGTCACGGTGCCCCCGGGGTCATACTTCGTGATGGGGGACAACCGAGACCAGAGCCTTGACAGCCGATTTTGGGGATTCGTGAAGGAGAACAAGATTCGGGGCAAGGCGTTTTTGATCTACTGGTCGTGGGACGGTGCCGACACGTGGGTACGGTGGAACCGGATTGGGAGGGTGATTCGCTAGCCCGGTTTGTGATACCCTGCCCGTGCCCGAGTCCATTCCCGCTGCGGGGACGCGGGCGGAACCGACCAGTATGGAGAACATCCGAGTGACGTCGTTGTCGCAACGTCTCCATGGGCATCTCGATCGATTCGCGGGCGCCCGCGTGCTCGTGATCGGTGATCTTATGCTGGACCATTACGTCTGGGGCCGGGTGCAGCGGATTTCCCCCGAAGCCCCCGTTCCGGTGGTGGACGTCACGTCGGAGTCGGTGATGTTGGGGGGGGCCGGTAATGTATTTTTGAACCTCTCGGCGCTCGGCGCCTCGGTCCAGGTGTGCGGTGTCGTCGGTCAGGATGCGGCCGGTGAGACGTTGTTGGACGTGCTCCGAGGTCACGGGGCGTCGGTCGAGGGCATCGTGTGCGAAGAGGGCCGGCCGACGACCCAAAAGACGCGGGTGGTCGCCCATCAGCAGCAGGTCGTGCGGTTCGACCGAGAATTTCGAGGTGGGATTGCTCCCAAGACCCGTGCCAGGCTCCTCGACTACATCGACAATCATATCGAGAGCGTCCGGTGCGTGGTCGTGTCGGATTACGCGAAGGGCGTAATCTCCGATGATGTGATGAAACGGCTCATGGCCTCGGCGTCGCGGCGGGACGTGACCGTGATGGTCGACCCCAAAGTCCCGCATATGGCCTATTACCGTGGAGCGCATATCGTGACGCCCAATCACTTGGAGGCCTCCCAGGCCACGGGCATCGAGATTGTGGACGACGAGAGCCTCCGCCGAGCCGGACGACAACTGCTGGAGTCGCTCGGCGCGCAAGCCGTGCTCGTGACCCGTGGGGAGCACGGCATGAGCCTGTTCGAAGCCGACGGCGCCGAGAGCCACATTCCCACTGTGGCAAAACAGGTGTTCGACGTGACCGGAGCGGGGGATACCGTGATCGCGACCCTGGCCGCCGCGCGGGCGGTGGGGGCGGATTGGCCCGACGCGGCCACGCTCGCGAACTACGCGGCGGGCTACGTGGTCGGGTTGGTCGGGACGGCGACCGTGAAGCCCGATGCCCTCCATCGCCAAATCGACGACAGTCTTGAGGAGAGCTGAAATGAGAACTGCAAATCGTCTCGCAGCCTCGGTGCTGGACAACGCGTCTACATTGCGCGGTCCGTTGTGCGGGGAATGAAGGTCCTGCTCGTCATCCCTGCGAGGTATGCCTCCACCCGTTTGCCGGCCAAGCCCTTGGCGGACATCGAGGGGAAGCCCATGATCCAGCACGTCTGGGAGCGCGGGCGGCGGGTGAAGACCGCGAACGAGGTCATCGTGGCGACCGATGATGCCCGCATCGTGGCGGTGGTCCAGGGATTCGGCGGCCAGGCGGTGTTGACGTCGGCGGCCCACGAGACCGGCACCGACCGACTGGCCGAGGTGGCGGCGGGTCGAGACGCGGATGTCGTCGTCAACCTCCAGGGCGATCTGCCGTTGGTGGCCGAGTCGATGATCGAGGCCGTGATCGAGCCCTTTCACGACCCCTCGGTCCGGATGGCGACGCTGGCCAGGGAAATCACCGATCCCGATGAAATATACAACCCCAACGTGGTCAAGGTCGTGATGGATTGTCACGGCAACGCGCTCTACTTCTCCCGCGCGGCGATCCCCCACGTCCGAGATCGCATGGACCGCGGGCTCGACGCCCCAATGCCGGGGACCTATTACCAGCACTTCGGGCTGTACGGGTATCGCCGCGACGTGCTGATGGAGTTCTCCCGTTGGTCGCCGGGCCGCTTGGAACAGCTTGAAAGACTGGAGCAGCTTCGTGCGCTGGAGCATGGATGCCCAATTCGAGTGGTCCTCACCTCGGAGCGGACGGAGGAGGTCAACACGCCGGAGGACTTGGAGCGGGTGCGGATGGCACTCCGGGGCCGGAACAGCGCGGCGATTTACCAAGGGGCCGAGCCTCGGGGTGGAGCCCCGACGCCCGCGCTCAGCTCGGCACGTTCGGGGGAGAAGAGGCCATGACGAAATATCTGTTCGTTACGGGAGGGGTGGTCTCGTCGCTGGGGAAGGGTCTGGCGTCGGCCTCGATCGGGAACCTCCTCGAAAGTCGGGGGCTCAAGATCGCCTTTCTCAAGCTGGATCCCTACATCAACGTCGATCCCGGAACAATGAACCCTTATCAGCACGGAGAGGTCTTCGTCACCGAAGACGGCACCGAGACCGATCTGGACCTGGGTCATTATGAGCGCTTTACGACCGTGACCACCGGTCGCCGCAACAACTTTACGACCGGCAAGATCTATTACAACGTGATTCAAAAGGAACGCCGCGGCGATTATCTGGGCGGGACGGTCCAGGTTGTGCCCCACGTTACCGACGAGATCAAGCAGACCATCACCTCGCTGGCCGACGATGTGGACGTCGTGATCGTGGAGATCGGGGGGACGGTCGGTGACATCGAAAGCCTGCCGTTTCTGGAGGCGATTCGCCAGTTCCCGTTCGACGTGGGCCGCGAGAACGTGCTGTATGTGCATCTGACCCTCATCCCGTATGTGAATGCGTCGGGCGAGTTGAAGACCAAGCCGACGCAGCACAGCGTCAACAAGCTCCGCGAGATCGGCATTCAGCCGCACATCCTGCTCTGCCGCTCCGACCGCGTCTTGCCCGCCGATTTGAAAGCCAAGATCGCGCTCTTCTGCAACGTGGATCGCGAGGCGGTGATCTCGGCGCAAGATGTCGACACGATTTACGAGGTGCCCCTGGTGTTTCATCAGCAGGGCCTCGACGAGCTGATCGCGCGTCACCTCCATCTACCGTCGATGCCCGCCCAGCTCGGCGCCTGGGAGACGTTGGTCGATCGGATCAAGCGGCCGAAACAGACGGTCACCATCGCGCTGATCGGGAAATACTTGGGCCTGAAGGATTCGTATAAAAGTCTGTCCGAGGCGCTCCATCACGGCGGGATCGCGCACACCGTACGGGTGGACATCCGATGGATTGACGCAGAGAGTCTGGTCGTCGATGGGCCGGAGCCTCATCTCGCCGATGTGGATGGGATTCTGGTCGCACCGGGATTCGGCAATCGAGGGATCGAGGGCAAGATCGAGGCGATTCGATTCGCGCGCGAGGGCGGGATCCCGTTTCTCGGGATTTGTCTGGGGATGCAGTGCGCGGTGATCGAATACGGGCGCCACGTCCTCGGCCTCAAAGACGCCAACAGCACCGAATTCTCGTCGCCGCCGGATCCCGTGATCGATTTAATGCCGGACCAGCACGGGGTGGAGAGCAAGGGCGGAACGATGCGCCTTGGTGCATATCCCTGCCGAATCAGCAAGGACAGCCGCGCCTACGACGCGTACGGGGTGGAAGAAACCGTCGAGCGCCACCGCCATCGGTACGAATTCAACAACCGCTATCGTGAGCAGTTCGTGCGCGGGGGGATGACGTTCAGCGGGATTTACGCCGAACGGAACCTGGTGGAGATTGTGGAAATCCCCGAACATCCCTGGTTCGTGGGCGTCCAATTTCATCCCGAGTTCCGCTCGCGTCCCCGAACGCCTCACCCGCTGTTCGTCTCGTTCGTTGCCGCGGCGCTGCGGCGCCGGAGCAGGTGACCTCTTCTTGGAGAAGCCGATGACGACCGTTCATGATGTGGCGATCGACGGGCTGGTGTTTGGACAGGGGCATCCGCTCGTGCTGATCGCCGGCCCGTGCGTGGTGGAGAACGAGGCGTTGTGTCTGCAGGTGGCGGAACGGCTCCAGATCATCACCTCCTCCTTAGACATTCCGTACGTCTTTAAGTCGTCCTACGACAAGGCGAACCGGACCTCTGGGGCGTCTTTCCGCGGGCTCGGGATGGAGGAAGGCCTCCGCATCCTCGAAAAGGTCCGCGAGGAGATCGGCGTGCCCGTGCTCTCGGATGTTCACTCGATCGAGGACGTGCATGCCGCCTCGGAGGTGTTGGATGTGTTGCAGATCCCGGCGTTCCTGTGCCGGCAGACCGATCTGGTGATCGCGGCGGCCCGGACCGGCAAGGTAGTGAACGTCAAGAAGGGGCAGTTCCTCGCTCCATGGGATATGAAACATGTCGTGGACAAGGCCGTCTCCACCGGGAACCACCGCCTGCTGTTGACGGAGCGAGGGTCGTGCTTCGGCTATAACAACCTGGTCACCGACTTCCGCAGTCTTCCCATCATGCGTCAGTGGGGGTATCCGGTGATCTTCGACGCCACCCACAGCGTGCAGCTCCCTGGCGGGGCGGGCCACGTGTCCAGCGGACAGCGCGAGTTCGTGGCGCCGCTGGCGCGCGCCGCCGTCGCGGTCGGTTGCGACGGCCTCTTTATGGAAGTCCACCCTGATCCCGATCGTGCGCCCTCCGACGGTCCCAACATGGTGCCGCTTGACCAGGTGGAAGGCCTTCTCCGGGAGTTGTTGAGAATTCGGGAAGCGGTCGCAGCGCGCAGCCAACCGGACGATGTCGAACGGAGTGCCCAGACGGACTCGCGCGCGGGATCGGCCAACTTACGATGACCCGGGAGCTCTGTTCGCGATGAGTCTGGCTCGAGGCCGCCACGTGCTTGAAATCGAGGCCAAAGCGATTCTCGCGCTCATCGGCCGCCTCGACCAGCGTTTCGAACGCGCGGTCTCCCTCATGGATCTCTGCCACGGGCGCGTGGTGGTCACGGGCATGGGCAAATCCGGGATCATCGGCCGAAAGATCGCGGCGACCCTGGCGAGCATCGGCATCCCCTCGGCGTTCCTGCACCCGGCGGAGGGCATCCACGGAGATCTCGGCATGGTGTCGCGCGGGGACGTGGTGCTTGCGATCTCGAACAGCGGAGAGACCGAAGAGCTCATTAAAATTCTGCCCGCTCTTAAGCGGTTGGGTGTGCCTCTGATCAGTTTGATCGGCAATCTCGACTCGATCCTGGCAAAGAACAGCGACGTGGTTCTGGATGTGAGTGTCGAGGAGGAAGCCTGTCCGTTGGACCTCGCTCCAACGGCCAGCACGACCGCGGCCTTGGCGTTGGGAGATGCCCTGGCGATGGCCCTCCTCGAGCGCAAGGGCATCAAGCCTGAGGATTTTGCGCGTTACCACCCGGGAGGCTCCCTGGGGAGGCGCCTCCTCCTCACGGTGGAGGATCTGATGCACCGCGAGGACGCGATCCCCAGCGTCAAACCCACCACCCCGGTCAAAGATGTCATCTACGAAATCAGCTCGAAGAAGTTGGGGATGACGACCGTGATCGACGACTCCAAGCGGTTGCGCGGCGTGGTCACCGACGGCGACCTCAGACGAGTCCTCGAGAAGGGCGGGGACAACCTTCTCGCACGGCCGGCCGAAGCGATCATGTCGAAGAATCCCAAGGTGATCGTCCGCACGGCGCTGGCGGCGGAAGCCGTGGGGCAGATGGAGCGTTATGCGATCACGGTCCTCGTGGTTACGGATGGCGGCGGGCGCGTTGAAGGCGTGATTCATCTCCACGATCTGTTAAAAGCCGGCGTGGTCTGAGGACGAGTCGCGCACCGAGCCGTATGGCGTTATCCTCCCAGCAACTCCTCAAGCGAGCGCAGCGCATCACGTTTCTTTTGTTGGATGTCGACGGAGTCCTCACCGATGGCAAGATCACGTTCACGAGCGACGGTCACGAGGTGAAATCGTTCGACATTCAAGACGGGCACGGCTTGAAAGAGCTTGCCCGATCGGGGGTGGGCCTCGGTCTGTTGAGTGGGCGTCGATCGCCGATGGTCGAACGGCGGGCCAAGGAACTCGATATCGCCGAAGTTCACCAGGGGGTTGCCGATAAACTGCCGGTCTACGAGGCGTTGATCGCAAAACGGGGACTCATCGACCAGGATGTGGCGTACGTCGGGGATGATGTGCCGGACCTGCCGATTCTTCGGCGCGTGGGCCTCGCCGTCTCCGTACGAAACGGGCACGCGATCGTCAAGCGGGTGGCGCATTACGTCACCATCAAACGTGGCGGGGAGGGCGCCGTGCGCGAGATTTCCGATCTCTTGTTGCGTGCCCGAAGTAGGAGAGTCCGTCGGTGAGAACCGGCCAGCGATTGATTCGGAACGTGATCGTCTGGGGAGTGGCTGCGTTAAGGTCCGGGGCGGGGATTCTGCCCTGGAACGCCGGCGTGGCCCTCGGGGGAAGACTGGGTGCCTGGGCATTCGCCCTGCTCCCGTCCGCGCGGCGTCGTGCGTTGACCCACTTGATCACGGCGTTTCCAAGCGGCATGAGCGATGCCGCCCGCAGACGGATCGCCCGTCTCTCCTTCGCCAATTTGGGACGGAGCCTGTTCGAGTTGTTGATGCTGTCGAGTCACCCGCGGACTCCGATCGAACGGCTGTGCACCGTCGAAGGCGAGGATTGTTTGAAGACCGCATTGGCCGTGGGACGCGGCGTGATTTTCTTGACCGGTCACCTGGGAAACTGGGAACTCATGGCCGCCCTCGTCACGAGGCGCGGCTATCCCGCATCCGTCGTGGCGACGCCACTGTACGACCCGCGACTGGATCGGCTCCTCATCGACGCGCGGACTGCCCAGGGCGTGCACACGATCAGTCGTGGAAGCCCGTCGGCCGCCAAGCACCTCCTCTCGTGTCTCCGGCGCAACGCCATTCTCGGCATGCTCATTGACCAAGACACCGACGTTGAAGGGGTGTTCGTGCCGTTTTTCGGGCGGCTGGCTCACACTCCGGCTGGCGCGGCGACCTTGGCGCTCAAGACCGGTGCCGCCGTGGTCTTCGGATTCATCCTCCGCGAAGGTGTTCATCGGCATCGACTGGTCATCCGAGGGCCGGTCGAGCTGATCCGGACCGGCGATCACACGCGCGATGTGTCCGAGAACACGGCTTTGTTCACGCATGAGATCGAACGGGCAATTCGGGCGTGCCCGGAACAATGGGTCTGGATGCACAACCGCTGGAAGAGGCAGCCGCCAGCACATGAGGCGGGGAAGGAGCCGCTCTCCTTGCGGGGAGGGGTTCCCGATTTCAACGCAGCACCCGCCCAAACCGGGACGGGAGGGTCGGGATCATGACCGGGAGCGGGGTCGACCCCATCAACGTGCCCAACGCGCTGACCCTGCTGCGACTCGGATTGATTCCCGTGTTCGTAGTGGTGATGGCCTTCGGATCGTCCTCCACACTGACCCTGATCGCCGCCCTCGTCTTCGTCGTGGCCTCGCTCACCGATTGGCTCGACGGCTACATGGCGCGACGACGGCAGCAAGTCACCGATC
>Ga0210377_10002521_pt1 | contig 15979 bp, 16 predicted proteins | sample PLM4_65_b1redo_FD_155480 | JGI IMG/M metagenome (GOLD analysis project Ga0210377, IMG submission 155480) | Groundwater sediment microbial communities from an aquifer in East River, Colorado, USA - PLM4_65_b1 redo | ecosystem: Environmental > Terrestrial > Soil > Riparian zone | place: USA: East... | reverse complement strand
GGTCCGGGATCGGGCCACGGCAAGACGTCGGGCCGCGGCGAGAAGGGCCAGAAGTCGCGTTCCGGCTATCACTCCAAGCTCGGCTTCGAAGGCGGCCAGATGCCGCTGCATCGGCGGCTGCCGAAGCGCGGCTTCACGAACATCTTCAAGAAAGAGCACGCCATCGTGAACCTCTCCGATCTGGAGCGTTTCGACAATGGCGCGACCGTCGACGAGGCGGCGCTTCGTCAGGCCGGCATGATCAAGGGGCATCACGACGGCATCAAGGTCCTCGGGAACGGGAAGCTCAGCAAGAAGCTGACCGTGCACGCAAAGAAGTTTTCGGAGTCAGCCCGGAAGCAAATCGAAGCGGCGGGTGGCACCTGCCAGGAGATCCAGTAAGTTGAACCTCATCGAGACGGCTCGCAACATCTTCGCGATTCCCGATCTGCGCAAGCGGCTGATGTACACGTTCGCGCTGCTCGCCGTCTATCGCCTGGGATCGCACATCCCGACGCCGGGCGTCGATCCGGTCGCGTTGTCGGAGTTCTTCAAGGCGATGAGCGGCGGAGTCTTCGGATTCCTCGATCTCTTCTCCGGCGGCGCGTTGCGCCGTCTCTCCGTTTTCGCCCTCGGCATCATGCCGTACATCTCCGCGTCCATCATTCTCCAGCTCCTCACGGTCGTGTGGCCGTACTTGGAGAAGCTCTCCAAGGAAGGAGAGATGGGGCGCCGGAAGATCAACCAGTACACGCGCTACGGCACGATCGCTCTGTCGATCATCCAGTCCCTCGGCGTCGCGTTCTGGCTGAAGGCACAGACGGCTCCGGGCGGTGCGCCGCTCGTTCCGACGCACGTGCAGGACACGCTGTGGGGCATCGGCTTCCCGACCATGACCGTGCTCACGCTCACGACGGGAACGGCGTTCATCATGTGGCTCGGCGAGCAGATCTCCGAGCGCGGCATCGGGAACGGCATCTCGCTGATCATCTTCGCGGGCATCGTGGTCAACCTGCCGCAGGCGACATTCGGACTGATCGAAGACATCCGCAATGGCACGCACAACCTTTTCGCGATGGTCTTCCTGGTGCTCTTCATGATCGCCGTCGTCGCTTTCGTCGTGTTCATGGAGCGCGCGCAGCGGCGCATCCCGGTGCAGTACGCGAAGCGCGTCGTCGGCCGAAAGGTCTACGGCGGCTCGAACACGTACCTGCCTCTGCGTGTCAACACGGCCGGCGTCATCCCGGTCATCTTCGCGTCGTCGATCCTCGTGGTCCCGCAGACGATCGCCTCGATGATCAAAACGCCGTGGGCACAAGCCATCGGCAACCAGATGAGTGTCGGTGAGCCGCTGTACTACCTGCTGCAGGTCATCGGCATCATCTTCTTCGGTTACTTCTACACGTCGATCGTGTTCAATCCGGTCGATACGGCAGACAACATGCGGAAGTACGGCGGCTTCATCCCGGGCATCCGTCCGGGCAAGAAGACGTCGGACTACATCGATCGCGTGCTGACGCGCATCACGTTCGTCGGATCGGTCTATCTGGCCGCGGTGTGCATCCTGCCGGAGTTTCTGATCGCCGGCGTTCACGTCAGTCAGTTGCCGTTCGGCGCCGGCGCATGGCTCGATCGTGCGCTGCCGATCTGGGTCACGGAAGGCATGGGCTTCAACTTTTACTTCGGCGGGACGTCGCTGCTCATCGTCGTCGGCGTGGCAATGGACACGATCCAGCAGATCGAGTCACAGCTCGTGATGCGCCATTACGACGGATTCATGAAGCGCGGCCGTATCCGCGGGCGGCGAGGCTAGCAAGACGTGAAGGTCATCTTCATCGGACCGCCGGGGAGCGGGAAGGGAACGCAGGCGAAGCGGCTCGCCGCTGAGCACGGCATCCCGCACATCTCCACGGGGGACATGCTCCGCGAGGCGGTTGCAGACGGGACCGAGCTGGGCAGGAAAGCGGCGCCGATCATGGCCTCGGGCGCGCTCGTGCCGGATGACCTGATGATCGGGATCATCCGCGACAGGCTGGCAAAGCCCGACGCGAAAAAGGGATTCATTCTCGACGGGTTCCCGCGGACGGTCGTCCAGGCGGAGAAGCTCGACGGCATCGTGGGGAATGGCACCGAGAAGTTGCGCGTTCTCCAACTGTTGGTCCCGGACGAGGCAATTGTGAAGCGGATCGCGCTCCGCCGATCGTGTCCTCAGTGCGGGGCGATTTACCACCTCGAGAACCAGCCTCCGGCAAACGGCAACGTGTGTGATCGCGATGGTGCGCAGCTGATCGCCCGTCCGGACGATACCGAGGCGGCGGTGCGGAAGCGTCTCGAGGCCTTTCACCGGCAGACGATGCCGGTCACGGCGTTTTACAAGTCCAAGAGTTGGTTGCGCGAAGTCGACGGGGTAGGTCCCGTCGATCAGGTCTTTGAACGGATTGAACGTTCGCTGGCGTAGACGATAGATGCTCGATCGAATGAAGGGGCCGATCCTCAAGACGCGCGACGAGATCGCGGTCATGGACCGCGCGAATCGCGTGGTGCTGGAGATCCTGGAGATCATGCGCGGCATGGTCAAGCCGGGTGCCACCACGGCGCAGATCAACGCGGTCGCTGAGGAAGAGCTCGGGAAGCGCGGGGCGAAGTCCCCCTTCAAGGGATATGCGCCGATGAATCTGCCGCCGTATCCGGCGGTCGTCTGCGCGTCCGCGAACGATGTCATCGTGCACGGGATCCCGAGTCGTACGAAGTTGCAGGAAGGCGACATCATCGGCCTCGACTTCGGATCGGTGCTCGACGGTTTCGTCGGCGACGGCGCGATCACGGTCGCCGTCGGCAAAGTGCCGGCGCGAGCCGAGGAGCTGATCCGGACGACGAAGGAATGCCTCGATCTCGCGATCGAGGAGATGCGTCCCGGCCGTCACCTCGGCGACATCGGTGCGGCGGTTCAGGAGCATGCGGAATCGCGCGGCTTTCACGTCATTCGCAACTTCGTCGGCCACGGAATCGGCCGGAAGATGCATGAGGAGCCGCAGGTCTACAACTACGGGAAGCGCGGGCGGGGGTTGGAGCTGCGCGAGGGCATGGTGCTGGCGATCGAGCCGATGCTCTGCGAGATCGGGCCGAAGCTGCGCGCGCGACTCGATCGGGCCGGCGCAAACGGCATGGTTCAGGACGTCCGGACCGACAACGACGGCTGGACGGCGCGGACGATCGACGGAACGCTCGCCGCGCATTTCGAACACTCGGTGGCAATCACCGGCAACGGACCGCTGGTGCTGGGAAGATAAGAAGTGAAGGAGAGTATGTCGAAGGAAGAAGCGATTGAAGTGACGGCGACGGTTCTGGAGACACTGCCGAACGCGATGTTTCAGGTGGAGCTGGAGAACAAGCACAAGGTTCTGGCCCACATCTCCGGAAAAATGCGCAAGCACTTCATTCGAATTCTTCCTGGCGACAAGGTTCTTGTTGAGTTGTCGCCGTACGATTTGACCAGAGGTCGGATTATCTATCGGTACAAATAGCTCACAGCTCACAGGTCACAGCTCACAGGCCCGCCACTCCTGTGAGCTGTCAGCTGTGAGCTGTGAGCTCCGTGAGCTAACAACATGAAAGTACGATCATCAGTCAAGCGCATCTGCACCAAATGCAAGATCGTCCGTCGTCAGGGCGTGGTCCGCATCATCTGTGTGATTCCGAAGCACAAGCAGAGACAGGGATAAACAATGGCACGTATCGCAGGCGTCGATCTTCCACTGAACAAGCGGGTCGAAATCGGCCTCACCTACATCTACGGCATCGGGCGCTCACGCTCGAATGACATTCTGCAGAAGGCAGAAGTCAATCGCGACATCCGCGTGAAGGATCTCTCCGAGGACGATGTCCGGAAGATCCGCCAGGTGATCACGGACGAGGGGAAGGTCGAGGGCGATCTCCGCAAGGACGTCGGCCTCGATATCAAGCGGTTGATGGAGATCAACTGCTACCGCGGGATGCGTCATCGCCGCGGACTGCCGGTGCGCGGCCAGCGCACGCACACCAATGCGCGCACGCGCAAGGGTCCGCGCAAGGGCGCAATCGCCGGGAAGAAGAAGGCTACGAAGAAGTGAACCAGCTCACAGCTCACAGCTCGCAGCTCACAGGCCCATCCACCCCCCTGTGAGCTGTCAGCTGTCAGCTGTGAGCTTCGTGAAATGAAGAAGTGTTCTAAAGGATAAGAATCAATGGCAACAGCACGAGCACCCCGGACCGGCCAGCGCCGCGCCGGTACCAAGCGCAAGGAGCGGAGAAACGTTCCGCACGGCATCGCCTCCATCGCGGCGTCGTTCAACAACACGATCGTGGCGATCTCCGATCCGACCGGGAACATCCTGGCGTGGTCGAGTGCGGGCCGCATCGGATTCAAGGGATCGCGCAAAGGCACTCCCTTCGCCGCACAGGTGGCGGCACAGAATGCCGCGCAGCTCGCGCAGGAGCACGGCGTGCGGAGCGTCGACGTCAAGGTCAAGGGGCCGGGCGCCGGCCGCGAGTCCGCGATCCGCGCCCTCGCCGCGAGCGGTCTCGACATCAAGTCCATCAAGGATGTGACGCCGATTCCGCACAACGGGTGCCGTCCGCCCAAGAGGCGTCGGGTCTAACAGAGATCTCTCAGCTCCCAGCTCTCAGCTCTCAGGCCTACCACCCCTAAGAGCTGAGAGCTGAGAGCTGAGAGCTGAGAGCTTTTCTCGAGTGAACAGTTACGCCGAGCAGCAGCCGGCGTATGCAGAACGCCTCATGGTGAGGCGGGTCTGAACAACAGGAGGCATAGTGGCTCGTTACTCGGATCCCGTCTGCCGGCTCTGCCGGCGTGAGGGAATGAAGCTCTTCTTGAAGGGCGATCGTTGTTTCAAGGACAAGTGCGCCATCGAGCGCCGTAACTACGCTCCCGGCCAGCACGGCCGGCGCCGTTCCAAGGTCCTGGGCTACGGCCTTCAGCTTCGCGAGAAGCAGAAGGTGAAGCGCATCTACGGGCTTCTGGAGCGGCAGTTCCGTCTCTACTTCCAGCGTGCGGCGAACAAGACCGGCATCACCGGCGAGAATCTTCTCAGACAGCTCGAGCTGCGGCTCGACAACGTGGTGTACTCGCTCGGCTTCGCCGCCTCGCGTGCACAGGCGCGGCAACTCGTGCGCCATGGGCACATCGAGGTGAACGGAAAGAAGATCAACGTTCCTTCGTATCAGGCCCGCAAGGGTGACTCGATCCAGGTTCGTGAGAAGAGCCGGAAGAACGACCAGATCCGCCAGGCCGTCGAGACGGCCACCGGGCGCGGCGTTCCGTCGTGGCTGGAGCTGAATGCCGAGCAATTCCGCGGCACTGTCATGGACGTTCCGAAACGCGAAGACATCCGCCTCCCGATTCAGGAACAGCTCATCGTCGAACTCTACTCGAAGTAAACAAGAACGTGAGCTCTCAGCTCTTAGCTGTCAGCTCTCAGGAAACCAAGGAAACCTGAGAGCCGAGAGCTGAGAGCCGAGAGCTTCACCCGAGGAGGCCGCTCACATGCTGTGGTCAGATTTTCAGAAACCCAAGAAACTCGATTACGACGCCGAAACGCTCACCCCGAACTACGGCCGGTTCATCGCGCAGCCGTTCGAGCGCGGCTTCGGCACGACGATCGGTAACGCGCTCCGCCGCGTGCTCCTCTCCTCGATCGAGGGAGCAGCCGTGACGGCCGTCCGCGTCGAAGGCGTCCTGCACGAGTTCTCGTCGCTGACCGGCGTCGTCGAAGACATGACGGACGTCGTTCTCAATCTCAAGCAGATTCCCTTCAAACTTCACGGTGAAGGCCCGAAGACTCTCTATCTGGAGAAGAAGGGGCCAGGCGTCGTGACCGCCGCCGACTTCGAGCAGGACTCGGACATCGAGATTCTCGATTCGACGGCGCACATCGCCACGCTTTCGAAGGAGGGCAACCTCAAGCTCGAAGCGCGTCTCAAGCGCGGCCGCGGTTACGTCGTGGCCGACCGCAACGCCGACACCGATCTCCCGCTCGGCTACATCCCGATCGACTCGATCCACTCGCCGGTGCGCCGCGTCAACTATCACGTGGAAGGCGCGCGCGTCGGTCAGATGACCGACTACGATCGCCTCATCCTGGAAGTGTGGACTAACGGCGCCGTCTCGCCCGAGGAAGCCGTCGGCCTGGCCGCCGATCTCCTCGGCGATCACCTGCGCATCTTCAGCGCGTTCGAGACGCGCGGTGAGCAGGTGGAAGAGGCCGCCGCTCCGGAAGTCGATCCGCGGATCGCAGAGATGCTGGCCAAGCCGATCGAGGAGCTCGATCTCTCCGTCCGGTCCGCGAACTGCCTCAAGAACGCGAACATCCGCACGCTCGGCGATCTCGTGCAGCGCACCGAGCGCGAGATGCTTTCCACGAAGAACTTCGGCCGCAAGTCTCTCGATGAGATCAAGGACGTTTTGGCAAGCCTCGGTTTGTCGTTCGGGATGTCCCGGGCGGCGATTCGCGGCGGCGCCGCCGAGATGCGCGAGTAGAGAGTCGGCTCTTGGCTCTTGGCTCTTGGCTCTTGGGAGCCACCAGCCAACGAGTTCCCAAGAGCCAAGAGCCAAGAGCCAACAGCCAAGAGCTAAGAGCCAGGAGCTATTGAATGCGACACGGAATGGCCAATCGCAAGCTTGGACGAACGTCCGGACATCGCAACGCGATGTTCCGGAACCAGCTCGCCTCGCTCATTGACAAGGAGCGGATCATCACCACGCTGCCGAAAGCGAAAGAGCTTCGGCCGCAGATCGAGCGGCTGATCACCCTCGGCAAGAACGACAGCGTTCACGCGCGGCGGCAGGCCGCCCGCATCGTGGACGACGACGGTCTCGTCAGCAAGCTGTTCGGAACGCTCGGTCCGCGGTTCTCGGAGCGCCCCGGCGGCTACACGCGGATCATCAAGCTCGGCTCCCGCCGCGGCGACGCCGCCGAGATGGCAATCCTCGAGTTCGTCGGCTACGAGATCGTGAAAGAAGAGGGCAAGCCCGCTGCTCCGGCGAAGACGCGCGGCAAGAAGGCTGCGCCTCCGGCAGAGGAGCCGGCCGCCGCGGAACCGGAAGAAGAAGCAGCGCCGAAGAAGAAAGCTGCCGCTCCGAAGAAGAAGGCCGCCGCGCCAAAGAAGGAAGCGAAGGCCAAACGCGCGGAAGCCCACAAGCCGAAGAAGAAAACCACCTCCTCGAAGAAAAAGCCGTCGAAGTGACGATGACAAGGCCCGCCACCCGGCGGGCCTTTTTTCTCGGCGCGGCGTCAGATTCGCCCGCGGCGCATCGTGATCGTCACGTCGCCATCGTCGCTGGGCACACCGTGCGATGCGTTGCGTGCGGCCATCAGAAGCGGCGCGACGGGCGGGACGCCGTACGTGTAGTCGAGCGCGACGAAGTCGATCGGCCTGCTCGCACGCATCGTGACCTCCACCGAAGCCTCCGAGCCGCGAACGACGGCTCGATTCCATCCCGGTGCATACGGCAGCGATCCGCGGGTAGCAGGCGGCGGCGTCCGACCGTTGATGCGGATCGATTCGATCGCCGCGTCAGTGCGGAACAGGAGCGCCACCCGTGGCGCGGCGCGCTGCGACCGGATCCGCCAGGCGACAGTTCGCTTCACGCCGCGATCGTCGCGCTCGATGGAGACCTCAACCGGCGGTGTGCCCACACTCGGAGCGGGCGCCGTCTGATAAGTCGACCGTCGTAGCCAGGGGAAGAGCGCAGCGTCGGGCCTGAACGGCGCAGCGCGCCCCAACTCGGCCGTGGGAGCGTTCACCGCCCACCGGGCCTTACCGCCGTCGTCCGTCACGTGCAGCACGTTGAGGCGCCGCGGGTTCTCCGAATCGTACGGAGCAAGCGAGAGTGAAATGCCGATGCACGCTGCGACTGCGATGAAGGCGGTCGCGGCAACACGAGAAGGAATCGGCACAACGAACGCGGCGAAGGTCGTCGCGACGAGGGCGATGAGGATCGCGATGATCGTGAGGCTCGGCGCGCCGAGCCCGTCGTAAAGGGATACCGCGAGGGGGAACAGGATGACTGCGGCGACGATCGTGGCGATGACGACGTCGGCGTCGAAGTGCGCACCGAACGCTCGCACGAGTGCCCAAGCCGACAGCATGATCGAAGGGGCGATGAAGAGGTAACTCGCGCCGGGCAGGATCGCGGCGAGCGCAATCGCGACCGCGTGCCACGCGACAGCCGATCCCAGTTGCAGTCCCTCGGCGCTCACCCGCCTTCGGAACACGCCGAAAACGAGGAGCGGCATCAGCAGCCCGATGATCCACATCGCGGAGACGAGCGCCCGCGGATGCGCGACCCATGTAGCGTCTTCGGCCCTCAATCTGCCGAGCCAGGCGACTGCGAACGCGGCGAGCGCCGCTCCGGCCGCCGAGAGCCCGAATGCCAGCGCGCCCGCACCGATGTCGTAGATTCTGACGCGACCCTCCCGACTGAGCAGCATCGTTGCGATCAGCAGCGCGATCGCGCTCGCAATCGCGATCCAGATCGAGGTCCGCTCCGGCCAGCGCACGACGAAGAGGCTGAACACGTCGAACCAGACGGCGTTCTGATCGGACTTGCGCAATTCCGCGTTGCCGAGGTCGCGCAGGATCGCCAGCGCGTTGATGCCGTGGTGCTGAAGGCTGCGCACGCTCACGCGCTCCAGGTTGTCGAGTGGCGTGTGGTAGGCGGCAACGTTGCCGATGATGCCGAAGTTCACTCCCTGCACGCCGCTGCGTTTGAAGACGGTGAGATCGGTATCGTTCGGCAGCAGATCGTAGATCGTTGCGAACAGTGAGCTCGTGACGGGCCGCGGTTGTCTCGAGACTGCCTGGCCGACGAGCCAGCGATTGTTGCGGCTGGTTTCGAAGAGCATGCTCGGCCCGTTCGTGCCGCGCGCCTCCACGTTGATCACGCATCCCGCCGAGCGCAGGAGATCCGGATCCGCCGCGAACCCCTCGGCGCCAAGGAGACCGGCCTCTTCGCCGTCATCGATCAGGAGCAGAGGTGGATTCCTGAATTGTTCCTGGCGGATGATTCGCGCGATCTCGAGAATCGTGGCCACACCCAGTCCGTCGTCGGACGCTCCCGGTCCGGCCGGAACCGAGTCGTAATGGGCAGCGAGCAGCACGCCCGGTCGCGCCGGATCGCCCGGCCGTCGCGCGATGATGTTCGCGACCGTGCCGCACGTGTTGTACGCGTCGCACGCGAACGTGCGCTGAAGCTGCGTGACGTACCCGAGCCTCTCCAGATGCGAGACGATGCGATCCCGCACTGCGTCATGCGTTCCGCCGCCGATCGGATGAGGGCTGTCTCCGGTGAGAACGGAACGGAGCGCCGCGAAGGCGCTCTCGGCCGAGAATTCGTTGCCGGCGCTCGCCGCCGGCTCCGGTGCCGGACCGCGTGCGGTCCAGAGCGTTCCGGCAAAGACGGCGGCCAGCGCGATTGCGGTAACCAGCGTTGCTCGCCGCGACAGCATGTCCCTCGATTGTAGGCCAGGGCGAAACCCTCCGCCTCTCCATCCGTATCGGATGGTCGGAGGCTCCCATGCAGAAGGCTCTGTTCATCGCGATTCTCACGTTCGCCGCGACCGCGGCCAATGCCGTGACGCTGCAGGAAACGCTGGACCGGACATTCGATGCGCGTCCCGGAGCGCTGCTGGTGCTGTCGAACGTCAACGGACGGATCACGATCCATTCGTCAAACGAGCCGCGCATCCGACTGCACGCCGAGAAGAAAGTTCAGAGCCGCGACCCCGAGGCCGCGCGCCGGGCGATGGCGGAGATGGGCATTGATGTGACGCCGGGCGACGGAGGCCTCCGCGTCGTGACCCATCAACCGCGCTCGCTCAGCGATGGCTTCTGGAGCTTCCTGTTCGGGGAGCACGTGGAAAGCAGCGTGACGTACGACGTCGTGGTCCCGCGGACGATGGATCTCGACGTCAGCAACGTGAACGGAACGGTGGCCGTCAGCGATATCACCGGCCGCCTGCGACTGGAGACGACGAACGGGAAGATCGACATGGCGCGCTGCGCGGGCGCCGTCAACGCGTCGACGACGAACGGCGGCATTCGCGCCGAGCTCCTGCAGGTCAGTCCCGGTCGCGATCTGAGCTTCGAGACGACGAACGGCAGGATCACGCTGATCGTTCCGGCCTCGCTCGCGGCGGACATCGACGCGGACACGACGAACGGTTCGATCACGACCGATCTGCCGGTGACGGCGAAGACATTCGAGTCGAACTCGCTGCGCGGTGCGATCAACGGCGGCGGCCCGAGGCTGAGGCTGAGGACGACAAACGGCGGGATCGAGATCCGCACGATCGGCAGCCAATCCGCCGCGCGTTGAATCGCGCGCCCGTGATACAACTTCACGATGCCTCAGTGGCATCGCGTCGGCACCGTCGACCCGCAGTCGCTCACGGACGCTCGTCTGCAATCGCACTGGGCGGCGCAACTCACGGCCACCGTCGGACGGACGCTCCTGCCGCCGCGCGCGGATGACAGCCACACGAGTTTCCGCTGGGACGACGCGCATGACGCGCTCGTCCAGGATCCGGTGAAAGGCCACCGTTCATCGTTGCGGATCGCCGATCTCTGGCTGCTGTTCATCGAGGGCGATCACATCGCGGCCGAGTTCCCGCTGAACGGCAGGACGATGCGCGACGGATTCCTCTGGATCGAGACGCAGGCGGCTGGAGCGCGCCAGGAGTTCAACGATCCGATGCCGGATCATGCCGTGCGCCACGGCGCGCCGTTCTCCCTCGGCGATGGGAGCGCATTCGCGGAGCTGTCGCGGTACTTCGCAGATGCGGCGCTGCTGCTTCGAGACATTCGGGAGGATGTGCGCTGCTGGCCGCATCACTTCGACATCGCCACGCTGTTCGAATTCGACGGTGGCTCGGGATCGGTGGGCGCGGGACTCTCGCCGGGCGATAAAGGCTGTGACGAGCCTTACTGGTACGTGAACCATTTCCCAGTTTCGCAGAAGAAGGATCTACCTCCGCTCCGCGGCGGCGGGACGTGGAACATGCGGGGCTGGGCCGGCGCGATCCTGCCGGCATCACGGTTCATCAAAGCCGCGGATCAGCGATCTCAGGTCGAGGAATTTCTGCGCAGCGCCATCGGAGCGTCGCGCAGTTTGATTGGAGTGTGATGAAGCAATATCGCGTGCGCAATGGCTCCAGGTTTCGCATCGAAGACTTCGACCCGGACGACACCTCACTTCTGTCGGGAGGCAAGAAGGAGGCTGAGAAGAAAGCGCTGAAGATCAAGGACGAGCTGGACGATCTGCAGGAGCTGCTGTATGCGGAACGTAAGCACAAGCTCCTCATCGTCCTGCAGGGGATGGATACGTCCGGCAAGGACGGAACGATCCGCCACGTGATGACCGGACTCAATCCGCAGGGCGTGCATGTCGCCTCGTTCAAGAAGCCGACCGAGATCGAGCTCGCTCACGATTTTCTCTGGCGCGTTCATCCGCATGTGCCCGGCTCCGGCGAGATCAGCATTTTCAACCGCAGTCATTATGAGGACGTGATCGTCGTTCGCGTGCACGAGCTCGTGCCGCGCCAGTTGTGGCGCGAGCGCTACCGGCACATCAACGAGCTCGAGCGCATGCTCGTCGATCACGGAACGGTGATTCTCAAGTTCTTTCTGCACATCTCGGCGGATGAGCAGAAGAAGCGCTTGCGGGAGCGGCTGGAGGTACCCGAGAAGCGGTGGAAGTTCGCCGTAGGGGACATCGAAGAGCGGAAGCTGTGGAACGACTATCAGACTGCATACGAGGATGCGATCCGGAAGACCGCGACGAAATGGGCGCCGTGGTACGTCGTGCCGGCGAACGCGAAGTGGTACCGCAACTACATCGTCGCCTCGGTTCTGCGAGACACGTTGAAGAAGATGAAGATGAAGTACCCGCAGCCGGACGTGAGCAACATCGTCATCGAGTGACGCGGTGGCGGTGGTGACACAAGGGCCGTGCCGCCTCGATGCGCCCTTCGCGCACGCGATAGCGGAACGGGATGATGGTGAGGTCGAGCGGCGTGCGCATCGCGCCGACACTCCGCACGATCGCCGGCCCGCGGCGAAACGCGGAAGCGGTCGGCGCGATCTCCGCGGCGTCGAGGGCGGTGGCGAGGACGAGTGCTTTCATGGGATGCCCCACACTTTACAGCGATTCCGCTCCACTGGGAGTCACTCCGGCGTGATGTACGCAGCCGTGATGCCTCCGTCGACGAGGAACGTCGATCCGTTGACATACGACGATTCGTCGCTGGCCAGGAACAGCGCTGCGGATGCGATCTCCTCCGCTTTCGCGAAGCGGCCGGGCGGAATGTGCACCAGGCGGCGCTGTCTTCGCGCCGGATCCGAGAGCAACTCGGCGAGCAGAGGTGTCTCCACTGGTCCGGGGCAGAGCGCATTGACGCGGATCTTCTGGCGCGCGAACTCCACTGCGATCTCGCGCGTCATCGAGAGCACGCCGCCCTTGCTGGCGGTGTACGCGATCTGCGGTGCGGCGGCGCCGAGGATGGCGACGAACGACGCCGTGTTGATGATCGATCCGCCTCCCGCCCGCTGCAGCGCCGGGATCGCGTATTTGCATCCGAGAAAGACGCCTTTCAGATTCACGTTGATGACGAGGTCCCAGATCTCCTCGGTCGTGTTCGTCACGGAGTCGTCGTTTGGGTGAAAGACGCCGGCATTGTTGAACACGACGTTCAGCTTCCCGTAGATCTTCTCCGCGAACTGCACCATGCCCTCGGCGTCTTTCGCCTTCGACACGTCGGCTGCGAATGCGCGCGCATCGCCTCCGGCCTTGCGGATCTCGTCGGCCGTCGCCTCCGCGGTATCTTTCTTCAGATCGACGACCACGACCTTCGCACCTTCCTTCGCGAACAGAAGGGATGAGGCTTTGCCGATGCCGCTGCCACCGCCGGTGATGAGACATACTTTGTTCGCCAGACGCATTCATCCTCCCACTCAGCACTTAGCACTCAGCACTCAGCACTTCTATGCCTGTTCGAAATACCTCCGCCGTTCCCAGTCGGTCACGACGGAATCGAATTTCCGCTGCTCGGTCCGGAAGAAGTGCAGGTAGTGCTCGATCACGTCTTTCCCGAACGTGTGGCGCGCCCACTTGCTGGCATCGAGAGCGGCGATCGATTCGTTGAGCGAGTGTGGCACGTGCGGGAGCTCGCGCGCGCCGTACATATCGCCTTCAAATGCGGGCGGGGGCTCGATCCGCTTCTCGATGCCGTCGAGTCCCGCGGCAAGCGTCGCCGCGAACGCGAGATAGACGTTCGCGTCCGCCCCCGCTGCGCGACATTCGATGCGCAGCGACGGACCGTGACCGACGATGCGAAAGCCGGCGGTGCGGTTGTCGTAGCTCCACGCGATTCCGGTCGGCGCGAACGAGCCCGGGACGTAGCGTTTGTACGACGCGGGGTAAGGCGCGTAGAACGCGAACAGCTCGCGGATATGCGCCATCCACCCGCCGAGGAAGTAGCGGAAGAGCTTCGAGCAGCGGATGGGGCCGAGGGAGTCCTTGCCGTCGAACAGCGCCTTCTTGCCCTTGGCGTCCCAGAGGCTCGCGTGAATGTGGCAGCTCGATCCGGCGTAGCGCTCGTCCCACTTCGCCATGAACGTGATCGCGTGCCCTTTGCTCCAGGCGATCTCCTTCGCCGCGTGCTTGTAGATCGTGTGGCGATCCGCCATCTCCAGCAGATCCGCGTAGCGGAGTCCGATCTCCTGTTGTCCGGGACCCCATTCGCCTTTTGAAGATTCGACCGGAATGCCGGAGCGCTCGAGATGTGAGCGGATCGCGCCGATGAGGTGCTCCTCTTTCGTTCCCTGCAGGATGTGGTAGTCCTCGATGACGCGGCCGATCGGTTCGAGATTGATGAACCCCTTCTGCGCGACTGTGTCGTATGAATCCTTGAAGACGTACAGCTCGAGCTCGGAGGCGCCCATTGCGGTGTAGCCGCGATCGGCAGCGCGCTCGAGCTGGCGGCGGAGAATGCTGCGCGGCGCGAGCGGCACCAGCTCGTCTTTCTCGTCTTCGTACACGTCGCAGAGGACGAGCGCGGTCTTGTGCAGCCACGACGCGATGCGCAGCGTCTCGAAGTCGGGGATCGGACGGAAATCGCCATAGCCCTTCGCCCAGCTCGTGAACGCGTAGCCGGGCACGGGGTCCATGTCCATGTCGCACGCGAGCAGATACTCGCACGCGTGCATGCCATGGCCGATCACCTCGTCGACGAAGTAGCGGCCGGCAATGCGCTTGCCGACCAGGCGGCCGTACATGTCGGGAAAGACGGCGAGAACCGTTTCGATCTCGTCGTCGGCTACGAGCCGGTTGAGCGTTTCTGTGTCGATTCGTCCTTGCATATGGCGGAATTGAGAATTGAGAATTGAGAAAGCGCCCGTTCTCAATTCTCAATTCTCAATTTGTATCCACGTAAACCGTCTTCCACTCCGTATACGCGTCGAGCGCCTGTAAACCAAGCTCCCGTCCAACACCGCTCTTCTTCACCCCGCCAAACGGCCCCTCCAGGTGCACGCTGCTGCCGGAGTTGATCGAGAGATTGCCGGTCTGAATGGCGCGTGCCACGCGCATGGCGCGGGCGATGTCGCGAGTCCAGATCGATCCGGACAGACCGTATTCGCTGTCGTTCGCGATTCTGATTGCCTCCCCTTCGTCGCGGAAGGGCATCACGGTCACGACGGGGCCGAAGATCTCCTCGCGCACGATCTTCATGTCGGGCCTGACGTCGACGAACACCGTCGGCGCGAGATACCAGCCGCGCGCGTACAGGTCGCCCTTCGGCGCATTCCCGCCGGTGGCGATCGTTGCGCCTTCGCTGCGTCCGCTCTCGATGTACGTCATGACGCGCTGGCGGTGCTCGGTCGTGATGAGCGGACCCATCTCGGTCTTCTCGTCGAGCGGGTCGCCGACCTGAATTCGATTGAATGCGTCGACGAGCGCTTTGGTGAACCGGTCGTACATCGACTGCTCGACGAGCACGCGGCTGCGGGCGCAGCAATCCTGACCGGCGTTGCCCAGTGCGCTCGACGCGGCAGAAGCGACGGCGCGATCGAAATCGCAATCGGCGAAGATCACGTTCGCCGATTTCCCGCCCAGCTCCAGCGAGACGCGCTTGATGTCATCGGCGCACAATCGCATCACCCGCGCGCCGATTTCCGTCGAGCCGGTGAAGGCGACTTTGCGGACCAGCGGATGGCGGACGAGCGCTTCGCCTGCCACCGACCCCTTGCCCGTAATCACCGTGAAGACTCCCGGGGGCATTCCCGCTTCGAGCGCCAGCTCCGCAAGCCGCAGCGCTGTCATCGGAGTCTGCTCCGCCGGCTTCAAAACGACCGTATTTCCCATCGCCAGTGCCGGTGCACTTTTCCACGATGTGATGGCGACGGGGAAGTTCCACGGCACGATGATTCCGCAGACGCCGACCGGCTCACGGAACGTGAGCAGAACCCCGGGCGCCGCCGCGGGGATCGTCTGGCCACCGATCTTGTTGACCGTCCCGGCGTAGTACTCGAAGCAGTCGGCGGCGAGGTTCACTTCGTCACGCGAGTCGCGGATCGGCTTTCCGACGTTGCGCGACTCGAGCTTTGCCAGCTCGTCCGCGTGATCGCGAATGAGCGCCGCGAGTCGCAGGAGAACCTTCCCCCGATCGCGCGTGTTCATGCTGTGCCACGGACCGGAGTCGAATGCCTCCGCCGCCGCGCGCACCGCGCGATCGACTTCTTCCACGCTCGCCTCCGGAACGCTTCGGAGGCGCTGGCCGGTTGCCGGTTCGATCAGATCGAATGTGGACATTCGGCGTGCTCGACTGCAAGAAGCGGGCTAGGGAACCTCTGCACAAGTGCGACCGGTCGCGCTGATGGCGCTTGCGGGCCGAGATCAAGGAGCGAGGAGGAGGCGATGCGGGACATCGTTGACGACGAGCGACGCCGC